>Ga0097621_100000122_pt1 | contig 44726 bp, 45 predicted proteins | sample KBSMisM72_FD_73165 | JGI IMG/M metagenome (GOLD analysis project Ga0097621, IMG submission 73165) | Miscanthus rhizosphere microbial communities from Kellogg Biological Station, Michigan, USA - KBS Miscanthus M7-2 (version 2) (version 2) | ecosystem: Host-associated > Plants > Roots >... | reverse complement strand
ACAATCCACAATCCACAATCCACAATCTAACCCTACCCCGTCTTCTTCAAATCCGTACAAATCTCCACCAGCCTGTCGAGGATGAGGTTGAATTCGTAATGACTATTGATGAGCTCATTGGGAATGCGAACCGTGGCAATTCCGTCTTTTAGGGAGTAAAAACTCCTGAGCAGATCGGTAAGCGCCTGGTCGGAATCGTTATGGTATGGTCCATCGACTTCGATATAAAGTTTTCCCGGCACGGCGATGTCAACGGTCTTATGACCGTCATGGTATTCCAATTCCGCCTGGATATTGCTCAGCTTTAAAGCGAAATACAATTTGATCGCCTCTTCCGTGGTGCGTGCACCATCCAGCCAACGCTGATGCGCCTGGCAAAGTGGAAAACTATAAGTGTCGATGGAATAAGTATAGACGCCCTCAGAAAGTGAAGCGCCACATTCTAAACAAAGGTGAGAATGATTCACAGGATATGCATTTAGGTTATAAACGCCGCAATCCTGCATTTCTTACCTGGCGATTTTGACCCGTTACCGGAAAAATTGATACAATCGTCGAGTAAGCGTTGAAAATCAATCAATTACAGCAATTCGAAATTTTCGAAAAATGATTTTCTAAGCTCCTGCAACGAAGGCAGTTAGCATATATTGGTTCATTATCGCATAATCATTGGCGTGAGAAAACGTTTATATAAGAATCCCGCGATCAACCCTAAAAGTATCGCATAAAATCTGACCCAATGATCTACGTTTTAGCCCGTACTACGTTTATTCCCATTGTATTTATCACCTGGGTACTGTACCAGGTTTTGGTAAAAAAGAAAAGATGGCGAGATATCAAAGGTGATATCTACGTGATGTCTTGCTTCCTCATCGGTTGGTGGGGATTCTTCTACTGGGTGCTTCGCTGATCAATTCAGGAAACTTCATGTTGGTGCCGGATAATGAATGTCACCAGGTCATCCTGTGATATTCCCGCCCGTGCACAGGCATCCTGTATGTCCTCACGCGAAACATTGGCCGCGAAGGATTTTTCCTTCAGCCGCTTCTTCACGCCTTTTAGCTCCATGCCCGCATACCCTTCCGGGCGCATGAGTGAATAGGCATGAATGAGGCCACTCAGTTCATCAAAGGCAAAGAGCATCTTGTCCATTTCATTTTGGGGTTCAACCCCAAAATAATCAGGGCCATGAGATGCGATCGCGTGCAATACCCCAGGATCCACTTTCCTGGATTCCAGTTCGGCTATGATTTTTGAACAGTGCTCATCGGGCCATTGGTCCCAGTCCGCATCGTGCAAAAGTCCCGCGAGTTCCCATTTCCAGGCTTCATCACCATTCAGTTCCAGTTTCTCCTCCGCCCAGCACTTCATCAAATGCGCTACCTGCCGCATATGCAACCTTAAACGATCGTTCTTCACCCAGTCGTTTAACAAAGCCGTCGCCTCTTCCCTGTTTAATAAATTTCCTGCGTTAGATGGATCGCCGAAGGTGGATCTTCCAAGTAAATGTGTAGACATAGAGTGAAAATAAAAAAAGTTAACCAGTTAACCGGTTAACCAGTTGACCAGGGAAAAGGCTAATTCGTTGTTCGAAAACTGCCACCCGGTAAACTGAATAACTGATAAACTGGTTAACTGGTTAACTGATAAACTGGTTGACTAATGCGCCGTATCCGCATCATCATATTTCTTCTGGTAGAACTTCGACTTCTCGGTGTTCTTCTTCTTATCATAGCAATACACCAACAAATTGCAACAGGTCTTAAAGTTCGACTTTTCGCTGGTCTTCATTTTAGCATGTGAATCATGCTCGGTGAAATATGCCTCCAGGTTTGGAATGGCTTTGTCGCAAAGCGCAACCGCCTGTGCATTCAAATCGGCTTTCTTTTTAGTGTCTTCGGGCGTTTTGCCTTTGATGGCAGCGATCTGGTCATCGAGGGCAAGAGCCTGGTTGAAGTAATGTTTTCCCAGTGACAATTTGATGTCATTGTTATCGGGCTTCAGCTCAATGGCCTTCTTATAAAGCGTCTCAATTTTTGTATTGTTCTCGGCATAATTCGGCGCCTTGCTTTTCAAATCACCCGTATGCGTATCATTGAACAGCGCGTTGGCGTAGTCCAATGTAACATCATAGTTATTGGGATCTGCAGTCAACACTTCATCATACTTCGCATACAGTGCAGCCTTGTCGCCCTTCTGTCCCAGGTAATCGAGTTCCAGCAGTGTCCAGTAATTTTCTTTTGGATAAAGCTCTTTTCCGACCTTGGTGGCTTTGTAAAAATTGGCCTCGTCTTTCTTGTCGTAATAATATTTTGCGAGGTACTCGTAAGCGATCAGGAAGTCCGGACTATTCTTCGCCTTCGTGCTCGCCAGTTTGTTGAAATATTTTACAGCCTCATCATCCTTTTTCCCTTTCATGGCAGCATATCCTGTATAGAAACACACCATAGTGTCAACTTCGGGATAGAGATTCCATCCCTTTGAGCGGGAATAGGCACTCAGATCATCGATCTTTTTCAGAGACGTCAAGGCCTCATCCCATTTTTCAGCCGCAAAACTCGTTTCAAACTGGGACGCGTAACCTGCACGCGTATTTTGAATGGGTGCATATTTATCTGACAACAGCGACAGTAAAGCTTTGTTGCTGTCGATCTTCATCGCCTCGTTTAACGCAGTCACTGCTTCATCACCAGCATTTGGAGCCAGGGAGCTAAATTTTTTATCGGCAGAGACCGCGCTGTACACCTTTGACTTGGTATACCATGCTTCTACGCTCTTCTGGTTTTTGGGATTGGCCATGGCTTGATCAATAGATTCCTTCGCCTTGTCCAGCTGATTGGTTTTGAGAAACTCGTTGGCTTTGTCCGGAGTCTGGGCAGAAACCTGCACCCCCATACATGCAAGCGATGCGATGAAAACGATTTTTTTCATTGTGTTGATTTTATAATTCAATTTAAAAGCACTGATGAAATTTACAGGTAAGCCCTTCCATGGAAACGGTGACGGATAAACGAAAAAACGGTACCGGATTTAGTGCCTGAAGTTATTGATTTTGGTCTTCACCCGGTGTAGGTTTATTGGATTCCTGGGATGGAGATTCGACATTGGTATTTCCATTTCCATTTTCTTCACCCACTTTATCCAGGCGGGTAATGGCGGCAATTTCGTCTTCTTCATCCAGGCGAATCAATTTCACACCCTGGGTAGCCCTGCCCTGCTCACTCACCTGGCCCACGGGCATCCTGATGGTGACACCTGATTTGCAGGTGATCATGAGGTCTTCTTTTTCCGACACATCGAGGATTCCTACCAGGCTTCCCGTTTTGTCGGTGACGTTGATGGTTTTGACGCCCTTTCCTCCCCTGTTCGTGATCCGGTAATCTTCAACCACGGTTCGCTTTCCAAATCCCTTCTCAGATACGACCAGCACGGTTCTGCTACTGTCGTCCTTGTTTACACATATCATGCCAACCACTTCGTCCTGATCGTTCTCGACTTCAATTCCCGCAACACCGATGGCTCCCCTGCCGGTTGGACGAACTCTTTCTTCCGGAAAGCGAATGGCACGGCCACTCTTCACCGCCATCATGATTTCGCAGTGGCCGTCGGTAAGCTTGGCCTCAAACAATTGGTCCCCTTCTAAGATGGTAATTGCATTCACTCCGGTTGCACGGGGTCTGCTAAAATCTTCAAGGGTGGTTTTCTTGATCACGCCTTTGCGGGTGCAAAGCACGATATGATGCTGTTTGACGAATTCTTCGTCTTCCAGGTTTTTTATGTCGATAATGGCCTTCACCTTGTCGTCGGACGGCAATTGTACCATATTTTGGATCGCCCTTCCCTTGCTCGTTTTATCGCCTTCGGGAATCTGGTAAACTTTAAGCCAGTAGCAGCGACCCTTTTCTGTGAAGAAAAGCATGGTATGATGGGTGGAAGCCACAAACAGGTGCTCTATCCAGTCTTCTTCCCGGGTTCGTCCCCCGATGGCTCCCCTGCCTCCCCGGTTTTGGATCCGGTATTCGGTGGCCGATGTTCTCTTGATATAACCATGATGTGAAATGGTAATCACCACGTCTTCTTCCTCAATGAGGTCTTCAATCCTCATTTCGTCGGCCAGGTACTGAATTTCAGTCCGGCGCTCATCCCCAAATTTTTGCTTTACTTCCAGCAATTCTGTTTTGATCAGGTCATAACGCAATCCTTCATCGCCCAACAATTCCCGAAGCCATTTGATCTGCTTCATGATTTCGTCGTATTCTGCTTTGATCTTTTCGCGTTCCATGCCCGTCAATCTCTGCAGCCTCAGTTCAAGGATGGCCTTTGCCTGGATTTCATCCAATCCCCAACCCGCATTCACCAGGTTGTCCCTGGCCTGGTCGGGCGTTGCCGAACTTCTGATCAACGAGATCACCTCATCCAGGTGATCCAGTGCAATGAGATAACCCTGAAGTATATGCGCTTTTTTCTCTGCTTCGCGAAGTTCATATTTCGCGCGACGAACCACCACATCGTGGCGAAACTCCACGAATTCACTGATCAGGTCGCGGATATTGAGGGTCTTCGGCCTGCCCTTAATCAGGGCGACGTTGTTGATGCCGAAGGACGTTTCAAGTTCTGTGTATTTGAAAAGCTGGTTGATGATAACCTGGGCAACGGCGTCGCGCCTTAACTCAAGGACGATACGTGTGCCTTCCTTGTTGGATTGATTGGCCACATCGGTAACGCCTTCTATAACGCGGTCGTTGACCAGTTGACCAATCTTATCGGTCATCACATCGCGGCTTACCTGGTAAGGAACTTCGGTGATGACGATTTGTTCTCTGCCATTCTTCATGGTTTCAACCGATGCCTTGCCACGAAGCACCACCTTTCCTCTTCCGAAATGCATGGCTCCGCGCACGCCTTCATATCCGTAAATCACGCCGCCCGTTGGGAAATCGGGCGCCTTTACGTGTTTGATCAATTCCTCAATGGTTATACTCTTGTTTTCAATATAGGCGATACATCCATCAATGACTTCACTGAGGTTGTGCGGCATCATGTTCGTCGCCATGCCAACGGCAATACCCGACGCACCATTCACAAGTAATTGTGGAATCCTGGAAGGAAGTACTGAAGGCTCTTTCAGCGAATCGTCGAAGTTGGGTTGAAAATCTACCGTCTCTTTTTCGATGTCTTCCATCATGGCTTCTGCCATGCGGTCGAGTCTCACTTCAGTATACCTCATTGCAGCCGGACCATCGCCATCGGGAGAACCAAAATTTCCCTGTCCGTCTACAAGCGTGTAACGCATGCTCCAATCCTGTGCCATGCGCACCATGGAATCATAGATGGCGCCATCGCCATGCGGATGGTACTTACCCATCACGTCACCGACGATACGTGCTGCTTTTTTATAAGGCTTATTGCTGGTGTTGCCAAGTTCAATCATGCCATAAAGAATACGGCGATGAACGGGCTTCAGTCCGTCGCGCGCATCAGGCAAAGCCCGACCTACTATGACCGACATGGAGTAGTCGATATAGGCCGTCTTCATCTGCTCTTCTATATTAACCTGGATGATTCTGTTGTTGTCGCTTGTTTCCTGAGGCAGGAGATTTTCGTCCATAAATTTGAGGGGCTTCGCGTTATTCTTTGGAGCTATTTTTGCACCTTTTGAGGGGCTTGCAAATGTAACGTTTTTGAGCCTCAAAACCCGCGAAAAATCAATGTATTTTAGGTCTTTTTTCCACCTCTGTGGATAGTTAATTTGACCTTAAAATGGCGAACCTGGTAACGCTAATTTTCCACAGCCTTTTTCTTTGGCATGGTATTGGAAACTCATAGACTATCTCCCTCCCAGAACTCAATTTCTAAACAGAACCCGACTGTTACGACAGGTTGCACTTTTACTATTTATAACATTAAAATGCTAACACACATGAAGAAGACAATTTTCACAGGCATTGGCGTTCTTGCGCTGGGAAGCCTGATCGCTTTTACACCATCCAGCTCAGCTGTAAGTGGAAAAGTGACTCCTCCTGACCAGGTTGAGATGGTATGGGCCATTAAGGGTACAGACACTGTTAAAACAAAAGCAACACCAGAAGGATCTTTCGCACTCAATTTGAATCCAGGTTCCTGGAAAGTAATCATTGATGCAAAGAATCCATATAAAGATGTTCAGTTAGAAAAAGTAGACGTGACCGACGGTAAGCCCGTTGATCTCGGCGAAATTAAACTGGAAAAATAAGCTTGTATAGCTCGTCTGTACGAGTGTTTCTGGGAGGAATTGAGCCGGGACGTTTGATCCCGGCTTAATTATTTAAGATTGTGGATTGCAGATTTTTGATGGTGGATATTGAACATTCGCTGTCTTCCCTTTACCTTTTGCCTTTTCCCTTTCAGCTTTCCCTCCTACCTTTAAGGCAAATTCCAAATTCGAAATTGAAAAATATCTTGCTATTCGGCGCCGGAAAGTCTTCAACCGCCCTCATCGACTACCTCTTGAAAGAAACAGGACGCCTCAGTTGGCAGGTAACCCTTGCCGATAGTAATCCATCTGCAGCGCGGGCCAAACTCGGTTCAGCACAAAATGCCGTTGCCGTTGACCTAAATGTGGAAGATAACAAGCAAAGAAGAAATCTCATCAAAGAAGCCGATATTGTCATTTCTCTCCTGCCACCTGCCTTGCATTTCCTGGTGGCAAAGGATTGTCTTCACTTCGAGAAAGACCTGCTCACCGCTTCCTATATTGACGACGCCATCCGAAGCCTGGAATCCTCGCTTACCGGTAAAGGGGTACTATTTCTTTGCGAAATGGGCCTGGATCCCGGCATCGATCATATGAGTGCCATGCAGATCGTTCACGGACTTCGCGAAAAGGGCGCGAAAATCACTTCCTTTTATTCTCATTGCGGCGGACTGGTGGCACCAGAAAGTGACGATAACCCCTGGCGTTACAAAATCAGCTGGAACCCCAGGAACGTAGTGCTGGCCGGTAAATCGGGCGCCATTTATCGCGAAGCGGGCAAGGAAAAGCGAATGGATTATGAGTCGCTGTTTGATCCGCTTCGCACCGTGAATGTGGAAGAACTTGGCCGGTTGGCCTGGTACCCCAATCGCGATTCCAGATCCTACATGCCTCTTTACGGCATGGAGAAAGTTGAAAATTTTGTGAGGACCACCTTGCGCTATCCTGAATTCTGTTTTGGATGGAAAAATATCATCGAACTCGCCCTCACCGACGAGACCATTCAATACGACACCAACGGACTTACGCTTCAACAATTCTTCCAACAACATTTTGCCAATCACGGGTTTTCGCAGTGGATGGAAAAGCAACTCACCAAGCGATTTGAAAATACGCAGCAACTCCTGGAAAATCTCATGCAGCTGCTTAAAGCCGAATCGGCAGAAGATGTTGAAGAAATGCGCGATTTTCTGATGGTGGATGATGCCGGGCAGCTGGAAGAAGTGAACCTCGACGACGTGAAGAACAAAGCAGCCATGACTGTTGCCGGACAAATGCACGAAGCCAACCTTTCCATGAAGCAACTCATCTACCTGGGGATGGAAGACAATGAAACCCTGATCAATAAGGGGAAATGCAGTGCAGCCGATATTTTGCAGCTTGCCCTTGAGCAAAAACTCGCATTAAAACCAGGCGACAAGGACATGATTGTGATGTTGCACGAAATTGAGTACGAAATCAAAAAGGAAAAGCACAAAGTAGAAAGTTGCCTGATTGTAAAGGGTGATGATCATGTTCATACGGCCATGGCCAAAACAGTTGGCTTACCCCTTGGCATAGCCGCCATGCTGATCCTGCAAAAGAAAATCAGGTTGAGCGGACTTCACATTCCTGTATTGCCAGAAATTTATGAGCCGGTGATGAAAGAGCTCGCTAACTACGGAATTGCTTTTCGCGAGTCACAGCCTTTTTAAGGATTTCGCTATTTAACCTCCCAGTCTTTTGTAGCAATGACCTGGTAATCGATGTCGCGGTAGACAAGGATATAATTTCCTTTTTGCAGAAAGAGTGAATAATAACCATCTTCCCCGGGAATATAAGTTTGATCTGCCGGCACCAGTTTATCCACTGCGATTTCGTTGTATTCATTGCCATAGTAGGCCTGCAGCAGGTAAAGATTTTTTTCCGTGGGATTGATCCTCGTTTCCTGCCGGGTACCGTCAAAATCAAGCCAGGACGGCCTTCCATGCTTGTAGATGGTTGGGGGATGAATCACTGCAACGTCATAAAGATCACTTCCCGAAATATTGATGAGGCGCCTGTTGATGAGCGCAACGGATGGCTTCGTAATCGGAAATTTCCGAATAACGGCTTCATAAAATTGGGCTCCATAATTGAAGGTGCTTTGTTCGGTCAGGTTGGTTTGATCAACAGAAAGCGGTTCCAGTCCGGAAATTTTCTTTAGCCACATTGCCATCGGCGTGTACTTATCATCCGCCTTCTTTTTGGCGATATGCGCATAGCCTGCATGGACCAGGATTTTTGCTTTTGGATCTTTTAGTAAAACAGCATTGATATTTGTGGCCTGGATTGAATCACTTTCCGAGACGGTATGTTTGTTATAAGCCGTGTCCTCGTAAGAGACAAGCTGGAAACCGATCTGCAAGGCTTTCCTGGCCAACTCGCCTCCTACCGGCTCCATGCAATAGTGACCGGTATAGGCATCTACAGACTTTAGGTTGTGGGTTCTGTAGTTATTCAACATTTCCATCGCCAGGTAGCGGAAACCCTGGTCGTAAAGTCCCTGCAACAAAGAAAGCGTGAATGCTCGATGCTGCGGTTTGTCGTGGGCTTCATTGATTAGTAAGAGTTGACTTCCGGAAGCAGCCTGCAATACAAATTCTTTCGCGTTGAGAAATTCAATCTTGTTCAGCGCGGCGATGGTTGAATTGATGTCTTTTAGGGACTGGTCGTCGAGTTTTTCGTAGCTGTTTTCGAGCGCCTCCGTTGAAGCCTTGTAATCGCCCGCAAAACCGAGCAGCTGGCTTAGGTTGCGGTAATATCCATCTGGTTTAAAAATGGTTTTGAATTTGTTCTCCTTGCCATAGGCCTGGTACAGGGGATAGAGATAATTAATCTGCTTTCCGTTGAAAAGCAGGAAAAAATTCAAAGAAGTATCAAATGCCGGTGGGTTGTTAAACCTTGCCTTTCTCTTCAATTGCTCAAGATATGCGGGATCCTGGGCACGACTGCTCAATGGAACGAGCGTATGAAAAAGCAGGAATAACAAAACAATTACAAGTGACTTATTCATTCCGGAATTTGGCTGCAATATTAGAGAAGTGTTTGTTAGTGAAAAGATAAATCAGGATTCAAGATTCAGGATTCAGGATTCAAGATTCAGGATTCAGGATTCAGGATTCAAGATTGGATTGTGGATTGTGGATTGTGGATAGATAGGAATAACCAGAATCTTGAATCCTGAATCCTGAATCTCAACCAATGCCAAGCTCCTTAAACAATTCGACGATACCCAATGTGGCGGGTTTTTCAATGGCCACCAAACCATAGAAACCTGAAGTGTCTGGTATGCGCTTATCGATGATAAATTTTTTTGAGCGGCTGCTTGCATAGTGAATGAGACCCGCTGCGGGATACACGGCCAGCGAGGTTCCAATGACCACCAGGATATCTGCCGTGGAAACCAGCCTGGCTGCATCTTCGATCAGGGGCACGGGTTCTTCGAACCACACAATATTCGGCCGCAACTGAGCACCGTCTTCAGCCAGGTCGCCTAAAGAAATATCATCCATGATCGGGTAAATGAGATCGGTCCTTCGTTCGCTTCGCATCTTAAAAATTTCGCCGTGCAGGTGCAACACCTTCGAAGAGCCGGCTCGTTCGTGAAGGTCGTCGATATTTTGAGTGACAACATGTACATCAAAAAAATCCTCCAGCCTTGCAAGCCCGATATGTGCTGCGTTTGGTTTGGCATCGCGTACATTCTTTCGCCGCATGTTGTAGAATTCAAGGACGAGCTTCGGATTTTTTCTCCACCCGCCAGGCGTGGCCACTTCGTGCACATCATAGCCTTCCCAAAGACCATCGCTGTCGCGAAAGGTCTTCAACCCGCTTTCGGCACTGATGCCTGCGCCGGATAAAACCACCAATTTTTGTTTTCCAACCATTGGTTTTCGTTTAGCCTTTCAGGTGATAAGCCTTGGGTCGCGTGAATGCCCTGATTCCCGCGTTTGAAAGCGTGACGCCAAATCCGGAATGTTTCCTGCCGCTCCAGGGCAATGCAGCGCTTACGCGATCACAACAATTCCAATATCCCGTTCCCGCGTCGATCCTTCGCAAGATCTTTTCGGCCCGTTCCTTCGATTTGCTATAGACCGCTGCCGTGAGTCCATATTCTGTATCCTTCATTAATTCGATAGCCTCCGGATCGTCTTTCACTTTCATAATTCCGATGATCGGTCCGAAGGATTCCTCCCGCATGAGTTTCATATTGTGGGTTGCATCGGCTAACACGGTGGGTTCAAAAAAATAGCCCGGCCCATTTATCCGGTGCCCGCCCGCCACCAGCCTACCGCCCTTACTAACGGCATCGCTCACCTGAGATTCGAGGAACTCGGCCTGCTGCGGTCTGCTGAGCGGGCCGATATAGACGCCATTTTCCGTGGGCTGTCCAAGTTTATAGGATTTTACCTCTTTCACAAAAGCGTCGAGATAGGCGTCGTAAACTTTTTCATGAACATAAATTCTTTCAACGGCACAGCAACTCTGACCATTGTTGTAAAAAGCACCGTCTGCGGTAGCTGCAGCCACCGAAGGGATATCTTCCACATCATCCGCAACATAGAGCGGATCCTTTCCACCCAGTTCGCACTGACAGGGCACCATCTTATGCGAGATCTTTTCGTAAATTTTTTGCCCGGTTGCATAAGAACCAGTGAAGAAATAGCCGTCCAGGGGCAGATCCAGCATGAGTGCTCCTGTCTTTCCACCACCAGCAGCGAGAATGAATACATCTTTTGGCACGCCGGATTCATGCAGGAGTTTTTCTATCGACATTCCCGTAAGCGTCGCATATTCTGAAGGTTTGTACAGCACTGCATTTCCGGCCAGCAATGCAGGAACAAAAACATTTACACCCACCAACCAGGGATAATTCCAGGCAGAAATATTTCCGATCACGCCCAGTGGCTCGTAAACAATTTTTTCCTCGAGTCCCGGCTCGATCGTCATCACCTCATCACTCAGCACACGCGCTGCGTGTTCCGTCAACCACCTGATCCTCGCCTTCGCGCCATTGATTTCATTTCTTGCCTGTTGAAGTGGCTTGCCCATTTCAGATGTAAGCGTGGCGGCGAGCGATTCAATATTCGATGTCAACAGGTCTGAAAATTTCCTGATGATTTCAATTCTATTTTCGATGTTCGTCTCCTGCCAGACCAGTTGTGCGGCCCTGAGTAAACTTAATTTTTTCTCGAGAGCCGGCAGTTCGTCCTCCTGCATTTCTCTGATCAATTCCCCGGTGGCCGGATTTATGATTTTCATGAATTTACTATTGAATGTTTTGCAGTTTCTGTTTTTTCACTTCATCCAGGAATCCTTTCCGGATGCCCGCTGCAAGCGGGTTTTCCTGGTCTTTCATGCGTTCGGGGTGCCACTGCACGAGCAACATGTAACAACTTTCAGTAGCATCATTTTCCAGTCCTTCAATGAAACCATCGTCTGGCGAATAGGCATTTGGAAAAAGTCCGCGGCCTATTTCGTTGGCACCCTGGTGATGTGCACTGTTGATTTCAACGGAAGACCTTCCGGCAATCCGGAAGAGCTTGGTTCCGGCTTCCACATCCACGGCGTGATAGCGGTCATCGCCTTCGCCAAATTTGGAATGATCGGCGTCTTTAAAGCTGGGAATATCCGGCACAAGGCTCCCGCCGAGAAAAACATTTACCACCTGCAATCCGCGGCAGATGCCAAGGATGGGCATTTGTTCCGTATGCGCATATTCCAACAAACGAAATTCAAATTCATCTCTTTTTTCGTCGATGTCTTGCGGCTTGCAATATGAAATATATTCCGGCTTGCCATAAAATTTTGGGTGCACATCCTGCCCGCCGGTTAACACCAATCCATCGCATTCAGCAATGCCGTTGGCATTGTCGAGATGATAACTAAGTTTGACCACAACCACGCCCGGCTCCTCCAAAAACCATTTCTCGTAATTTGGATATTTGCTGCAATCACTGATCCCGATCGTGAGCGTTTCCATCAAAATGCCTTTTGGTAAAGTTCCTTAAAATTCTGCCTCGATACCGGCTTCGGATTGTTGGGATGGGCGAAGTCCGAAATGGCAAGATCGGCCAGCGTTTCAATGTGTTCATCCTTCACGCCAATTTCGCGAAGACGATGTGGAATGTTGATCTTTGAGTTGAGTTCGAAAAGATAATCGATCACTTCCCTCCCATTCCCCGCGGCAAGTCCCAAAGACTGTGACATTCTCCTGAACTTCTTTTCGTAACCATGATAGTTGAACTCCATGCCGTATGGAATATTCACGGCATTTGCCAATCCATGATGTGTATCCAGCAGGGAAGATAAGGGATGCGCGAGCGAATGCACCACACCCAGGCCCTTTTGAAAAGCAATGGCGCCCATCATGGAAGCCATGAGCATCTGGCTGCGCGATTCTAGATCGGGATGGTTTACGGCGGTGACGATGGATTGGCTGATTAGTGACATCCCCTCCAGTGCTATGCCTTCACAAATGGGATGCGGCATTTTAGCGAGGTAGGCCTCCATGTTGTGTGTGAGTGCATCCATGCCTGTTGCAGCGGTGATGGCGGGTGGCAGTTCCATGGTGAGCAGCGGATCTGCAAACACAATTTTGGCCAGGAGCTTCGGAGAGAAGAGAATTTTTTTCTGGTGCGTCTCGTCGTCCGCGATGATCGCACTTCGACCCACTTCACTTCCCGTTCCTGAGGTGGTGGGGATTGTTATGAAATGAGGTACGTCGCGCGTGATATAAACATCGCCGCCGATCAAATCATCGTATTTAAACAGGTCATCGCGGTGGTGCACGCGTAAGGCAATGGCACGCGCCACATCAATCGCAGCGCCTCCGCCGACGCCCACAATGGAATCCCTTTGTTCTTCGTCAAACAGATCCGTTCCCTTGTACACATCGCTCTTCACCGGGTTCTTGTGGATCTCGCTGAATACTTTAACGGACAGGTGTTTGCTTTGCAGGTCCCGGATAATCTCCTTGAAAAATCCCAACTGCGCCACTTGCGCATCGGTTACGATCAGAGGGCGTTGCAGGTCCTGTTTGATCAGATAGTCTCCCAATTCTTTACTGCTCCCCGCGCCGAATCGGATGGTGGTGGGGAAATTGTATTGGTAGATGGTGTTGAATTGCATAGTTGCGCGTTGTTTTTGCTGGTCGTTGTTCGTTGTTCGTTGGCCGTTGTTCGTTGTTTGGTACCCCTACTGTATGACCCCGAATAACGAACAACGAATGACGATCAACGACTAAATAATCTCAAAATACCTCCTGTATTCCCAATCCGTCACCGACTTCAGGTGCTGCTTCCATTCCCATTCGCGCGTGAGCGCGAAATGGTCCACAAATGCATCCCCCAGAATTTCACGCGCTACGGCTGACCCCTTCATCGCGGCCGTAGCTTCCTGCAGGGTTCGGGGAAGCGTGCCCTGCGCTGTTTGCAGGTAGCCGTTGCCGGTAGTGGCTTCGAAAGGGAGCTTCATTTTCTTCTTGATTCCATACAGTCCGGATGCCAGGCACCCCGCCATGGCCAGGTAAGGGTTTACATCAGAACCCACGACCCTCGTCTCAAGCCTGCAGGATTTTTTTCCTCCGGGCAATACGCGAAGCGCAACGGTTCTGTTGTCCATTCCCCAGGTGAGTGTCGTCGGCGCCCACGCACCTTCCACCAGGCGCTTGTAACTATTTATATTCGGTGCAAACAACGGAAGAATAAAAGGCAGACAATGCAATTGCCCGGCCAGGTATTGTCGCATCAGGTTGCTGATGCCGTGCTTGTCTTTGTCATCATGAAATAAATTTTGTTTTGATCCCTTGTCCCAAAGGCTCTGGTGAATATGCCCTCCGCAACCCGGCAAATTCTCATCAATCTTGGCCATGAAGGTGGCCATAATACCGTGCTTGTACGCGATCTCTTTCACTGCCGTCTTGAACAACAGGGCCCGGTCTCCGGCCTCTGGCAATTGACTGTATTGTATGGCGGCCTCGTACACACCCGGTCCCGTTTCTGTATGCAGTCCTTCCAGGGGAACATCGAATTTTCCAAGCATTTCGAAGAGATCCGTCATAAACGGATTTTCAAGCGTACTTCGGAGAATAGAATAGCCGAACATACCCGGCGTCAGGGGTCTCAGGTTTTTAAAATTCTTTTCCTGCGCAGACTGCGGGGTCTCCGCAAAATTGAACCATTCGAATTCCTGTGAAAAGTATGGCGTGTATCCCTGACCGGTAGCCAGTTCCAAAATGCGCTTCACGAGCCTTCGGGGGCAAACGGGCGAATCGGGTGCCTGAAGTTCTCCAAGGAAAAATGGAAGGTTGTCTTCCCAGGGTATTTTTCGGAACGTTGAAATTTCCACGCGTGCGGTCACATCGGGAAAACCGGAATGCCAGCCGGTGAAGCGTCCATTATCATAAGCCTGATCGGCCACATCCCAGCCAAAGATCACGTCGCAAAAACCGAGGCCGCTTTCTGCGACCGACAAGAATTTTTCAGTTGAAATATATTTCCCGCGCAGGACGCCGTCAATGTCAGAAAAGGCAATTTTCACCTTTCCTGCAGGGTGGTTCTTCACGTAATCAATAATGGCCTTGTTTGTCATGAAGAAAATTTACGAATTATTGGCGACGGTTTTCTTTCTAAAAATGACGAAAAGTAAATAGGAGAATCCCAGGATCAGAAAATAAATCAGGGCCAGGTAGGGATTATAGACCGTAAGCGCAATCAATGAAATAAGCGCAATCACCAGCGCAACCAACGGAAAGTAAGGATAGAAGGGCGTCTTAAAGGGACGCTCCAGTTGGGGTTCTATTTGCCTTAGCCTGATCAGGGAGATCATGGATATCACATAAAGGCTAAGCGCGCCAAACACGGAGAGCGTAATGATCTCCGCCGTTTTTCCCGTTAACAGGGCCACGATGCCGATGCACATATTGATCAGGAGCGCGTTTGAGGGTGTGCGAAACCGTTGGTGAACATTTCCCAAAAATGCAGGGGCATACTTCACGCGACCGAACTCAAAACTGGACCTGCCGGCAGCAAGGATGATTCCATGAAATGAGGCCACCAGTCCGAATAGTCCGATGGTGATGAGCAGATGATAATAAACATTCTTCTCCCCCACCACTTTTGCAAGTGCCAGTGGCAATGGAGAATCAGAAGCAGTTCCATCAGGCTTATACACCACGGTTTCCCAGCCAGCCACGCCCACAGCACTGACGAAAACCAGGACACAAAGAATGACCAGGGTGAAGATTGCCGATCCGAAACCCAAAACCATCGTTCGTTGCGGATTGATGGTTTCCTCTGCCACATTCGCAACGCCCTCAATGGCCAGGAAGAACCAGATGGCAAATGGAATGGCCGCCCAGATGCCCTGGATGCCGTGTGGAAAAGCATTCTGTTTCAAATGAGCAATGCTTGCATGTGGCAACGTAATGGCGCTGAAAATTAAAATTTCTGCCACTGCAAACAGGGTAATGATCAATTCAAAATTGGCGGCTGCCCGTACACCATAAATATTCAAGGCGGTAAACAACAGGTATGCTGCAATCGAAATCACAAGGATTGGTATCTGGGGGAAAAACAGGTTGAAATAAGCGCCAATAGCAAAGGCAATAGCGGGTGGCGCGAAAATGAATTCTACATTTTGTGCCATGCCCGCAATGAAACCGAGGTCGTTTCCCAGCCCCCTCCGTGCATAGTCAAAGGCACCCCCGGCCCTTGGAATGGCGCAAGCCAGTTCTGCATAGCTGAACGTAAAACAGATGTAAAGAATGATGATAAAAAAAGTAGCGATCGCCAGTCCCAGCGTTCCTCCCTGCTCCAGCCCCAGGTTCCAGCCAAAATACATCCCTGAAATGACATAGCCCACGCCCAGTCCCCATACCATCAATGGCGTCAGCGTTCTTTTTAGTTGCGACATTTGATTACGAATATCTCAAATATTCGCTGTCGTCGCTGAATTTGTCCCGGAAATTAATATTAAAATCGCCCGGGCGGGGTGTCGCTACTTTCGGTAATGCCCAATCGCAGTCATCAGCCTTGTTTTACCTCCGCCGGGACAAGCCCTGCGCTCGCCTTTTTGTGCCTGCGAAATAGCCAAACGAAGAAAAGCACCAGGAGAGCCAATGGCCACAATGCGATCAGTATTAAAACGATTTCCTTGAGAAAACTCAAGCCCTTGCTGAAATTTTCTGCAACCAGGCTTACAAAGCCGGGATTATGCTGGGGTACGGTGGTCACGTCCAGTGTTTGAAAATAAATGAGGTGAATCGAGCTCAGCGCAGATTGATGGTTGATATAATTAGTCCTCCCTGTAGCTGATTCAATTTCTTCATCTAATTCACGCAGGTCCGTTTCTACGGCTAAGACTTCTTTGATATTTGCAGCCCTTTTCAGAAAATCATAATATCGTTCACGCACTTTTTCCTTGGCCCTGATCCGGGCTTTCGTGTCAACATATTCTTCGGTCAGGTCCTCACTCGTGATTTGCTTTTGAAGCAATGAATCGCTGCTGCTCTGTAGTCTATCTACCAGGTCGTCGAATCGTTCGCGCGGCACTTTGATGGTCATGTCTACCCGGATCTCATTCGACAACTGTTGTTCATTTGAAGTTTCTACGAATCCACCATTCAGTTGCATGGCAGATTTAATTTGTTGGCTCGCGGTACGCAAATCCTTCACCTGCATCGTCATCTCTGCATTGCGCACTATTTTCTTTTCCCAATCCATTGGAACCGGAATAGCCGGGGGAGATTGGGAATTGGTCTTTCCCGGTACCTGCTGCGGCGGAGGCGGGGGAGCCGGTGATGGGTCGTTGGACAAGAGTCCATTACTTTCCTCTAAAGCATCCGATAGCAAAGCTTTTTTGCTGTCCTCTGATTTTGATCCAGACGGAGGTTTTGCGGTGCGCTGTATGTCAGCGACCGCTTTTTCATTTGTTGAATGTGATGACTTGTTGCATGAAATTGCCAGGACGGCCAAACAAGCCATCCCTGCCAGGAGCATCGTTTTCATAAATTAATTTGCTTTAAATGATGAGATGCACCTTGATACCGATTTGCACAATCAGGTAACCTTTTGAATTGATAAAGAAAAATTAAAGCGCTTCGATTATGCGCTAACGTTGTAGCAGAAAATCCCAAACGGGCCGGAAAGCCTCATCGTGAAATGCAAAATGGGCATCCTTCGTTTCATTGCTGGCCACAAAAATATGCCTGGGCTTCACCGGTTGCATACCAGGATTCACCATGGTCGTATCTGAAGATGTGTTTTGCATGATGGCATTGCAATTGGCAAGCTGGCGATCAAAACCATATGGATCTTTCACGTGAAGACAGGCATAAATATTTTGAAGAGGCGTAGTTGATTTCAGTTTTTGCCAGGGCGCGGGTGAATGGTACATTGCCAGGTAATCCTGTGGTCCTGCAAGAATAATGATGCGATCCAGTAAAAAGCGTTTGCCCAGGTATGCCACATGTCCTGCACCCTGGGAATGGCCTGCGGCAACTACGCTTTGCCATTTGATATTATTTCCGGAAAAGTACTGACCCCAACCTTCATTCGGAAAATTCTTGGCCAGCCATTGCAGTCCCTTGATCGTTCTGTTTATGATGGAATTCGCACTGTCCACATCCACAAGGTCACTGACCGGTGTACCGAACATAATCTCCTTCCTGAATCCGTCAAAACAGGCAGAGTCCTTGCTTTCAACACATGTGGTTGTGATGACCGTGTTCTTGTAATCGAGGCAAAGCGCGTGATATCCGAGTTTGGCCGCGTATTCGGCAAAATTCAACCAGTCGCCCGAACCGCCATTCGTGCCCACAATGAAGAGCAACAATTTGTCACGATGTTTTACCGAAGGGTCATAAAGCGCGAGATGTGGTCCATGAATTGTCTTGATCTCAGCGGCTGTTGCCGATGGATCGATTTTGTGCTGGGTAATTTGCGCGAAAGAACCGGCAACCAGGGCCAGGCTTATCAGTGTAAGCAATGATTCCTTTCTATAACAAGAGAGCATATGGTTGAATTATTTTTTTTCGCCGGCGAGGTCCATGATTGCTTCAAATTCCTTCTCCGTCACAGGAGAAACCGAAAGCCTGCCAATCCTCACCAGCGCCATATTGCTCAGGCGCTTGTCTTTCTTGATTTGTTCGAGGGAAACGGGCTTCTTCAATTTTTTAAAAGGCTTCAGGTCTACCGCAACCCATTTTCCTTCTTCCCCTGATTTGTCGGGATAAGCCTCCCTGGCTACTTTGGCGATCCCCACAATGTCCAAACCTTCATTGCTATGATAGAAGAAAACCTCGTCGCCTTTTTTCATCCCGTTGAGGTGAAGGCGGGAGGCATAACTCCTGATGCCATCCCATACCGTTTCCTTGTCTTTCACCAGCTGATCATAACTATAAACGCTGGGCTCTGATTTTACAAGCCAATAAGCCATGGGGGAAATTTAAAATTCAAAAGTAAAAATTAAAAATTCAAAAGTAGAATTCTCAAACCCTGACAACTTTTTAATTTTTACTTTTTACTTTTTAATTGATTCCTCACCATCCCGAAGCCAGTACATCTGCAATATGCATCGTCTTAATGTTGACGCCCTTGTTCTTTGCATATCCGTCCAAATGCATGAGGCAGGAGAGATCTGTGGAAATAAGGTAATTGGCGCCCGTTTCTTTGGCGTGATTGATTTTTTGATCGGCCATACTGATGGAGATGCCTTCGAATTTTACGGCGAAGCTTCCGCCGAATCCGCAACAGGTTTCTACATCTTTCATTTCTACAAGATCCAATCCACGCACGTTGGATAACAATTTACGTGGCCCCTCTTTGATCTTGCATTCCCGAAGTCCCGCACAAGAGTCATGATAGGTCGCCTTTCCGGTCAGGGTAGCGCCGGTGTCTTCCACGCCCAGTTTTTCGCTGAGAAATTCCGTGAATTCGAAGACCCTTTTTTGCAAATTCTTTACATCGTTATGCAGGGAAGAGTTGTCGAATAGTTTTCCGTAGTAATTTCTCACGAAACCCACGCAGGAAGCACTTGGCGCAACAATGTAGCCGCTCCCCGGAAAATCTGTGATGAATTTCGTGCAGACCTGTCTCGCCTCATCCCAAAAACCGGCGTTAAACGCAGGCTGTCCGCAACAGGTTTGATTGGAATTGTAATTGACTTTGCATCCGAACTTCTCCAACACCTTAACCATATTGAATGCCGTTTGAGGGTACAATTGGTCAACAAAACACGGTATGAAAAGTTGGATGTCCATTTCTTGGATGGGTATTGGGTATTAGGTATACGGTATACGGTATACGGTATTGTATCTGCGCTCCATAGACGATCAGGTGCGGACCTGCTGCGTTAGCCCTACCATTTTCAAAGCAGTAATAGCGGCTTCTTCGCCCTTGTGGCCGTGCTTTCCGCCCAGGCGTTCAATGGCTTGCTCCTGCGTATCCACGGTCAATACTCCAAAAATAACGGGAACGGGTAAACTAAGATTCAGTTGCAATACACCCTGGGTAGCGGCCTGGCATACATATTCAAAGTGGGGCGTATCTCCCCTGATCACGCAACCCAGCGCCACAAATGCACAGGGACGATCATCCTTATATTTATGCGCGTCCCAATAATGTTTAATACCGAAAGGAATTTCAAAGGCGCCGGGAACAGTAATCGTGCAAATTTCGGTTACGCGATAACTTTCTAAGACCTTTCTGCAACCGGCTTCCAGCTTGTCAACGATGTCTGCATTCCATTCGGTCCTTACAATAACAATACAGGCATCCTTTGTGAGAATGCCTGCGTCAAATTCGTATAAGTTGCTATGTTTTACTTCAGCCATGCAATGATAGGTATAAGGTATAGGGTATACGGTATTGGGTATTGGGGGGAGGACCGTCTACCGTTCACTGTCCACAGTCCACTCTACTTCGTTACCCCCAGCCTCGCCAGATATTTATCAGCAGCATACCCCTTTTCAGTGCGCGGGAATTTATCCTTCAACTCCTGGTACAAATCAATCGCCTCTTTATTCTTGCCCGAGATTTCACTCAACAGGGCAGCCCTGAAGAGGTATTCGGAAGCCATAGCTGCATCTTTGTCGAATGTGCTTGCGGCCTTCTTATAATTTTCGATGGCTTCGCCGTTCTTCTTTTGTTCTGAATAAGCATCGCCCAACAGGCCATATACTTTGGCTTCCACTTGCTTCGCGCCGTTCGCCTCGAAGTCTTTCAGATACTTCACTGCATTGGCATAGTCTCCCAGCTGAAGATACGATTCGCCGGCATACAGTTTTGCCAAGTTTCCGGAAGGTGTGGAACCGTAGTTCTTGATCACTTTTACAAAACCTGGATTGTCGCGGGAGCCGTCACCGTTCAAAGCCAGCTGTACACTGTCTTTCCGGAAATTGGCCTCGGCCCTGAAAATGGCCTCAGCGGCTTTAGCTTCTTCGGGTGCACGAAACATGTATTTGTAAACCAGGTAGCCGCCAATCAGCACAATTACAATGGAGCTGGCGAGCATGATCATCCTGCTGTTTTTTTCCCAGAACCCACGGGCTCTGTCAAGTACTTCAATCGCTTCAGTTTCTTGTTGCGTCTTCTGCGTCATTCTGAATCTCGGGATTTATTTTAGTTTTTATAAAAGGATAAACTTGTGATTAGTCTACGATAAATGGATAGTCGGGTTGCATCACGACGTCTTTTAGCAGTTCATCGTCGTTCGGCCATGGACTTTCTTCTGCGAATTTCACTGATTCTTCTACCTCGTCTTTAACACGATCATTGATCACTTCAAATTCCTGGTCGGTAACCTTGTATTGATCTTTCAAAATCTTGGCAACATGATCGATCGGATCTTTTTCCTTGTATTCTTCAACTTCTTCCTTCGTGCGATATTTCTGAGGATCACTCATGGAGTGTCCCTTGTAGCGGTAGGTCTTAATTTCAAGGAGCGTAGGTCCACCCTTCTCGCGCGCGCGTTTCACTGCGCGGGTTACGGCTTCATGTACGCCTTCCGGACTCATTCCATCCACACTGTCGCCGGGCATATCGTAGGCGTCTGCAAGCTTATAAATGTCAAACACATTGGAACTCCTGGCAACAGAAGTGCCCATGGCATAGTTGTTATTTTCGCAAATGAAGACAACGGGCAGTTTCCAAAGCATCGCCAGGTTGAAGGTTTCGTGCAGAATTCCCTGCCTGGCTGCGCCGTCTCCAAAGAAGGTCAAAACCACATTGTCCGTACCGCGGTACTGTTCGGCAAATGCCAAACCGGCGCCGGTTCCAATTTGAGCGCCAACAATTCCGTGTCCGCCAAAGAATCTTTCCTTCACACCGAAGAAGTGCATGCTTCCGCCCTTTCCCTTCGAGCAACCGGTAGCCTTGCCGAAAAGTTCGGCCATACAGGATTTCGGTGTTACGCCCTTGGCGATGGCTAAAGCGTGGTCACGGTAGGCGGTAATGAAAATATCCTCCTGCTTGGTGGCCGTCATGGCTCCGGCTGCAAGGGCTTCCTGGCCAATATATAGGTGACAGAAACCACGAATCTTTTGCATTCCATAAAGCTGACCCGCTTTCTCTTCAAAACGACGAAGAAGCAGCATCAGTTCGTACCAGTAGAGGTATGTTTCTTTGGAAAATTTTGAGGCCACGTGCTGAATTTTGAGCGGCAAATATATGGGTTAATTCCCGGATTTTAAATTCCGTATAACAAAAAACCCGGCCCGCCAGAAGGCTCAAATCGCATGAAAATCATCTATTTTTGAACCCTCCCAGCAGTTCCCCAGCATTGTTGCAAATTCAAAACATATCAGTTCTCCAGTTTAAGAATTATAACGAGGCCCATTTTGGTTTTGCCGAAAGGATCATTGGGATCTGTGGTAACAATGGATCTGGAAAGACCAACCTGTTGGATGCCATTTACTACCTCTGCTTCACCAAAAGTTATTTTTCACGAACCGACGCCCAAAACACTAGGTTTGGAACCAACGGATTCAGGCTGGAGGGAAATTTCGACTGGAATGGCCAGACCAAGAAAACGGTGGCAATTCTTAGGGAAAACGGTAAAAAAGAGTTTTCCGTGGACGGAGAAGCCTACCTGAAATTTTCCGCCCATATCGGACATTTTCCCTGCGTGATGATCGCACCCGATGACACAGAAATGATTACGGGGGGCAGTGAAGAGCGGCGTCGGTTCCTCGATTCTACCCTTTCGCAACTGGATGCAGCTTACCTTACTGTGCTGATTGAGTACACCAAGATTCTTCAGCAGAGAAATGCCCTGCTGAAAAGAACTGCCGAGAGTGGCCACCTCGACAAAGCCCTCCTGGATATCCTGGACGCGCAGCTGATGGTGCCGGGAGAAATCATTTTTGCAAAAAGAAAGTCATTCCTTTCAGGGTTCACCGATCGGGTCAGTAAATATTATTCCGCCATTGCCGGCAAAGACGAGGCCGTGGAAATCAGTTATGAAAGTCAGTTGCTGGACGCTTCCTTTCCAAAATTGCTGGGAGAATTTCGAAATAAGGATCTGTTGTTAGCGAGAACACAGGCGGGCATTCACAAAGACGATTTGCGCTTCATGCTTGCAGATGAAACTTTTAAAAATTTCGCATCGCAGGGACAGCGTAAGAGCTTGCTCTTTGCCCTGAAACTGGCTGAATTTGATGTGTTGAAAGAAAAGAAGGGATTCGCTCCTCTCCTGCTGTTGGACGATGTTTTTGAAAAGTTGGACGACGAGCGAATGCATAATCTTTTGCACAAGGTGACCGTGGAAAACGACGGTCAGCTCTTTATAACCGATACGCATTGCGACCGGCTTGGCGAGTCATTGGAAAAATTCGGAATCCCCTTTCAGATCCTTGAATTAGGTTCTCCCTGATTTTGATTTTTTAATTTTTAATTTTGAATTTCTATGAGCGAAATTTCCCTCAGCGATGCCATTAAGCAATTCTTGCGTGGAAGCAAATTAAAGGGCGATATCCAGGCGATGCAGATCGAAGAAATTTGGGAGCAATTGATGGGAAAGACAATCAGCAAGTACACCGAGAAGATTCAAATTATCAATCAGACTTTATTTATTACAACCACGGTTGCACCGTTAAAGAACGAGCTCGTTTATCAAAAAGATAAAATCAGGCAGCGCGTAAATGAAGCGCTTGGTGAAAACCTGATTAAGGAAGTTGTAATTAAGTAAGAATTCAAAAGTCAAAAGTAAAAATTCAACAGACAACTACCTTCAGAGATGTCTTTTGACTTTTTACTTTTGACTTTTTAATTTTTATTTAGAACGTGTATCTCACACCTATCCCACCCCAGCTTCCATAGAAACCTGCATTGTCACCGAATTCCCAGGAGGGCTGCCAGTCGATCGACAGGTTAATGGGCGCCTTGTTAAACTTATAATCGAGTCCCAATACGCCATCAATTCCCACATAGGTGCCGGAATGATAGTGATCGCGGTAATAATAATCATCGTGATAGAAACCGAGATGCATCCCGGGACCAGCGTAGAATTTCAACCCCGGTGCACCTGAAATGTCCCAGTTAAATTCATATAGGCCTGTGATCCTCGCGCCGTGTGACCAGAAGAATCCAACGCCTTCAATGGCGTGATTTTCCTGCAAAAAATGCTTTATTGTAACGCCCGCGCCGTCCCAGAACTTAATACCAAGGGCGGTTTTGTACGTGTGCCCCATGCTTTGGGCATTGCTTCTCATTGTGAAAATTAATAATGTAAGGGTAATCAGGACAAGAGATCTTTTCATAACAGGTTTGTTTACGCCATTTAGACAAAAATGAGGCCAAAGGGCCTGAATTAGAACGATTTTGGATTTCAGATATTTGATTTTGGATAAAGATTTTTGATAGCGGATTTGGGGGTTGGTTGAAATAAAAATGCCGGGTCAAAAACCCGGCATCAACTATTTGTTTATGTCAACAATCCCCGCCTGTTCCGAAGGGAACGTTCGGGCGGGCAAAATCTAAACAGTAGAATGGATATAACTCTGCAACTGCTCAATCGTCTCCTGTTGAGACAAAATGGTTTCTTTTACTACGTCATTAATGGAAACAACGCCAACGAATTCGTCATTTTCGAATACGGGCAGATACCTGATATTATGAGCACTCATCAGCGTCATGCAGTCCTCAAGTGTATGTCTCGGTGAGATTTTTGGCATATAAGACGACATGATTTCGGCAACGGTCGTGTCTTGTGAAGATTTACCGAGGAGGATTACTTTTCTCGCATAGTCTCTTTCAGTAATCAGTCCTTTGAATTCATTGTCTTCCATTACGATTACGGATCCGATATTCTTCTCTGCCATAATTTGCAGGGCTTCCCTCACCGTAGCAGTCGGTGAGATCACAATGTTGTGCGTACCTTTCCTTTGAAAGATATGGGCAACTGTTCGCATGATCTTCAGTTTTTAGTGAGTCAATCGTTTCGTCGGGGACGGAAAGGCCATTACGCATTCAAAAGTTACGAATAATGTTTGGGATATGAAAATTCGAAGCTAGATTCGATCAACAAAATATGCACTTCATGCTGAAAAAAGGCATTTCGATTTTAGCCATTTTGGTTTTTTCAATGACACTCAGGGCGCAGGACAGCATCCCGGGCTGGAAACTAATTTGGTCGGATGAATTCAATGGAAAGGGTCTTCCGGATCCGCTCAAGTGGAGCTACGATACGGGTGGTCAGGGTTGGGGAAATCACGAGTTGGAATATTATACCGCCGACCGGAAAAAAAATGCGCGCATGGAGCATGGAATGTTGGTGATAGAAGCACGAAAGGAAAATTACAAGGGGATGAAATATACTTCTGCCCGCCTGGTCACCAAGGGAAAGGCAGATTGGAGGTATGGCAGAATTGAAGTTCGCGCCAAATTACCACGCGGACTGGGCACCTGGCCCGCTATCTGGATGCTGAGTTCCACCACCCCTCTTCAATGGCCTGATGACGGAGAGATTGATATCATGGAACACGTGGGTTTTGATCCGGGCGTCGTTCATGGATCGGTGCATTGCAAGAAATATTACCACGTGATCAACACGCAAAAAACAGATACGATTTCCGTTCCCGATTGCATGGATGAATTTCACGTGTACGCGCTTGAATGGAACGAGGAGAACATCAGCATTTTTGTGGATCAGAAAAAATATTTCGTGTTTACAAACGAGCACAATGGAAAGGAATCGTGGCCCTTTGATCAGCCTGCCCACCTCCTACTAAATGTTGCCGTAGGCGGCGACTGGGGTGGAGCAAAAGGCGTGGATGAAAAGATCTGGCCTCAGAGAATGTTGGTTGATTATGTCAGAGTCTATTCAAGTACTAAGTACTAAGTGAAATGCGCCAAAACTTAGAACTTAGTACCTGGTACTTAGTACTGAACTCTTGGATCAACGACTTTGTATAGTAAATCAGCGAGAATATTGATCAAAATAAAGAGCGCTGCAGTTAACAACACACTTCCCATGACGACAGGGAAATCCAGTTTTTCCAACGCGTCCACTGTTGTTTTGCCAATACCCTTCCAACCAAAAATATACTCCACGAAAAATGCGCCGGCGAGCAATTCTGCAAACCAGCCGGTAATGGCGGTGATAACAGGATTCAGGGCATTTCTCAACGCGTGTTTGAATAGAACAACCCGCTTGCTCAAACCTTTGGCATATGCAGTTCGGATATAATCCTGGCTCAGGACGTCCAGCATGGCACTTCTTGTTAATTGTGTGATGATGGCCAGGGGCCTGATGCCCAGCGTGAGTGCGGGAAGAATGAGATTTTGCAATTTCATTTGGCGGCCGGCAAAGGGATCAATGTCAAATAAACTCCCCGTCATCGGTAAGCCGGTCATATTGTGCAACAGAAACCCAAAGAAATATGCAATCAGAATGCCCATGAAAAAAGACGGTGCTGAAATTCCCAACACGCTCGCGAAAATGGCAGACGCGTCCATCCATGTATTTTGCTTCACCGCCGCAAGCACACCCAACGCAATCCCAACCACCGTGGCAAAAATCATTGCGGCAAGTGCCAGCACCAGTGTGCCTGGCAGGGCTTCCATCAAAACGTCCCAAACCGGTCTCTTGCTTTGGTAGGAATATCGCAGGTAAGGAAGCTTGAACGAAAGTTTCGTGTCACCGCCGATGAAGATGCCGCGCAGCTTTTTCTTCTCGATTTCGACCTTGCTATGTACACTAATGGGAGAAATATCCCTGCAATACAAAAGGAACTGTTTCCATTTTGGCTGGTCCAGGTAGAGCTCTCTTCGGATGTTATTGATGGTTGCGCTGTCGCCACTCTGACCCAAAACCAGCCTGGCGGGATCTCCAAAACCCTGGAAAAGAAAAAATACCACCACCACAACACCAGCCAGCACGAACGTGCCATAGCCCAATTTTCGAAGCAGGTAGCCGTACACGTTATGATTTATGGGTTCAATTCCTGGAGGGCCCTGATGGCCTTGTCCGATTCAAGATAGCTCCATTTATTGAGGATGGTTCCCGATTTGAGCAGGTAAAGTGTAGCACCCGAACGGGCCGCCGTTTTAAGGGCAACCGCATCACACTGCAGAATGGGAATTTTCCAATTTGACTGCTGAAATACAGTCGACAATTTATCATAATTGTTGGTCACAGCATACACCGCGAGGCCTTTATTCAGTGCTTGCTGGATCAGCTCACCCAGTTGATTGGCTCCGTTGAATTCCCGGAATCCTTCGCCCTTGTCGAGCGAGAGATACAATAACGTAAAGCCCGGACGATTCATAATGACTTCGGTACTGTCGGCACCATCGCGTGTTTGCAATGAGAAATCACGAATGGGTGGCTCAGCATTGCCCTTTCTCACGAGTCTGTCGTATCGTTTTACAAAATGATAAATCGAATCGTTGAAGTCGGCAGGGAATTGATCGGCTGTAAATTCGATGTCTTTTCCTTCTTTCTTATACACAAAACTGATCACAGTGCTGTCTGGTATGGCGCCAGCTGGAATTCGCATCCCCTGCGGAATGTTTTTACCCACCTTGTAGGGCAGGCAATCCAATATCGGCAAATATTTTAAAACATGGGCCTGGGCCCAGAAACTCAAAACGGTAGTGAGTATGAGAATGGCGATGTTGGTCCGGTCTGAAAAAGCAGGCATGATCTTCCTCCGGTTGAGGAAAATAAAGCCGATCAGCATCAGCAAAATTAAATCCTTGGTGAAGGATTGAGCGGCAGAAAGCGGAATGCAATCGCCAAAACAACCGCAGGTTCTAATCTTTCCGGAGAACAATGCATAACCGGTCAGGAAACTGAAAAAAATGATGAGCAGCAAGAGCAGCCAGCTGAATAAGTTCATTTTCCAACCCAGCAGCACCGCAACGCCCGCAATGATTTCAAAGGCGATCATCACCAGGGATAACTGCAACGCATATGCGTGCAGAAAGTTCATGAAACCTGGAAGGAAGCCACCGGCGGCCCATACCTCAAAAAATTCTTCCATTTTATAGCTCAATCCCAGCGGGTCATTGGCCTTGATGAGTCCGGAGAAAATAAAGAGGAGGCCTACGATCCATCTTGCAGCGAGCAGGAATCCTTTCATGACTTACCTCCCGCCTTTTCACCGCCTTCGTGTACGCCTTCCTCAATCAGGATCAGCGCAAAAACGGCATAGTTGAGAATGTCAAAATAGTTGGATTCGATACCCTCGCTTATCAGCGTCCTGCCTTCGTTGGAAAGAATTTGTTTGATGCGGAGCAGTTTGGAAAGAATGAGATCGGTAAAACTTTCCTGGCTCATGTCGCGCCAGGCCTCGCCGTAATCATGGTTCTTGTCTTTCATCAGGGCCCTCGCTTTTTCGACTTCCGCATCGTAAAGCGCTTGTAATTTCGGGGTAGGTAGGTCTTCTACTTCTTCAGTTCCGAGTTGCAGTTGAATCAATCCGATGACGGCGTAATTGATGATTCCCCTGAATTCAGACGCGATGGCATCGCCTATTTTTTGGTCGCGCTTTTCCTGTACAGTCCGGATTCGCCTGGCTTTGATGAAAACCTGGTCAACAATCGAAATTGTTCTAAGCACACGCCAGGAACTGCCATAGTCACGGTTCTTTTTCAAAAATATCTCCCTGCAACTCTCAAGGGCATCATTATATTGTCGAAGCGTGTTTGTTGTATTTTGCATGAAATTGATCCTTATATCCATTCACAACCTTCAAAAATAACACAAACCCTTCAATGTATAGTTTAAACTGCAGGGGAAAATTACTGCCGATTGACAAGGCGGTCGTGATGGGAATTTTGAATTTGACACCCGACTCCTTCTATGCAGGAAGCAGGGTTCATGGCATGGATCAATTCCTGAAGCAGGCCGAACAAATGTTGAAGGAAGGCGCGGCTATCCTGGATATTGGGGGACAAAGCACGCGTCCCGGCAGCACCAGAATTTCAGAGGAGGAAGAATTTGCAAGGGTGATCGGTCCCATCGAACAATGTCACCGTCAATTTCCTGATGCGATCATTTCTATCGATACCTATTATTCGAAACTGGCATCAGCTGCAGTACATGCGGGTGCATCGATTGTGAATGATATCAGCGGCGGTGAAATGGATTTGAAAATGCTTGACACGGTAGCTGAATTGAAAGTTCCTTATATATGTTCACACATGAAAGGTCGCCCCGACTCCATGCAGGACGCGCCGGACTATAAAGATGTTGTGGTGGAAGTTTTGGATTTCTTTATTGCAAAGATCAACGCCTGTCGCACGAAAGGAATTTCCGACCTCGTCTTGGATCCGGGTTTCGGATTTGGAAAAACAATCAGGCATAATTTTCAATTATTGAAGGGGCTTTCTGCCTTTAGGATATTGGATCTGCCGATCATGGCGGGACTTTCCAGAAAATCGACGGTTTATAAAACAATCGGTGTATCTGCCGAAGAAGCGTTGAATGGCAGTACCGTGTTGCACACCATCGCGTTGATGAATGGTGCACAAATCTTGCGCGTTCATGATGTGAAGGCTGCTGTGGAAGCCGTCAAACTTTTTGCCGCTTACAACCAGGCATAAAAAAGCCCCGCTATCAAAGCGAGGCTTGTTATTTTATCACCAAGATCTATTTTGCCTTCTTTGGCTTTACTGCCGCGGCACTATCTTTCTTTGGCATCTGTTGGAAAATATTCGGCTGAATTTGCGGCGCTGGCGCATCCGTTACGTCTACTACTTCAATATCGAAAATAAGATTGGAGTAAGCAGGCACGTCTTTCCCGAGCGAACGGGGACCATAACCCAACAGGGAAGGGATAAATATTCTTCCTTTACCTCCCTTATTGAAGGCCTGAATTCCTTCCAGCATACCCTGAACTGATCCTTCTCTTCCGCTGATGAATTTAAACGGATCCATCGGATGCTTTTGAGTTTGCTTGGTGCTGTCGGTATTCGAATCGAAATATTTGCCTTCGAGCGTGTAGCCAGTGTACATCACGGCTACCTGCTTTCCTGAATCGCAGGCAGGGCCATTACCCTTGGACTGAACTTCTACAAAAGCGCCATTGCGCGTTTGAGTTGCCTGGATATTTTTTTGAGACAAGTATTTTTGAATCTCTGCCATTTCTTTCGTCTTGAATTTGTCGAGCTCCTTGTTGTAATCTTCAATTGCAGCCTGCCTGTCGGGAGGAAGGATGGCCAACACCCGGATCGTGGTCTTGATCTTGTCACCCTTGTGCAAAAATGCAGGAGGAGGTGCCATCGACATTTTCGCAATAGAGTCGAATGCCTGGTAAGTAACAGCACTATCACCTACTCTCAGGTACTTCATGATTTCAGAAATGTCGTAGGGGCGGCCCACGCTGTCCACCATATCATATCCGGGGATTGCATCGTAAGAGCTGGTGAGTACAGAGTCGCGTACGGTGATTTTATAATTGAATTTCAGGAAATCGCCTTTCTTGGCTTTCGCCCCGGTCCCATTTTCAAAAATCTTGTATTCCAATCCTGTCTTCGTCTTCTTCATACCCGTTCCTGTGCAGGAAGCCAACACGATCAAGGAAAGGAGGAATGGAAACCAATTTGCTTTTTTCATTTATTTGATTTTATAATTTGAATGCTTGTTTACTGAAGTTGTGCGTTATAACTTTTTAAAACCTCCCTGAAGCGGTGAACATTTTGTTCAAGCGATTCACTGCTTCTTCCGCCGGACGCATTGAAATGTCCTCCGCCTTCGAAATGCTTTCTCGCGAATGTGTTGACGTCGAAATTTCCCTTGCTGCGAAAGCTCCATTTTCTTTCTTCATCCCGGTCTATAATCAAACCGACCATTTTGATGCCCCTGATGCTAAGGGGGTAATTGACCAATCCTTCAGTATCGCCGGTCTTGACGTCGTATCGAATCAGATCTGATTTTGGAATGGCAATCAGCGCCGTATTGTATTCATACATGATCTCCATGCGATGGAGTAATACATTTCCTAAGAAACGCATCCGGTTCTCGAGGAAATTATCATAGATCTCTTCGTGAACGAGGGTGTGATTCAATCCGCGGCTTTTCAGATCGGCAACCATTACATGCACCGCCTGTGAAGCGGAAGGAAATCTGAATGATCCGGTGTCACCGATGATTCCGGCGTAGAGACATTGTGCAATCTCCAGGTTGATGTGTCCTCCATTTCCGGATTCAACAATCAGGTCGTAGACCAATTCACAGGTTGAACTCTTGGCAGGATTGCTCACGCCAAATTCAAAACATTCCACCTGGGGTTCCTGGTGGTGGTCAATCAGGATGCGAATACAATTTGCCTGTTCCAATTTCTTCGCCATGTGTTTGGCGCGGTGAAGAGCGTTGAAGTCGAGGCAAAAAATCCATTCTGCCTTATCAATAGCCGCTTCTGCTTTTTCGCGATTGTATTCGTAATCGATTACTTCTTTGCAACCCGGCATCCATTTTAAAAAATCAGCCCAGTTGGTGGGAGAAATGACTGTTACGGAATGACCTAATTGTTTTAGAAAATTCGAAAGCGCCAATGAAGATCCCATGGCATCGGGATCGGGCTTTTGGTGCGTGGTGATCACCACTTTGCGCGGCTCATCCAGCAACGGATATATATCACGAATCGGCCTCATTAATTGAGGCGCAAAATTCATTTATTATAGGGAGATGGTCAAATATATTTGAAAAGATACCGGATACCGGATGCCAGGTACCGGATGGTTTGAGTGTGGGCCTGGGTGTGAGATTTTCGTTAAATGAGTTTAACAAACTTTCAACACACCCAAACTCCAACCCAAACTGTCCGGTATCTACCATCCGGTATCTGGCATCTGGTATCTGGTATTCGTGTTTCTATTACCTTTGCTCACCAAAAAATAGGAACATGCGAAACAGAACATTTACAATGATTAAACCCGATGCATTTTCAAATGGACACAGTGGTGCCATTTTGGATCAGGTGATCAAGGCAGGTTTTAAGGTTGTAGCACTTAAACTGACGAAACTCAGTTCGGAAAAAGCGGGTGAATTCTACGCAATTCACAAAGCAAGACCCTTCTTCGGTGAGCTCGTGTCTTTTATGAGCAGCGGTCCCATCATTGCAGCCATCCTCGAAAAAGACAATGCGGTGGAAGATTTCAGAAAGCTGATTGGCGCCACAGATCCGGCCAAGGCTGAAGCGGGCACCATCCGCAAGCTATACGCTCAGTCGGTGGGCGAAAACGCCATCCACGGTAGTGACAGCGATGATAATGCTAAAATTGAAGGCGACTTTTTCTTCAGTGCCTTTGAAAGAATATAGGATATTTAGCCCCTAAGTAACCCTTCTTTTTGGGTGTTTTTATCCCCAAAATCTCAGTTTGGCATAATCTTAGAAGTAGGTTATGCATCTTTCTCAAGGGTTTAGGGTTGAAACTAAAGGGGGCTGATTTCTATCAGCCTCTTTGTTTTTTAGGACACAACTGCTTCATTTCCATATAATTGCGAAGAAAAAGAGTTGGACGGTGAGGCAAGGAATTCTCCCAATCCCAGTTGATCCCATTTCCCGTCCACAGACTTAATTGTAGCTTCGTCGGCCACTATAATATTTGGCCAGTCCCGTTCAAAATCATCGAATTCTTTGGTCTTTCGGGTCCCATCGAGGCCCAGGCAGGCCCCATTTTTTCCCTCAAATAATTGGTGATCACGTTTTGGATCCAGGTTATTGCAGAAGCGCCAGAGGGCTACCGGAATATTGGTGGGGTCAATGGTATGCTCAACGTACAAGATCATTTTTATACCCTTCATTTCCGCCCTATTGCAAACCTGTTCGTGCAGGTCCCTGACATGATCTTTCCTGGATTTTCTAACAGCAACAATGATACAGGGAATTCCCATCTTAAGAAGGGACTGATTGATCTCAGCGATTTCAGGAAACCCGATTTTCAAAAAAGACAATTCAGAAAAATTTGAAATCTGTCCCTGAATGGGCCCGGATATTTCCTCTTCAAATTTTCGGGTACCATCAATGCACATCTTTCCACCAAAGCCAAGTTTAGAACAGCTGTGATCCAGCACGTCCATCGGCCCGCTGCTAAAGGAGACATCCGTAGCGGGGTTCAAATTGTTGAAAACGTATTTTGCAAGTGATTTATAGTCTTGAATTCGAATGTGTTGATCGGCTATGACTAAAATTTTATTAAACATCATCTGGCCCGCTCCCCACATCGCATACATTACTTTTTGTCCCTGGCCCGCATATTCTTTCCTGATCTGCGCAATGACCAGGTTATGAAATACGCCTTCCACCGGCATGTCCATATCCATGATCTCCGGCACCATGGTCATCTTAATAGGCGCCAGAAAGATTCTCTCCGTAGCCTTTCCCAGCCAGGCGTCTTCCTGGGGGGGAATTCCAACGATCGTTGCCGGATAAATCGGATTTTTCTTGTGGGTAATTGCGGTGATATGAAACCTGGGATACCAATCGGGCAAGGAATAATAACCAGTATGATCGCCAAAGGGACCTTCCCAGATCAATTCGTCTGAAGGGTCAACAAATCCTTCGATGACAAAATCCGCATCGGCAGGCACTTCAATTTCGGGTTGTGTAATGCACTTCACCAATTCCACTTTCCTTTTACGCAGGAAACCCGCCAGCATATATTCGTCCACGTTCTCAGGAAGAGGTGCCGTAGCGCTATAGGCATACACGGGGTCGCCGCCCAGGGCAACGGCAACGGGCATGCGCTTATTTAATTTCTTATAGGCGTTAAAGTGTTTGGCGGAAACCTTGTGCTTATGCCAGTGCATGCCCGTGAGATTCGGTCCAAAAACCTGCATCCTGTACATGCCCACGTTTCGGGTTTGTGTATCGGGATCCTTGGTGTGAATGATCGGTAGCGTAACAAACGGACCTCCATCTTTCGGCCAGCAGGTGATCACGGGTAAAGTCGTGATGTCTGGATTATCCCTATTTATGATTTCCTGGCATTCTCCTCTGCCCTTTTTCACTTTAGGCATCCAGGATGCAAACTGACCCAGTTTGGGAAGCATTTTTAATTTATCGGCTATGGATTCTTTTGGCGCCGAAAGCAATTTGAATAACCCTTCTATTTCTTTGGCAGTATCGTCGAGATTCTGCACACCCAGGGCCATGCACATCCTGCGCTCGCTCCCATAGGCGTTCATCAGTACCGGGAACGCATAACCGGTATTTTCGAAAAGCAATGCCTTTCCACCTCCGGGTGATTTGCTCACGCGGTCAGTGATTTCTGCCATTTCTAATTTGGGATTGACATAAGCCTTGATACGGACCAACTCCCCGGCCCTTTCCAGTGCTTCTATAAATTCCTGCTGATTTTTAAAGGCCATTCTGCTTTGTTTGGGGCAAAGCTAAAGCAGAATTAATGCACATTGGTGGGACAACCCAATTTTGAAGTTTTACTGTTCCGGCCACCGGATAAAACTCCTCCCGCCTTTCCTGCGGGAATACGGATACTGACGGTGAGGCCGGTAAAATAAAACCAATCCTGGAATTCCGGCCCGCCCCGCTTCGTACCATCTGCAGGATATGGCAGCGGATTCTTCAATTCATCGCCCCGGAAGGCAAAATCTACCGACTGCTGGCCACGCTCCCTAAGCAGGGTTGCTTGATCTACGTAGCTCTTGCTTACGTCATCCAGGTAGTCGGTGAAAGTTTTGTGCATCCTGATTTCATATCCGAGCGTGATATTTTCTGTGACTGCGAAATGAATGCCACCACCGAAAGGAATTGAAATTTGATTCAAAGAATACATTTTACGATCGGGATATTCGGGCAGGTTTTGACCTTCGGTAGACAGCGAACGAAGGTTTACATCGTTACCTAAAGCGTCTTTTGAATATGGATTGAAATGAAAAAGAGAGAGGCCGGCAAATAGATAAGGCGAAAACCGGTGTTCACCTAAATCAATCAGGTCGTAAATGCCTGTCAGGCTCAAATCATAAATCCGGGAGTGGAAATTCAGGTTGCGCTTGATCAGAAAAGAATCCCTGTTGAGTTTATCATCGGCCTGGATTTTTCCAAAGGATGCCATACCCCGAACCGAGAAATGATTTGTGACATAATAACTGAGGCCCAAACCAAAAGCCGCATTTGATTGTGAAAATGTAAACCGGCTTTCCTGCAAATCCCCCTGGTAATTTGAAATCCCGCCAAATAGTTCAGCGCTCAACCTTTGTGCAAAAACAGGAAGGGTAAGGCAAGAAATGAGTCCTGTAATAATGTATTTCACCGTCCAAATTTGTCATCTTCTAACGCAAGAATGAGTCCAATCTTGCAAAAGCTTTCTTAAAGTCGAATTTTGTGGCAATTTTTTTTGCCGTACCTTTGCAACCCCAATCCTTTCAGGGATATGGAGTTGTTCGGGGAGTAGCGCAGCCCGGTAGCGCACTTGTATGGGGTGCAAGGGGTCGCAAGTTCGAATCTTGTCTCCCCGACGAACGGAAAACCTCTGGCGAAGCCAGGGGTTTTTTAATTCAAAAAAAAGGGATGCTCGCATTCACTTTTTTTTGAATTAAAAAACCAAGCTCGCGAAGCGAGCAGGGTTTTTGTTCAGTCTCCCACCTCTCAAAGATCGCCGAAGGCAATCTTGTCTCGCCGCAGGCAATCTTATCTCAATCAACCCAATAAATTAACGGTAAGCAGATAGTGAAGTCCTGATCAGGTATACGTCAAAGATAGTTCAAAGGTTTGCTTTCGCAAGGTTGATTTTACATCGTAAGACTACGAAACAGACCTATTCGCGCTTCCAGAAAATATCATTTACCTCATTCTTTTTTGCCAGTATCTTGTTAAAATCGGCTTTTTGAATCCTGTTCTCGAGCAATTCATAGCCACGGAAGCCAAAAGATTCCATAAACTCAATAAAATTCAATGGAGATTCATTGATCTTCTCCATGATTGCCGGCGAAAATTCACTTAGTACATAATCGGTGCGGGCAAGCGTTTTCGCCGCACCCCTCAATGCGGGGAATTCGAAACCCTCAATATCAATTTTCAATAGCTTAATCCTCTTTCCCGCCCAACCCTTTTCTTCCAGGAATTTATCGAGCACGATGGTTTTCACTTCAACATATTCCTTCGTTTTGGGACCCTCAATCAGCGAATGCCTGCCCTGGTTGTATTTCTTATATAAGTAGAGTTTCATCACACCTTCTGCATTGGCCACCGCACAATTGAAGGGATGGATATTCGTCCTCTTGTTCAGGGAGATATTTTCGTTCAATAAGGCGTAGTTGGTGGGATCGGGTTCGAAAGAAATCATGGTGGGTTGGCTTTTTGAAGATAGCGTCAAAGAATACCATCCGATATTCGCCCCAATATCGATGATGAAGTCGCTATCGGCGACGCCTACCTGATCCAATATGAAACGCGTAATGAAATCTTCCGAATAGACCCCCCATTTATAATAGATGTCTTTCCCGATTCCGTCTTTGATGGAAAATTTAAAATAGGTATGGTAAGGAGCTGAATACGCAGTCAGGTATTGCCTGCCCACGATATGCCGGTTGAACAGGTATTGAAGTCTTTTTAGCAATGAGGATGTGGAATTCATGGTGGAAGAATCGGAATTGCGTTAGACTTTGTCAATCACCGCAAGGGTTAAAAGTAACGCCAATTTTCAATTTCCTAAAATCAGGAAACATCCATTATCTTCGCGTCACGAATAACCATGAAGGTTTTAATCAGGAAAGTCCAGATCACTGATCCTCAATCTCCCCACAACGGACAGGTCAAAGATATTCTCATTCAGAACGGTTTTCTCTCCAAAATTGCCGACCAGATTTCAGACGATGCCAACCCCGTTATTGAATCCAAAGATTTGCAGGTCTCACCAGGTTGGGTTGATCTTTTTGCAAACTTTGGTGACCCGGGATATGAATTCAAAGAAACGGTAGAGTCTGGTGCCCTCGCTGCGGCCGCAGGTGGTTTCACGCATGTTATGCTGATACCGAATACACAACCGGTGGTGCACAGTAAATCGCAGGTTGAATACCTGGTTCGCAAAGGATTTTCACTTCCGGTGGAATTGCATCCCCTGGGCGCAGTTTCAAAAAATGCAGAAGGAAAGGAATTGGCAGAAATGTACGACATGCACGCGAGCGGCGCGCTGGGATTTACCGACGGACTCAACCCGATACAAAGTGCAGGCCTCCTGCTCAAAGCGCTTCAATATGTAAAAAGTTTCGACGGCACCATCATTCAAATTCCCGACGATCGAAGTATCGGCGCCCAGGGCCTGATGAATGAAGGTGTAATTTCAACACGACTCGGACTTCCCGGAAAACCGGCGATGTCGGAAGAAATTATGGTAGCGAGAGATATTAAACTCGCGAGGTATACGAACTCCAGGCTTCATTTTACCGGCGTAAGTTCAAGGAAATCGCTCGAGTATATTCAGCGGGCGAAGGAGACCGGTATCGCCATCAGCTGTTCGGTTACACCCTATCACCTGTTTTATTGCGACGAAGACTTAATTGACTACGATACCAACCTAAAACTCGATCCGCCGCTGCGTACCCGTGACGATCGCGATGCCTTACGCGAAGCGGTGAAGAATGGTTTGGTAGACTGCATCGCAACGCATCACCTGCCGCACGAATGGGATAGCAAAACCTGCGAATTTGAATACGCCAAATTCGGTATGATTGGATTGGAATCCTGCTTTGGCGTGATCGGCGTATGTGGAATACCGGTAGCTACCTGGGTTCAAATGAATGCGATCAACGCACGAAACCTGTTCAACATTCAACAGTCGGTCATCAAAGAAGGTGAAAGGGCCGATCTGACGCTATTTACAGCGGATCAGGCCTTCCGCTTCGAGGAGAAGAATATCCGGTCCAAATCAAAAAATTCACCCTTCATCGGGCAACAACTTATAGGCAGGGTTCTGGGGATTATTAATGGCGAGAAATCATTTTTGAATAATTAACTTGTCATAAATCAACAAACATGGAAACCAAAAAACAAAACGTAATTCTCACTTACGGACTGCTTGGAGGTCTGATCTCCATATTAGCTTTCGTGCTACTCTACTTTGCCGGGGCACAGGCTTTCGTTAATCCCCTGGCCTTCTGCCTTGCCATTATTCCGATTACGATGATGGTTCTGGCTTGCCGGGCTCAGAAGAAGCAGAATGAAGGCTTTCTGACGTTTGCGGAAGCCCTTAAAACTGCGTTTGGTGTTTCAGTGATCATGTCACTTTGTTCGAGGCTGGTCAATTATGTAGTGTTCAATTTTGTTGATGTTGCGTTCAGGGAGAGACTTACACAATTGACGATCGAAAAAACCGAGTCGATGATGAAAAAATTTGGCGTGGCACAGGATCAAATCGATAAGGCGATTCAGAAAATGGCCACCGAAAATCAATTCTCGATTGGCAAGACCATCCAGGGTTTTGCATTTGAGTGCATTTTCTGGTTTATCGTCGCCCTCATCGTTGCGGCAATTGTGAAGAAAAAGAAACCGGAATTTCCCGGTGCCGCTTCCTAAAGAAATTTGTGAATGGATATCAGCCTGGTCATACCCTTATATAATGAAGCAGAATCTTTGCCCGAATTGGAGGCCTGGATTGAACGGGTCATGAAAGAAAATAATTTCACTTACGAAGTTATTTTCGTCGATGATGGCAGTACGGATGGATCCTGGAAGGTCATCGAGAAACTTCGTCAACAGAATCCAAATGTCAAGGCCATCAAATTCCAACGCAACTATGGCAAAAGCGCAGGTCTGCAGGTTGCGTTCAGTGCAGCCAAAGGAGACGTGGTGATTACGATGGACGCCGATCTTCAGGACAGCCCCGACGAGATCCCTGCACTGCGTCAAATGATCGTGGGCGATGGATATGACCTGGTCAGCGGATGGAAAAAGAAGCGCTACGATAACACGCTTACAAAAAATCTTCCTTCTAAATTTTACAATTGGACGACGCGCCAGATGTCTGGCATTCCCCTTCATGATTTCAATTGCGGACTCAAGGCATACCGTAACAAGGTGGTGAAGAGCATCGAGATTTATGGGGATATGCACCGCTATATTCCTGTCATCGCGAAATGGGCCGGTTACAAAAATATTGGTGAGAAAGTGGTTGAACACCGTCCGAGACAATACGGCGTCTCAAAATTTGGATGGGATCGTTTCATCAATGGGCCTCTTGATCTTGCTTCCATCATGTTTGTGGGAAAATTCGGTAAACGGCCCATGCATTTTTTTGGAAAATGGGGCACAGTCGCATTCCTGATCGGCACCGTAATCAGTGCCTATCTGATCATTTCCAAAATCATCAATTGGGAATTTGCATTGACGAACAGACCCACTTTTTATCTTGCACTTACCTGCATGATCATTGGGTCGCAATTGTTCCTCGCCGGCTTTACCGGCGAGCTGATCAGTCGCAACGCACCCGGCCGAAATGCCTACCTGGTTGAACGGAAAATAGGACTCGAGCAGGAATAATTTCAAGTGAGCCTTCATGTCAATCAAAAAAAAAATTGTCATTATTGGACCCGCACATCCTCTCCGCGGTGGTTTGGCCTCCTATGATGAACGACTGGCACGGGAATTCCTGAATGAAGGCTTCGAAACCATCATCTACACATTTTCCCTGCAATACCCTTCTTTCCTGTTCCCGGGAACCACTCAATATTCAACAGAACCTGCACCCAAAGACCTTGATATCAGGGTAAAGATTAATTCTGTCAATCCATTCAACTGGATCCGCGTAGGTCGTGAATTGAGGGAACTGGCACCAGATATTATTGTTGTCAGATACTGGCTCCCTTTTATGGGCGCCTGTCTTGGCAAAATCCTTCGAATCGCCAAAAAAAGCGGAAAAACACGCGTGGTGTGTATTGCAGATAACGTGATCCCGCACGAAAAAAGACCCGGCGATCAGTTGCTAACAAAATATTTTATCTCCTCGCCAGATGCATTTATCACCATGAGTGAAAAAGTGCTTGGCGACCTGGTCCAATTTGCTCCCGGCAAGCCGGCCAAATTTGTGGCCCATCCCCTCTATGATAATTTTGGAATGAAGATCAGCAAGCATGATGCGCGTGAAAACCTGGGGATCGACCAACACATTAAAGTGGTGCTTTTCTTCGGCTTCATCAGGCACTATAAAGGCCTGGACCTTTTACTGGAGGCCATGCATATCCTTGCGAACGACGAGGAGCAGTGGGTTCGCGAAATCCGGTTGATGATTGCAGGTGAATATTATGAAGATGAAAAGAAATATCTGGACCTGATCGACAAATTGAAAATCAGGCACGCGCTCATCCTGCGAACGAACTTCATTTCAGATAGTGAGGTTAAATATTACCTTTGCGCGGCAGATTGTGTCATCCAACCGTACCGTTCTGCAACCCAGAGCGGTGTCACACCACTCGCCTATCATTTCGAAAAGCCCATGATTGTAACCAATGTTGGAGGGTTGCCCGCACTTGTTCCCAATGGAAAAGTGGGACTCGTTACAGAGGCCAATCCTGCAGCCATAGCAGCATCTATAAAACGCTTCTATGAATTCGGAGAGTCTCATTTCGAAAATGGGATCAAAGCCGAAAAGCAAAAGTACAGCTGGAAAAAAATGGCAGAAACGATTATTAATTTCTACTTTTGATGCTCTATGATTTATCGAAGCAAAGCTCCTCTTCGCATAGGCCTTGCCGGTGGCGGAACGGATGTAAGTCCATACAGTGATGAATTTGGTGGTGCCATTTTAAACGCCACGATATCTTTATTTGCACACGCGCATTTGGAAAAATTGGAAGAAAAGAAGATTCTGCTTGAATGCAAAGACAGGCGCGAGGAAGAAGAATTGGTCTGGGGCGAGCAATTGCCAATAAATGGCCGGCTCGATTTGTTGAAAGGCGTTTATAACCGGATTCAGAAAGATTATGGCCTTCCAAACTGTGGTTTCCGGCTCAGCACTTTTGTGGACGCACCCGCAGGATCGGGATTGGGTACTTCTTCAACCCTGGTGGTTGCCATCGTGGGAGCGTTTGCTGAAATGTTGAAGTTGCCCCTTGGAGAGTATGATATTGCGCACTACGCTTACCAAATAGAGCGAAAAGACCTGGCGCTCGCAGGCGGAAAACAAGATCAGTATGCAGCCACATTTGGTGGCGTGAACTACATGGAATTTTATGACAACGACAAAGTGATTGTGAACCCGCTTCGCATTAAGTCCGAGACCTTGTCGGAACTCGAAAATAACCTGGTTCTTTTTTTTACTGCCACAAGCCGGGATTCTGCTTCAATTATCAAAGAGCAGCAAAAGAATGTGAATAGCGGCAACACCAATTCGATTGAGGCTATGCACCAGCTCAAAGAACAAAGCCGGATGATGAAGGAAGCTTTGTTAAAGGGCCGACTGAATGAGATTGGGGAGATTCTCGATTTTGGATTTTCTCAAAAGCGTAAAATAGCTGCAAACATTTCCAATTCGCTGCTCGAAGAAATATATACTGCTGCAAAAAAAGCCGGAGCTACCGGTGGAAAAATATCGGGCGCAGGTGGCGGCGGTTTCATGGTCTTCTATTGCCCTGGTACCTCGCGTTATAAAGTAATCGACACATTGGGTAATTTTGGAGGCGAAGTAAGAAACTATTCATTTACAAAAAACGGACTGTCCACATGGTCAGTATAACCATATGAAAGATAAAATCAAAGAAATCATTTCAGCCTCCATTTCAGTTAAACAAGCTGTATTAGCGGATGAAAAGCTGACAGAAACGGTAGAAGCAGTCACCAACGCAATTGTGAAAGCCTTTAAAAATGGGAATAAGGTGTTGTTTTGCGGAAATGGCGGCAGCGCGGCAGATGCGCAACACCTGGCTGCAGAGTTCAGTGGCAGATTTTACACCGATCGTGATGCGCTTCCCGCAGAGGCACTTCATGTGAATACGTCTTATCTCACTGCCGTAGCAAACGATTACAGTTACGACGTGGTTTATTCGAGGATCATCAAAGGAATTGGCCGTAAGGGAGACGTGGTTGTAGGCCTCTCCACTTCTGGGAATTCAAAAAATATCATTCTGGCTTTTGAACAGGCGAGAGAAAATGGAATGATTACGGTCGCCTTCACCGGGGAAACCGGTGGCAAAATGAAAGGCATCGTTGATTATCTGATCAACGTTCCCTCTACCGATACGCCACGGATACAGGAATCGCATATTCTCCTCGGTCATATTGTTTGCCAACTGGTGGAAGAAAGATATTTCAACAGCAAAGGCGTAATGTAAGACGCCGGCAAAAAGTCAAAGGCACAAATTCCAAATCTTGAGCAAAGAAGCCATCATTCTTGCGGGAGGCCTGGGTACCCGGCTAAGGGGCACTATACCCGACATTCCAAAATGCATGGCGCCCATAAATGGCATCCCCTTTCTCGCCTATGTCATCGAATATTTAAGGCAGGAAGGCATTGAGCGATTTGTTTTTTCGCTTGGATACAAACACGAAATGATCTCTGCCTGGCTCGAGGCACAATTTCCCTCACTTCATTCGGCATTTGCGATTGAAAAAGAACCTCTGGGTACGGGTGGCGCCATCAGGTTGGCTTGTGCTGCTGCACACAGTGGATCGGTTGTGGTGGTAAACGGAGATACCATCTTTAAGGCAAAGATTCAGAAGCTGGTGTCCTTCCATGATATGTGCGGTGCGCATTGCACGCTGGCGCTTAAACCCATGAAAAATTTCGACAGGTATGGCGCGGTGATGATGAACAAGGATTACTCCATCGCGCGCTTTAGCGAAAAGCAACACTATGCCGAAGGACTCATCAATGGAGGCATTTATGCGCTTAATAGAAAGAAGTTCCTGGAAGAAAATTTGCCTGAAAAATTTTCATTTGAAAAAGATTATATGGAAGCACTGGTTGGACAAAGGAGATTTTTCGGCTACAGCCAGGATGAATATTTCATTGATATTGGCATTCCCTCCGATTATCAGCGTGCCCAGGAGGAATTGCCGCAGCAGATACAGATGGAGTGGTAAATAAAAAGTAAAAAGTAAAAATTAAAAAGTATGAAGAGTTACATTCATCTATATTACGTCTCAATTTTGAAATTCTTAATTTTGACTTTTGAATTTTGACTTTTAAATTATGAATTCATTACCCGCAATTGATCAATCCTGGAGCCTTTTCCTGGACCGTGACGGCGTAATCAACCATGAAAAAGATGCTGATTATATCCGCAACTGGTCCGAGTTCAGGTTCTATGATGGCGTCACGGATGCGATGAAAATCTTCCACCAGCTTTTCTTGCATATTGTAGTGGTGACAAATCAAAAAGGTGTTGGTAAAGGCTGGATGCTGGAGTCAGATTTGACTGACATACATGAAGGGATGAAGAAAGAAATTCATGCAAGCGGTGGCAGACTCGATAAGGTATATTATTGCATTGACCTGGAAGATGAAAGTCCGAACCGGAAACCAAATGCCGGAATGGGATTACAGGCCGCTAAAGATTTTCCTGGCATCAATTTTGAAAAATCCATGATGGTCGGAAACACAATGAGCGACATGGAATTTGGAAAAAAATTGGGATTGTTTACGATTTATTTGCCTACCACGCGCGGATTACCTGAAATGCCCAACCCCTTAATTGATGCGATCTACCCCAATCTGTTGCAGCTTGCTAAAGCTTTGCAAAAAAAGGCGGGGGCACAATAATTTTGTACCATCTTTGTTATAAGACTACCCATATCCGGATGAGAAATTTCTTCATTTTTACATTATTTGGCCTGCTTGGCCTGTCCTTACCGACTTTTTCGCAACAGCTCGGCAGAGCCGACTACAGCCAACTCCAGGCGAAGGAGGATTCGCTCAAAAAATTTGCATTCCAGATCGTGAATGGCACCGAAGCCACAGATCGTTTTCATGCAGACAGCCAGTTTACCCGTATGCTGGTGCGCGCATTAAAAGTCAATAATTCTTTTTTCTATCCTTTTGATTCGCTGCAAACCATTTCACGCCTTTATTCGCCAGATACCACCTTCCGCATTTTCACATGGCAGGTATCGAAAGACGAAAATACTTTTCGACGCCACGGCGCGATTCAGATGAGAACGGCAGACGGATCGCTGAAACTATTCCCGTTGTTGGACAATACCCGGTTTACCGACAATTGGTTGGACACGATTACCAATAACGAGGCATGGGTGGGCGCCATCTATTATAGTATCGTGCTGAAGAAAGCAGGGAATACCAAATATTATACACTCTTTGGATACGACGAACATAATATCCGAAGCACCAGGAAAATTGTAGACGTCCTTAGCTTCAATGCCCAGGGAAAACCTGTGTTTGGTGCGCCGATTTTCAGTTTTGCAGAAGACACAGCACGCCGACCTGCACAAAACAGATTCATGCTGGAGTATAAGAAAGAAGGTAATGCAAGGATCCAGTTTGATGAGGAATTAAACATGATTATTTATGATCACCTCATTCCGGAAAACAACGAACCGCAGAAAAAATATACCTATATCCCCGACGGGGATTACGAAGGATTTAAATGGAAAGAGGGTCGTTGGGTGCACATTGAAAAAGTGTTCACGTATAAACTTCGGGATGGAGAAGCGCCAGTAGCTGCGCCGCTTGGAGAAGATAAATTGAATACAAAGCCTGACCCCAAGCCAACCAAGTCAAAAACAAAACCGAAGACTTAATTTTTGCTGACTTCTATTCTGCCTCCTCTTCCAGGGCTCTTGCATTCAACATCGCCGATTCGCGGATGATGGTTGTGAGTGTTTGCTCGAGTCTCCTGATCCTCGCGTAAAGTTTCAGGCACACAAACCCGAGAAACAGGATGCTGAAATAGATGACCATGTCCACTCCCCTCCCGATCCCAATCTTGTTTGCGATCACGGTGGTATAGTCGGGAAACACAACCAGTGCCGCACCAATGAGGGCGAGTAGAATGAATACAACAGCATCCACTACCGAACTTCTCAACCGCAGGTAGATGTAAAGAACGATCAGGAATAAAC
>Ga0097621_100000120_pt1 | contig 45192 bp, 42 predicted proteins | sample KBSMisM72_FD_73165 | JGI IMG/M metagenome (GOLD analysis project Ga0097621, IMG submission 73165) | Miscanthus rhizosphere microbial communities from Kellogg Biological Station, Michigan, USA - KBS Miscanthus M7-2 (version 2) (version 2) | ecosystem: Host-associated > Plants > Roots >... | reverse complement strand
CTGATCAGGACTCATGAAAAAATTTCCGCATGGGCATGAACCAGGCCCGCCAAGGCCGCGCGATCACCGTCGATTGCCGCGCTTTTTCCATCATAGGCGCCAAGCGCCTTGCCATAAAGCGCCGCCAGCACCGGAGTGCAGATCAACTGAACCGGTCCATCGAACTCAAACAGCGCCAGGGCGGTTGCGATATCCTTGCCCAGGATCAGGCCCGAGAGATAGGACGCCGCATCACTCTTGGCCATCTCGCCGGCGACCACACGGCTCCTGGCGCTGAACAACAGATACAGCAGGTCGGCCTTGCGATTTTGCCGGACGAAATCCAGTCCCAGCGCAAAAGCGGGGTTTTGTGGATCCACATCGGCGCTGTCCCGCGCCAGCACGCTGTGACGGCGCAGCAATTCGAACAATTCGCCCGACAAAGCCGTTTGAAACTGGGTCACCGCGCCGTCGGCCACCGAAACCCATTTGGCATGTGTGCCGGGCAGGCAGAACAGGTGGCGGCCTTTCGCCAGATTGTGGTGCAGGCGCAACGCGCCCAGTATCTGTGTTTCCTCACCGCGCATCACATCCGGCGCACCGGTTTTGCTGCGGCAGGTCAGGCCGGGCAGGATGGCAATGCCGCGGTCCCCGGCTTCGAACCGCAGGGCGGCGGCTGCGATGGCGGACGGCTTGGCCGGGCATTTCAGATAGGGAACTTCCCGCCAGCCGATCGTCGACCCCACCATGCCGCTGAGTACGGCCGGCAGTATCCCATGCGCCTTGTCCCAGGCAGCAACGGCCGCCGCAAAGCGTGCGGCACAATCAGGTACCGAAGCGCCTTCTCCTTCGCCCCGCGCCAGCACATTGCCGGCCGCGTCGCAGAGATAAAGCCGTAACCGGCTGGTGCCCCAGTCCCCGGCAATGAAGGCTGCCTCGCTCATGGCGGTCTTCTACAGGCAGCTTTCATCCTTGTCGAACAATGGTCCCGCCGGGGATTTTTTCTTCGCCGCTGCGATCAAGGCCGTCTCAGGCGCCCCGCCAATATCTGCTGGTAGAAGTCACGATCCTGGCTTGCCACCCGGATGGTCACAAGATTGCCGCCGCGGCGCATACCTTCCGCAAAAACAGCCGCATCCCGCTCACTGATCCCCGCTTCCATCAGGGCGCCAACCACGCCGCCAGCGGCACCGCCCGCCACCGCGCCGGCAAGCGCGCTGGCCAGCCATCCGGCAGCAACCACCGCGCCGATACCCGGCAAGACAAAGGCGCCCAGTCCGGCCAACAATCCGGCCGCGCCGCCCAGCGCTGCTCCCACGCCGGCGCTGCGATTCACCGCGAGGCTGCGCAACCGGCTTTGAGAAGGCGCGATAATGCCAATGTCCCCTTCGGGCAGGCCCGTCGCCTTCAATTCGTCAACCACCGCGCGAGCCTCAACCCCGTCGCGATAAAGACGGGAAAGTGTGATCCTCATGGTGGAACTCCGCCAGCTAGATTGCCACACGGCACAAACACGCCACCGTTGGCGCCGTTCCACGCGGAACCGAATTTAATGTCGCCGGTTATGCCTTGCGCTAGCCAAGGGAGATAATCATGGCACGCAAATATTCCAAGGGCGCTTCGAAGAAAGTCGAGAAGGTCATGAAGGAGCGCAAAAAGGGAACGCTGAGAAGCGGATCGGGCCGCAAAGTGACAAGCCGCAAACAGGCCATTGCCATCGGCCTGTCCGAGGCCCGCAAGGAAGGCAAGAAAGTGCCCAAAAAGGCAAAACGCTCCACGAAGCGCAAAACCAAGAGAAAATCGAAGAAGCGCTGACGCTGCTATTTGGGCGGCATCAGTCCTCGGTGTTCCAACATCGGCCCGATATCCGGGTCCTTGCCGTAAAAGGCCCGGAACATCGGGCCGTAATCCATCGTATGACCCTTGGACAGTATCATCTCGCGGAAGCGCTGGCCGTTGGCCCGGCTCAGTCCGCCATGGGCGGTGAACCAGGCATAGGCATCGTCATCGAGCATCACCGTCCATTGATAAGCGTAATAACCGGATGCATAGCCATTGGCCCAGATGTGCAGGAAATAGCTGGAGCGATAGCGCGTCGGCACATTGGCAAAGTCCGTGCCGGTTTTCTTGAGCGCCTGGGTTTCAAATTCATCGACATCCTGTTTGGGCGCACCAGGCGGCAAAGTATGCCATTGCATGTCCAGTTGCGACGCCGCCAACAACTCGCCTAGCGCATAGCCCTGGCCCCAGGTTTCCGACTTTTTGATCTTGTCGACCAGCGCCTGCGGGATGGGCGCGCCGGTCTTGTAGTTCACCGCATAATGTTTCAGCACCTCGGGATAAAGCGCCCAATGTTCATTGAACTGGGACGGGAATTCCACGAAGTCGCGCGCCACATTGGTGCCGGACACCAGCGGGTAAGTCTGGTTGGCGAACAGGCCGTGCAGCGCATGACCGAATTCATGGAACATGGTGGTGGCGTCATCGAAGCTGATCAGCGCCGGTTGGCCGGGCGCCGGCTTGGTGAAGTTGGCGACATTATAGATGACAGGCTTGGTGCCCAGGAGCCTGGACTGGCCGACGAAATTGCTCATCCAGGCGCCGCCGGTTTTATTGTCACGCTTGAAATAATCGAAATACATCAGGCCCAATGACGAGCCGTCCTGTTCGAACACTTCGAACACCATCACATCGGGCTGATAGACCGGAATGTCCTTGCGCTGTTTGAAAGTGATGCCATAGAGCCGGGTGGCGGCATAGAAGACGCCATCCTTGAGCACCTTGTTGAGCTCGAAATAGGGCTTGAGCGCCTCCTCATCCAGGTCGTAGCGCTGCTTGCGGACCTTTTCGGCATAACGTTGCCAGTCCCAGGGCTTCAGCGCGAAATGCCCGCCATCCCTGTCGATCGCAGCCTGGATCAGCCGGGCTTCCTCTGCCGCCTTGGCGCGGGTCGCAGGCACCAGCTGGCTGATGAATTTTTCCACCGCCTGCGGCGTCTGGGCCATCTGGTCGTACAGAACATAGGCCGCATAGTTGGGATAACCCAGCAGTTTGGCCTTTTCCGCGCGCAGCACCGCAAGCTGGGAAATGATGGCGCGGGTATCGTTGGTATCGCCCTTCTCGGTGCGGGTCCAACTGTTGTTGAACAATTTCTCGCGGACGGCGCGGTCTGCCAGGGATGTCAGTAAAGGTTGTTGCGTGGTGTTTTGCAGCGGAATGACATATTTGCCCTTGAGCTTGCGCCCCTGCGCGGCCTGTGCCGCATTGGCAATTTCAGCGTCGCTCAGACCGGCGAGCTGTGCCTTGTCGTCCACCACCAACGCTCCCGCCTTGGCGCCCGCTACCAGTTTTTGCTGAAAGGCGGTTTCAAGACTGGCATCCTGCTTGTTGATCTGTTGCAGGCGCGCCCTGTCCTTGGGCGCAAGATTGGCGCCGGCATGGACGAACTGACGATAATAAAGCGTCAGCACCTGCAGGGCCTCGGCGTCCAGCTTCAGGCTGTCGCGGCGGTCGTACAACGACTTCACCCGCGCGAACAATTTGGCATTGAGAAAAATGGCGTCGCTGTGTGCCGCCAGTTCGGGGGCCACCACCGTCTGCACCTTGTCGAGCGCCGGATTGGTATTGGCCTGCACCACACCGAAGAAGGCGTTGTTCACCCGCTCCAGCATCCGGCCCGAACGTTCCATCGCCACGATGGTGTTGTCGAATGTCGGCGCGGCCGGATTGTTTGCTATGGCGGCGATTTCGGCCAGTTGCTGGCGCATGCCCGTTTCAAAGCCGGGCTGATAATCGCCGTCCTTGATGAGATCGAAGCGTGGCGCCTGGTATGGCAGGGAGCTTGGCGCATCAAAAGGCGACGCCAAAGCCGGGATGGCGCAGAGCAGGGCCAATCCGGTGAGTGAAATTATGTCTCGCATATCCGCCCTCGCAAGTGAGAAGCGGATATTACCCGGCGGGCGCCGCAGCGCTAGATCGACTTCCCGCCTAGCCGGAGGGCAGTCGTCGCAACCTGAACGTCCTCGCGGACGGCCTGTTGCTTGTGCTTGCCCAGGGTCAGGACGGTCTTGACGGTCCCGTCATACTCGCCCGGTAACGCGGCGCGGATGCCGGTAACCTGGCTGGAATCGATCTTCACACGCGCGCCATCGGGTTGGGTCAGGCTCACCAGGTTTGGCTTGGCCGGGGCGATCTGCAACTTCAGGGTCTTTGCGATACTGACGATATAGGCGCGGGTTTCGGCGGGAAGGCTGGCACCGTTGAGATGATCCTCCAGCCGGCCCGGCCCGGCATTGTAGGCGGCAAACATCGCCGGCGAGCCATATTTGTGATGCAGCCAGCGCAGATAGGCCGCCCCGGCCATGATGTTGTCGCGCGGCTCGAAAGGATTGCCGCCCAACTTATACTGCGCGGCCATCTCTTCATATGTCGCGGGCAACAGCTGCATCAGGCCCATCGCGCCGGCGCTGCTGACCATCGGGGCACCTTCGCCCAGCATGGTGCGGCCGCCGCTCTCCTGCCGCATCACTGCGACGATCCAAGCCTTGGGAACATGAAAGCGTTGCGAGGCTTCGGTGATCATCCCGTCCCAGCGGCCCAGCAATTGCGCCGCACTCATGGTGGATTCCTCGTCAAAGGCCGAAGGCACCACCGGCGCAGCTTGGTTCAACAGCCGCGGTAGGACCGGGCGGCTGGCAACCACATTGCGCTGAACGCCAAGATTGAGGCCCTGAATTGTCAGAAGGGCCGCGATGCAAAAGCTGGCAAGGATCGTGGCGCGAGTGAAACCGCGCGACAGGGACCCGGAAGCGGCAACAGCAGAAGATTCAGAATCGGACACAGTGGCTCCAAGGGGGGTCAGAGTGAGGAAGCTAAACTTTGTGATCTGGCGGGCGACTTTTTCAATCAATCGTGGAACCAAATGGCGCCACGCATAACGCACCCCTGCAGCCGCGAGATAACTTCATATGGCCTAAAGTTCAAGCGGCAAGCGATAAGGAACAAAAGTTCCTGTTCCTTAGCGCTGCTGCACAGCGCGCAGATGGGCGGTCAAGGCTTTGATATCGCCGTTATTTTGCGCCACGACGGAAAGAAATTCGTCGCGCTGTGCCGAGGCCAGCCACACGCCCGCCACGCCAAGATCCATCAACATGGGCCTGGCGCCATCGGTGAGAATGCGGAAATCGATTTCCATCGGCGCGTTGCGCGATCCAACCATGCTGGTGCTCACGACAAAATCGCCCGGCGCGCGTTCGCGTGAAGATATCACGCGCAAACTCTGCCCGGAATAAAGCGCAAAATAATTTTGGTACATCGCCGTCGCATAGTCCTGATAGGCCGCGACATAGGCATCGAGCTCGGCCGGCGACGCGCTCGCCGCGTAGCGGCCCAGCATAAACAGCGCCACGCGCTTCACATCGGTCAATCCCAGCAGAAAGGACGCGAAGCGCTCGCGGCGTTCGGCCGGATTTGCGGCGCGGTCGTTGAGGATATCGAACCCGGCCTGGATATTGCTACTGACGAAATCCTCGGCCGGGTTGGCGGCCCAGGCCGCCGATGAAAACGCCCATGAAAACAAGGGCACGAGCGATACCGTTAGCGCGCCCGCGCTGAGCAAAAAATGCCTGCGATACATGAAACGATCCTTCGCCACACCGCGGCATGCGCGGTGCATGGGGCCCCTGCCGATTATCTAGCATGCCAATGGGGCCTGAAATGTGGCCGCCCCGCGGTAGCGCGCTCTGGTGAGATTGCGTGCTGCGATGCGCCATCCTTGCGAAACTTTGAGAGATTTGGCGTTGTTATGGGCCCGCAACGTCCTGGCGCCGCTGGTCCCTCCCACGTCCCGCTGCTAATGTATTTCGAACAGCGCCTTTATAAATCGGCGACGGGGAGGATTGCATGAAATTGATCCATTGGGCCGCCATCGCGGCGGTGACCATCGCTGCGGGTTCCGCCGCATGGGCCCAGACCCAAGCGCAGGCAACCAGGCCCGCCGGCAAATCGACCATCGCCTGGGCCGCCAAGCCGGCCAAACTGCCGCCTTTTGCGGGTCATAACAAATTGGTCTACCGCCTGGCTGATGTCCTGGCTGCCCATCGCGGCAAGCAAAGCTGGGCGCAGGCGGTTTTCGACAGCCGCGATTTCACCGGCGAATGGATATCCATGGCGCCCGGCGAAAAGACCAAGACTCAATTTTATGCCGACGACCGGGTGTTCTGGGTGGTGCAGTCCGGCCAGATGAAGGTGACCATTGAAGGCCAGGAGCCTTTCGTCGCGAGCAAACACTTCCTCATCCAGGTCCCCAAGCGGCTGCAATACAACATGGAAACGGTGGGCAGCGAACCCGTGCTGCGTTTCCAAATGAAGCCAGCCGGCGAGTCGCCCGATTATCCGCTCAGCGAAACGCCTACGCCTGTCAAAGGCATTCAGTATATCCAGGCTGCCTATACCGGCGGTGGCGAATACGACAAGGTCAATGTGCCTTCTATCGACTTCGAAAAGCAGATCGTGCAGGGCGGCGAAAAGCGCGGCGTCTGGATCAGGGACGATCACACCTTTGTCACCATCCTGCGCTCGGCCAAGGGTGTGCCGACGCCGGCCGACAATGTCTGGGGCCATTTCCATGCAAACTTCCCGGAAATCTGGCTGATCGTCGAAGGCACGCAGCAATTCCTGGTCGAAGGCGAAAAGCTGGTCACGGTGAGCGACGGCGATCTGGTCGCGGCGCCGACCGGTCGTTGGCATCGCGCCATGCCGTTTGGCGACGGGCCTTCGACGCGGCTCGCCTATATTCCCCGTCCCGACAATCTGCACTGGTATCAGCCCGAACAGGCAGCCGGCGGCAACTGAAGCGAAGGAGTTTTGATCGTGCTGCGTAATTCTCCCGGCAGGTTTTTGCTGTCACTGGCTTTCGCGGCAGCCGCCGTACCGGCCCTGGCCGCCGACTATCAAACCAATCTCGGCCCCATGCCGCTGGACGACGAAACCAAAGCGGTGATCGGCGGGCGTGGCGATGCCACTGCCAGTTCCGACGGCAAGACTATGACGGTGAAAGGCAGCTTTCACGGCCTGCCGTCCAACGCCACCGAGGCCCACATCTTCATCAGCCCCGTCGCCGGCGCTCCCGGCAAAGCGATCCTGGATTTGGATATCAGCAAATCCACCAGCGGCACGATCGCAGGGACTTTCAAGCTGACCGGCGCGCAAGCCACCGCGCTGCGCACCGGCAAGCTCTATATCCAGATCAATAGCGAAAAAGCGCCGGAGGTTTATCCCTGGGGGCCCAAAGGCACGCTGTGGGGCTGGCTGTTTCCCGCCCATGAAACCGTGGGCGCGAACGTGCCGCAACAGGATCATTGGTTCACGCCCCAACTCGACACGCCATCGCGCTAGGAAATTCGAGGCCCTTGAAAATGCGTAACGAGAAAATACGTAACACGACAATTCTGCTTTTGGGCGCGGTGGCGCTGGGCGCCGCGGCGTTCGGCTCCATGGCATTCGGTCAGGGCGCCGATGGACCCTTTACCCAGGCGCAAGCCCGGTCAGGCCAGCAGGCATTTGCCGACAATTGCGCGGCCTGCCATCTGCAAGACCTTTCCGGCACCAATGATGCGCCGGCATTGGCCGGCACGCCCTTCATGGGCGCCTGGGGCAAGCGCACCACCGCCCAGCTTTACAGCAAGATCGCGAAAACCATGCCGCTGGGCGCCGGCGGCAGCCTGAGCGAAAAGCAGTATACCGACATTGTCGCTTATGTCCTCAGCCGCAATGGCGCGCGCGCCGGCAGCGCTGTTTTCACGCCCACAAGCGCGGTGCAGATCGGCGCCATCGCCAGTGGCCGCGCACCTGTTGCCAGCGCCACTGTCGCCCAAGCCAGCGGCAGCCAGGTATCCCCGCCTGCGGCGGGCAACCCACCGCCACAAGCTAATGGGGCGCAGAGCAATTTTGCCCGCGCCATGTCAGGCACCCGCATTGCCGATCCCGGCGCCTTTGGCCTGCCGACCAAGTTCGGCCTGACCCTGGAAGGCAATATCCAGAATTATGTCCCGGTCACCGAAGCGATGATGGTGAATCCGCCGGACAGCGACTGGCTGATGTTCCGCCGCAATTACCAGGGCTGGAGTTACAGCCCGCTCAAGCAGATCAATGCCCAGAATGCCGGCGCGCTGCAGCTGAAATGGATGTGGTCGATGCCGGAAAACGGCACCATGGAAATCACGCCCATCGTGCATAACGGCATCATGTTCGTCTGGGGCACGGGCAATACCGTCCAGGCGCTGAACGCCGGCACGGGCGAGCTGTTGTGGGAAAACCGGCTGGGCCCGGCGCCGCGCCGCGCCGGTCCCGGCCCCTCGACCGAGGAAACCCGCAGCCTCGGCCTGTGGGGCAACAATGTCTATGTGAATACGCCATACGGCTATCTCTATGCGCTGGACGCGCGCACCGGCAAGGAAGTGTGGAAGACCCATATCACCGACGAGCTGAAGGCTCCCGGCGGGGGCATGTTCGGCGGCTCGACCGGCGGCGTGATCATCATCAAGGGCCGTGTGCTGGTCGGCATGACCAATTGCGGCCGCAATGGCGATGACAATCACTGCTACATCAGTGCTTACGATGCCCAGACCGGCAAGCGCGACTGGAAGTTCATCACCACGGCGCTCACCGGCCAGCCGGGCGGCAACAGTTGGGGCAAGCTGCCCGACAATATGCGCAAGGGCGCCGAGACCTGGATCGCGGGCACCTATGATCCAGAACTCAACACCACTTATTGGGGCACTGCCCAGGCCAAACCGTGGCGGCGTGACCTGCGCGGTTCAGGCGATGGCGCCACCGACTATGCCAACTCCACCCTGGCGCTGAATCCCGAAACCGGTCAGTTGAAATGGAATTTCCAGCACGCGCCGGGCGAGTCGCTGGACCTGGATGAAGTGTTCGAGCGCGTGCTGGTGGATCATGGCGCCGAGAAATCGCTGCTGACCATCGGCAAGGCCGGCATCCTGTGGAAGCTGGACCGGGTCACCGGCAAATTCATCGCCGCCAAGGAGACAGTGTTCCAGAACATCTGGACCAGCATCGATCCCAAGACCGGCACGCCGAAATACCGCAAGGACATTGTCGACCAGAAAGTGGACCAGTGGCTGTCCTCCTGTCCCGGTCCGGAAGGCGGTCACGACTGGCAGGCCACCAGCTATCACCAGCCCAGCGACACGTTGATCATTCCCTTGTCGCAAAGCTGCGTCTTCATGCTGGGCAACGGGTCGCAGACCTATTTCGAGATGCCGGGCACCGACGGCAATATGGGCCGGCTGTCGGCCTATCGCACTGCCGACCTCAAGCCGCTCTGGTCGTTCCAGCAGCGCGCCCCATTCCTGACCGGCGTGATCTCGACGGCGGGCAATGTGGCATTCGTCGGCGACTTCGACCGGGTGTTCCGCGCGGTTGACACCAGCAATGGCAAAACTTTGTGGAAGACACGGCTGGGCACCACCGTCCAGGGCTATCCCGTCAGCTTCAGTGTGGACGGCAAACAGTATGTCGCAGTGACCACCGGACTGGGCGGGGGCAGCCCTGAAGCAAAGCCCGGCACCATACTCAGGGAAGTTCACCGGCCGCCGAATGGATATGCGGTTTTCGTGTTCGGCCTGCCGGATGACAAGTAAAGGCTGAAACACCGCCCATTATGACGAAGGCGCCGTGTCGGAGCTACCTATAAGCATTTGTAAATACTATGTTTTTTGCATCTCCAGCGGCCCGCTTGACGCCGCTGGGTGGGCATAGCAAGCAATGCGCCAAAACGGGGTGCCAGGTGCAGCGCTTTTTCCAGGCCTTGATGCCGCGCGAAGAAAAATTCTTCGCCTTTTTCAACGATCACGCCCGCACGCTGGTGGAAGGCGCCATCGCCTTGCGCGACCTGTTGGAAGGTGGCCCCGGCGTCGCCGAAGCCTGCCGCCGCATCATCGCCCATGAGAACAAAGCCGACCTGATCGCCCGCGATGTATTGCAGGGCGTGCGCCGCAGCTTCATCACCCCCTTCGATCGCGGCGACATCAAGGATCTGATCGGCCTGCTCGACGATTCCATCGACCAGATGCAGAAGACCGCCAAGGCCATCACCTTGTTCGAGGTCACCAGTTTCGAACTGCAGATGCGCCAGATGGCCGACATCATTCTGCGCTGCGCCGAATTGACCGAAGAAGCGGTGGGCCTCCTGGGCGACATGCGTGACAACCAGGCGCGCATCAACACCATCGCCGAGGAAATCACCCGGCTGGAGGAGCAAGCCGACGAGTTGAACGACCAGGGCATCAAGGCGCTGTACCTGCGGCACAAGAACGGCGACGCCATGGCTTTCATCGTGGGCAACGAAATCTATGACCATCTGGAAAAAGTGGTCGACCGTTTCGAGGACGTTGCCAACCGCATCAGCGGCATCGTCATCGAGCAAGTCTGATGTTGCTTATTGGGGCTCTGATCGCCATCGCCCTGATCTTCGATTTTCTCAATGGCCTGCATGATGCGGCCAATTCCATCGCCACTATCGTTTCCACCCGCGTGCTGTCGCCGCGTTATGCCGTGGCCTGGGCCGCTTTCTTCAATTTCATCGCCTTCGCCGTATTCGGGCTGCATGTCGCCGCCACCATCGGCACCGGCATCGTCTCGCCCAGCATTATCGACGATCAGGTGATCTTCGGCGCCCTGATGGGCGCGATCATCTGGAACATCGTGACCTGGCTCGCGGGCATTCCATCTTCTTCCTCGCACGCCCTGATCGGCGGGTTGGTGGGCGCCGGGCTATGCAAGGGCGGCTGGTCGGTGATCGTATGGTCGGGCCTGGGCAAGACAGCCTCGGCTATCGTGCTGTCGCCAGCCACCGGCTTTTTCCTGGCCCTGTTGCTGATTCTGATGGTTTCCTGGCTCTTCGTCCGGGCCAATCCCTTATGGGTCGATAAACTATTCCGGCATGTGCAATTCATCTCGGCCAGCGCCTACAGCCTGGGCCATGGCGGCAATGACGCGCAAAAAACCATGGGCATCATCGCCGCTTTGCTGTTCGCGCACGGCATGGAAGGCGGAAAGTTCCACGTTCCCTTCTGGGTGGTGATGGCCTGCCAGGCCGCGATGGCGCTGGGCACGCTGTTCGGCGGCTGGCGCATTGTGCGCACCATGGGCTCGCGGATCACCCATCTTTCGCCCATGCAGGGCGTGTGCGCCGAAACCGCGGGCGCGCTGACCCTGTTCGGCGCGACATGGCTGGGCGTGCCGGTCTCCACCACCCACACCATCACCGGCTCCATTGTCGGCGTGGGCACGGCGCGGCGGGTATCGTCGGTGCGCTGGAACGTCGCCAAGGACATTGTCGTCGCCTGGGTGGTGACCATGCCGGCCGCGGGGCTGATCGCGGCCTTGTTCTACCTGATCGCCACCGCCTTCAAACTGTCATAAAGGCCAATTTTGGCCGTAGACGGATGAATTGTAGAATGGCCGCACGAATCATGCGGGCGGCGCGGCACTGGGCGATCCTCTTTTTCGCGAACATGGCAGGCAGGTGGCGGCATTATGCTGGCGCGCCGCTCCCAAGCGCGGCGCCATGGTGGAAGTTCTGCTGATCACCTCCCTCAACAGCAAGCGATGGATCCTGCCCAAGGGCTGGCCGGAGCCGGAACTGGGCCCGGCGGAGAACGCCGCCCGCGAAGCCTTCGAGGAAGCCGGTGTGATGGGCACGATCAGTGCCCAGCCCATCGGCAGCTATCACTATCTGAAGGAAAGAAAAGACGGCGGCGGCATCCCCTGCCGCGTCGAAGTCTTCGCGCTTGCGGTCACCAAGCAGCTGGACGACTGGCCGGAAAAGAGCAGCCGCCAACTTGCCTGGTTGCCGCTGGACCAGGCAGCCGCGCGGGTCGCCGAACCCAGCCTGCGCCAGATGCTCAAGGATTTCAGCAAATCACATGCCCTGCCGCGCCGGGCCGCGGGCCGTTCCGCTTAATCGTTCACCGGATCGATGCGCACGGTGCGCTATTCGCGGTAGAAACCGGGGGCTGATTTGCTGATCCTGAAATTGACCATCGTGCCGCTGGCACTGCTGATCTTCGGCATTGTCGAGCGGCTCCATGGCCCGCGCATTGCGGGCTGGCTGGCGGGCTTTCCCATCGTCGCTGGCCCGCTGCTGGTCTTTGTCACCCTGGAACAAGGCACGAATTTCGGCAGCGCCGCGGCGCTTGGGGCATATTTCGGCCTGGTTCCCTGGCTGGCCTTTACCGCCAGCTATGCCTGGTGCAGCCGTTTCTGGGGCTGGTTTGGTTGCACCGTTGCGAGCTTTGCTGTCTGGACCGCACTCGCATTCGCGGCGGCAACACTGCAAGGCGGCTCGCGCTGGCTGGAGATCCTGCCTTTCGCCATTCTGGTATGGGCCGTCTGTCTCTATCCGCGCGGCGAGCCGTCGGATGAGGAGCGCGAGCATGTCTGGTGGGGCTTGCCCGCCCGCGCCGTGGCCGGCGCGGCCTTGACCATAGTCATCACCCAGTTCGCCAGCATGCTGGGCACGCGCTGGTCCGGCATCTTCACCACCTTTCCGGTTATGGGATCGATCATCGCCATCTCAAGCCATGTCCAATATGGCCGTCACGCGGTGCAGGAGGCTGTGGCGGGCATGACCATGGGCCTGGCATCGGTGGGCGCTTTCTGCTTTGCCACCTATATACTGTTGGGCATGACAGGCATGTGGACCGCCTTCATCCTGGCGCTGGTGGTCTCGACCAGCATTCATGGGCTGACTTGGTTGCTGTTCAAGCACCGGTCCAGAAAATTCAGCTGACCTGTTCGGCACCGCCGGGTGCGGATCAAGTCAAATTGACAAAGCCGCAGTCCGGCGGGAAGCTTCGCGAAAAAGGGGCTTAAAATCATGCGGCACCTGACCATCGCGCTTTTGGGAGCGGCGCTCTTCGCGCTTTCGCCCCTAGGTTTTTCTTCTGTTCGGGCCGCCGACTATTTCCCGCCCAAAGGCGACGGCTGGGCCAGGCATACGCCACAGCAGGAAAAACTCGATCCCGCCAAGCTGAAAGCGGCGATCGATTTTGCCGTCTCCGCCGAAATGACCTATCCGCCGGAACTGGCCAAGGCCGCCGACATCCGCGACCTGCGCCTATCCGTGCCGTTGAAATATGCCGGCGAGCCTTTCTCCTCGCCCATCGGCCCCTTGAAGGCGCACGCTCCCGCCAACGGAATCGTCATCCGTCATGGCTATATCGTGGCGGAGTGGGGAAAGACGCACGATGTCGACATGACCTTCTCGGTCACCAAGACATTCCTGTCCTCGGTGGCGGGCGTGGCGTTCGACAAGGGCATGATCAAAAACATCGACGATCGCGTGATCGATTATGTGCAGCCGACCGACGATTTCATGCTGCCGCACAACCAGCCCATCACCTGGAACGACATGCTGCGCCAGCAATCCGGCTGGATCGGCACCATGTGGGGCAAGCCTTGGTGGGCGGATCGTCCTGAGGCGGGAAAGCCGTGGAGCGAACTGGTCAAGGGGCCGCCGCCGGTCGGCAAGGCCTGGAAGTATAATGATGTGCGGGTGAATGCGCTGGCGCTGGCCCTCACCCATTTGTGGAAACGGCCCCTGCCCGATGCGCTCAAGCAATATGTCGCCGAGCCCATCGGCATGTCGGACAGTTGGCACTGGGAAGGCTATGACAATAGCTGGATCACCCTGGAGGGAAAACGCATCCAGGTCGTCAGCGGCGGCGGCCATTGGGGCGGCGGCATGTTCCTGTCGGCCTATGACCAGGCGCGGCTTGGTTTGCTGGGGCTCAACAAGGGCAAGTGGGACGGCAAGACCATCCTGTCGGACAAATGGGTGGCGATGGCCAGAACGCCGACCGGACCCAATCCCGGCTACGGCTTCTGCAACTGGTATCTCAACACAGACAAGAAGATGTATCCGGACGCGCGGGCCGACAGTGTTGCGTTCATCGGCGACGGCTCGAACATCATCTTTATCGATTATCAGCACGACATGGTTGCCGTGGTCCGCTGGATCGACGGCAACAAAATGAAGGAGTTCGTGCGCCTTCTGGTCGAAGCCACCGGCGAGCCGGCGCCCTAGGCTGGCTCAACGCACAACGAACAGGGATTTTCCGTCGCTGGTCTCGACCGGCGCGCTGAAGGGACCAAGCTTGTCCGCCGCATCGCGGGCAATCGCGGGGTCCGGTGCTTCGATCAGCGCCGCCAGATGCGCCGCCACCGCGGGCGCGGCATAAGACGTCCCCGTGACATTGGCATAGCCGCTGGGAAGCGCGGCGGCGCGCACATTCACGCCTTGCGCGGCATAGCGGGCATAACCGCGATTGGCGTCGATCTGCGGATGGCCGTCCCGGCCCACAGAAGTGACGGCAACCACGCCCGGATAGGCGGCGGGATAATTGGGCGGCGCGGCGGGGCCATCATTGCCGACCGGAGCGACCAAGACATGGCCGCTTGCCAAAAAAGCTTTCACCGCCGCCGCTAACAGTGCATTGGACGGCCCCACTAGACTGATATTGGTGACGGCGACTTTTTTGGCCGCCATCCAGTTCAAGGCCCGCGCGATATCCGCCGCGCTGCCGCCATTGGCGGCGCCGCCGAACACATCAGCGGCGAAAAGTTTTCCGGCCGGCAGATGCCCGGAGAAATCACCATCCCTGCCTACCAGCAGCGAGGCGATGGCGGTGCCATGGCTGGAGCCCGGCGCGCCGTCCTTGCCTGCAAATTGCAGCACCGTGATATCGGCATGCGACAGCGCGGGATGCCGCCGCTCGATCGCGCCATCGATCATTCCGACGACGGCCGCAGGCGTCGAAGCCACACCCAAGGATCCCGCGGCTTGGCCCAACCCCTCACCCGCCGGATTGTAGATATGGGCATAATCATAGCTGCCCGCGGGATCGGCCTGGCGCAAGGCGTTCAGCGCCTTGATCGCATCCATGCCATCCGGCGCGCGCAAGGTGATACTGGACAGGCCCAGGGCATCCAACGAATCGCGGCTGATGACGGAGAAGCCGAGTTGCCGCGCGATGGCCAAGCCGGCTTCGGTCGGCGAAACGGCCAGGACTTCGTCGCGCACAATCGCCGCGCCGCGATCATCGCGGTCCCACAGACGGGCGGTGTTCGCCGGTCGGCCGACCAGATCGCGCGCGCTTTGGACGGTATTGCGAAGATCCTGGTCCAGGCGGCCGGTGGCGCGGTTGACGCTGCCCAAAGGATTATTCAACGGATTGCCCAGCCCGCCAGGCAGTCCGATCCCGCCGCCAATGCCGCCAAGCGGGCTTTGTGCCCCAAGCCCGATTTGGGCGGAGGCACCGCCACACAGCAGCGCCAACACTCCCAGGGTCAGGAAAATTCGTAGCTTATTCAAAGGATTAAACGCCTCCTTCGCCGGCCTGCCCTAATAACGCCGCTGAAGCGGCTTTTGCTGCCGGACCAAGAATTAAAACCTGAATGCGGGAAGAAAATGGCGCGGCCGCCGTTATTGCCCACTGACATGGACGCGTCGCTGGACCAGGTCCGTCATCAAATGGTGCAGCTGTTGCCGCGGCTGCGCCGGTTCGCTATCGCGCTCACCGGTTCGGCGGCCGACGGCGATGATTTGGTGCAGGACACGCTGGAGCGGGCGCTGAAGAATTTGCACGCCTGGGAGCCCGGCACACGGCTGGACAGTTGGATGTTTCGCATCGCCAAGAATCGTTTCATCGACAATCGCCGTGCCGCGAGCCGCAGAAAAACCGTGGCGTTGGACGCGGCGGAACAAGACGCCGCGCTGGACGGCGAGCGCGTGCTGCAATCGCAGCTTGCCTTCCGGGACACCGCCAAAGCGCTGCAAGCCTTGCCCGCGGAACAGCGCCAGGCGGTGGCGCTGGTGCTGGTGGACGGCCTGTCTTATCGCGAAGCCGCCGATATTCTGGAGATTCCCATCGGCACTTTGACCAGCCGGATCTCTCGCGCACGCGAAGCCTTGATGGCGGCCTTGGAGGATTGAGGATGGACCGCGAAACACTGAATGCCTTTGTCGATGGCGAACTGCCGCCGCAAGAAATGGCGCGCATCGCCGTGCTGCTGGAAGCGCAGCCGGACATGAAGGCCTATGTCGTGAAACAGGAGAAATTGCGCGCCGGCTTGAAGTTTGAAGAGATCATGCGAACACCGCCGCCGTCCCGGCTGGTGGAAGCGGCGCTGAGCGCGCCGGTATCCTGGCGTTGGCGCGCGCAAAATATTTTGGGCCGGAATTTTATCTTGCGCTCGCTGGTTCCGGCCGGCGCCGCGCTGGCGGTGGGACTGATGATCGGCGTGACCGGCAAATCAGGAGAAGATCTCGCCCTGTCGCATGGTCGGATGCTGGCGCGGGGCGATCTTGCCCAGGCGCTGAACACCAAGCTCGCCTCTTCCGGCTATAGCGGCCAAGGCCCGCGCCTCGGCATCAGTTTCCGGGATCGGGCCGGAAGCGATTGCCGCACATTCACCGCCGCCGGTCAGGCAGGGCTTGCCTGTCATCGCGGCGGCGATTGGGTGGTCACCACCTTGGTGACGCAAACTCCTGAAAGCGGCGGGACCTATCGCATGGCGGGATCGGAAATGCCCGATGCGGTGCGCCGCGCGGTGGAGGCTTCCATCCGAGGCGCGCCTTATGACGCCATTGCCGAGGCGCAGGCGCGCGCAAACGGCTGGGCTGGAAAATAGTTCGCAAATTTTTCTGGTATCGCCGGGAAGAATCCTTTTTCCGCATCGTTGGGGAGCTGACGGGCGCGGGGGCGGCAACGAAAGGATTTCCCATGAAGACCATGCATAAGATTACATTCAGCACAATTCTGCTTGGCGGCGTGATGCTGCTGTCCGCACCGGCCTCCGCCCAATTGCTGGGCGGACATGGCGGCCTTGGCGGCGGTTTGGGCGGCATCGGCGGCGGGGGCTTTGGCGGCTCCGGCGGTCTCAGCCATGGTGTTACCGGGATGGGTTCAGGCGGCTTGGCTGCCCAACCGAATTTCTCGCGCGCCACCAACCGAGCGGCCTCGGCCACCAGCGCAACTGAAAGCGCTACGAACAACAGCGCAAGCAGAGCCGAACAGCGCGGCGGCGGACTGACCGGCGGTTTGCTTGGCAGTGCACCATCCGGAAATGCGTCGGGCGGCGCGCATGCTGGCGCGGCAGGCACGGAATTCGGCGCGGGCGGCAGCGCTGACAGCGCATACGCCACCGACACCGCCTCGAATGCGGCAGGGCGCGGCATATCTACGGCCAATAACGCCGCCGGCCGTGGCGAAAATGCCGCCAATAGCGCGATTGGAAAAGCTGCCGATACCGCCAACAGCGCATCGCTGGATGCCGGCGGCTCTGCCGGCGCTTCCACCAAGCGCGACACATCTCAAAGCACGTCGCAATAAATACAGAGACCTGGCCCCGCCGGATTACCGGCGGGGCTTTTTGTCTTCAGGCCAAGCTGGTCTTGTAAAGCTGGCCCAGCGCGGTCCAGGCGCGCTCGGCCTCGGCTTCATTGTAAACTTGGCCGCCCTTCACGCACCAACCGTGATTGGCTTGATAGACATCCACTATGGCTTGGCGATTGGCCGCGGCGAACGCCGCCCTGAGATCATCCTTCATCTGCGGGTTCTGCGCATCGTCATTCTGCGCCTGACAGACCAGGTAAGCGGCATTGGTCTTGGCAATCAGCAAATGCGGACTGTTGGGATTCTTGGTCACCAACCCATTGCCGCCATGAAAGCTGCCGACCGCCGCGATGCGGCCGGGCACCGCCGCGGCGGTGCGGAAGGAGAGCGAACCGCCCATGCAATAGCCCTGCACGCCGGCTTTGCGCGTCTTGCTGGTTTGCGGCTGGGCGTCGAGGAACGCCAGATAGGCCTGGGAGTCGTGATCGACGCCGTCGTCACTCATGGCATTGCGATAGCCGGTGAGCTTGGCGCGCTGTTCGGGATTGCTGAAATCGAAATTGTCTCCGATCACCGGCGCCTTGGCCGAGCGGTAGAAAGGATTGGGCACCAGCACCACATAGCCCTGTCCCGCAAGGCGGCGGCCGATGTCGCGGAAGGCCGGACGCAGGCCCATGATATCGGGCCATACCAGCACCGCCGGCCAACTGCCCTTGCCTGCGGGATGGAAAAGGACGGCATCGCAGGTGCCATCGGCGGTTTTCACCTCCACGTCTTTTTCAACGACATTGGCCCCCATCCCATTTGATTGGGCGAAAGCAGGCGCGCTGGCGGCACCGGCGGCCGCGACCGTCATCAAGCCGAAGCCGCGGCGCGAAAGGCGGGAATCGCTGACCAGGCCGGGGTGAATGAATTCATCGCACATGCCGTTCCTCCATTGTTTTCTTTTGCGGAGAGCAAAGAAGCGACGGGGTAGTCTGTCAAGGTGATGCGTTGAGCGGGACTTCCCGGGCGCGGCCGGGCTCAAGTCGCTGACGCGCGCCCGGCCTGGCCTGCGCCATTTCTTCATCCGCAATGCGGACGAAGAAATGGCGCACCCGAAGAGATTCGAACTCCTGACCCCCAGATTCGTAGGCCCAATATCTACGGTAATTCAACGGGTTAGCTGGGTCAATCAGGGTTCGCGGACAAGCCCTTATCCGACATCATCTGTCACGCACGGTCACTCCGGGGGCGCCCAGGAACACGGCCGCACGGTGTTTTGTCCGGTACTTTTGGAGCGAGAAATGGCTGTCCTGAACCTGACCGAGGCACGGATCGCCTCCCTTCCCTTCGGGTCCGGAATCTGGCGCGACGAACAGGCCAAGGGTCTCCTGGTGATCTGTCACGCCTCTACCAAGACCTACGCCGTCCAGGGCGACGTCAGGCGTGGCGGCAGGCACGTCCGAACAGTTCGGAAGAAGATCGACCGGTGCGACCGGATCGGCCTACGGGAGGCCCGTAGGCGCGCCCGGGAGCTCATGAGCCAGATACAGTCGGGCGTTGACCCGACAGCTCGGCCGCGAGAATCGGACATCACGGTCGCCCAGGCCTTCGATGCGCACGTTTCGGAGCGCGAGCTGCGCCCGAGCACCATGGCCAGCTACCGCGAGCATATCGGCAGGTATCTGAGAACCGTCCGGGGGCGGGCTGTCGCCGACCTGAGCCGCCAGGACGTCCGGGAGCTGTTTGAGCAGCTCCGGGCCCGGCACGGGCAGACGACAGCTGCCGGGGCCATGCGGACGCTTCGGGCAATCATCAATACGGCCATGCGCATCGACGAGACGATACCCTCCAATCCGATGGTCGCCGTCCGTATTCCGGTGCCCAAACCCCGCCAGGTCGCGGAAATCGACTACGCAATATGGTGGAAGCGCTGCGAGGCGCTGAGCCCGGTCCGGCGCGACCTTCACAGGGCAATGATGCTGACCGGTGCTCGCAAGACGACGCTAATGTTGATCCGACGTGAGGACGTGGATCTGCAGCGGCGGATCCTTCACTTCACCCATATGAAGGTGGGCGGGGCGATGCTCTATCCCATGGGCGACTATCTCTCCCAGATGATCGGTCGGCGAATGGAGTTCGATGAGCCGTTGAACAGCCCTTGGCTTTGGCCTTCCCCGACGAGCGCCAGCGGCCGGGTCGTCGAAGCCAAGGAGAAAGCCTTCCGCGGAATTCCCAGCCCCCACGAATACCGCCATCTAAACAGGACCCTTGCGATAGCGGCCGACGTGCCCTACGCAGAAAGTGCCTTACTGCTTGGGCACCGCCTTCCGGGGGCGAGCGGCGGATATGTCCACCGCGAGCATCTGGTGGAACACCTGCGCCCGCACGCTCAAGCAATTGAAGACCTGATCTTGACCCGGGCGATGTCATCGCTGGAGAAAGCAATTGCACTCCTGCCTGATCAGTCCGAATGACCCGATAAGCCATTCGATGGCCTCATCGTGGTGTCCGCGACCGTCGATGCCGATCAATATCTCCGGATGCCGATAGGGTCCGCACGCCGGCCATTCCGCGGGGCTAGATCAAGACCAAGTCGCCCTTCGGGACAACTTTATGAGGGAAAACTGGATATACGACGCAGGCAGAAGGGCCGTGCGAATAGGCGCTAACGAAACCCTCCACCAAGCCCACCATCACAGCGATTACGATCGCGAGAATAATTTTGCGCATGATGGGCTTGCTCCACCAACTAAACAGCTAAGCCTGCATAGTGGCCGAGAATTAGACTACGTTTTCTCTGAAATAATGCAAGAGAATTAAACTACGTATTATCTAACTTTCTAAGTCATTGATTCTCCTTCGCGCGGCCGAGCTCAACCGAGCTAAATCACGCGCCTGAACCCCGTTCGGGAACGCGGAACGCAATTGCTGATCGACAACTTCCTTCGCAGTAAGCAGCTGGATGTCATTCGGAAGGGGTTTGTCTTGCAGCCAGTTTTGGACAGCTTTATCTGCACTGGGGTCGAGCTTTCGCAAGTTGGCGCGAGTGAGCGCGCCCTTGAGCCAAGGGCCATACTCCGCCCGCAGGAAATCCATAATATTCAAGGTAGCGAGTGCGGGATGCTTGCGGCGATCCGCATAGATGACGCGCGCCTTTTTCGGCAAGGGCTTCGCATTTACGTTCTGATTGCCACCAAGCGAAAGGTCAGAGACCGGTGCGGCAACGTCATTTGGCACATAGCTTGGTGGATCGTCGGATGGGCGGAGTTCGCCCTGCAAGACTGCACCTGCTTCCACTCTCACAAATTCATGCCAGACGGTGCCCGTGACGTGGCACGTACCGGCGAGCTCGACATGGCGGGCGGATATGCTCCCCTTCACTCTGCCGCGCACCGTCACTTGCTCGGCGACGATCTCGCCACGGATTTCCGCATCCGCATCAATCACTAGGTCAGTGCAGCGGACGTCGCCCTCGAAATAGCCTTTAATTTGAACGGCGCCCGAGGAGGTCAGTGCGCAATTCACGCTTGACCGCGCCGAGCTGCGCGCCCGCGCCGACGGCAACCCGTCGGATGTACGGAGTTCGCCCTGCAAGAACGCGCCTGGTTCCACTTTCACAAATTCATGCCAGACAGTGCCCGTGACCTGGCATGTACCGGCGAGCTCAACATGGCGGGCGGATATGCTCCCCTTCACTCTACCGCGCACCGTGACTTGCTCGGCAACGATCTCGCCGCGGATTTCCGCATCCGCATCAATCACTAGGTCAGTGCAGCGGACGTCGCCCTCGAAATAGCCTTTAATTTGAACCGCGCCCGAGGAGGTCAGTTCGCAATTCACGCATGACCGCGCCGAGCTGTGAGCCCGCGCCGACGGCAGCGCATCAACGTTAACCGCCCTAGTGGCGGGAATGGTGGTTTTAGCCTTGCTAGGAGACACGATGGCGACCTGAAACACTCCAGACAAACACGAGTATACCAGAGAGATTAGCACCCATTTCTCTCTTATCTTGAACCCCCTACAATCAATTCACGGCAATATCGACCGGCTATCGCTTATTATCGTTCGTAAACAATACCTTAGATATATTTTCCTAAGCCATGCCCTCGATCGTTAGCGGCGAGCTTGGCTCACAGGGGGCCGCGGCCCAGAGGTCCGTTTTCCCAAGGAGACTTCCCTCTTAGCGTGGCGGATACGCCGCCCCTTGCTTTGGCCGTCCCCGACAACTGCGCGCTGTCGGGTCGTCGAAGCCGAGGAAAAGCTTTCCGCGGCATTCCCAGTCCCCACGAATACCGCCATCTCAACAAGACGCTCGCCATCGCGGCCGTTGTGCAATAGGCGGAGAGCGCGCTACTGCTCGGTCACCGCTTGCCTGGCGCGAGCGGCGGTATGTCCGCCGCGAGCATCTGGTGCGGCACCTGCGGCCGCATTCTCAAGGAAATTTCTTGGCCTGGGCGATGTCATTGCTGGAGAAAGCAATCGCACACCTGCCCGGCGAGCCGGAATGGGCGGATTGTCATTTGACGGCTTCGTCGTGGTGTTCGCGACCGCTGCGCCCGCGCGCTCTCGCGCGATACCTTTTTTAAGGCAACGCCGCCGCTGATACCGAACGCCGCTTAGTCGCTGTGAGTCATTCAGTGGCTCCGTGCGGGTGTTATTGGCCCTGAGCGCTGATCATTGTCGCTCAGTAGCATGATGCGTTTTGGGAGACTGATTTGGCGCAGATGGAATTCAATCCCCGCGGATATTCGGGCTATTCGCCTTGGTTCGATACCCAAGAGGCCGCGACCTACTTGGATATGAAGCCTGGCACTCTAAAGAATTGGCGCCATCGTGGCGAAGGGCCGAAGTATTCCAAGATCAATAAGCGGTTGGTTAGGTACCACGTTCACGACCTCGATATATTTCTGCGATCCGAGCAACGGGGCTGAGGTCATTCTTTTGCGGACCGTGCTTGCCGGTCCGTAGGCACCTTCGCTTCACCCAATTCTTTGCGCAGCTTGGATCGATACCAAACAATCGACGCTATGGAGGTAGCCGCGCTTGGGAATTCTTCCTTCACCCGCGAGAGCGCTTGATCATTGGTTGCGCCCGCAAGTATGGCTTTCCGCGCTGCTCCCCCAATCGTCCCCTTCCAATAATTTTCCATGAGATAGGTCGCAACAGCCTCGCGGACCGCCTCGCTGATTGAGGTTTGCATGTCTTCCGCCAAATCCTCGAGCCCGGCGACGTACTCTTCAGGAAGCGTAATTGTTAGGCGTTTCATATGCTTAGCTATTGCCATAAATAAATTGTTCCTTCCTTCTTGACGCACCAGTACTGCATGGTGCAACACTAGTACATCACGGTTCTTACTCAACACGCTAAGGAGGATAAGGCAATGGGCGCTTTCTATGAAGACCTAAATCCCGAAAGACATTCGGATGAGTACCGCTTCCACGCCGATTCGATTGCGCTCGAACACTCGCGTGCGCTCATGGACAACTCATGTCGACGGTCCAAATTAGACTGGGCGCTTGAGGCTGCGCGTTTAGGCTACAAGGTTTTTCCTTTAGGCCGTCATCCAATCATCTGGGAGCAAGCGGCTACTGACTCTCCCAAGAAAATAAGCAGTTGGTGGAAATTTGGCGGCATTGGCGAAGGCTGTAATATCGCCGCCGCCCTAAGGCCCAGTGAAATCACGATTGTCGAATTGATTTTTCCTGCGGGCCGCAAGGGCATCGAACTCCTTCGGGATGTCGTTGCGGACCTTCCCACCACCCGGACAGTCATTACGCCCCGCGGCATTCACATTCATCTGCGCGGCGTCACCGCTTCAAGCTTGCAACTACCGTTCCAGGGCGTCAGCATTAAGTCGGCGGGAGACTTTGCGCTGCTTCCCGGCTCCCAAGAATACATCGATGCACACCATTCGCGTTTGGCTCCTTACTACTGGAAGAGCCTGGGTCCGATCAGCAGTGTGCCTCAGCAACTGCTTGCTGAGATGGCAAAAGACGAGCACGCCGGCATGGCGACCCGCTTGCCGAAGAGGGCTACTCGATGAGCGAGGCGGCTAAACTTCATCCCGAGACGGAGAAGGACACCCTTCTTCGCTCTCAGTTCCAATACGCACTGCAAGCGGCTGAGGACGGCTATCACGTGTTCCCATGCCAAGTTGATGGCAAAGCGCCCTTGATAAAAGACTGGGAGGCGTCGGCCACTCAAGACGCAAATCAAATTCGCAAGTGGTGGGAGCGTTGGCCTCACGCAAACATAGGCGCAGCAGTAGGAGCTTCGGGCGTCACCGTCCTCGACGTCGACGTTAAGGAAGGCAAGCGCGGAAACGACAGCCTTTGGGAGCTCGAAGATCAGTATGGAAGCTTGCCTCGTGGCAGAGTTGCGAAGACGCCGACCGGCGGTGTTCACATTCACCTTTCAGGAATAACCCGCTCGAGGAACGGGGCGCTAGGCGATGGCCTTGATGTGAAGTCCAGCGGCGGTTATGTCCTCATGCCGGGTTCATGGATCGACGGCAAACCTTATAGGTGGGCGAAACGCGGAAGTTTGATCCCCGCGCCCGCTTGGTTCTTAGAGCGCGCCGGCAGTAAAAGTACCCTCGCTGAGCGTGGTTCAGAACCTGCGGTCGGATGGGACCACCCTGTAGATTTGGCTTGGGCGCGCAATTATCTCGGCAACGACGCCCCGCCCGCCGTTGAAAATCATGGCGGGGACACAACATCATATCACGTGGCGTGCAAGTTGCGGGACCGCGCGATCAGCGAAACTATGGCCTTTTCCCTAATGGCGGAAATCTACAATCCGCGCTGCGTGCCTCCCTGGCCTATCGAAAATGAGACAAACTCCTGCCTGCGTTCCAAAATTCGCAATGCCTACAAATATGCGGCGGGGAAGGCCGGTGAGAAAAGCGCAGTGGGAGATTTTGCCTCTTTGGAGACCGGCGGGCGCTTTGGTAAGCGCCGGCGGTTCCAAGAACTGACACTCGCTGAATTAAAGGATGTGACCGCCCCGCGTTGGCTGGTAGATCGCTTGATGCCTGAAAACGCTTTGGCTGTAGTTTATGGTCAGCCCAAGTCATGTAAAACATTCTGGGCGATCGATCTTTCGATGTGTGTTGCTACGGGCACTGAATTTCATGGTTTGCCCGTTCGACAAGGGCGGGTTACTTACATCGCGGCCGAGGGCGGTGTCGCCAGGTTGAACGACCGCGTCCGAGCTTGGATGCACGTTCACAATTTCGACAGTCCCACAGACACGTGGGGCTTAATCGCCCAACGCGTGGATTTGATGAATTTGCCCGAGGTAACCGAACTGGTGAATGCGTTGGACGGAAAGCGCGATCTTATCGTGATCGATACTCTGGCGCGCTGCATGTCCGGAGACGAAAACAGCCAAAAGGATATGAGTTCGTTTGTTGCCGGCTGCGACCGTCTGCGCGAGGCTACCGGCGCAGCAGTTCTGATTGTGCATCACGAAGGGAAGGACGCCACGAAAGGCGCTCGCGGCTCAAATACGCTCCGCGGCGCCATCGATTCCGGGATTAGGGTCCGGCGGGATGGGATCGAAGGACCCGTCTCAGTTACGGTTGAGGATCAGAGAGACGGCGAGCCTCTGTCGCCGATGAGATTCGAGCTAAGGAACGTTGTGATCGACGGTATTGAAGATGCCTCCGCCGCGCTCTTCCAAGTCAACTCGACCTCCTCGGACGCCGATAATGTGATTTTGGATCTCGCCGCCCGTCTGATTGGATCGAACAAACGCATTCTCGATACTGCCACCGCAAAAGCGCTCAACCTCTCTTTCGCCTCCGCCGTTCGCAGGACGCACGGGGCATTGAAAGTAGGACGGAGTGCGTCGATCCGGCATGGAAACATACTTCTCTGGTTCGAACGGGAAGATCCAAAGAATTCCCGCAGCGCTCTAATCATCCGAGGCGAACAGATTTCAGATAACAACCTCAATGATGTCAAAGATAACTGATCCGAATCAGGGCCTTATCGACATCCGATTTGGATTTGAAATTTCGGGCCGAAGATATCACGGTTTCGCGCGCTTATAGCGCGATACCGATATCGGTTCTGAGGTTAGCCCTCAACATTCTATTCAGTCGCCCGATGGTTGTGGGAAATGACACGCGGTCAGTAATCTAAAAGATTGCTGCTCTTAACGGCTCCGGCGGAATGGTCGCTTTGCGCCAATAGCGGACATCTTGTTATTGTAGCATTGTGCGGAGGTGACCGTGGGCCTTAACAAAGCTACGCTTCTAGTCTGCTCTATTGCGCTCGCCGTTTTGGTCGGTTCACCAGCCCGCGCTGCGGAGCCAGGTGCTAAGTTTCGTGATTGCCCTGAATGTCCTGAAATGGCCGTAATTCCTGAAGGGATCTTTCTTATGGGCTCTCCCCCGACGGAGGTTGGCCGCAATGAAAATGAAGGACCACAACACAAGGTGAGTGTGCGAAGATTTGCGGCGGGGACTTATCCTGTCACACGCGCCGAATACGCCACGTTCGTCCGCGAGACACATCATCCCTATGGCGGCGGGTGTATCGTCTGGACAGGAAAGCCCGCTGACGAAAAGGGTGCCCTTTTCAAGGACCCGTCAAAGGATTGGAGCAATCCCGGTTTTAAGCAGACAGATCGCGACCCCGCTGTTTGCGTAAGTTGGCATGACGCCCAGGCTTATGTCCGCTGGCTGAATGGCAAACTTTGCGGACCACAAAAGGCAGAGTCCTGCTCAAAGGAAGCCGGACAGTATCGTTTGCTTACGGAAGCTGAGTGGCAGTATTCGGCACGAGGTGGCACAACTACGCCCTACTATTGGGGCGACCGGGTCACTCACGACTATGCGAACTACGGTGTAAAAAAGTGTCCGCCCTGTGGTCCAAAAGTTCAAGGCAAGGATTTGTGGAGCCACACATCGCCTGTCGGTTCTTTTGCCCCTAACCCCTTCGGTCTCTTTGATATGGTGGGGAACGCATATCAATGGGCGGAAGACTGCTGGCACGACGATTATGTGGGAGCTCCCTCCGACGGCTCGGCATGGACAGCCGGCGAATGCAAATTCCGCGTTTCCCCTGGGTCTGATTGGTTGGAGGACGGCTCGTTCCTGCGTGTCGCGTTTCGCGATCTCGGCACCGCTGATGAGCGAAGCCAGTTCACGGGTTTGCGAGTTGCCAAGACGCTAAATTGAAGCGGAGCAGGCAATGTCCGCTTTGGGTCAAAACCGGTCATTCCGCCCCGGTCAGCCCAACGTCCGCTTTGCGCCAAAAGCGGCCATTCGATCAGCGCAACTCCGGCCCTGGCAGGTCGTCGGCGCGGCTCATGCCGGGGACGACGCGGTCGAAGGCCTCGGCGGTATCGGAACCACGGTCGCCCAGCAATCCGCAGCCGGTCAGTGCCGCAACCGCGACGGGTCCAGCATCAGCATGGAGGCCAAGCCTAGAAAGTTACCATCGGCGGTGAGGCGTCTGATGACGCCCACTCCGCAAGCTCGGTGCCGCGCCAGATCGCCTAGCGGTTGAGACTTTCCCAGAATTTGCGCTCGGCGCTTTCGGGGTCCTGTACCAGCTTGCACTGGGCGTCGATCAGCAGTGTCTCACGCCGGGCCATGGAGTAGGGCGTCCAGGCCGGTTGGCCTTCGCAGCTGGGCACGCCCGTGCGGGCGAAGTTAGCCCAATAACGGCTCATATGGTGAGCTGTCTGGCGGTGCGGCTCGCTCCGGTCGCCGCCGAAAATCTCGGGCCGCTCCTGGCCGGCCGGCGGATCGGTGATGTCCGGGATGTCGAATGTCAGGCGGATGTCGCTGGCATGGCTGGCCTGGAACGGGTGGTTTGTCTTGGGCACCAGCGACTGGTTCTGATAGGTGACGATATACGAATAGACCGGCGCCGCGGCCTGTTGCGCCTTCTTTTCGGCCATGTTCACCGCACCCACGCGCATCATGCGCGCTGTCTCGATGCCGAAGAACAGGTCGGTGGGATTGTCGCGGGGCCGCGCCTTGCGATAGGTTGCGATCCAGGCCTCGGTATCCTTGCCGGTCATGGGCTGCAAACGCTTTTTCATCTCCGCTTCGTCCATGTTGAAGGCGGTCGGGTCTGTATAGGAGAAGAAAACGGCCTCATTCTGGCAGGTGCCTACGATCATGGGCTTCCTTGCGGAGATCGCCGGCGCACGATCCTGGAACAGCACTTCGGGCACGATCTCGCCATCGACGAAAGCACCGAAGCCGCCGCCATTCTTCATCTGCGCGTCCAGGAGTTGCTCCACCGGCAAATCCAGAATTTTCTTCGCATCTGCCCTGGTCAGGCCCAGATATTTGATGATGCGCTCCGCCAGCGCCACAGCAGCTGCGCGCGGCATTTGCGTGGGGCCGCCGCTTTCCATCGAAGCCTTGTTGAAATAGGGGTCGGCCAGCGGCATGCCATAGAGGCACGCGGTCTTGCCCGCGCCGCCGCTTTCGCCCCGGATCATCACGTTATTGGGATCGCCGCCGAACGCCTCGATATTCACCTTCACCCATTTCAGCGCCGCCAGAATATCCAGCATGCCCTGGTTGGCCTGGTATTCCGGGCCCAGGAGCTCGCCCAGATACAGATAGCCCAGCAGACCCAGGCGATGGTTCGTCTCCACCACTACTACGTCATACTCGGTCGCCAGTCGGCCGCCATCCGCGCCACGCCCGCCACCCGAACCGGTCACGTAACCGCCGCCATGATTATAGAACATCACCGGCCGGCGCTTGCCGTCCGCTGCCGGCGTCCAGATGTTCAGGACCAGGCAATCCTCCGCACAGGCCGGCTCGAAAATGCCCGACGTGCCTTTCGGCGGTTGAATGGACGGCGGCCCCAACTGGCTGGCGTCGCGCACGCCCGTCCAGCTTGCAGGCGCGGGCGGTGCCTTGAAGCGGGCCTGGCCCGACACAGAGCCGGCATATGGAATGGCCTTGAAGGTAGACAGGCCGGGGCTGCGCACCCCGCGCAGCTTGCCTTGCGCGCAGGTGGCCAGAGCATCACCCATATCCTGTGCCCGCAGAATGGCTGGCGTAGCGATAATGGAACCAAGCCCGTACAGGGCAGAGCGACGACTGAAGGTCATGGGCGGTCCCTGATCGTTTTTGTCATCTTTGGGGGCCAAGCCTAGGCCAATTTGCCGCGTGCCGATAGCAGGCATTACCCCGGATGCGTGGATGCCCGTCTTTATCGGTTGGAGTTCTGCAATAATTGCGAGTGGCTCACCCGCAAATTACTGCTTCTAGCTGCCAATCGTGGCGTCGCCCGAATGTCCGCTTTGGGTCACAAGAGGCCATTCCGCCCTAGCCAGCCAAACGACTGCTTTGCGCCAAAAGCGGATATTCCCACTACACCGGCAAATTTCGGATATCAGGCCATCTTCATTTTGCACCGGCGCAACGCTGCTGCAATTTTTCAACGCCAGAAGGCCAAAACGCCCCCCACCAATAGCACTACGGCCAACCCACCCTGCGCCGAAATCCGTATATTTCCGAGGCAGTCGTAAGCAGCGCTTAACTCGCAACGCGAAATCGAAACGATGACTTCTTTCCAGGTAGATTTGGATGTCACTGAGTTCTGTCCCATAAGATTAAGCCTTTGACCGCCTTGGCCCTCCACTCAACCCAATTGCGGGCTAAGGGCTAAGCGCAGTTGACAAGTATACTTGTGATATGTCAACAAGTGTTCTTGTAGGACAGCAAAATTACAAGACGTCTTGATTCTTCTATGGCCGCTTTGAGGGGTCCGCATGATTTCTCCTGCAGGTAAGACGCTCGGACAGCGTGTCAGAGAACGAAGACTGGAGTTGGGGCTATCCCAGCCTCAGCTAGCGAAGAAAGTGGGTGGCATCACATATCAGGCGATACAGCAGCTGGAGCGGGGCGGCGGCACCAAGCACCTTGTCGGTATAGCCCGCGCCTTGGGCACCAACGCAGAATTTCTTCAGGACGGCCATGGGCCTACTCCGTCCAAGCGCACTTTAAATCAGGCGCTGGACCCGTTGAAGGTACTGGGAATGGCGGAGTGTGGGCGCGATGGCTGGTCACTATGGAACGGGGAAACTATTGACTTGGTCGAGCGACCCGCGTCGCTGAGAGATGTGCCGAATGCCTATGCCGTATATGTCGTGGGGACCAGCATGGTCCCACGCTACAACCCGGGAGAGGTTGTCCATGTGCACCCTGGTAAGCCTGTAACGTTAGGCGCGTATGTCCTCCTTCAGCGAAGGGGGAAACGGGGTGAACCACCGGTGGCGGTAATCAAGCGTTTAGCTAAGCGAACCGGTGCCAAAGTTGTGCTTGAACAGTATAATCCCCCCGACCTCATCGAGATCACAAACAGCGATATTGTTTCGATGCATCGCGTCGTCGGATCAGGCGAGAGCTGAGAGCACCGCCGTCATATAACAGCCGTTTGCCTGGTTCAGAATAGCGCCATGGGGAGAATACTCAGAGTTTCGCCTCGGATGAGGCGGGCGCATGGCAAAAAGCTCATAGGTGGTCGGCTTAGACCTAGGACACTTACTTATTTTGCCGTTGCGCTCGATCTTCACATGGCAATTCGCGGTTACGATGCAAAGTCACTCGCCGCGAAAATAACACCCCACCCTCATCCCACCAAACCGCCTTCGCAGTGGCCCATCACGCGAACTTTGGACGCTTGGAGAAGTGGTAAGATATACCCTTTGCACAAGCGGTTACTTAAGCTTCTCAATCGTATTGAAGACCTGTTTGGACTGCGGCCAAACTATTTTATTGATTTAGACGGGAACCTCTCGCCAACGGAAAAAGCAGTTAGAAAAGTTCCGTCAGGCGAGGAAGGTGTCCTCAGATGGCACTTGCCCAAAGATTTTGACGCCAGGCCGGAAACGGAGCGCGCAGAGATCATTGAGTGGGCCAATAAAAACGTGCTCAACAAAGGAACGGAATACGGCCAGTATCAAAGTAAGAGCTCCGCCATAAAGTTCTCTGTCGTTTTCCCAAATTTACCTCGGGAGTTTGGTGGGCGGCGCTGGATGGGCCACACAAAGAGCGGTCAGCTTGCTCTGGGTAATAATGGTGGTTTTGGCACCGTGCCGGCACCACCACTTCTCGAACGAGAAATGTCCGATCTCATTTCGTTCAAAACCGCGTCTATCGCTCCGCGCGGATATCGGAGGTATATGCGGTGGTCGGCCGCATCAGCCAACGTTGCTGCCCATAAATATGGGCATATCTTTGGAGCGTTAACGGCTGCTCCGCATTCGCCGGCTGCCGGGTTGGGCTTGCCAATTGAGAAAATTACATTTGGCTTGCTGCTATTTCCTGCGGTTTGGGATTGGTACCTTCACTGGTGTGAGCGCAGGCGAGGGTTTTTTGCAGTGTCCGAACGCTCGGCGCTTTATGAAGGAAAAGCATTGACGCGCAATCCCACCGGATGGCTCAGGCAGAATCCAGAATTAGGCGAGCGCCTTCGGCCGATTTCAGGATTGGTATCTAAAAAAGAAATCAGGTGGACGCAGCAAAACTGGGGCGTTGCGTGCGACGGTATGTTCCAGCACGCCGTTTCGCGAATGAAGGATCTCGCCCCCATCATGCGGATGCATAGGGACCCTTTCATTCCAATCATGCCGGTACTTACTGCCAAGAGTCCGCTGGAAGAGTACATTAAAATTGGCAAAGAAATTTTGCGGAAGATGCCCGATCCATCGCGCCAGCGATTTGACTGGGCTTGCAGCGTCCGCACCTATTTGATGTTTCGCCTTGCAATTCATCTAGGCCTGCGCCAGCGAAATATGCGCGAACTCTTTGTATGTCCCGCGGGTCAAAAGCCTAGGAGCTTAAGTATTTTAGAGGAACGTAGACGTGGAGAGCTTCGATGGGTGGAGGGGACTAAGCGTTGGGAAGTGTTTATCCCAGCAATCGCATTTAAGAACGCCACTAGCCCTTTCTTCAAGGGGCGGCCCTATCAGATGGTTCTCCCCAATCTCCAAGACCTTTACAAATGGATCGACATATATCTGCGCGAATGTCGTCCACTTTTACTCGACGGATGCGTCAATGATCCGGGTGTTTTTTTCGTGAGATATCATGTGCGCTCAAAAGAATATAAACCTGAAATGGAGGTATTCTCGTTCTACGATTTATGGAAGCTCATGATTCAGCGCTACGGGATTTACAATCCTTATACAAAGCAGGGCGCTATCAAAGGGCTGCTTCCGCACGGGCCCCATTGTGTCAGAGATATACTCGCCACGCACTTATTGAAAAAGACCGGGTCGTATGAACTCGCGGGTTACGCTATTCAAGACAGCATGGAATCCGTTATGCGGCACTACGCTCGCTTCTTGCCGCATGAAAAAATCGCGCGAGCCGCTGCTGAGCTGAACAAGGTGTGGCGAGAAAATTGATAGCCGGCCCGATCCGGTTTTTTTAACAGCATGCAGTTGTGAGTTAGACGCCGTACCAGAAATATAGCTTCCCTTCTAAAGGCGCGCCTTATACCGACGTCGTGCGCCGATGGCGCACACCAAACCTACACCGAACAATGTCAACGTGGCCGGCTCTGGTGCCTCTATCGGGGTCAGCAGGAAACCTCGACGCTGCCCGTTCAGAAACCCTACGCCAACAATTTGACCGCTATTGCTGATGTCGAGAGCCGTTATCAAGTACCAGCCAAAGCTCGGGTCTATGGCATTGTTCAGATCAATAGTTTGGCCATTGGACCACAGCATGGCATCTTCTGGTGAACCACTGTCGTAGCCGAACCCGACAATCGCACCAACATCATTTATTGCCTGGGCTTGGGCGACATCAAGCTGCGGTGCAAGATTCAGCACCGTCCCGTCGGTCAGCCAGGCCAGCGCGTTACCGCCGGTACCCGTCAACTGCGATCCCACAACGACACCGCTGTCATTAATTCCATAAGCCGTGGTGCTCGCGAATGGGCCGGCTGTCCCGAGTGGCGAGGGGGTGCCGGCGGTATCCCACTTATAGGCTTGATAGTAGTTTCCGTTACCGCAAGTTCCCGCAATCTCTCCGCCATTGTTGATAGCAGTTCCACCGCCGCAACCCTGTGTTCCAAGAGGCACCGCGAGCTGGCTTATTGCTCCCACGGATGACCATGTCGCCAGCTGATACTGATTGCTTGCGTCAGCCGCAAACCCAACCGATACGCCGGCATTATTTATGGCCCGTGCATCGCTATGGATTCCGCCTAATGACCCCAGACCGGTTTCTGTTCCACCCGCCGTCCAAGTAACCGCAACGCTGGTATCGTTGCCGACTGCCTGGCCTAGATCGTTGATACCGTAAGCCTGCCCAATACCCAGAGATAAAGGAGCACCACTTGATGACCACTTCGTCGCAAATGAGCCTGATACGCCGGCAGAGTATCCTACTATTTGTCCTGCGTTATTGATCGATGTGGCTACGCTTTCTGTGCCCTCAACGGGCTGAAGCTCAACTATGTTGTAAAGAGGGGTGGCCGAAGCAGCTATCGGCGAAATCAACGCCGTTAGACTTACTGCAATTCCAATTGCTCGCAGCGAAAGCACGAAATCCCCCGTGAGTTTCAGGGACGCTATGCGAGTTAGTGTTCCAGAGCGAGGGCTAGTTTTCCACTTATGGTTAATGGCGCGCATGACATTTTGTCAAAGCGAGTAGCGTTGGAGATGAACTGCTCGCAGCTGGTTTTAGTTCAAGCCATTGTCGCCGGTAGGTTTCGTTTGAATCAACTCACGCACCGCCTTGGCGATTTTCTGCCAAAGATGGAAATTGAACATGTCTCCGGCCGCATAAGCAGCATCGGCGCGTTGGCATGCGGCCAGTTCTGGCTCCACTGGATGGAGTTTGATTACCTGGTTGGCGGCGCGCCATATTTCGATGTCTGAGATGCGCCCTGAGTTTGTTTCAACCACGTGCGTTTTCCATGTACCGCTCCAGAAGCCAGGAGAGGCTATCACAATCCGTTCCACCACGGCTCTTGGGAATAGCGGGGCTGGTTTATGCGCTTCTCGACAAACTCTGCGGGCAGCTTGACCTTGAGCGGCTTGCCCGGATCGGCACTGCATCTTTCAACCCAGCAATCCCAAACGGCGGCTATATCAGGTCGACCTTCCTGGCGGGCACGGGCAGCACAATCACGAGCCATTGCCACGGCCTTCGCGCCATAGCCAACCCAAAACCATTTGCCCCGTTCGCGCGCAAGCGTCATGCGTCCCACTCCGGCAGCGGCCAATCCAAGTCAGGGAAAATGACCTTCCAGGGCTGGCGTGCGTGCTTGAGCCATAACTCTGGCACCTCTGTATCCAGGATGCGGGTGGGAGGGACAACTTGGCGCTCGCTGGTGCTGTGCCCGCCGTATTGGCAGGAAGGGTCGGGAATAACGTGAGGATCGCAACGGCGGCGCATATTTTCCCCGCCTTGAGCAACGCGGCGGCAGGGTGAATGGCAAGCAACCGGCGCGCATATGACAGCGCGATTCGGCGCGAGAGTCAGCCGCTAGGGCTTGTGGTGTGTGAGTTGCTAGCCCCAACGCGAGGAACGTTGTCCTGTCGCCGATATTGACTCTCGATGTCTAGGAAACTGATCCCTCCGAAATTTTTGTTCCGACGCTAATGGGTCGTCCGGTAGCGGCGGATCATCTAGTCGCTAACGCAACGAACGCAGGAGAGCAACAAGTCTCCCGATCCTCAAATACGCAGTTTGAGGATCGGTCGCCGTCTTCGCTAGGTGTTTCAAGGAGATGTGACTCAACAGGTCGGCCAAGTACCGCGCCAAACACCGCATGGCGACTTGGTGACAATTAGTCAGGCTGACGGGCAATGACGGCTCGCGCGCGCGCGCGTGCGAGCGCAAATGCGCCCGATTGCGGCGCACAACACGTTCTCCAGCTATCTCTTTTGTCCTTCAGCGGTCACCACCTCGGTACCATTCTCATCGTATCGGACTTCCGGCGTTTCCGACGCTTTCGGCGCCGCCTTCGGGTTTGATCGCTTTGCCGGGCGCTCGTCGAGGCTGTTTGGGTCGAGACGATCGTCATGCATTGTCACATTCCAGAAAGACGGTAGGCGCCACTCGCCCTTAGGATCCTTGGAGATCTCGCACTCCAGCGTGTTGAGCACTGGCATCCCGAAAGCGTTCTTGCCCGTGACTGTGTACAGAGCCGCGTAGCCTCCTGTCTTCTTGATACGCCACTTGTCCGACCCCGGACCGGAAACCGCGCCCGGGCCGTATCCCCGCCATAGTGCGGCGGTGCATTGCTCCACAGCCTGTTCTCCTTCGGTCTGGGTAGCCGGGGGTAGGAGCTGCGGCTTGCCTGCGAACTGCTTGGAGATCCCTCCGATCACAGCCAACACCACGGCCGCCAAAGCGGCCTTTTTCCCAATGCCCATTCCCTGCCCCATTTCGGAATAGTGACTATAGTCCCTAGAGACTATATGCCCGTTCCGGCCCCATGCGTACATGCGGGACTGGCGACAGATTGTCGGCGCTAACATTGGACGGCTACGACGGGCCAAGAAGCTAACTCAGGAGGAGCTAGCTTTTCGGGCAGACATTGACCTCACCTACATGGGAGGCATCGAGCGCGGCCAGCGTAACCCAAGCCTCATGGTTCTTGTGGGGATAGCGAAGGCATTGTCTGCCGAACCGATCGAACTGCTGCGACGCTGAGTGTACTGGGCATACGACTAATCCGGCAGTTTGTTCTTTTCGAGCAGGGTGATCATCTCGTCCCGGCTGAGCGATCCGATCGATGAGAGCATTCCGTTGTCTCCGAGTAGGTCGGCGGCGAGCGCCCCCTTGCGTTCTAGGGCTCCAGCGATCGCTTCCTCGATGGTATCGGCGGCAATCAGCCTGAAATAGGTAACCGGCAAGGCCTGGCCGATCCGGTGATTACGGTCCTGACTCTGGGCGTAGAAGTCGTAGCGCCACGACAGAGTCTCGTAGATCGTGAAGCTGGCCGCCGTGAGGGTGAATCCGGTGCCCGCCGCCGCCGGGTTGGCGATTAGTACTCGGGTGCCGCTGCCGCCTTGAAAATCCGCGGCTATCTTCTGGCGCTCCTCGACGGGCGTCCGACCGAACAGCGATGCACTGCCGTAAGCCGCATACCGCTGGGTCAACAGCTCGATAGTGCCGACGTAGTTCGACCAGATGATTACCTTGCGGCCTGGCACAGACAGGATGTCGAAGACCAGAGCATCAAGGGCTTCAATCTTGCCGGGCGTACCTTCGATGGGGAAGACTAGGCCGGGATTGCTGGCGATCTGCATCAAACGTGTGATCTTCGCCAACGCCGTCATGGCCTGTGCCTTATATTCCTCGCTCGACATGGCTCTAAGCTCGGCGACGGCCTCGCCACGCACCGCGTCGTAAAGCTTGCGTTGCCACCGAGGGAGTTCGACCGGCACGTCCGCGAAAGTCTTCTCTGGCAGGTCAAGGCATTCGTCCTTGGTCCGGCGCAATACGAGTCCTTCGGTCTTGGCGCGCGCCGCTGCCGGGTTCTCTCGAGCTAGGAGCATGAAAGACTCCCGGCTGCCGAGGCGGTGTTCGCCGGGAGCAAGGATTTCGACCTGTGTGAAAAGGTCGTCCGCCGAGTTCGTCACCGGTGTGCCGGACAACAGCCAACGGTGTTTGGCGTAGGGCGCGAATTGGCGCGCCGCGGCGGAAGTCAGCGACTGCCAGTTCTTGGCCGCATGTGATTCGTCGAGTACCAGCACCGCCGGCGCGCGCATGAGGAGCGCGATAACTGCTGTGATCTCGGCACGAGCGGTCTCGTAACTGACAATTACGACAGCGGCATTGGTGGAGAGGAACTGCGCCCGGCGGTCGCGCGGCGTGCCTTCGATGATAACCGCTTCGATCTCGGGCGTGAAACGTTGGATTTCTGCGGCCCAGTTGCGCTTGAGGGAGTTCGGACAGATGACGAGCAGGCGTTCGGCCCCTCCGGCGCGCCGCACGTCCTGGAAGGCGCGCAAGGCGACAAAGGTCTTACCAAGGCCTTGCTCGAAGGCTAGTAGGCCGCCGCCGCGGCCCGTGAGGAAGGCAACACCCTCCTCCTGGTGGGCCATGAGTTGAACGGCCCCACCGTTCATGCGGCGGCACCGTACTTCTCGGCGAGCATGCTGAAGAAGCCCACGGCTTCCTCAAAGGCTTCGCGCTCGGCGGCGGGCAAGGCCTTGACGTTGGCCATGGTCGCGCTGCTCAGGAACAGCGTGACGTACTTGAGTTCGAGCCGGAAGCGGTCTGTGCCGCCGTGGATAGCCTGTTGAATGGCACCCATGGCACGGCGCAGGTGGTCAATGTCGTCGTCATTGAGGTCGTGATCGTCGCGCTGCGTCGCCCGCTCGACGGCGCCTTCGAGGGCCGAGATCTTGGTCTTGAGGCTGGTCGCGCTATGTTTGACTTCGGCGGCAAGGCGCGTGGCTGCATGCTCCTCTCCGGCCCTAAGCGTCGCCCACTTTTCGGGGTCGTCGTAGAATTGTTTCAGGAAGCGCGCATCGCGATATTCCTTGAAGACGTTGTTGCGCACCATCTCGAAGACTTCCTCGCGCAAAGTGTCATAGGCCGAATTGTCATAGTCCCGAAGCCACGGGCCGATGCCTTGCGCCTTGCTGATTTCTTCGAGGACGGAGAACTTTTGGGCTGCCAGCCTCTCGGCTTCGACGCCATCGTCGAGATAGGTGACGAACTGCTGCGCGAACTTGTACGCGTCACGAAGGCGCGTCACCCATGGGAGCGACTTGCCCATGTGCGTCGCCATCTGCGTGGCGGTCATCACCGCCTTGTCGCCCTCGACATTGTCGTAGATGAACTTGGCCTCCACGTAGCGCCCCCAGGAACGTACGCCGCTGCCGCGGACGTGGATGCGGGCCAGCAGGATCACCCGTTCGGTTTCGGTGAAATGCGGCGGCAGGATCTTCGCCCGCACCAGGTTGAAACGTCCGGCCTTGGCACCGGACATGTTCTTGCGCTTGAGGTCGCGCAAGATCGTGGCGCGCGTCGCGCCCTCAAAGACGATGTATTTGGAGTGCTCGTCGGGGCGCCAGACATAGATCGGTTCGAGCTGGCCGAGCTGATCGATCGACTTGCGCAAGGTATCGTATCCCGCGGTCGTCTGGATGGCGGCTTCGATCTCCTCCTCGCTCGCGAAGTTTTCATTCGCGAGATAGGGGAGGAGGCGCGGGTTGGCATGCCAGAGGGTCACGTCCTTCGAAACGTCGAGTTGCGCCTCCGTCAGATCGAACGAGGTGTCCCCGATTTTCTCCAGATAGGTGCGGGGCTTGGGGGTCGTATCGACCGTGAATGGCTTATCCGTCATTGAAATTGCTCCTCTTTTTCCGTTTATAACTTGCTATAGCAAGTCGTAGCAAGTTATTATCTGACGATGAACATAAGGTAGCATATAGATGACGGGATCCTCGGGTGTCAAGTTCCCATGGCGCAAAGACCTGTCCGTGGCGGTCATTCCGACGAGACATTCCCTCCGCTGGAGGGCCCATTTCCATCGCCAGTTGCCGACTTGGAGAGGCCCTGCCTATGTTCCGGTTCCACTGGCGGCGTGCGCCCGCCGCAGCTTCACACCACGAACCAACATCCCGGCACGCAAGGAATGGCCCTTCAGATTGTCGAATTTTTCGGGCTCAAGCCGCTCGACCCTGCCGCCAAATACAATGCGGCCGCGCGGCACTGCCCGTTCGTCGGCGCCGACTGCATAAAGCCGAACCATGGCTCCTGCGCCGTTAGGCAGATTGAAGACGATCCGATCATCTGCTGTCCCAACCGGCTCTATGCCGACAGTTACCGGGTCCTAAAGGACGTTGCCGATGTCCTTTTCGGCGCCAATAGCGCGCTTGTGGCAGGCAACGCCATTCCCGCGGTGGCGGCGGCAGGCAAGCTTACCGGAAATGAAGTGGCAGTCTTCGGACGTTACTTTGGCCGCGAGGTGCCATTACCCAGGCCCGCGAAGAAAAATTCACTGGAAACGAGCAATTACTTCGTCGATTGGATTCTCGCGCGCCTCGACAAGACAGGTGCGCTGGTGGAGTTCACCGCGATCGAAGTGCAGACGATCGACACAACCGGAAGCTACAAGGAACAGTCCGACGCATTCTTTGCAGGAACGTCCTTCACCGACGATAGGGGTCGCCTGCCCGGATTCAGTAGCGCCGGTATGAACTGGGAAAATGTGAACAAACGTATCCTCCCGCAGTTGATCTACAAGGGACACGTTCTTCGCCGTGAGGCGAAATGCAGCAAGGGCCTCTTCTTCATCTGTCCCCGTCAAGTGCTGCGTCGGGTCCGTGACCGTCTCGGCGACAACATGCACACCTACGTGCCAGGAAATGGCACTATCACCTTTCGGGCTTATGAACTTGGGCCGGTTAAATCTCCCGGCCAGTACCGCGATATTGTGTTTGCGGACCAATTCACAACGACAATCGACCAAGTCGCGCTTGCCTTCACGTCCCCTATGAATCTCCCGACGATGGGCGTCTACGAATCCGCCATAATGCAGGCGTTAAAATAGCTTTGGGAGCTGGCAGCCAGAAACGCTGGCATGCTATTCATTGGACAGAATGCAATGGTCGGCGAAGCGGATTACGGCAAGAGAATGAGCAAGTACGATAATCAACAGATCGACGCGATGATTGCACGTACCTGCGATGAGGTTGGTGCAGAAGCTTTTTCCGGTATGGGACTTATGGAGGCCGAGAAGGCCGTCCGCTCACGCGATGTGCATTACGCTATGCCCGGCAAAACATTGCTTCGTGAGCGAATTAATAGGTTCCGGTCGGCGCGTTGGCCGCACACCGCCCCTAAAAAGGCGAGCTCGCGATTCCGATAGGCGTTCCAGCAACGCGCAAATTCGGCGACTAAGCGACGAGACGAAAATCCGAAGTTTCGGCTTCAATCAGTGTCTCGGCAATCTGCCTCCCGAGGAGCGGCGGCACCGCATTGCCGACCTGCACGTATTGTTCGGTGCGCGAGCCGCTGAAGTGGAACCAATCAGGAAACGATTGAAAGCGCGCGGCTTCACGAACTGTCAAAACGCGATTCTGTTCGGGGTGGATATAGGCACCCCAATGAAGATCGCACTTAGTCAGGATGGTCGAAGCTAGCCCGTTCCAGCGCAGGCGACCGTATCTTTTCGTGTGGTCGCAGCGTCGCGCCCGGCGCATTCCTGCGGGGAGGAGCGCTATCGGAACGTCGCGCCAGCTACCGCCCTCAGGTATGTGCTTCATCCGGCGCATATTGATGTCACCAAGTTGAGGGGCAGAGTGGTTATAAATTTCTACCTCGTCGCCGCGGAGCATTATTTGATAGTCTGATTGCGGCTTCCGGCGAAATTTCATTACGCCTTTGTCTTCCCCATTGAGCAGCGATGGCAGGTCGCTGATCGCGTCCCGCACCGTTACGAAAGGAAGCAATCCCTCGCCATGCGTCAGTTCAGGAAACAATACCGGGGCTTGCAAGCGCGTACCAATAAATACCAGCCGGCGCCGTTCCTGCGGGACGCCGTATTCCTCAGCCTTCAAAACCTTCCACTCGCCAGTGTATCCAAGTTTGCGAAGTCCTGCCGCCATGGCGCGCATAGCGCCGCCGCCACCGGCTGAGCTCATTCCAGTTACATTTTCAAATACGACCCAACGGGGATTAAGGCCATCAACGAGGCGCAGATATTCCCTGTAAAGGCTGCTGCGCTGATCATGCAGGCCTCGTTGATGGTTGTAGACAGAGAAACCTTGGCACGGGGGGCCCCCGGCCAGGCAGTCGAGTTCGCCCGCCCGCAATCCTGCGGCGCGCATAAAGTCTTTGGGCGTATAGTTCTGGATCGGACCAGGAAGAAACCGGGCCTCTCTATGAGTGGCGGCGTATGTCTCACCTGCCGCCTCGTCGAAGTCATTACCGGCGAGCACGTGATAGCCCGCTTGCCTAAATCCTTCTGAGAGGCCTCCCGCACCGCAAAAAAGATCTATGACGGTCCGCTCTTTAGTCATTGGCCGCCCTCTTGTTGCGAGTAACAACATCCAGAAAATTGCTGCCCGACTTGCGTGATCGGTCTAGAAATTCCGTTATTGCTTGCCGTGTCATTCGCGAAAGAGAAACGTCACAATGACCGGCAATGGCGGATAGTTCGTTGTGATCACGCTCAGTCAGACTGACGGTGATGCGAACGTCCTTCTTTGCGGAGGATCTCGATAGTTGGGGCATTTCTTGACCGGCAAGTGATTCGGGTTGACTCAGAATGCATCAGTTTGCAGAAGCTTGGAATACTCGCAGGCGTGCTTTGGACAAGCTAACAACGAAACAGCGCTCACGAAATATGAGCCGGATAAAAAGTAAGGGCATGAAACCCGAGCTTGTGGTCCGGGAACTCGTATATGGCCTAGGCTATCGATACCGGCTTCACGCGTCTGATTTGCCAGGGCGCCCTGACTTAGTGTTTCGTGGCCGACACAAGGTGATCTTTGTGCATGGCTGTTTCTGGCATCTGCACAATTCGAAACGCTGCAATATTCGGCGATTCCCAAAATCAAATGTTAGCTATTGGACTTCCAAGCTTCTCAGAAATCAGAAACGCGACGCAAAACATATCCGGGTATTGCGAAAAATGGGGTGGGCGTGCCTCGTGATTTGGGAATGCGAATTGCGCAACATCGATAAAGTCAGCTTTCGAATTGGCCAGTTCCTTGGGGGGCAAAAATTGGGCGCCATTCCAAAGCCGGCGCGTTTGCCTTTCGGATCTTGAACACATTGAAGTGATGTCGGTAGGGCCGCTTCGGTGCCTATTCGGTGCTTAAGCTCATAGCCGGCATCGCGAGGACGCCCAAGGCCTTGATGTACTTGGCGCACCCGAAGAGATTCGAACTCCTGACCCCCAGATTCGTAGTCTGGTGCTCTATCCAGCTGAGCTACGGGTGCGTTTTGAGGGCCGGAACCTATTGGGGAGGCTCTCCAAAGGCAAGAACAACCCGTGCCAGGCCGGGACATTGTCACCGCGTTCCCCCCATCCCCGCCAAGTCCCAGTGGAAACATGTAGATTTCCGCCCCAAGCGGCATAGTGATCCCTTGTCCCTTCCCGCCCTGCTGGTTAAGACTGGCAGGCAGACCGCCCGGGCCATAGTGGCGGGGGGTTGGGCGCCAAAACTCTATTTTCGGTCGCATGGGGGCCGGGCAGCGGCGCCGGGCAGCGGAGAGCATAATGAGGGGAATTCCAGCAAGTCGGGGGCTCAAAAAGGGCCTGTTCTTGGCCTTTGCGTTGACCGCAGGCCTGAGCCTGACCGCCTGCTCCGATATCGACAGCATGTTTGGCGATGAACCCAGCGCCGATATGGCCGCCGCCGCTCCGCCCGATGCCGGTGCGCCGCCAAGCGCCGGTTCGCCCATGGCCTTGCCCGCCACACCTGGAGGGGCACCTGTCGCCACCATCACCCCGATCAATATCGAAGCCGGCTCCGACACGGGAACCGCCGTCAACAAGACCATCCAGTCCCTGCGCGCCCAGATTGCGGGCCTGCAGCAGCGGCTGGCGTCCAATTCCGCGCGCCTGGGCGACTTGCGCAATCAGGGCGCGGGCGCTGCCGGCGCCTATCAGGAAGCCAAGGCCCATATAACCACTCGCCTGCAGGTGGGCACCACCCGCGGCAATCCCGAACTGGTGGCGGAATGGAACACCGCCCAAGGCCAGCTAGACGCGCTCTCGGCCAATGTGAACGCCCTGAACGCGCTGGGCACCGATGTCACCAATGACAGTTCGACGGCGCATTACGCCTTGGACCAGATCAGCGCCACCTACAATGTTTCCGGCGCGGTGGATGAAGACCATCGCCAGTTGCGCCTGCTGGAAGACGAAACCAGCCAGACCATTGTGATGATCGACCGGCTGCTGCGCGAAACCTCCGACGGCATTCAGCGCCAGACCGCTTATCTCGCCAATGAACGCGCCAACCTCACCACCCTGGCCGCCGCTATCAAGAGCGGCGACTTTTATGGCGGCGGCGTCACCGCCTCGCTGGGCGGCCCAGGTGTCCAGGCCGCCAGCGCCGGCGCGCCGCTGGTGGTGGTGCGGTTCGACCGTCCCAATGTCGATTATCAGCAGATCCTCTATGCCGCCCTGAACCAGGCGTTGCAGAACCGTCCCGGCGCCAATTTCCAGGTGGTGGCGGTTTCGCCCACCCGCGGCAGCGCCGCTTCGGTGCAGATCGCCCAGACCACGGCCCGCCGTCATGCCCAAGACGTGATGCGCTCCATGACGGATATGGGCGTGCCCGCGACGCGATTGAATGTGGCCTCCACCACCGATCCTTCGGCGACCACCAGCGAAGTGCGCGTCTTCGTGCGCTGACCGATATTCCGATTCTGCGAAGGAGCCCCGTCAAAAGCGGGGCTTTTTTGTTGCTCGGCCTTGGCCGCCCGATGCTAGGCTGCCGGGCATGATGCGAACCCCGCGCCTGATCTTCGCCGTACTGCTGGCCCTGTCTCTGCCGCTGCGTTCCAGCGCCGACGTCGCCCCCGGCTACGTCCAGCCTTTCGCCAAGCATGACATGGTTGCCGCCGCCAATCCGCTGGCGGCGGAGGCGGGCCTTGAAATGATGCGGGCCGGCGGCAGCGCGGTCGATGCCGCCATCGCGGTGCAGATGGTGCTGGGATTGGTGGAACCGGAATCCTCGGGCATCGGCGGCGGCGCCTTCCTGCTGGTGCATGATCCAAAGGCCGGCAAAACCACCAGCTTTGACGGCCGCGAAGTCGCGCCCGCCTCGGCGCGTCCCGGCATGTTCCTTGGGCCCGATGGCAAGCCGCGCACAAAAGGGGAAGCCATTCCCGGCGGCTTGTCGGTGGGGATTCCCGGTGTGATCGGCATGCTGGAAATGGCGCATGCCAAATACGGCAAGCTGCCTTGGGCCAAATTGTTTCAGCCCGCGATCAAGCTTGCGGACACCGGCTTTCCGGTTGGACCCAAACTGGCGCGCACCATCAAGGGCTTCGCCCGCGGCGCCAACATGCCCGACATCAAGGCGCATTTTTATCATGCCGACGGCACGCCTTTGGCCGAGGGCGAGATTTACAAAAATCCCGAATATGCGGCGTCGCTACGTTTGATCGCGGCGGGCGGCTCACGCGCTTTCTATACCGGCGAGATCGCGCAGGCGATTGTCGACAAAGTGCAGCATGCGCCCGTCAATCAGGGGGGCATGACGCTTGAGGACCTTGCGGGCTTCAAGGCGCTGGAACGCGAGCCGATGTGCGGCAACTATCGCCAGTGGCGGCTTTGCTCGATGGGGCCGCCCAGTTCGGGCGGTATCGCCATTGTGCAGATCCTGGGCATGCTGCAACGCTTTCCGTCATCGCAGCTTCAGCCCAACAGTTTGAGCGAGGCCCATCTCTTCACCCAGGCGAGCAGGCTTGCCTATGCCGACCGCGCCAAATATGTCGGCGATACCGCCTTTGTGCAGGTGCCGATCGCGGGCCTGCTGAACAAGGACTATCTCGCCGGCCGCGCCGCCCTGATCGATCCGGCAAAAGACATGGGCACGGCGCAAGCCGGCGATCCGCCGCAGAAGCGGGCCGATTATGCGCCGCAGCGTTCGCCGGTTCTGCATGGCACCAGCCACATGACCATCGTGGACAAGACCGGCCAGGTGATCTCCATGACGACCTCGGTGGAGTCGGTATTCGGCGCCGAAGTGATGGTGAAAGGCTTTTTCCTTAACAACACCCTCACCGATTTCTCGCTGGACCCGGTGCTGGACGGCAAGCCCGTGGCCAATGCGCCGGCGCCGGGCAAGCGCCCGCTCTCGGCCATGTCGCCCACCATCGTCTTTGACAAGGACGGCAAGTTCCTTCTGTCGGTGGGATCGCCCGGCGGCCCCGCCATTATCGACTATGTGACCCAGAGCCTGATCGCCATGCTGGACGGCGGCATGACCCCGGCCCAGGCCATCGCCCTTCCCCGCCAGCTCAACCTCAACGGGCCGACCCGGCTGGAAAAATCCCCTGAAAATGACGCCCTGGCCCCCCAGCTGACCGCCATGGGCCATAATGTGACGGTGGTGGCCGGCGAAGGCAGCGGGCTGCACGGGATCAAGCGGGTTCCGGGCGGCTATATTGGGGGCGCCGACCCCCGCCGGGACGGTGTCGTGATCGGCGATTGAAATATTATTTCAATCCGTATGGATCGTTGACAGGACGGGGCCTGCCCCCTAAAAACCGCGCTCTTTTCGGCCCTTACCCGGCCTTTTCGGAGCCTGAGACCCATGAAGCGCACCTATCAGCCGAGCAAACTCGTGCGCAAGCGCCGCCATGGCTTCCGCTCGCGCATGGCCACCGCCGGCGGCCGCCGGGTGATCAACCGCCGCCGCGGCAGCGGCCGCAAGAAGCTTTCGGCCTGAAGGTCCGAAAACGTCAAGCGGAGCCCCACTTGTCGTGGAACATCTGAAAAAACGTGCTGACTTTCTGAGGGCAGCGCGGGGTGTTCGCAGCGTCGAAGGCGCCATCACCCTGGAAACCTGCCCCACGCCCGAGCCTGACGCCCTGCAAGGACGATTGCGCATCGGTTTCACCGCCAGCAAGAAAATCGGCAATGCCGTTGCCCGCAACCGCGCCAAGCGCCGGTTGCGCGCCGCTGCGTCGCAACTGCTGCCCCTTTTGGGACGCGAGCGTCATGACTATGTTCTGGTCGCGCGCGGCACCACCGTGGCGCGCCCTTTTCCGGCCCTTCTGTCCGACATCACCACGGCCCTGAAAGCGGCGCATAAGAAGCTGGACGCGCAAGCAGGAGACGTGTGAAGCCATGCGCAGAATTGCCATCGCGCTGTTGTC
>Ga0097621_100000119_pt1 | contig 45346 bp, 59 predicted proteins | sample KBSMisM72_FD_73165 | JGI IMG/M metagenome (GOLD analysis project Ga0097621, IMG submission 73165) | Miscanthus rhizosphere microbial communities from Kellogg Biological Station, Michigan, USA - KBS Miscanthus M7-2 (version 2) (version 2) | ecosystem: Host-associated > Plants > Roots >... | reverse complement strand
CGTCGCCAGCGGTCGCCGTGCCTCGGGCGCCAGCGGTCGCCGTGCCCTCGTCGCCAGCGGTCGCCGTGCCTCGGGCGCCAGCGGTCGCCGTGCCTGCGTAGCCAGCGGTCGCCGTGCCTCCAATAACCGCTCTTCCTGGCCGCTGGATGAACTCAGTCGCGCTCAGTCGGGTCCCGCAATGCACGACGACACCTCGCGGGAACTTCACCTTCCCGTCGAGCTCGACGATCGCGCTCGCCTCGACTTCGACGACGAGCCACTTCGCACTCTCGTCCCAGCTCAGCAGATCACCATAGCCCTCGCCCCAGACGCAGCCATGAAGTCCGCCTCCACAGCGCGGGGCAGGATCCCAGTCCGGGCATTCCACGGGGCCAGACTCTGGCCACTTGAATCCACCGTGCGCGGACATGTCGGCCGCGCACGTGCGCAGCACGAGCACGGTCTCTGCAGACGCCTTCGACTTCGCAGTCTTCTTTGACGGCGTATTTCTGGACGTTTTCTTCTTTGCCATGGCTCAGTCATCTCCTGCTGGTTCGCGTTGCTGCTCCGCCGGCGGCGGCTCGGATGCTGGCGCCTTCTTCGCGCCCTTCAGGCTGAAGCGCCTACCCTCGGGCGTGCCATCGGGCGCGGCAGACGGTGACGGGGCCACTGCGGGGAACGCATCGTCGAGCGCCAGTTCGTTGCTCTTGATCGCCGTGTACATGCCAACGAGTTGCTCCAAGTGATCCAATGTGAAGTCCTCAGGTCCCTTGATGCCCAGCCGCGAGAACATCCGCTCGGGCGTTACACCGAGCTTGTGAAACCGCGCGAAAGCGTCATCGCGGCGCGCCACCAGCGTCTTGAGATCGCCAAGGGCGCACTCGCGAGCCTTGGTATATGCTGCGTCCACGTACGCCCGCGGGATGACACGAAAGATCGCGTTCCGCAGCGCCACGCTGATAGCAGCCATCCCGGTCACACGGATCATGTCGTCATCGTAGCGTCCGCGCTTCCCTACGATGCTGCGCTGAGCCTCGACTGTGACGCGCACATTGCGCTCCAAGTCCCAGGCTACCGCTTGGGCTATGACCTCTGTTGCTGTGGCATCGATTACGCGCGCCCCGACGTGGAGATTGCCCCAGGACGATGCGCACATCTCGGCCAGCCTCACGCTGGGCCCGGTGATCATCTTGCCACCGCGCGGCACCGAATACATGCACGACTCAGCCACCTCCACGCTGAACGTGGCCAATGTGATTGCGTCCTTCATGAACCTGCTCACGCTGCGCGGGTAGCGATGCGCGCTGTCGAGCTGCATTGCCACCTCGCTCCGGGTAATCGCCTCGAGCGCGCTCACCTCCGGCTTCACGAGGCTCGTTCCCTCGTCTTCAATCATCGCCTCGATCGCCTCTGAAGTTGTCAATGACATCTCTGGTTCCTTCTGCTCTTCTTGGCCTCTGCCCTGCGCGCTTCTTTTACACTCCCAGCCACAGTGTCGTCCGATCACGTCTGGGGCGTGTGTAGCGCGCAGGCAGGGGCCAAGAGGGCTACCCGTTACGTCTCACAACCAACGACCTGACGACTCCAGTCTGGATTGCGCCAGCCTCGGCCAGCTTAGCTGTCAGCTCTCGCTTTGCTCGGGCAGCGTTTCCCTTGCCCGCCTTCTTGCCCACGATCTCCTCTGCCTTGTGCAGCGAGATGTCGATAACCTCTGCCATCTCGGCGTCGTCCAGTTCCGCTTGCAGCACCGGGAATGCTGCCCACGCATCGAGCGACCGTGTCTCACGATCCTGCATCGTGAGGCGCTTCTCTTTCCCTAGCACGTCGCCGGCGCGTAGCACTTCCTCTTTCGCTGCTGCCTCTACGCGCTCTGCGATCTTCTTAACACTCCGTGCGCGCTCCAGCAGATCGACCAAGCCATCCGGGTCGCGCTCACGCATCGCGCGGATCGTGTCTGCGTCCTCCAGATGCCCAGGCAAGTCCTTGTCCAGGATGACCGCCATGTCGCGTCGAGCCAGTGCATTGGCGGCGCCGCATTCGTGGGAACGCGGGCAGTGCGAACAGTGCGCGCCAGGACGGAATTGGCCGTCCCAGTTCACGATCTCATCTTCAATGCGCTTGAGCCATACCAGCAACTGCGCACGATCCATCGAGTAGTGCTCGTAGTCGCCTTCTCGCAACCAGAGTACTCCAGCCTCCGCGCGCAGAGCGGCTCCGGCAGTGAGCAGTCCGAGCGCCATGTATCCACGCAGCTGCTCCGCATAGTCCGCGTCCAGCCTGCCAGTCTTGAAGTCTGCTACCCGCAGAGTACCCGAGTGCGCGTCGTACGCGATCACGTCGGCGCGTCCGGTGAGTCTCACGCCGCTGAGCTCATACTTGAGTCCCGCTTCGGAGCTCGCGTTCGGAAAGCTGGCGGCAACCTGCGCCCAGACCTTCTGACCCAGCGCGAGCAGCGCTCGGATCTCCTTCTCGTCGACGCCATGCTTCTTGGCGAGCTCTGGCACGCTGTCCCAGTCGATGCGACCGGTGCGCACGAGTCCGGCGAGGCCGTCGTGTGCGGCAGTGCCCGCGTCAGCGGCTGGGCTCGCCTCGTTGACAGGCACCGCAGCGCGCGTAGAGCCTGGGCAGCGGAAGGCGAGCGGCAGTGCGCTGCACCGGAGGTGAATCTTGTCGCTCACGGGCATACCCTCCAGCTGAACCTGCGCACAACGCGCGCCGCACTGAGCTTCCAGGCATGCCAAACGTTCACGTATGACTTGCCCGCAGCTTCCCAGTGGAAGTGCTTCACCACGACCGGTGGGTATTCCGTGATCGCGATGATCGGCGCTGTCTCGACCGATACTGATTCGCTCATGGCTCTAGCCCCCCTTCACACAACTCACGTGCCAAGCGAATGGATCCAGGCTCTAGCGCGTCGTAGAGAGCGTCCAGACCAGCAACAACTCTTGCCTTGGTTGTGTCACGCACCGGCCTGCCCTGCATTGTGTACTCCAGACATGAGGCGGAGACCCCTACCAAGCGCGAGGCTTTGGCCAGCCCGCACCCAGAGACTAGGGTGGCAATACGGGTGCGCTCGAAGTCAGCCAGCGGAGTCGTTCCGGGATCTGCACAACTAGACCGTGAGCGCCTAAGCTCACTCAAGAAGCTAACGTTCTCGTCTTCAGTTCGCGGCATCGGGGCCTCGCACATAGAAAGCGTCGGTCTCGGGGCGATAGATCGCTGCGCGCCATTCGTTCCCCTCCCGGTGGATCTCGCACTGCGTCCAACCGTAGAGGTCATGCTGCCAAGCCAGCATCTGGTGAATCGCTTCAGCGACCGTGTCACAGGTCAGGTTTCCTGCCTCTTGCATAGGGTCTAGGCCCTGCCGCCTCCACCAAGCGCCCAGCAGCTCGACGACTTGTGACTTCTCCAACACCTCGAAGTGCAACAGCTCTCTCATTGAAACAGCTCCTTGATTGCGATGCAGACCATCACGAACCAGACGCTCGCGATGAACGCCGTCAACCCCACGACCACAGCGACCGGAGTCCAGTCGGTGATCTTCAGTTCCTCCGGGCGCCCCTCTGCCGACTGCATCAGCCGCTCGTTCTTCCAGCGCGTCACATAGTAGTCCGATGACGTGAGTTTCATGTTGCAACCCGTTCGTTCTGCGGCCCCCACCACTTGTGAGTCCACCTGTCAGTGACCTTCCAGCCGCACTGGCGATCCAGCTCGGCCAACACTTGCTCCTCGAGCTCGGCCAGAGTCGTGACCGGGCGCCACTCTACCTCCCACGACTCGTCGTGCGACTCCTGCCAGTACCAGAGCGCTTCGTCTGGCGTGCGCCCGTGGCCAACGACCTTCTCCCGCGCGCTCGCGTCCTCTACCGGGTCCAGGCATCGACGGCACGATGCCTGCCAGCGCATGGGTAGAGCGAACGTGGGGAGCTCCTCCAACACTACGCGCAACCCGCACGCGCAGACCGTGGCAGTTTCTATTCTGGTCACCGCGCATCTCCGAAGTGGCGCACGTCGACATCCACAACCGTCGGCGCGGAGTTCTGCTCAGTGTATCGCTGAAGCTCGATACGCCCGTAGCTCTCGACCTCCAACTGCTCCTGGTAGTTGGCGAGCAACTTCTCCAGTGCTCCCAGAATCGGGCGCCCACTGCTGACGGATGTCAGTGTCTGGATCGCCACTGCTACGGACTTGAATTCTCGGTCAGTCAGCTTTTTCATTTCCGCGCGCTCCCTTCCTCAGTGTCGTCGGACAGCTGCAGAGCAGCGGCGAGCGCGTCACGCAGACACTCAGCCTCCCCGCGCGTCAGCGTGTACAGGAACGGCTTGTCGAGAGAGGCCCTGAGCCCGACCACTAGTTTGCCGCCTTGGTTCAGATACTCGTCAACGATGAGCTTCACGCTGCACCTCCGTTCGAGCGACGCATCTCCTCGGCCACCTCGATGAGCTCGCCAGCGCGAGCCAGAATGCCCTGCGCCACGGCTCGCAGCTGCGTCGCATGAGCGAGCAACTCTTCCGCGCTCTCTTTCACCACCAGCGGCGGCGGCCGGACCGTCTTCGTCTCTCGATTGCTCATGCTGCTCCTCCTTCCAGGTGATTGCGGTACGCCTCGGCAGCTCTGTTGGCCTCTGACGAGAGGTAGTAGCGGCCGTTGCGCGCGTAGTAGTCTGAGAGCCGCTCGAAGTGGCGCATGAGCCGCCACCACCAGCGCAGCTTGTTCGTGCCACGGCGATAGACGTAGCGGCTCATAGCTCCTCAAACTCCCAGGCCCGTCCCGATTCCTTGGACTTGAACTCGACCATCGCGAGCCGCGAGCCTTCTGGACCACCGATGTGCACAGCAGAACTCAGTTGGCCCCATTGCCACATCTTACGCGCCGCCTCTGCGCACTCGGCTCGCGAGTCCAGCGTCAGGATCTCCCCACACAGTTCAATGAACCGACCCATGACCTAAAGATAACTCCCTGGTTGTTATCTGTCAAACAAGACGACGTCAGACCGAGCTGTTTTCTCCTACACTGATTTGGCGCTCAGTGCCGAAAACAGGTCCCCCGTGCGGCGCTCGACAGATTGTAGGTTGGCAACGAGCTGCTTAAAATACGACGGCTTCAGCTCAGCCGCGAGCGCGCGTCGCCCCTCCTGGAGCGCCACATATGGCTCTGACCCGATGCCGCCGAATGGCGATGCCACCAGGTCACCTGGGTTGCTCCAGAGCCTCACGCAGCGCCGGATAACCTCGAGCTGCAAAGGACAGATGTGGCGCTCGTCCTTCTCGTCGCGCGCGCTCATGTATTGGAGCGTGTCGCTCGGGTTGATGTCGGTCCAGACCGGCGAGGCCCAGCGCTGCCATTGGTCCACCGGGAACTCAGCCTTGCTGTGCCCGACGGGCTCCGCGTTGACCCCTGGCTTCCGGAACGTGACCACGCGGTCAGGGAGGCCCATGCGCGACATGCAGCTGTCCTTTTGGATCTGCTTCCAGAGCAGCCCTAGCGCCTTCGTGCGCTGCATCGCGGTTACGGGGTCTTTCCAGATGACGACGTCGGAGTGATAGATCCAGCCCGCCTCCTCGTGCGCGCGGATGATGCGCCCCGGGAAATCTGTCAGGCCGATGACGCCGTCACGCACCTTGCTCGTTGGCATGATCATGCAATGCACGCTCGTCAGCCGCCCCGGCTTGGTGACGCGGATGAGCTCCTTCAGCAGGAACTGGTAGTGCGAGAAAAACTCGTCGTGGTCGCGACAGTTCCCCATGTCAGCGTCGCTGTCGCTGTAGGTGTACAGACTCGCGAAGGGCGGGCTGTACACGCTGAACCCGACCGAGTCGTCGGGAAGCGCGCCGAAGATCGGCACACAGTCCCCGTTGTAGGCGACCCAGTATCTGCCCTCTGCTTGTGCTGCTACTGACATCACGCGCTCCCTTCTTTGATCAGCGTTTCCCATGCGAGGCGCACCACTGCCGGAACCTGTCCGTTGCCAGTGGCTGTAACGCGGTCCACCCGATGACCCATCCCATCATCCACTCCCTCAAAGCGATGAAGGTCCCACCAAGCGCCTCCGGATACCCCCGCTCCGCTACTAGCGATCTCGTGAGCCTCGGACCACCATGCCCGTCCCTGTTGCGTCCCGAGCTTGATTGACCCTTGTGATCGCTCGCCAGGCACGTGGGTAGCATCGCTTTCAGACGCCTGTGACCAGCCCATTTCTGCATGCTGGGAGACATCTCGTTCCCTGACCCCGTGGGAGTCGGTAGCCACGATCCAGATTCTGTCGCGTCGATGCGGAGCGCCGACGTGGCGAGCCCCCAACACGTCCCATCGCGCATCGTACCCGAGCGCGGCCAGGTCACCGAGGACGACGTCGAGACCTCGAGAAGTGAGATCTGGGCTGTTCTCCACGAGCGCGTGTCTCGGTCGTACTTCGCCAATGATGCGAGCGAACTCAGTCCACAGCCCGCTGCGCGCGCCGGTGATACCAGCGCGAGTGCCGGCTGAGCTGATGTCCTGGCAGGGGAAGCCTCCGCTGATGACGTCGACGTGCCCTCGCCAGGGCTTTCCGTCGAAAGTGCGAACATCATCCCAGATCGGGAATCTGCCGAGCATCCCATCGCGTTGCCGAGCGAGCAACACGCTTCGGCAGTAGGAATCAAGCTCAACAGCGCAGACGGTGCGCCATCCGAGAAGGAGCCCTCCCAGGATGCCTCCTCCTGCCCCAGCAAAAAGTGCCAGCTCACGCACTCCTCAGCTCCCGCATGAATGAGGGCAGCTGCAACTCCGCCGTTCCACCAGTGATGCGCCTACGCTCGCCACCGCCACCAGTTACCGCGACGAGCGAGCGCACCATGGCCTCATGTTCAAGCCGCTTGCGCTCGAGGTTATGCGCGACGCGCCCGTCAGCGCTGGTGCGGAACAGGTGCACTTGCACAGGGTGCCGCTGGCCAAAGCGCCAGCACCGGCGCACCGCTTGGTGGAATCGCTCGTAGCTGTGGTCTGACCCCGCGAACGCGATCTGATGGGCGCACTGGAGGTTCAGCCCAAACCCAACGATGGAGCTCTTGCTGACCATCACGCGAGATTCCCCCGCGATGAATCCAAGGATGGCCCGCTCCTTGTCCTCCGCGGAATCGCTGCCCGTGACCTCGACGGCACCAGCGATGGCCTTCGCCAGAGCAGTGCTCTCGTCGTTGAGGTCGCAGAACACGAGCCACTGACCCGCTGTACCGTTCACGAGCTCGGAGGCCAGCGCTACTCGCTCTGCAAGCGTGTCGCGCTTCACCGCTCGCTGCTCGGTCAACGTGGATGCTTCGAATGCGAAGAGCAGCCCTGCTTGCCGCGCCATCCTAAAGTCCACATCGACGACGTGCTCGACCAGCTCGAGCGGAGGCAGCTCATATCCGTCATCGCTGTATCCCATGTCGCTCGGCTTGCTGACGCACATCGCCCAGGTGCGCACCCAGGCCCAGAAGTCCTTCTCTGCGTGCCCCTTGAGCCGCCAGACGCTGGTGTCTCCGCCGTCGTGGCAGAAGAACGTGGCCAGCATCTCGACGCGGCTCATGGCGCCCAGGAACTCGGCGTGGTTCCCGAGCTCTGTCACGTCATTCGGAGACGGAGTGGCGGTCAGCGCGAGCCTGAACGCGACATGTTGAAAGGCCTCGATGAGCTTGGTGCGCGTCTTCCCGTCGTAGGCCTTCAAGATGCTGCTCTCGTCGAGAACTACGCCACCGAGCAGGGGGAGCAGCTCGCTAAGCCTATCCAGACGCTCGTAGTTGCACACATATAGCGATGCGCTATCGCCTTCTACATCAGACTCTTCTCTGATCTGAATCGGACCATCGGGACCGCAGTCCTCATCCCAGAGCTTATTTGCCTCGGTCACCCACTGCCCAGTAACCGCGAGCGGGGTCATCACGAGCACAGGCTTTGCGGTATGCCGGATGACCCTGTGTGCCCACTCGAGGCCCTGCCACGTCTTCCCGAGTCCGCATTCCTCGAAGAGCGCAGAGCGGCCGCGCTGCAGAGCCCAGCGCGTGCAATGCGGCTGGTGCGCTTTCAGCATCGGATTGAGCGCGGGCGGATCGGGGATGCCTGTAGGAGCGTGCGCAACGCCCTTCGCTGCCAAGAACTCCTTGTAGTTCACGGTTCCTCCCCGGTGCGCAGCCAATGCGCAAACTCGCCTGACTTCAGGTGCCCGACTCCGAAGAACGGAAGGCCATTCGTCTCGCACCACTCGTGCTCGGCGACGCTGCCCTTGGACTGCATCCATCCAGGTATGAACAGCGCTGCGTCGCAGCGCGACAGCAGCTCGAGCGTGCCCTGGTACCAGAACTCGGCCGTGAGCAGGCCGTGGAAGTTCCCCGTGTTCGAGTGCGGAATGAGGGGCATGGCGCCGAAGCGCGCCACCTCGAGACCCCAGCGCTCCGCGGCGCGGATGTTCTCGGCGAGGCCCCATGACGTCGATGCCGTGAATGGGCCTGCAATGTAGACCACGTGGCTCATGATGCGTCTCCGATCTGAAGATGACTCGCATCCCAGAAGCCGAGCGCGCCTCGGCACTCCTGGAACGGGAGCGGAATGGGGCCCTTCAACACGAACCCGAATTGATCGGGGAAGTGCCAGGCGTGCTGGCGCTCGCCGAGTTCCTGTTGTTGTTCGGTGAGGGGGTGAACGACGGTCACGAGTTCGACGCTGCCGATGATGCCGCCGCGCTCGAGCTGCTCCGGCAGCGGCATGTCGTGAGCGAACTGGTAGCCGAGTGTCCGGCGCGCGAGCTGCTGCGCCGTCTCATAGTCGGATGGCTTCATCGCCTTCGCGGCGTGCACGAGGAACCGGCCGCGGAACTTCGTGTTCCACGTGCGATTCTCGACATCCTTGCCGCCGTGGACCACGAGCCATGCCCATGGCTGAGTCAGACTCAACGCCTTCATAGGTCCCCTTCCTGGCCGTACTCGGCCAACGATAAAACCTCGGCCACGATGTTCTGCGTCGTGAGCCTACCGGGTCGATTCAAGAGATCTGAGCCACGGTTCACGTAGAGCGCCGCCGCGTCACTCAGCGCCCGATCGCGCTCGGCGCGCGTGTCGGTTCCACTCCACAGCATCCACGCCGCAACGTATAGGCGCAGCTGGGCGTTGGTTGCGCTGCACACGATGCACTTATCCTCGTACTGGGCGAGCGCCGGATCGGCGTCGTTGCGCAGGTCCGCGCAAAGGTCCCGGTCAGGCATCCGTAAAGTAGCCATCGAACTCCTCCGCGTTTGATTGCTGGCTCGCAAAGGAGCCGGTGATTGAGTCCCACTGCAGGGCCAGCACGTGCCCAGTGGCGCCCGTCTTATTCTTCTTCAAGAACAGGCTCAGCTCGCCTTCCTCGCTCTTGCGGCCGATCAACACGACCTCTGCCGCGTGTTCCACATCTCGCGACTCGCGAATGTCTTCGCCGGTGAGCTGGCTCGCCAAGATGCCTGCGCATCCGCTAGTCTTGATGGCATCCGTCAGCGTGCGAGCGACGTGGTTGATCTCGGCGCGCCTGTCTTGCGTATCTCTCCGCGTCGAGATGCATTGCAGGTAATCCACGAGCACGAGTCGTGTTCCGTGCAACTTGGCACAGCGCTTGATGTCCTCCGCCAGGTCCTCCACTGCGCGCCCGCGGCCATCGAGCAGCACCGGCGCCGCGCCGCGCTTGCTGGCGTCGGACAGCGCCGCGACAGCTGCCGTCAACTCGGCGCTAGATGGCCTGGAGTCGCGTGCCGCGCTTCCGCGAATGCCAGCCCTGCGGCACAGCGTGCGCAGCGCGAGTAGCAATGGCTCATCCTCACATGTCACGAGCAGCACGCCAGAATCGTGAACCTCGAGATAGCGCTCCGACACGCCGAGCAGCCACGAGCTGTTGTGCGTGACGGTAAGGTCGCCGAGCAGAAACAGACCGTCGCCATCGAGTTGCCAGCCGGCGAATGGGCCTACGCCTGCGGGTTCGATTTCGAAGCCGACCCTATTCGGATTCTTGCAAGAAGCTCGCTGCGGGAATTGCTTTCTGCGCACCCGCGTCGGAACTACAGAAAGGTCTCCGCTGATGTGTAACCGCCAGTAGCGTCGGTCTTCATATCCCGGCACTCCGGTCTTCAGATAGATGTGAGCCTGCAGCCCCAGCGATCTGCACAGCAGACGCAGCTGCTTCGCCCATTCTTCATGCTGCGTTATAATCTCGCAGTAGCGGTCTCCTCTGCGATAACCGTCTGAGTCGATCCATCCGGCCAGGAATTCTAGCCTCACCCGCCTCGATCCATGCGTGTAGGCGCGCGGCAGAGATGAGCCTTCTCCGACAATGCATCTTGTCGCCCTCAGGAGCCTGTTACCGGCATGCGAGGCAGCTTCCTGCCTAGTGCAGGCTAGGCTATAGGTTGCCGCTAGGTTGCCCTCCTTGCGGTCCTCTCGCAGATGCAACTCCCATAGTTTGGCCTGCTCTAGTAAACCATCGACGACTTCCTGATCTGGGGTCGTGATGCTGAAGGTGACAAGGCCCTTAGTGCCATCTCCGTACCAGACACCTAGCAGCCAAGGATCAACCGCCCCGACATCGATGGGCGGGTATTCGACCCCTAGGTGGAACAGCTTCTGAGTCTTCCTCCAACTCGGTGGCTTGAGCAGAAACCGCGCAACACTGATCTCGGTAACCGCGCCCCCAAGCGCGCTATCCGCGACCACTAGGATGTGGTCCGCATTGCACGTCCACGATTCTCCACGCATTGGCACGACGCGAAACATCGGCGCTCTCCCGGCGGTAGTCCCGAGCACTCGGCGTGGGCGCGAGTCGGGGCCCATCAATTCGTCGCCCACACTGACCTCTTCAGCGCGAGCCGTAGTGCCGTCTGCGCGCAGTACGAGCACATCCGGGCCTAGACATTTCCCCCAGTTCGTTGGCGCGCCGAGTACCCACACGTGGCCCGCGCGCACTCCGCCAGTGGCGGCATCGAGCTCAGGCACTCCGGTGAACGACCCGGCTCCACGCGGAGCGCTGAGATGGTCCACCGCGAGCTTGAGCCGCTCGGCGTCTGACCAGGTACGCGCCTGACCGCTGGTCGAGGTCAGTGCCGATGCCTCGAGGATGGCGGCCCTGAGCGCTGCCGGATCGGTGGCGGCGTCGAGCCTCAACAGCGTTTCAACGAGACTCCTCCGCGTCGCGATCAGGCATCGGAGAGCGCGCCACTGCTCCAGCCCCCTCTCGGGCTGATTGTGACAGGCCACCGGGATCTTGGTGTGCGCGTGAGGCCACTTCTTGAGCGTGCCCTGAGCACTCATGGCGACAGGGATCAGCAGGTCCAGTTCCCGGTCTCGACCGGGATGCTCGCGAGCCACCCATCGGCAAGCGTCCGCCAGCGCGGCGCGCTCCTCGGTGCCGAACTCGCTCGGGTCCGGAGTCCACTTCTTGCGCAAAGAAGGGAACGTCAGCCACGAATTGATGAGCAACAGCTCCAAGCGCTCGCGCTCGCGGATGAACTCCTCCGGGGTCTGGACTTCGATTGCACTCATGGGATGTCCTGGACCTTTCGCGGACGGGCATCGGGTTGCCTTGGCGCTGCGCGCAGAGCGGTGGGCGCAAACTTGCGCGCGTTGCGGATCCATGTCCGTAGCGCTGCCTGCCAATCGAGCATCGCTTTGCCGTGCGCCAGGTGATGGTCACGGAACGCCTGCAGCTCCTGATGCAGATCCACGCCGTGCTTCCGAGCGAGCTCTATGGCCGTGGCGTTCGGAGCGAAGTCCGCCGGGAGCTGCCGCTTGCGCTTCGGAGCCACGTCCAATCTGACGGCGTCACACTTGACTACACCAGAGCCAGTTGCAACCGTTGTAGCCTTATACGCAACGGGCGCTGGCTGCCCCGTGGTTGCGGTTTCAGACCCCGTAGCCATCTCCGGTCGTCCGGAGCCGTGTGAGCCCCTAGGAGGTGCCTTGGCGTGGCACGGCAGAGCCTCTCCGTTCTCTGGTCCCCGTCGCGGCAGCGACGTCTGCTCCGAGTCTGGTTGGACGCCGTCAGGTTTGACCACTTCGCCGCATGGCGGCTGTGGGTTGGCCTCCGGTGCAGCCGGAGATGGCGCAGCCGTTCTTTCTTTACCCTCGAAGAGGGTTTCTTTCTCTTTATAGGTTTCGGTTTCGGTTTCGGTTTCGGTGCGTCTAGCAGAACGTCTAGCACCCGCGGGCCGACCGCTATTGTTGTCCCTGGCCCAGCGCCGTTTCCTGGCTCGTTCCGCCTGTTTGCTGGCCTCCACTCGGTACCACTCCAAATTCACCACGCGCCAGCCGTTCGGAACCCGCTCGATGCGCCTCCCGTCAGCGTTGCGGTCTCTGCTGGTATCCTTCGACTGTGGGTCCGGGCTCTCGAGCGCGGCCAGATGCCGAAGCGTGTCCGTGAGCGGAAGGTCTGCTAGACGACGAATGCCGTCTGCGCTGGCGGATACGAATCCCTCCGGGTCGGCCTCTGCGCACAGGGTCAAAAAAACCTTGATGCAGTCACCGCTCTGAGACCACAGAGACGACCTCACGACGGAGGTGAACAGCGGGATGTAAGGTTCCCTCATCGGGCGCCAGCCTCTTGAGCGATCGACTCGTGCTCTGGCCAACCTGACAACGCGATCGCCAGCGCTGCAGACGGCGCGTAGAGCTGCCGCTGGGTGCCGCTCGGCAGATGCAACACGAACCAGAGCTTCACACGCCCTCCCCAGGCTTCTCGGCGAGCTGGCGCGCGCAGCGACGAATCGCGTAGCGGATCGCTCGCGCATAACGTCCGCGCTCGTCGGTGTCGGCGAGCTCCAGGTCGCCTTCGAGATGTCTCGTGATCGCGCAGAGCTCTGCTGCGATCCGCTGCGGCAAACGCAGGTGAACGGATACGTATTTGGTCTTCATGTTTTCCCCGGATGTCACGACTGGACCTCCTCGGACTCGGATGAGCACTCAGACTCGCGTATGAGCTGAGCCAGTTCGAGCGCGCGCCGCTCCCAATGTTTGGAGCCGTCCAGCACCGCCAACGCGAGGCGCCCGGACTTGTGCGCCGCCAACGTCTGACGAGCGAAGGCGACGAGCTCAGCGCGCTCCACCTGCTCGCCCGCGCAGGCGCGTCTGAGGAGCTCCGTCGCAACAGACGATGCCGGTGAGCCGCAACCATGTTTAACCGCGTCCGTAGCTTGAGGTGCTAGCGGTTTCACAACCGTGGAGGTTCGAGTCCTCTCCTTCGCACAGCCCTCTTCAGGGCATTTCGTGAGCCCCACTATCCGCACGCTGGTAGTGGGGTCGCTGCCCTCTGCGAGAGCGCGCTCGGCGGCTCGGAACCCAGTATGCACATAGAGGGACGTCGTCGTCAGCTGCTTATGCCCCAGCATGTGCGCCGCGCCCACGAGATTCCGTTCCGCCAGTTCCGTGGCGCGCGCATGGCGCAGGTCGTAGGCGCAGAAGGTCCTCGCCTTGTCGGCTGCCAGCTTGGCGCGCTTCGCCGCCGCCTCGAGTTGGTCCCGGTAGTCGTGCTTGCCGAAGATGACCCCTTGCTCCGGGACCACGGAGTCGAGCGCCTCGCGAGCCGCTGGCGTCAGAGGCACTTCGCGGGCAAAGGCCGCCTTGTCGATGTCGGCGCTGATGCGGAGCCGGTCGCTCCCGCGCGAGTAATGCTCCGGCACAGAGAGCGCGTCCAGTGTGGCCGGCCTCAGGCTCGTCTCATAGGCCACGATGAATCGCGACCGGACCGGGAACGGCGCGCGCTCCCCGCGCGGTGTCGACCAGAGCGGCAGAGCGCTGATCAGCCGAGCGCATTCCTCAGGGGTGAGCGGGGTCGCTGTCCCGCGGCGGCGCACCTCGTAGGGAGTGCCAGCGGCGCGGCGCGGCAGGTCTGGAATCAAGAAGGCGCTCTCGTCGAGGTAGCCGCTCTCACGGCACCAGGCGAGGAAGCTGCGCAGCGTGGAACGCTCCTTCATGAGCGTGGAGCGCTTCACGACCTTGAGGCGACGGCTGCAGTACTCGCGGACCCGCGCCTTGTTGAGCCCCGTGAGGGAGCCGAACCACGGGAGGAGATGCGTCTCCCAATGCAGTCGATAGAGCGTCTGGGTACGGCCCCGCACCTGTCCGTCCAGATCGCCCAGCCATCGCTGAATCAAGTCCTCGAGCAAGAAGTCCCCTGCACTCCACGTCATTTTGACTTACGCCTCCTCCCACCCGAGAGCGCTCGTAGCGCGAATCTCCGGTCGAGGTCAGACCAAATAACTGGTTCACCACGTCGGTATTGCTCGACGGCCGAATCAATGTCCGCGGCAGAAAGCCGGGTGATTCGCACAAGCAATCCGCGGACTTGCTGCTCCGTGAGTGCGAGCATTGCGGCACTTTGCGCCATCGAAACGATTGTAGCTATTAGACTTGAACTGGCTACAAAAAAGACACACAGGCGCCAACGTTTGGTGCGCCGGTGTAGGCTGCGCATTGCGGCGCAGAGAACAACCTGATAACGACTAGGACATGAAGATCATGGGCTATCGACTACCCGGCGGAGCCAAGACCACGGTCTTCTTGAATTTAAAGACCACGGCCGAGGGCGCCGAGCGCATTAACGGTCTCGCCTACTACCTGGACGTCCCCTATTCGCAGCTGCTGCGCGACCTGGCCGAAGAGGAGCGGCAGCGGCTCTACGATGAGGGCAAGCGGCCTCCGCTCCGACCGCCAGCGGATGACCCTGGCGGTCGTACCAGGCCGCGCAAACAGCCTGCCGGGTACGACGTCCCGCTGAACTTCAAAGCCTCGGCGGAAGTGGCCGACCGGATCCGTGGGCTAGCCTATTACCTCGGCATCCCCTACGGGCAGATGCTCCGCGACCTGGCAGAGAAGAAGCGCGCCGAGCTCTATGCGGCCGGCAAGCGCCCTCCGTTGCGGCCGCCGCAGTCGACTGACGAGGAGTAGCCGTCGCGTTTAGGTTCTCCCGGGCCGGCGCGCCCATCGCCTGGGCTGGTCAGATTTGACGTCGTCTAGTTTGACAGATAACAACTTCGGTGTCATCTGTGGGGGATGCCTACCATGCGCGCCCTGGCGGCGGTGTCAGCGATCGCTCTCTGCGGGTGCTCGGCGGCCGGCAGTGGGTCCCAGCCCATAGAACTCGCCGCGCCAGCCGTGGCTACGCCGGAAAGCCCCGGCGCTGAGCAGCCCCCGCCGCGCCCCAGCCCCAATGGGCCCGTGTTCCTGTCCGCGTTGCACGTCTCCCCAGACGAGGCACTCGAGCCATTCATGCAGTCCGTCACGGACCGCTACTCCCGTCTCGGGTTCAACGTCGCGGTGTCCGACGACGGCATTCCGATGTTCCTGAGCTCAGCCCTGCCCGAGGGATCGCAGGCGCGCGCCTACTACGAGCGCTGGTGTTTCGCGGAAGGTTGCTCGCCGGAGAGCACGTACGTGAAGGTCAGCCCCGCGTTGCTCGAGCGGCCAGAGGCATTCATCATCAACTCCCTGCTGCACGAGCTCGGTCACATCATCTCGGGCTGGGGCGGCTGCGCGGAGCACCTGCCGATGGCCGACGGGATGCACCTGGCGCGGGGCAACCTGATCTCGAACGGGAACGAGGATTATGCAGACCTCGACTTCACCGAGGATGACCTGCGGCTACTCGTATCGTGTCTGGAGACGGAGTGATACGTCAGGTTTGACGTCGTCTCGTTAGACTTCTGGGTCACTGCCTGCGCTCGACAGCAAACCACCTCTCCTCTTGTGAAAGGCGAGTCGTGCGCGGACAGAGGCCAAGAGGCCTCGGAAAGTGTTTCACCAATGAATCAAAAGTTGTATCCGATGGGCGCGCTTCTGGCTCTCGCTATGGGCTGCGCTGGCACCGACACCACGGACGTATCCCCTACGTATCGCCTCATCGATGGCGACACCACCGACCCGTCACTACTGCCAGGCGATCCCGCGTTCACGGGCGAGCCTACCGGCGACTTTGGGCAGGCTGCGGAAGCCTGGACTTCGGATCGCTACCACGGCGATGGCACCAAGAACGGGAGTGAGACTGGCCCGTGCTACGGGCCCTCGACGAACGGCAGCCCATGCGTATTCCCTCAGTTCAAGCAGATCAACTGGACGTTCACGCTGGACGCGGCGTGCTTGGAACATAACCACTACATCCTGGACCACGGCGGAACCCAGGCCGAGTCCACCGCTATTTTCCAGGAGATCGAGAAGGCGGTCACGGCTCTGGACGGTCTGGGCTCGGGGGTCGTGTCCCATCTCAACAACGCCACGGGCACGAAGATGACCATGCCCATCCACTGCTATCACACGGCAAGCGACCTAGGGATCTTCAGCGACACGTTCAGCACTGCTCAGATTGTCCAACTGCCGGCCAGCGGCGGGGTTGACCCAGGGTCCGTGTTCTACACGGCTCCTGACCAGTCATTTGTGGACATCTCTCCGGAAAATATCTGGGACTTCGTTGTCAACGTCTGCGGATTCCACACGGTGGGTAACCCGCAGCGGCTGGCGCTGATGCGCGCCTATGCTTCCCAGACCACCAAGCATGAGCTGCTTCATGGCTTCGGATTCGGGCACTTCCGGGCGGGCATGATGCGCACCGGTGTCTTCTGCGGCCAGCCGTCTACAGATTTCGACATCCCGCAGGGGTTCGGTCAGGCGTTGGGCGATTACGTGGGGGGAGGCGGCGCGGTCACTATCAAGACCGGATCCATCCCTGCCAGCAACGTGCCTGACTGCACCAAGGAGCCGCAAAACTGCGACTGAGCTGAGTGGACTATCCCCCGTGGCGCGGCTGAGGGGAGACCACCCCTGCCGCGCCAGTGGCGCCCGCCCCGGCGTCCGGAGCAGATACCGGGTACGGGCCGTGACTGACGTGCGTCGCGTAACCGTCTGGTCCGGACGTGGGCGCTGGGCTGTCCGATGAGCAACCCGCGATGATACTGACCACGAGTGCCGCCTGAATGGTGGGAATCTTCATTGGAAGCCCGACCTATCACGGGCGCCGAAGCACATCAATCGCGCTCGTAATCATCTTGGTGAACGGGCACTTGCGCGACGCGCTGGGAGGCTCTGTATAGCTGACCCGGAGCCCACGAGCTGGTACTGGATGTCTGCTCTGACGCCGTCACATTTGACAGATAACAACTTCGGTGTCATCTCTAGCAGATGGCTAGATACGGCATCCCCGAGCGCGCCTCCCGGGCAGTGGAGCTGCGCCGCATAGGCACAGACTCGTTCCTGGCGCGGATCGGTGCATCCGCGCCAGAGCGGGACACGGTGTGCAGCGATCAGGAGCCGCTCAAGTCTGACTCGCGCGAGCCGGTCACTGAGACCGAGGGGGAGACTCTGTGACCCGTTGGTTGGCGCTCGCCATGCTTGCCGCGCTCGGCTGCGCGCAGCCCGTAGGCATCCCTGAGGATGCCCTGGATACGGAGCTCGTGGCCGGACCGAACGTCCTTCAAAGCCAGGCCACGGCTTGCGTGCGCGTGTTCACTCCGGAGCCGTTGCTGCTCGAGGCAACCCAGGCGGCGGCGGCGCGGTGGAGCGCTGCGACGGGCTGCGATGTCCACGTTGGTGAGGGTGGTTGGGCGGTCACGCTGGGCACCGAGGCGGACGTGCCGCCGATCCCAGTCGGAAGTGTGTTCCGTGGCTACACGAGCCAAGGGACCCACACGATACTCGTGTCCACCATGCTCGGCCTGGAGCTCGCGACTCTGACCGTGGCCCACGAGATGGGGCACGCGCTCGAGGGGAACGGAAGCCACAGCGTCGAGGGCCTCATGTCCGGCCATGCTAGGGCCGGGTCGCCGATCGACTCCGCATCCCTGGAACTGGTGTGTTCTGAGCTGCCCTGTGTTTGGATGCGGCCAGAGTAGGTCCGCATCAGTTGAACTCTGCGGCCGTGACCTCAGACCACTTGATCGTGACGCCCATTGAGATAGTGCCAGCGGCAGGGGTTAGATTTCAGGTATAGAATTGCCCGCAGTAGACCCGTCTCCGCGTTTCAGCTGCACCCCGCCCACTCTGTTCTCCAAAGCAGCAGACTGCAGAGCTGCTCTGGCGGCCTGCAACGCAAGCAATTTTGTCGAGGCCTCAGTCAAAGTTGAGGCCCTGTCGTTGTCAGTCTTTAGCGACTGCACCAGCGCCGTCTTGACCGCATGCAAGACATCTTCCAGACCGTCGATGTACGCCTGTTGGTCAGTTGTTAGCGGTAGCATGAGAGGTTCCTTTCTTAGAGATTCTTCGCAAACAGCGCGAGAATGGTAATGCCGTTGGCATTGGCACTCGCCTGCATCGTCCAGTTGGCGTTGGCGGCCGCCTGGGGCACTGGCACCGGGAAAGTGATCACCAGGGGCGCAAGTGGCACGGCCGCCGTGGCCGGGTAGTTGAATGATTGCGTGAACGGGCTGGCCTGACCAGTGCCATCTCGCAGAATCAGAGTCGCAACAGCTGCGTTGGTTGTGCTGACCACGAAGCCGATCAAGTCGTTGAACACCCCAGCCCCGCCAGCGGTGATGATCGTGGTCTCAGCGACGCTCGCGGCAGCAATCAGTGTGACTTGTTTCGCGATCAGATCGCGCGTGTGCGTCGGCGTCACCACGAGGCGGCCCGCCTTGTCCACCATCATCGGGGCCGCCGCTGCGTTGGAGGCATTCGTCGGGTTACTGGTAGCTACGCGCCCAGAATCTGGGCTGCTGGGATGCAGCGCCACGACGAGGGAACCATCAGTTGCGGCGGCCGGAGTACTAGCAGCTTTAATCGTGGCCAATCGGAACGGGAACTGACCATCCGAGATGGTGATGTTGGACTGCGCGGTATCGCCCACACAGCTCATGTTGTCGACCAGCTGGCTATTGCTGACCGGCGGCGTAGGCCCGCCCACGCAGAGTAGTGCGATGGGGAGCGTGGTGACGTCAGGTCCGAGAGCGCCCGTCAGGAACGTCGCCACGACGTGCGTCTTGTCGCGCCCATCGATGGCGAAAAACCCGATGTCGCCTCGGATCCACATGTAGTACTTGTGGGCGTTCCCATCGAGCGGCTGCCTGCCGTTGCCAGTGGCTGCACTCAGGTCCTGAATCACGGCGCGAGCGCCGGACTGGTAGCAGACCACCACCATCTTGCCGGCAGTGGTGATCTCGAACCCGAGCGCGTTGGTCAACGGTGCGGCCGTGGTTGGGGTGGCGGGGATGGTGGCCAGGCCCCAGAAGCGGTAGCTGTTCGCCGTGGGCGCCGCTCCGTCAGGGATGCCGATGTTGTGTTGCACTTCCAGATAGCCGGGATTACCGGGCTGGAAGGAGTTCCTCGTTGTCGTGTATGAAAAACCGTTCGCGGTCGTTCCTGTGCCGCCAGTGATGCTCGCGCCAGAGAACGCGAATGCCACGCCCGCGTTGCCAGTCGTTGGTGTGTTCCAGTTATTCGTCGTGTCGAAGCTCGCGTCGAACGTGTCGATGAAGACCTGCGAGCTCACCAGGTTCATGACGGCTTCCGCGGTGTCCAGGCTGGGCACGCCTAGCTGGAATGGGGCCGCGCTCGCGCGCGCCGTCACCACGCAAGAGCCGCTCGTGAACGATGTGCATCGCGCTCGGATACGCCGGAAGCCCGCGCACTGCACTTCCACCAGGCAGGCGTTGACGCCGCTCAGCACCAGGTTGCTGGCATCCTGCTGGGTCACTGTCGCGCCATTGATGGTGCCCGCTAGCAGCACCCCTGCGAGCCCGTAGTAGTTGGCGCCGTCGAGGCTACCCTCGAACACGTACGTCGCGCTCGTGGTACCGCGCAAGTCGAACATGGCCGTGGCTTTACCGACCAGATCCATCGCGACCTCGCCGTTGACGGCGTTGATGGTGGCGCTGGCGGTGCGCGCGTCCGTGATGCTCTGCCCGCCAATCTGGTCGAGAGCGCCTTGGAATTCGTTGCTTCGTGCATCGGCGAGGAATGACATTGTGTTACCTTGAGGTGCCAGGGGTCGAAGCGACTGCGATCATCGGTTCAAAGCCTGTGTCTCGAACATGATGTAGTCGATGTCGCAAAGGCTGGTCAGCGCAGAGGACAGGTTCGCTGACTGTTCCGCGTAAGGGGTGAGGCGGGCGGTATCCGGGGGAATGTGCGCGCTGATCGTGCTCAGACTGAACGCGGTGGCCTTGGTGGCGCCCGCGAAGAAAGCCCACGTGCCGACTACCACCTGCTCGGCGCGCAAGTAGAACCAGGCCGAGGCAGTGGGACTGAAAGTGCCCGAGGTCGTGCCGGTCACGCCGCCAGTGCGGCAGTTGCCGGTGATCGTGCCCGCGTTCATCTGGAAGTAGACCCCGTTGGTGGGGGTGGCGAGCAGTATCTGGTCGCTCATCCCGAACTTGAAGTCAGTGTTGATTAGGTTGCTGATCCTGAAGATGCCCTCAAACGTCAGCACGCGAGACGACTGGTAACCAGCCGTCCCTGCAAACGAGCCGGCCCCGCCCTTGAAGATCGCGATCCGATTCCCTGTGATGTTGTTCGGGTCAATCTTTATGAAACCCGGGTGGTCTGGCCCGTCTGCGGCCGCTACCGTCGAATCTGTGAATGGCCCCTGCAGGCCGAGGGTTGCCGTCGAGGCTGATGTGGCCACGCTCCACGCGCCCGCACTGGTAGTGAACGTATTGCCGGCTGTGGTGACGTTCCCCGCAGCGAACAGATACTCGAAATCATCCGACCAGGACGGCCGCGTCACGTCTCGACGAAAGTCGACGCTGACTGCTGACACGCCGGTTGCGACAGCCACATTCGCGCGCGTATTCACGCCGTCTGTGAAGTTCAGCGTCTCGGCGGGCGAGATGGTGCCTGCGTTGGCCTGCACTGCAGAGCGGGCGCGAGCTAGCCCTACGATGCGGCGCCGCCCCGTGAGTGAGTCCGACAGAATAGATGCGGTCTCGTTCGGGAGCAGGGTGGCGGCGATGCTTCCGGGGCAGGCGAAACGACGGGCGGCAGTGGCCTCTGACCCGCTTTCATGCGGTAGAGTAACGGGCGAGCTGGTGCTTCGCGCCGTGAGGAAGAAGTCCTTCCCATCATCGATGGCACCGCCCAACGAGATACCCGCTAGGGTGAGTGCACTGGACACATCGAATCGCACCCCGGTAGTGGTCTCTGCGATGACGTAATCAGCAACTGTGCCGGTGCTTGTCGTGTCTGCTACCCAGCTGTCACGCCTGAGGTTCTGCCCGCCTTGCGCGCCCGTCAACGCGACGGCGGGCCCGTTCCCGGCGGCATCGATATTTAGGCCCAAGAACTGCCCCGGGCTCAGCGTGAGAACCGGCGCTGGTGTGCCGGGCGCGCCATCAGCGCCATCCTTGCCATCGGCGCCATCGTTGCCGGGGATGCCCTGCGGGCCAGGCGGGCCTGTGGCTCCTGGCGCTCCAGCGGCGCCAGCTGGGCCAGCCACCCCAGGTGCCCCGTCCTCGCCCTGGGCGCCATCTGCGCCGTCGTTTCCCGGAATACCCTGCGGACCCTGGGGCCCAGTCGCTCCAGCCGTTCCTGGAGCCCCTGGCGCGCCGGGAGGCCCATCGACGCCATCCCTGCCGTCGGAGCCGTCCAGGCCATCGTTGCCGGGGATGCCCTGCGGCCCGGTTGCCCCTGGGGTGCCGGGTATGCCGGGCGAGCCATCGCGCCCGTCGGCGCCATCGGCTCCGTCACTACCGGGGATGCCTTGAGGCCCCTGCTGGCCTTGCGCGCCACTCGCTCCGGTCGCCCCCGGTCCGCCGGCGAGCACGGAGATCGCCCAGCCTGTCAGGCCATCGCTGATGGCGTCGAAGGTCCCGGGCAGGTTCATGATGCCGGAGCTCCGGCCATTGATGAGCCCGTCCACCGCGATGAAGCGCACCGGGTTGGCATTGCGCAGCGTGAAGGTGACCCGCTCGTTGCGGTTCTGGGGACGCGCCTTCGGTAGCGTTGCGGTCAGAACCGGTGAGACAGGCGCCTCGATGATGCAATGCTGACCCTCGTTGGCCGTGAACGATGCGTTCTGGACCTTGACGTCGGTCGGCTTCAGCTCGAGCGCCGCGAGGCGCTGCTCGAAGCGCTTGATTACGAGCCGCAGCTCATCTTCGGTCATGCGCAATCAGCCGGGTTCAATTCCTTCAATCCCGACTCGGACTCGACCAGCAGAGTCAGCTCGTTCAGCACCACGCCTTCCGTGGGAGCCCCGTTGGTCGTGACCGTGATATCGAACACGACTGAGCTGGTCACGTCCTGAGGCAACGCCCAGCGCTTCTGCACCGTGCTGCCGGCGCTGAGACCATCGGAGGCGAGCAGCGTCCAGCTGACGGTCTGCGGGAACGTCTTGCCATCGTCGTAGCTGACGCGAATCGAGAGAACGCAATCGCCGCGATATTCGAGCGTGATGAGCGCGTCATGAATCAGGCCGTAGCCGCCGAGCCCGAACGGGTAGATGGGCTGCGTGAGAGCTTCCAGGTCGATGAATGTGGCCGTACCGTCTGCGAAGCTCCCGATCGTCTGCGTATAGACGATGCCGCCCGAGATGTAGGCAGCTTGCCGCCCGAAGACCGTCAGCGCTTCGATGCCCTTGCTCGACTGCAGCGGCGGCGTATCGAGCAGCCAGGTCTCGAACAGCTGGTCGCGCACGATGATGCGCGCGTCGGTCAGCGCCGCGTTGCTCGCTGCGAACAGCACGACGTTGTCCGCCTTGTGGCGCGCAGCCGCGGTGATCGTGGGGAACGCTTGCAGCGTCTTCTGGATGTCGGCGCCGGCCCACGTGGGCACCGCGCCTGGGCTCGCGATGCGGAACAGCTTGTCGTCGTCCAGCTGGCACCAGAGGCCGCCAGGCTCCTCCACGAGGCTTCGCCAGTCCTTCAGACCTGCTGGGGCAGACAGCCTCCGAGGGGAGCCCAGCGCCCCCTTGCCCTCGTCATCAGGCAGCCCCGACAACAGCGCGAAGATGTCCTCCTTGGTGAAGACCAGCGCCAAGCCGCCGAGCGAGTAAACAGCCAGGACCGCATCGCTAACCTGCTGGTAGAAGTTCGAGCGGAAAGACCAGGTGTAGGGCTGCCCGAGGAATGCATCCAAGCTGACCTGAACTTCGAAGGGGCGCACCAAGCCGCCGGTGTAGATCCGGCTCTCGCTCGCAGTGATGTACCGGCAGCTCTCGACGGCATTATGCTCGAGTGGCCCAGAGAACTCTCCTCGGTCGGCCTGGGTGTAGATCGCGCCGCGCGTTCCGAGCGAGCTATCTGGGGTCTGGTCGACTAGGGACGTGCTCTGCCCGTACAGCGTTACGTCGGCAGACAGGTCAGCCTCTTTGCTGCGCCGGAACACGCTGAACTGCGACCCCGGGATACCCGAGACGGGGTCGAGCGTCGTCGGGCTCCACTCGGTCCTAGACAGCACCAGCGTCACGCTGGAGCCCAACGCGGACGCGCCTAGCACCGTGCGCAGCGTGTGCGGGCCGGTCACGGCGACCGTGTTCTCGGTGTCGGCCACGCCCATCGTCACGTTCACCGGTGGGCTAGGCGCGCTCTCGATAAACGAGCCATCCGCATAGGTCACCTCCCAGTGAGCGACATAGGTGTACTTGGCGCCGGGGGTGAGGGACCCTCCAGAGCTGTCCGGGGTCACGCTGATGATGATCGGAGGCTCGATGAACCCCACTTCGGTTGCAGCACGGCCGTCATAGATCCACGGCGCAGCGCCCGCGAAGTACCGCAGGCCGCCGTAGGTGACGCCCTGAACGCGCGCAGTCGAGCGGTAGTCTACCAGCGTGACCGTCGGGAACTTGTTGACGCCGATCGTGCCGGGTTGCTGATGCAGCGAGCACCAGCAGAGCGCGCCCGTGGTGGCGTCCAACGTCACGCTGGTTGGCAGCGCCAGCGAAGGGGCCGCCGCCTCCAGGTAATCCCTCGACATGGCGTGCACCACGCTCGACCCCACGTGGAACAGAACGTTCGTGAGATTCGTGCTGTTGTTGCCGCGCCCAACGATCGCCCCGAGCACCAAGTCCGGAGTTATCCCGGTGAAGCTGAAGAGCCGCGACGTGGGACTGGCATTAAACAGCGTCTGAAACGTGGCCAACCCGGCGTGATTGTCGACGGCGCAGCTCTGGATGAAAGTGTCGAAGCTCACCTTGCTAGACACGAAAGCCGTGTCTGAGCCGACGCCCGATGTGCGGCGCGCGACGCTCACTCCCTGGGCAACAGCCTGGATCGTGGTGGGCCCAGCGAGCAGAGTGCCTGCGAAGTTGAACGTGCGCAGCTTGGATGCCGCTGACTCCACCGTGGCGAGCAGAATGGTGTTGTCGGTCTGGTCCGCGTCGAGCTGCAGCACGGTCGTATTGGTGCCCGTTACCGCGATGGTGCTGCCGAGCTGAGTCCCGTTGCTCTGAAACACCTTGATCGACAGGTCGGTAGAAGTGCCACGGTCGAACGCCGCACAGAGGAGCGCCGTGCTGTTGCGCGAGACTGGTACTAGATCAGCCGCCGTGACCAACGCACCGTTGGCCCCGTCGACCGTGGCGAAAGTCTGGAAGTTGGAGTCGACGCCGACCTGGAACGAAGCGATCTTGACAGAGTTATCGCTCAGCTTCGTGGCCATCACGAAGAACCTGCCGCCTGCAAACGCCGCGCGTTCAAAGCTGCACAGGCCTCCGATGCCGATGTTGCTCAGGTCCTCGAAGTAGACGCTCTGGTTGGTGCGCGCGTCGACGATGGTCGCGTAGGTATGCGTGTTGTCGGTCGAGCGATAAACGAGCAGCACGTATCCGCCGCCGCTCGCCGCGTCCACGTGGTCAGCTCCGCCCTGGATCTGTGGGACGTTGCCCACCTCACGAGCGTTGGTGAAGGGAGAGACCGCGTACCGATTACCGGTGCCCTGCGCGCTCCTCCACTTCTGGTTGGGCAGGTTGACGAACTCTAGGATGTCGTGCGGGTAGCCTTCGAGCTGGTCACTCCCGAGAGCCAGCAAGCGCCCCTGATACTCGTGCAGGTCATGCGCAACGAGCGTGCCGGTGATCGTGCCGTTGCCAACCGGCGCGTAGCCGTAGCGCATGCCCAGGCCGCCCTGCTCGCGATGCCGGAGATTCTTGCCGAGTTTCAGGACCCCAAAAGGCGCATGCTTGGCAGCGATTTTCTCGCGCTGCCCCGCATTGAATGGGATCGAGAGCGTGCGCGGCATACGAGCCTCGCTCAGGCGTCGACGGTGTCGCTCTCGTCAAATATGATCGACCCGCTGATGACCGACGCTGCCCCCGCGAAGGCGCTGAGAGCGACGTTGTCGATGCGCGCGCCGCGACCCGGGTACACGACTGGCCCAAGCGAGCGGCCGCTGTTAGCCGGGATGCTCTCCTGGAACGGCTCGCTGTTGGCAGCCGTCAGCGTGGCCGCGCCAAACTCTAGCGACCAAGCGCGGGCGACCGTGTCGCCGTTGTACGGCAGGATCGCGCGGATGTAGCGCGTCTTGGTCCCGCCTTGAGCGGGGAGAATGGTCGTGGGCGCCGCAGCGCTGGTGCTAGCGATCGTGAAAAACGTACGTCTGCCTGTGAGTGCCATTACAATCTATCTCCTCCGATACGCTTCGGTGTGACTGCGCCGCCTTGGCGCGTGCGCTGAGCCGCCTTCAGCACCGCTGCCTCGGCCGCCTGAACTTCGAGCTGGGCAGCAGCAAAAGCGCCCTTCTTGTTGTTGTCGCGCTTGGTAAGCACCAACACGCACTTGTTGATCACCCACGTGAACATCGGGACGATGCCGACGAACAGGCTCGTGTCCTGCGTCATGTCGGTGAACTGCTCTCGATACGTGACCCGGTAGCTGCCGCTCAGCGTCGACGGAAACAGCGCGATGAGCCCGCCGCTGGCGCTGCTCGCGTCGCGCGCTTCGGGCATCGACTCGATCGCCCACCATCCCACGCCGCCCTCGGGATAGGAGAAGTCGCTGTTCAGCTGACGCCGCTGAGTCCAGTCCGCCGGGTCGAGCCCGCGCCACTTGACCGCGCTGCCGCCAGAGGTCTGGACGTCGACCCCGAGAATTTCGAGCGCGTTGCTCGGGAACGGGATCTCTATGAAGTCCTCATTGGCCGTGACAGCCGGGATCGTCGTGATGGCGCCGAGCTGCTGGTACCAGGGAGGCCCAGCATCGGCCCCCAGCCGCCGCGCATCCCGGCAGTAGCGATTGATCATCGCGTTCAGGGACGCCGTGGTGTGGCGACCGTTCGCTCCCGTCTGGCCATCAATCGATGCCTCGTTGATGACTGCCGTGCGCAGGTTCAGGAGCGAAATCGAATCCACGATACCTCAGTAGCCGCCGCCGGCATCCTTGGTGCAGAGCTCCACGGCGCGCTTGAACGCCTCGCGACGCGCAGCCGGGTCGGTAGCATCGAACAGCGCGTCGATAGCGTCGTTCTCCGCCTGCTCGTCATCGCCGCCGTCAGCGTCACTCGTGTCGCCTTCTCCGGGCGGAGGGGGCGGGAGCCCGAGCGCAATGTGCATCTCTTCTTTCTTCATGCGTTCCTGCTTTCGATTGTCAGTAGCCGCTCAAAAAGACGCGCATCTCATGCGCCCGACGCTTCGTGAGCGCGCGCACCTCGTTGCCGCCCGTGTGGTTCCACAGCGCGAATTGCTCAGCTGCGTTCAAAACGTCTCCAGCCTCCAGAAGCCTGGCCAGAGTCGAGGTCGCGAATCCCGCCGAGCCGATGTTGTAGGCGAGCGATACGAGCGCATCTAATTCGTTCGAATTCATGCGTCCGCTGAACTTTGGCAGCGCGTCGATCACGCGCGGCGTGAAGTCGTGATCGAGCCGCAGCTTCAAGTCCGCAGAAGCTTCCAGCTCCGAGACCGTGTCGCCCATTTTCACGCCCTGCGTCTCGCCGTATCCGATGGTCGGGACGCCGCCGATGTCGAGGTAGGCATCGGCGCGGAATCCCTCGAACGCCTTGACCATGGCGATGCCCTGCGCTGAGACCATGAGGAGCATCAGGAATCGCCTTTCTGCCGCGGTTGCATCCAGCTGAGCTCAGGAGACTCGCTGTCGCGCACCACGGTCTCCTTCCAGTCGTCCTCCCAGCCCGGGCGCTTGGGCTTCTTGAAGCCCGCCGCGGTGAGTAGATCGATCACGTTGCCGACCTGCAGACGAAGCGCGCGCAGCTCTCCCCGCACGGACTCGGCCGCTCCCAGCGCTCGGCGCGCTTGCCAGAACGCGGCCGCGCCCATGACGGGGCCGAGAATCAATAGCCCGAGCAGCACGAATATCATGCCTCAGCCGCCGAATCCGAGCGCGCGAAGCACAGTGGCCACGTCCACGTGCCCCTGGAGCAGATACGTGGAGGCGGCGCCGAGCAGCACGCCAAACACCTTGTGTCCGGTCGAGCTCTTCATGAATGCTAGAACCTTGGTCATTGGTGCAACTCCGCCAGCTCGTTGCGGTCGAGCTTGGTTTCGATGTGGGCGACGCGATGGTCTAGTTCAGAGACCGTCGTCTCGAGACGCGCGATGGCAACGCGCATCTCAATCAGTCCCGCGCCGAATGTGACGGCCACGGGGACTAGCGCGGTGATCAGCCAGCGGGGCATGTCAGGCCTTCCGGGCTTCGAACTGCAGCACCAGCGCGGCCTCGAAGGCCTTGCGCACCGATGCCTGGTCCTTTGCCTTGGTCGCAGCGAGCACGTCCACGACGAGCTCCTGCAGTGCTGGTTCGAGGGAAAGGACGAGCTGGAGCAATGCGAGCGGGGTCACTTGCACACCTCCAGAGCGGCCTGCAGCTTGGCCACGATATCGTCCTTGGCCGGGCAGGACGTCAGATGCCCGCCGCACTCGTCGTTCACGCGCTCGGTGGCGGCCGCATCTGCTTGCGCGTAGCAGATCAGCTGCGTCTGAGTCGGAGCATAAGGCGCAGCCGCGCACGCGACCGCGCCGCAGCTCGATAGCAACGCTAGCAGCGCGGCCGTTTCGATCTTCTGCCAGAGTGTCATCAGGTCACCTGTTCTTTCGATGGTGGTTACGGGGCCACGCCGAACGCGGCGAGGTTGAAACCAGAGCAGTTCTCGTTAATGTCAGCCGAGCAGACATCGCTGCCGCCCGGCGGGCAGTCAGACACGTGCAGCGCACCATCAGACGCGGTGACAGCCTGCGTCCCATAAGGCACAGGCAAGAGCACAGCACAATCATTGGCGCCGGCTGTGCCCCTGACGTTGAACTGCGCAGCGCTCCAGCCTTGGCCCGCATAGGAGGGGCTCGTCAGGTTGCTGTACAGCGATACGCTGGCCCAGCATGCTCCGTCCTGCAGCCTGGTCGCCTGATAGTAGTGATAGCCCTGCCCACCACCGAGCCCCGGCTCGCCCAGGAATGCTGAGCAGGTGATCTGCGCGCTCGCGAACCCGTAGCTCAGAAAGCTCTCCGCCTTCTCTGCAACTGCTGCAGATTGGCAGTCTCCCATCCAACTCGGCATGTACGAGCAGACGAAGTAGTCGATGATGTTCGCGTGAACGGTCGCGTCGTCGCAACCGAACGAGAAGAGCGCCGCCAGCGCCAGCAGTAGCTTGCGCATTACTTGTCGACCCAGAGTACGACGTGGATTTCGTCGCCGTTGGCGGCCGCGGCTACCGCCTCAGTGGCTGCCGTGTTGATGAACTTCAGGCTGAACGTTCCGGCGGCCTCATTGTATGCGTAAAGCTCGACTTTGCGCGCCGTAGTTACTGTCGCATCCTGGGAGATGTGCTTTGCCGTGACCAAGGCTGCCTGGCGTGCCCCTCCTGCCAACGTCAACGTCACCAGGCCAGTGCCAGCGTCAACCATTGTCAGGCTGGAATAGTCCTGCGTGCCAACCGACGTCTTGCGAGTATATACAGGCCCCGCACTGACGACGAAGCGCGCGCGGATGAATGAACCCTCGCGAAACTGGCCAAACAGACGCGGGAAAACGTTCTTGAGAATAGCGTTACATCTTCCTTTCGCCTCAGCACCTGGCGCACCGGGTACCTCTTTGGAGTCAGGGCTAACGCCCTCTTTTGGACTCAGCTGGCTAGGCCAAGCCGACCTGGTTAGGCGGCACGGCGCGCGCCCCACGCGCGCACCGCACCTAAGTCAGTGTTCAGTTGCCCGAAGCGCAGCGCCCGAAGTGCCAGGGCACGGCGTTGACGGTCACGCAGTTGAAGGCGTGGTACCGGATCTCATACCCAGCGTTGGCGCTCTGCCGGAGCAGTTCCACGCCGTCGCCGGTGTCAAGCCCCGGAAACCCGTCGTAGTTATAGATCTTGAGATCCTTCGACGTGACGGCCCAGATATCCGCTTCGAGACAGTGCGCGTCGGACGCGACCTTGATCGGACCGATGCAAGTCATCAGCGTGAATCCGTACGGCACGCCGAGCTTCGGGTCTCCGCCCATGTCGTATCGCCCGTAGCTCTGCGCTTCGCTCGCCGCCTGTTGCCAGGTGCGTGGACCGAGGAAGAAGTAATCCACATCGGACGCTCCAGCCTGCGCCTTGAGCTCGGTCGCGAGCAGCTGCATGCGGTCTGTGATCGATAGCCCCGCGACGTCTGCCGCTGCAACTCGGACGCCGGAGTAGCGAGCATCCTGCGAACGGGCCACGCCGTTGAACGTGTCGTTTGCGGCAACCAACGTGATCCAGCTCTGGACGGAGCGGATCTGATTGTCGGAGATGGTGGCCGCCGCGACATCGCCATTGCGGAACAGGAAGTCGTTGTTGGTCCAGCCCGAGGGTAGGCCTAGCGTGCCGGCGGCCTGGTTGGCAGACGACGTAGCGATATACAGTTGAGCGCCTGACCCGTCCGTGTCTGGGAAGACTGAGACTACGAATCCCTGACCCGCGCGTACGGTTACCGCGCCGGTGCCGTCGCCGGATGCGGCCTGGACGACCATGCCGGGCGTGAAGTTGAAGACGTCGCCTCGTAGCGAAAGCAGCATCTTGCCCGTAGCCACTGCCACGTTGGTGACCTGCGCGATGCTCTGGCCAGAGGGGCCTAGCAGCTTGCGGCCAGCGATCTCTCCGAACTTGCGCGCCGCCGAGGTCATCGCCTCGGTGATCTGCCGCACGTAAGCATCGGGCTGCGTCTTGGAGCCAGCGACAGCGCGCGCCGTCACGACTACGGAGCCGTGGTACTCACCGTACTGCGAGTTGAACTCGTCGTAGTTGCTGGCCCCGAAGTTGTTGTTGGATTGCCCGGACACCGCCTGCGCGGACGCTAGATCTGCAGCGAAGCCCTGAGGCCCGCCGCCGATGATGGGCTCCGCTACGGAACCACCGCCCTGGATGATCTTGTCGGCTACCTGCACGATGGGTGCGGCGCGGTCCGCGAAGCCTTGGAGCTCCTTCGGACCCTTGTCGATGAATCGCTTCTTGAGAAACTTGCTGGTAAAGCTGGGCATATAGCCTTCCCGCGCCGTCACGCTCGGGAGCGGAGACGCTGAATGGCGCCACGTGGGCGCGAGTAGACGAAGGGGTTGGACCGCCTGCTACTCGTCGACCTCTGTGCCCGCGCTAACGGCCTAGAATCTTGGGTCCGGGCTATCTAGTGCCCACAGCGCCCCGGCGACGGTCCGGGATGTGTCCTTGCGCCTTATTATTCGCTCTCTGCGCCAGAAGGTGCACCGCCAGTATCCGGAGCAGCGCGCTCCAGCAATGCGCGCACGCGATCTGCGTTGCGCAGAATCGCGGCCTCGAGCTCGGCTGGCATGTCGGAGAGGATCTCGTCGAGCGCCGTATCTTCGCCCTCGGCCTCCTCGATGACCTTGGAGGCTTGCAGCTCTTCCGACGCCGGCTGCTGCCCGTCCTTCGGAGCCGCCCAGCGCTTGGGCCAGCGCCGCTCGGCGTACCACTTGAGCGCGTTCACGTCTCCGGGGATGGTGCGCACCTCGGCTACCGTCTTCTGCTCGCCCTCCTCGTTGGTCTCCGTGCGCTGGACCGTGATCTCTTGCGGGTCTGCGGCTGCCTGGATGCGCTTGATCACATGGACCTCACGCTGCGCGTCGATGCGGAGGAACTCGTCGCTGAACGCACGCATCTCCTGCGGCGCCGACTCCTGCTGCCCGCGCATGACCCATCGGAGGCATGTCTTCGGGATCACGCCGCAGCTCTGCGCTGCAGTCGATGCATAGACCCCGGTGCGGAACGCGGACAGGATGAGGTCGCCCACCTCTTTGGTGAATGTCGTCTTGGTGCCCATCAGACACCCGCTTGCGCGGCTGCCAGTGTCGCGCCGAAGCCTACCGTGATGCCCGGTGGCAACTCTAGCTTGCCCGCCTTGCCAGCACGGATGGCGTCGTCCAGCATCTTGCGATCGTCGATGGTGCCAAGCACGTCGCTCTGCTTGACGATGCGCAGGAACTCGCCGCGCACGCGGACCTGGACAGCGAATTCGGTGCAGAGCGGCACCAGATCTCCCGGCTTGACGTCGAGTCGCTTCTGAGAGGCGCGCCAGGCCTGGTAGGCTCTACGTGCGTCCCATTCCTCGTGAGCCGTGCTCCGATAGATGGCGTCCAGCAGAGCGCGTTCCGTTCTGTGCAGCGGGCGGTCCGCCCGCTCCGCCTCTGGCGGCCCGACCTCCACGACCTCCTCGTAGACGACCCACGTCGCGGGCGTGCCGTCGCTCGTGCGCGAGCCGATGATGCCTTCGGTCAGGGTCGACGCCGGGATCTCCAGCCGGTCGGTGCCGGTCAGTGCGACCTTCATGCGGTCGTTATTGCGGCGCGTGACCACGTAGCCCGGGAGTGGATGAATCAGGCCCGTCTTATCGTCGAATCGCGCCTTGAACGCATCATCGTTCGCGATGTAGCTCTCGGCGCCGCCGTTGACGGAGTCGAGCAGCACACCCTGTCGCACGTCGAAGAAGTCGATAAATACTACGTCTCCAGGCTTCACGATCGTGACATCGGAGCCGACGGAGACGATCTCGCAGCACCCGACGTTGTCCGGTATGCCAGTGATCGAACAGTGTGTGAAGAGCTGTAGGCCGGGCAGCTTCGTGCCGTCAGCGGCTTCTAGTTCATCGCCGGTAGCGGGATCGAACAGGTCATTTCGTGCTTTGAGTACGACACTATGTCCGTATCCACTGACGTAGTTTGCGTGGGGTTTGGTCTGCATGGTGTCCTAGGGGCGGTTGTCGCGAAGGAACTCGGCAATGAATTCCGCCTCGGTCTGCTCGCGGCCGCGCTTGCCGGTCTCGCGCGGCGCCGGGGCCTGCTTGGCGACCTTGCGCTCGGGGGCGCCGAAGGCCTGCGTAAGCGCTGCATGCTGGGCGCGCAGGTCGACCATCACAGCAGCAAGCGCCTTGGCCGGCGTGTTTACGCCCTTGCTGAATCCGGCCTTCATCTTGTCGAAAACCAGATCCGCAATCTGCGGGACGCCGGCCAGCGCTGGCTGCTGCTTTTTGACGACGTCGGTAATCGTGCTCTTGAGCGTGGCTATGGCTTGCGCCTGGCGCGTCGACTGAGCCTCTGCCTGCTCGCGCTCAGCCTTTGCCCTAGCTTCCACAGCTTCCCGATCAACCTTGGCCTTCGCCTCGAGGCGCTCGGGCCGCCCCGCGAGGCCAGCGTTGACGAATTTGATGAAGTCGGCCCAGCTCGCGCCGAAGAACTGCTCGACTCCCGAGATTACGGCATCCACGTCCTGCTTGACCGCGGCCTCGCGAATCGCAGCAGGGTCGCCGTAGGCCGCCTTCAGTTGTTCCGCTGCCTGAACGAGCTTCGCGCGCGAGTCTTTGACCTCCCGCGCTGTGATGCGCAGCGTCTTGTGCGCCTTGGTGCCGAGCACGTCGTCCGCGGCATCGCCGAGCGCGGCCAGGAACGCCTCCGTGTTGCGCGCCTTCACCGCCGCCTCCAGCGCCTTGACGTCGAGCCCCTTCGCGGCGGGCTCGGTCTCTTCGGCGGGCTCGGCGTCGGGGTCAGCATCCTCCTCGGCGTCCTCCGCATTGCCCGCCTCCGGCTCGTCCAGGCCGGCGAGCAGAGCCTTCTCGGCGTCGGTCTCGGAATCGCCCAGGGCGGCGTCTGGCGCCACCGGCGCGGCGGCGTCTTCCTCGCTGGCGCTGGGCGGATTGGCGGCGATGAACGCTGCCACGTCAAAACCGCCGTCCGATTCGGCAGCGGGCGCAGGCGCCGTGACGATCGGAGGAGGCGTCGGAATCTTCGCCGGCACTGCGGCGGGAGCGGGGGCTGGCATGTGGGGGTTTCCTTCTGATTCAGGCGGCCAACTGCGGAGTCGGCGGCACAGGGAGGGGCGGAGCTGCACCGGCAGGTGCTTGCGGAGCGCTTACGACCGGGCCGAGCGTGGCATTCTGCGGGAGCTGGCCTCCGGTGGGCGCAGCGTCGGCGAGCAGATGGTCCAAGTCGGCCAGGAGCATCAGGAAGAACTCCAGCCGGTCATCCTCGAGGCTCTGCATCTGGGCATCCATGAAGCCATCGATGACCTGGAGGAGCGCGCTCGGCACGTCGATGTGCCGGATCGGCGGCTTGTAGAAATCGGGCTGCTTCACCGCCTTGTCGGACGCGAACATGTAGCCCTGCATCTGCTTGTCGAACCACTCGTGCGGGACGTCGCGCTCGGCGATCTCCTCGGGCAGATCGTAGCCGCGCGACTGCAGCGATGCGTACGACGTCGGAGAGATGACCTTGCTCTGGAATAGCTCATAGGCGGCTTGCTGGCGGTCCGCGGGAGAGTTGCGGTTGCCAGACACGGCGGCTCGCGTCACTGAGTACTTCAGCGTCTCGATGCCCTTGAGCGCGACCCCTGCGCTGATCTCGCGCAGCGAATCCTGGCCGGGCCAGAGCCGCGTCATCTTGCGGTCTTCCTGGAAGATGTCGCAGAGGATCTGGATGATGACCTTGGCACTATCGACGGCCACGGCCTGGATGTAACGGCGCTGAACGTCGGAGAAGCGCTGGTTGATCAACGCCGCAATGAAGCGCTGGCCGACCGCAGACTCGATGCCGGGCTCGTGTTGCCCCGCGCTGTTGAGCTCAGACACGCCGGAGATGTCGTGGGCTCCAGCGCCGTGCGCGTCGGCCACCTGCAGATGCTGCGGCGAGAAGCCCGGGGCATTGACGACGTGCACGGCGTCAGCCGGCGTGCCCTCGCATTCGAAAACCTGGTTATCGTCGACCTTTTCGAGCGCGTTCGGGTCTACAAGCCGCTGCTTGTTGACGAACGTCATCTGCTTGTTCGTCTTCTCGATCGATCGGTCGATGCTCTGCAGCATCAGGTTCTGCCGATAGACATCCTCGTAGATGTGGTGGGTCAGCGAGTGGCCCCAGGGGCCATGCAGGTGCGGCGTGATGACCAGCTTCACGCAGGGCGGATACTCGTGCGGGTACTCCTCGTAGATCAGCGGGTCGTCGTCGCTGTCGAGCGCGGCCAGATAGACGCCCGGCTTGCCGCCGTGAGCGCCCTTCCAGGCCTCATAGACGCAGACCATCTCGGGCGCCATATAGCCCTCGGTCTGCGGCGGCTGGTACTCGAGCGGCGGCTCCCCCTTGGCCTTACGCAGAGCGTCCTCATGCTCGGATCCGAACTGGTCGATCGCGTCGTCCAGCTCGTACCAGCATGGGATGATGACCCACCCGTTGTTCGGGCTGATGCTGACGTCGAGCGTGTCGTGAATGCGCGCGTTGACGCGGCCCGCGTCGTTGTAAAAGCGCACGATGACAGCGCCCGTGCTCGCCGCAGCGAGCCGGAAGGCTTGGATCCAAAGCTCGTGCAGCGTGGCGAATCCGGCCTTGGGAGACAGAAACTCGGCCTCGATGAGCCGTTCCAGGTCAGCTGCCTGCCGACGCTCCTTCCAGCTACCCTCGGTCGTGAGCAGCGCGCACTTCGGCGGGTCATCTGCTGCGATCTTCGAGACGAACGTGTCGACGCAGGCGTACGCCGTGTTGCGAATGAACGGGACGTTCGTGCCGCGGAACTTGCGGTCGTTGGACGACATCGTGTAGCCGCGCGGCGCCATGGCCGTGAGCTGCAGCCCCTCGTAGAGCGAGGCGTAATCGAGCGAGCGCTCGCGGCGCACGTCGGAGATGCCACGGTCGCGCCGATTCATGGCAACGGCAGCCTTGCCGGCTTCTTTGGGCGTGAGTTCTGAGGACCAGAAGAGCACGCCCCCTAGTTCGCGATCGACGCAGCGATGGTGCACGCGGCGTCGCCAAGCCGCGAACAATAGCCGCGAGAGAAGTCGCGTGATCCTGGAGAAAAACCCGCTCGGTGGGCTGCTGCGGCTCAGGCCGGCGCCCATCGTGCGCGACCTTCATACCGAGCAGCGGCGCGCGCTGAGGCTGATCGGGCGCTGGCGCGGGGTCATCGCTGGCCGCCGCTCGGGCAAGTCGTACCTGATGGCGGTCTGGCTGCTGGGCGGCAAAGCCGGCGAGGTCTCGCTCTACTGCGCGCGCACACTGAAGAGTGCCAAAGCGATCCTGATACCAGTCTTCGCTGAGCTGAATGCTCGCTATGGGCTCGGCCTCACGATCAGAACCGTCGAGGGCGAGGTAATCGAACCGAACGGTCATATCATTCGCTTCCACGGTCTGAAGGATCGCGCCGCTGCGGACCTGCTGCTCGGGCAGAAGTTCCGGCGTATCGCCTGCGATGAGGGCGGCGCGTTCGACTCCGAGCTGCTGGAGTACGCGCTGACCAAGGTGCTGCAGCCCACGCTGTTCGACGTGCGCGGCGACATGATGCTCGGCGGGACGCCGGGGCCAATCCCCAAGGGGTTCTTCTACGACATCGTCGGCGACCCGCGCGGCAAGGGAACGAAGGGACGCTGGCCCACGCACGCCTGGGACCTGCGGCAGAATCCGCACATTGGCGATGCGGAAGAGAACATCGCCGAGATCCTGGAGGCCAACGGCTGGGCACTCGACAACCCCACGTTCCGCCGCGAGGTACTGGCCCAATGGGTCGATGACGCTGGCTCGCTGATTTACCACTACAAGGGCGAGCGCTGGGCCCAAGTACCACGCGAGGGGAAGACGGTGCTCATCGTCGACTTCGCGGGCAGCGACCGCCCCGACGCTGATGACTGCGCATTCCTGGTGGGCAGGCAGCCCTGGGATAAGCGCCCGCACGTCTGGCTGCTCGAGGGATTCAAGAAGCATGGGATCAACCTGGCGGAGATCGCGGCGCTGATTCGCCAGCTGAAGGCGAAGTGGGGCGGCATCGGGACGGTAAAGGTCGACGCGGGAGCGCTCGGCGCCGGCTATGCGAAGACACTGCGGGAGAACTACAACCTGGACGTCGAGGCCGCCGACAAGCGGGATAAGCGCGCCGGCATCGAGCGCGTAGTCGCAGCGCTGGACACGGACACCCTGCATGTGTGTGCCGAGGCAGCGGCGATCGTCGAGGAATGGCTGTCTCTCCAGTGGGACGCCAAGCGCCGCACCCACCACGAGAGCTGCGCCGACGACTTGAGTGATACCTGTACCTACCTGATGCGGGAATTCACCGGGGTAGAACTGCCCAACAAGGTCATCACTGAGATCACCGAGGCTGCCGCGGCCCGAGCGCGCGCAGAACGCAAAGCGTCAATGGGTGGGCGCAGTCGTATCTGACGCCGTCAGATTTGACGCCTTATGCACCATGTGTCAGGGTGCACGGGATGGCGCCCCACGCCGTATCCGCACTCGTAGTGGAGAATTTGGAGCTCGTGCCAAAGCTGGCTCGGAAGCTCCAATTGTCGCCGCGATCGTCGGTGTGGGATGACGCGATCCAGGCTGGCCGCCTTGCTCTGATACAGGCGGCCTCTCTCTATGATGAGAACGCGGGGACCTCATTCCGGGTCTATGCACCGAAGTTCGTTCTCAATGCCATAAAGAAGGCTCTGACCGCAGAGCACCTCGTGCGCTCCGCGCGCTATAAGGGCGCTCCCACGTCGGATATTGATGCCGTTTACGCGCAGCATAACGTGCCCTCAGCGCTGGTCGACCGAGACGTCGAAGGCAGGCAGGTGGAAGCTCTGGACATGGGACGGCGCCGCATCGCGCTGCGAGGTGCCATCCGCGCGCTTCCGCTGGAGCAGAGGATTGCGCTTCGCAGCGTTCACGCCGGGTCAACCGTCACCGAATGCGCGAGCGCTCAAGGCGTGTGCATCCGCAAGATTAAGTACGCCCTGTCTGAGGGCAGGGCAGAGCTTGGTGCACCTTTTTACGAGAACTGAGAATCACGCATCCAGGGTGAGAAAGTCCCCGCCTTGAGTTAGCTGCAAGCTCTTTACGCGAGCAAGGCAACGTAGACAGCCTTGTGAGCACTGGAGCGCGGGCTTGGAGTGCAGCCGCTCACCCACATTCAAAACCCTCTCCCCCACGGAGGACCAGTGCAACAGCACATCGACGCTCTCAAAGCAGAGCTCGCAAGGCTAGAGTCTGAAAGCGCGTCGCGTGATCGCGAGTACGAAGTGGCTCATAGAGAGCTCACGGACCGGTTTAAGCCTTACGAGCATCAGGGCAGCATCTGGCGTCTGAAGCAGGCGCTAAAGGCTCTGGAGGGAACGTGAGTCGGTCCACTACAAACCGTCTCACCCGCGCCGCAGAGGCGCTCGGCGCCAAGTGCCGATCGATTGGCGCGGCCCCGCTTGCGGCATTCACCCAGGTTCCGCGCGCCGACGAGCTCGAGCTGGCTCGGCTCTACGCCGAGTGGTTCATTGCGCACGAGCATCCCATGCTCGCGGCGTTCTCCACTTTCTCGATGCAGAGCGAGCCAGGCGGACAGGACCTGCTGCAATTCCGCTGCAACCTGCCAATGCGCAAGCTGCTGTCGTTCGGAGCATGCCTCGAGCTGCCCAGCATCGACGTCACGCGCCTTGGCCAGCTACAGCCTGTGGTGCGCCTTCAGATTGAATCGATGATCCGGAGCGCGGAGCGCGACGTCGCCGACGCGGTTGACCGCTGGTCGGACGGCGCGGAGGAGGACCATTGACACCCGATGAGCGGAGAGAGCTCAACCGTATACGCCAACGCGAGTGGCGTGCACGGCACCCGGAGCGATCGAAGGCCACGACGCGGCGCTCTGTAGGAAGGCACAGGGCGCGCAATCCAGGGCTTGATGCCGCAAGGAGTGCCGCATGGCAGCGCACACACGCTGCACAGGTGAATGCCTCACATGCGGCGAGGCGCAAAGTCGTCTCAGCTGGAGATGCTTCGCGCAAAGCAGTATTCGACGAATTCCGTGGGCTCTGCGCGTACTGCTGCGAGCCAGCAGACACCATCGACCATATAGTACCGATCTCGCGCGGCGGAGCCCATACAGCGGACAACGTCGTGCCCGCATGCAAGAGCTGCAACTGCTCAAAAAGCAACACGCCGCTTCTGGTCTGGATGCTCAGAAAGGCCGTCGACAGTGCCAACCTATGACTATCAGGATCTCGTCACCGGCGAGGTGTTCGAGGTGGAACAACGCATCTCGGAGCCGGCGTTCACGCACCGGCATCCGCCGTCTGGAACTCTGCATCACGCTCCAACGTCCGGGGTTGGGCTCCTGGAGCGTGGCGGCAATCACCCGATCAAGCGCCTCATCTCGCGCGGCGCGCCGTTCCAGCTGAAGAGCGGCCCCGCTGGCGGCTGGGGCGAGACGGGATATTCGAAGACGTCCCAGCAGCGCGCGTACGAGGCCAGGACGGGGCTAAAGACGACCAAGAGGGCTGAGTGACCGTGAACATCTTGCGCATGGTGGCGTTTCACCGACCCGCAGCCGAGGTTAAGGTCTGGCACTTGCTTGCGCTCGGCGCCTGGCTCCTGCTCTGCCGCTGGCTCGGCAAGAGGGCAGAAGCGCGCCGCTGCAGGAAGGGATGTTAAGTGAGCCGCCGTTCCAAGCCACAGCCCCCCTGCCCCCAATGCGCCTCGCTCAGAGCGAAAGCCAAGGCCGTGCGCAAGGCCGAACAGCGCCTAGAGGCAGCCGACCCGGCATGTCACTGCCACAACTACGCGCGCTCGTTCTGCATCGCGCCCGCGTCTGAGGCCTGGTGGACGCCCGAGCGCATCGCCGAGCACGAGCACGCGCAGGAGGACCTGGACAAGGCTCGGGAGGACTTCAAGACGGCGCTGGCTGAACTCGCGGAGAGCGTGCGGTGAAGAACAGCTGCGTGCCCATCCGCGACGTCTGGCGCTCCTGCCGCGGGCCAGCGGAGAGGCATCCGAACCACCACAGGGCGATAATGGCGTTCGACGGATGCTGGTCGCGCGCGCTGAGCCCGATCGCGGTGGCGCTGCTACGCGGGAGCATGCTGCTCCGAGTGGCATTCACGAATCTGTGCGAAGGGATACCGCGGTGAGCGACTGGTGCAAAGACCTGGCCGCGTCGGTGCGCGCCGGCAATGCACGCCGCAAACTAGAAGAGCACACCAAACCCAAACCCAAGCCCAAGCGGCCGCGCAAGCCGAAGCCTTGCCCGCATTGCGGAAAGCTACCGTGACCACTGCCTACGTCTATTGGTCAAAGAGAGGCTCCTGCCTGCTCGTGTGCCACGTCGACAGCTTCGACTTCATCTTGAGGGTCGAGCGCATGACCGACTGGCGCGCAAACGCTGTGAGGATGCTGTGAGCGCTCCCAGGCCGACCAAAGCCTTTGACGGGTCGCGCTTCTTCGGCTCAGACCATGAGCCGCCAGCCCAGCTCGTCGCACTGCAGTACCAAGCGGACGGCCAATGGCGCTGGACCTGTGACGCGGGCGGCTATGTGATTGGCTTCACCGAGGCAGACCTGGAGAGCGTTGGCGAGCTTCCGACTGAGACGCGGCGCGTGCCCTGGGTGGACGTGCCCGCGCGCCTGAAGCGCCTCAGTGAGGTCGGCAACCGCAAGGCACGCCGTGCCGAGCGCTCGGAGCGTAGGCGGGAGGCGTGGGCCGCGCACAAGAAAGCCGAGGGGCGGGCATGAGCCCGAGCTGGGAGCTTGACGCTGACATTGCGATAGCTGCGACTGATTGCGAGGCCAAGTATGGGCCCGAGAGAGCGAAGAGGTGGGCTAGGGCCCAGCAGGATGCTCGTGATGAACTAAAGTCAAAGGCGGAGCGTGATCGCATAGAAACGGAGCGCTCGCAGCTGCGTCTGAAACAGGAACAGCTACGCAACGCCGAACGATTGCGACAGCGCGCGCTCCAACTAGGTCTTCCGGAAGATTCAACTGAGGATGCCATTGGAGACCACGTTGGTGCCCTGGCTCGATTTTCGGCGCGGACAATGACGTATCCCGAGTTCAAAGCGTGGTTCAAGACGCTCGACGAGTATGCATACCGGCAATGCCGAAGGTTCTGGCTTCTGAACACACGTGACCTGCGCAAGAAGGCTTTGCGTGAAAGGCGTGGCGAATGCCCAACGTGCAAGCAGATCTTGCCGCCTCCGAACGCCAGGCGGTCCAATGCCGTGATTCACGAGGACGACGGAGAGCCCGCCTGATGCTGATCCGCGCGCTCTGGCTCGCCATCATCGCCTTCGGTGTGGCACTCGGTCAGCTCCTCAAGCTGAGCACGTCGACGGAAGTCTTCGTCCTGTTCTGGGCACTCTTCTGGCTCGCGCTCGTCCTCACGATTGCTCCGAGCCATGGCGCCGACGCTCGACACAGGCTTGGACGTCGGCTGGAACACGCACTGCGTCGTCGAATGGGCCAACCACGATGACGCCTTCTGCTTGCAAGCGCTGCAGTAGAGCAGCGTTCTTCCGATAGGCGGCCTCATAGCGCCGCGCGCGCCAGGTCTGGGCCAGGACGACCACGAGCAGCGCGGCGGAGATGAGGTAGAACATTCGGGCCACTACGGCCGGGGCAGGCGCCAGGGTCAGCGCTTGGACTTGCGCCGCTTCTTGCCGCCAGCTCGGCGCCTGGCGTCGTAGGCGATGGCTAGCGCCTGGGCCAATGGCTTTCCGGCGTACCGCTCTTTCAAAAGGTTCTCTGAGAAGGCGTGGTCGGAGGCGGATTTGATGAGCGGCATCAGACTTTGCCGCTCAACCGCACATTCCACCAAACCGTGACACGCGCGACCGTGGTAGTGGTCTCGATCGTGGCTGGCGCAACATGCGGCAGGTGGAACGTCCCCACCGCCTCGAAGATGATCGAGTTAGCGGTGCCGTTGACGTCCAAATAGTCGAAGTGATCGAGCGCCGTATGCACCTGAACCGTGATGGCGCAAGGCAGATGCTTCGCATTACGCGGCGCGTCGGCACCTGACAGGTCCTTCTGCGCTGCGAAGCTCGTAAACGGCTGCGACACGCAGGGCGCATGCATGTCGTCGCGGTCGGTTATCAGATTCGCCGTTGCTGGTAGTGCCATCTGGGTCCTTTACGCGCTTAGGGCAGCGAGCCCCGCGGGTTGGAGGTCTTGTGTAACTCGTGACTTGGCGGGCGCGCCGCTCGGCGCTCCCTGGGCTTGTGGCTGAGACTGCCGCGCCGCGGCGGCGGCCGCGCTGAGCCGGATCGAGAATGCCGGGTCGAGCGCGGAGCTGAACCCGAAGAGCAGGTCCGCGCGCTGGCGCTGCTGGATCGTCGACTTGCCGGCGGTCATGGCCTCGAAGGTCTGGGCGCGCAGCTCGTCGTAGAGCTCGGGCCAGACGGCCTTGAGAGTATCCACCTGCTCGTGACGCAGTGTGCCGCGCTTGGCGTCGTCGAACGCCGTGCTCGGCTCGAGCGCCGTCATGTGCTTGAGCGCGTAGGAGCGAGCCTCGAGCGGGCTCGGTGGCAACCCATTGGGGCGCGCCACGCTGACCCCACGCTGCGGCGGGAGCTGCCCATGCAGGTAGGTGGCCAGCTGCATCGCCTTGGCCCCCAGCCCGTCACGTAGGCCCGGCGAGAGGCCTCCGAACGCCTCGGCGAGCTTGTCGATCACGCCGCTCGGGTCGCGCAGGGCCCTCTCGATGAGCCCGCGCTGCTCCGTAAAGGCCTGCTGGAGCGTGGCGTGGTCTCCCTGGAAGAGTTCTAGGGTGGACGGCGCGCCGGCACTCCTACGGGCGAATTCTGACGCCGCGGAGGGGTCCGTGAGTGCGCGCGCCGTCGACGCGGTGTCCCGTGCCCCGGCGCTGGCCAGGTAGCGAGCGTGCTGGTCGTCGGGATAGTCCTGCGCGAGCTGGTAGGCCTTGTGTGCACCCAGGCCTAGCGCGCCGGCTCCCACGGTCATGCCGAGCGGGCTCGTGGCGAGCCCCGAAGCCATATCGGCAAAGCCCCGCTGGGAACCTTTCAGCGGGATCTCTCCCGAGAAGACCTCCCTACCCGTTTTCCCATCAACCAGGCGCCCATAGACGCTGTCTCTGCCGAGCTCCTGGGCCGCTACCAGCCTGTGCCGGCCATCGCGTAGGACGAGCTGCCCGTCGTCGTCGACCAGCGTGATCCCCTGCCTGCCGTCGTTGGACGTCACGCGCCCTGTCTCCTGGAAGTTCTTGTCCGCCTTGAGCGCATCCACGCGCGCCCGGTCGGAGTCGCCTTCGATCGGCAGCGCCTTCAGGTCTTCCAGCGACTGACGGCCCAAGTCCACCATGCCCGCCTGTTTGGCGCGACCGCGAGCGGCCTCGATCTTCGCGCGCGCCGCCTCGTACTCCGGGCTCCGCGCCACTGCCGCGGCGCTCTCGGCCTCGTTGGCGGGCACAGACTCTCCGACGGCGCTCGTGGAAACCGGTGGGCGCAAGGGCGGCCTTGCCGAGGCGCCAGGCTCTGGGCCCTGGTTATTGGAGGCGCCTCTCTTGAGCACTCCCTCGCCCAGATTGACCTCCCCTCCCTGGTCGCGCAGCAGCTGGGTGTAGGCCGGGGCGAAGCCATGCACCTGGGTTGCGATCGCATTGTTCGCGTGGAGGTCTCCGACCGTGGCGCGAGCGCGGCGCGCGAAGCCCGTGACCGCCTCACGAACCGCGCTGCCCTCTTCGCCGAAGCGCGGCGTGACGTCCTTGCCGAGAAAGGCCGCGGCACGACGCCAGAGAGCCCCGCCGACCTTCTGCCCCTCGAGCCGCGGGAGCGAGCCGAGCCCGATGCCCGTCGAGGCTCGCAGACCGTACTCGGCGAAGTGCCCCGCGATGCCGCCAATCGCCGAGCCAGGGTTCATCCCGCCGTGCCCACCGGCGCCCGCGGCCTGCGCTGCCTTACGGTCAGCCACGGCGAGTACGGAGGCCATCTCGTTCGACTCGCGCAGGCTCTGCAGCGCAGCGCGCGCCTGTTGCAGGTTTACCGGCTTGATGCCGTGTGCTTCCTTGGCCGCGATCAAGTCCTCGATGGTCTTTGACGCCTGGGCCAGGTCCTCTTGGAAGTTGATGCCGCCCTGGAGCGGAGCCGCGAGCCGCCGCACTACCTTGTCTGGGTCAGCTCGCCAGATCTGCGCCTTCTGCCCGGTCTCGCTCCAGACCACGCCTTCGCGATCGCCGAGGTCACGGAAGACGCGGCCTAGCGCCGGAATGCCCTCGTGCCATGCGGCGTTGGAGGCGGCTTGATACCGCGCCATCTTGGCGCCCCAGAGCGAGGTATCCTCAAGCCCGGAACGAAGTGAGTCGGCGAGCGGCCGGAGCGAGTTGATGAGTTCCTGCCTGACCGGCTCCTCGAGCACGGCGTTGGAAGCTGAGGACAGGCGGGCGATCTGGCCGTCCAGGCTGCGCTTGAGTCCCTCCACCATCTTTGCCGCCTCGAGCGGCTCCGCCGCGCCACGGATGCGCGTCGCATATTCGTCAATCGTCTTGCGGGCGCGCGCCGCGTACGAGCCGCCGTCGAATCCCTGATCCTTGAGGGCGCCGATTGCGAGCTGCGTTTCGTCTGCCGCGCCGAGTTGCTTCTGGATCCACCGGGACTGATTCTTGACCTTGGTCGGCGTCCACTTCTGAGCAGCGGCGTCCCAATCAGCATACTTCGCGCCCATGCTGAACTCGTTCTTGATGGCGTCGTCCAGATGCTGCGCTGCGCGCGCCCCGACATTGGCTGCGTCGTAGTAGAGCGCCGGGGCCTCGCTCGCGAGCGCAACCGCGCTCTTCTCGTCGTTCAGCACCTCGCTGCGCGCCTTGTCCCATGTCGTGTCGGAGAAGTTCGACTGCGCGGCGCCGACCGTGCTCTGGTCGCCAAACGCCTCGATCGCGGTGTATGCGCTCTGATCGTCGAAGTGCGAGTCGAGCTTGGCCACGAGCTCCTGGACTGTCGGGTCCTTGATGTTGCGAGCCGCCTCTGCCAGCGCCTCGGGGCCCTGCGCGTAAGCGGCGTCGAGAGCCTGCATCGTATTCGCGTGCTCGACCGCAGCGTCGCCCCAGAGCGAGCGGTCTGTGGCAAGCGTGTCGAGCGCCTCTGCGGCCTGTGGGGTCTCTGCCGCGTCTCGCAGATCCAGGATGGCCTGAAAGCGCTGGTCACGCGGGCGCTTCACGGCAGCTTCCAGGTCGTCGGCTAGCTCAGGGTGGGCATCCGCCAGCGAGCGAAGCGCGGAGCGCTGGGCCACGACGTTGTTGGCCACGACTGGCTTCACCGACGACGCGGCATCGGCGAGCTCCGTAGCCGTCTGCTCGATTTTCGCCTGCGTGTCGGCGCGCGCGCTGGCGAGCACATCAGGATGGCCCAGGTCCTCACCGGCCGCGCCAGCGCGGTCGATGGTGCGCTGCACCGCCTGCTTCACGGCAGACGGCGCTGCCTCCCCAAAGGCGGCCCCGAGCCCCTTTGCTATGCCGTAGCCTCCTCCCTCGAGGATGGCGCCAAAGGCGATATTCTTGCCGATGTTGCCAATGTCGATTGGCCGATTGTTCTCCTCGTTCGAGGCTGCAACTTCTTGCGTGGTGCCGAGCACCGTATTGGTGAGCGCAGCCGTGGCCAACGGAGCAGCACCCAAGCCAGCGCCGAGCCCTCCCGTGGCCGCTCCGAGCTCGGCATACTCTGGGAGGCTGCCAAGGAGCTTTCCTGCGAACGCCGCCTTCGGGTTGGCTTCCGCGCGGGCCGCCGCCTCGGGCGATACCGGGATCGGGCTGAGCGCCGTGGGATTGCCCATGGCGTCGACGTCTTCGGGAGCCGCGATGGCTCCTAGCGGCGCTGCGGCGGCGGTGAGCGCTTGCTCGCCTCCAGTCTTCAGCTCCTCACCGAGCGTACCATGCTCGGCTTGTAGCTGGTCTGTCTTCTGTTGCTCGGCGTAGGCCTCGGGCGTGCTCCAGCCGAGATGCTCGCGCGCGGCGTCGACTTGGTCGTCTGGGAATTCCCACTTCTGACCCGTGTTCGGATCGACCAGGAACTGGCTCATTGGACCGGCTTCCCGCCGAACTGCGCGGGCGCGAGTGGCGCCGAGCGATCCTGCGTGCTCAGCCGTGGCGAGACGATGCCCTTTGCTGTGTTGAGCGCGTCAGCGAGCTCGCCGTACGTTTTGGCAGTGAGCACATCATCCGCGTTCTTGACGCCAGCTGCCTCTAGGGCTGCAGCCGCGCGCGCTTTGGCATGAGCGATGGGCTTGTCGCCCCACTTCCAGAATCTCGGATCCCATGACCACGCGCCCTCTTCGGGTAGGCTGTCGTCCGGCTTCTT
>Ga0097621_100000117_pt1 | contig 45470 bp, 43 predicted proteins | sample KBSMisM72_FD_73165 | JGI IMG/M metagenome (GOLD analysis project Ga0097621, IMG submission 73165) | Miscanthus rhizosphere microbial communities from Kellogg Biological Station, Michigan, USA - KBS Miscanthus M7-2 (version 2) (version 2) | ecosystem: Host-associated > Plants > Roots >... | reverse complement strand
CACTACATGGGCGAAATCGACGGTGCGTTCCGGTCATGGGGATTTGCCCGCGGGGGCACCGGAGCCATTTCGAATTCTATCGCTGACGCGGCCCGCGAAGCCGGAGTCGAAATTCGCACCGAAGCGCCGATCGCTCAAATTCTGGTCAAGAACGGCAAAGCTACCGGTGTTGTCCTCGGCAACGGCGATGAGATACATGCGGACATCATCTCGTCAAGTGTCGACCCGCGACTAACGTTCACCAAGTTCATCGAGAAAGAGCATTTGCCCAGCGAATTTCTAGAGGATGTGAATCGTTACAAATATCGCGGCTCTTCGGGCAAGGTGAATCTTGCATTGGACGGGCTGCCAAACTTTAAATGCCTGCCCGGCGTGGGCGCGCACCTGCGCGGCGCGATGTCGATTTCGCCGAGTGTCGAATACATGGAGCGAGCCTACGATGACGCGAAGTACGGTAATTTCTCGCGCCGCCCCTACATTGACATGGTGATTCCGTCGCTGACCGATCCGTCAGTCGCGCCGCCCGGGAAGCATGTGATGTCCTGCTTCGTGCAGTACGCACCCTACAAATTGCGTCCCGGACTTAACTGGGACGAGCAAAAACAGGCATTCGGCGACAATGTGATCAATACTATTTCCGAATACGCGCCTAACTTAAAAAACATCATTCTGCACAAACAGGTCTTGACGCCGCTCGATATCGAACGGGATTTTGGCCTGAGTGAAGGAAATATTTTTCAGGGCGAGCTTTCTTTAGAACAACTGTTCTTCCTGCGCCCGGTGCCGGGATGGGCGCGCTTCCGCACTCCGATTGACAATCTATATATGTGCGGGTCAGCGACTCATCCGGGCGGCGGGATCATGGGCGCTCCGGGGCGGTTGGCGGCGCTGGAAATTCTTAAAGACAAGGGAACGGCCTAGACGATGCCCGATCAACGCGACGTCGTCATCGTTGGAGGTGGCCACAATGGATTGGTCACAGCCTTCTATCTTGCCAAGGCTGGTTTCAAACCGCTGGTGCTCGAGCGCCGTGGTCAGCCGGGTGGCGCAGCGATCACCGAAGAATTCCACCCCGGATTTCGCAGCTCGATCCTCGCTCATGCCGCCGGGCCTCTCCGCCACGATGTGCTACGCGACATGCAGCTTGAGAAGCATGGTCTGAAACTGATCTCTCCGGAAATTGGCCTAACCGCGCTCTCCCCGGATGGCCGGGCCCTGAGTTTCTACGGCGATACCAATCGCACGGTACAGGAGATCTCGAAGTTCTCCTCCAAAGATGCCGCGAAGTATCCGGAGTTCGCGCAATCCCTCACCAAGCTTGGCAAAGTAATTGGCGAAGCGCTGGCGTTGGCGCCTCCGAACATCGACGACCCGAGCAAAGGCGATCTCTGGGGCATGTTGAAAACCGGGCGCGCGATTCGCAATCTCGGAAAGCGCGACATGTACCGGTTGCTGCGCTGGGGTCCCATGGCGGTTGCAGATTTGGTCGCGGAATATTTCGAGACCGAATTGCTGCGTGCTGCGATCGGGGGGCGCGGAGTATTCGGAACATTTCTCGGTCCGTGGTCGGCAGGCAGCAGTCTGGTGTTGTTGATCCGGGCCGCAGGTGATGCCCACCCCGCGGGAGGAGCAGCATTCGCCGCCGGCGGCATGGGGTCAATCACGCAGGCTATGGCGGCGGCGGCCAAGCAGGCAGGCGCCGAGATCCGCACCGACGCGGAAGTCGCAGAAATCCGCGTCAAGAACGGCGCTGCTGCCGGCGTTGTGCTCTCGAATGGCGAAGAAATCTCTGCGAGGGCGGTGGTTTCGAATGCCGACCCCAAGCGGACGCTGTTGAAACTGGTTGATTCCACCCATCTTTCACCGGACTTCGTCATGAAGCTTCAGCATTACCGCATGCCGGGAACGGTGGCGAAAGTCAATCTAGCGTTGTCGGGTCTTCCGCAGTTCACGGCCTTGTCGGGAAATGACACGGCACTTCAAGGACGGCTCCACATAGGTCCTGAAATTGATTACCTGGAGCGGGCGTTCGACGATTCGAAGTATGGCAACTTCTCCAAGCAGCCCTATCTGGAAGTTGTAATTCCGTCCATGACCGATTCCTCGCTCGCTCCGGAAGGTCAGCATGTGATGTCCATTTACATGCAGTACGCGCCATTCAAATTGAAGAACAGCGATTGGGAAAGCCAGCGGGTGGCGCTGGGCGATACGGTCGTGAAGACGCTTGCCCAGTATGCCCCAAATTTGCCGGAACTGATCCTGCACCATCAGATCATCACTCCGCAGGACTTGGAAGACCTCTGCGGGTTGACTGGCGGGCACATCTTCCATGGAGAACTTTCGCTCGACCAGTTCTTCACCATGCGGCCACTACTAGACTGGGGACGATATAAGACGCCGATCGAAAATCTCTACCTTTGTGGCTCGGGTACCCATCCGGGCGCGGGATTGACCGGGGGTTCCGGCGCGAATGCGGCGAAAGAGATTGTTAAGGCTCTAAAAAAGTAAGCGCCGCGAGGAAGCCTCTGCAACACAGGCCATGAAGAACACCGCCATCCTGCTGATCTGCTGCCCTGACCGCCGTGGACTGGTGGCCAGCATTTCTGATTTCGTCTTCCGGCACAACGGAAATATCCTGCACGCCGACGAACATGGAGACGCAGAATCCGGTATCTTCCTGATGCGGGTGGAGTTCGATCCCTCACAGTTTGATATTCCTCTTGCCGACTTCGCCCAGCACTTCTCTCCTATCGCCGAGAAGTTTGAAATGCAGTGGAGGCTAGCGCAATCGAGCTTCCGGCCGAAGATGGCGGTCCTGGTTTCGAAATACGACCACTGCTTCGCCGACTTGCTTTACCGCCATAAGAGCGGAGAACTGACCTGCGATATCCCGCTGGTGATTTCCAACCATCCTGACAACCAGGCGTTGGCGGACTTCTACAAGATTCCGTTTTTTGTGGTTCCCGTTGGCAAAGATAACAAGCAGCAAGCGGAAGAAAAGATTCTAGGGTTGCTGCGTCAGCATAATCCTGACTTCCTGGTGCTGGCGCGCTATATGCAGGTTCTCTCGGAGAGTTTCGTGGATAAGTACCCGAGCCGGATCATCAATATTCATCATTCATTCTTGCCGGCATTTGTCGGCGCAAAGCCTTACCACCAGGCTTTCGAGCGTGGGGTTAAGCTGATTGGAGCTACCAGCCACTACGTGACCAACGTACTCGATGACGGCCCCATCATTGAGCAGGATGTGGTGCGCATCTCCCATCGCGACACGCTCGAAGACCTGCTGCAGAAGGGCCGCGATCTGGAAAAAGTAGTGCTCTCGCGTGCGGTGCGCTGGCACATTGAAAACCGTGTGCTGCTTTACGGGAACAAGACGGTAGTCTTCACCTAGGGAGTTCACTCTTTCCCGGAACTACCGCCCCGAATCAACTCCTCAGGAAACACACGCTTTAGCGCCCATTTTCGTTGCAGGCGCTGAAACGCCCGTCAATTCGCTCTCCGATTCGCCCGCCCGAAGGCGGGCACTTCCACCGCTCTTGCCAAGTCTTCGCAGCGTCAACCGGCTAGAGCCTTGGCCGTTTTACATTGTTTCGCTTCGCTTGCGCATAAACGCCGGCACATCCAGATCGTCCGGCTCAAAGGAAGCTACCACAGCTTCTGGAGCCGAATCCCGACGTGAGGTCTCGACGGTGGTTAATCCAGCGCTGCTGCCGGTGAACTGCGACATTACCCGAGTCGGGACCGGATCACGGTCTGGCTCCGGCTCGATAAATTCAGCAGACTCGTTTGATACCGTAAAGCTGTCCAAACTCTGCTTGCGGCGATGGAGGCGGTCTGAGTCTTTGAATCCGGTGGCGATCACCGTGATCTTCACTGAGTCCTTCATCTTTTCGTCCAGTACCGCGCCGAAGATGATGTTGGCATCCTCGTCGGCCGCATTCTGAATAATGGAGCAAGCCTCCTGGACCTCGGCCAACTTCAACGAAGCCGAACCGGTAATGTTAATCAGAATGCCGCGCGCGCCGTCAATGGCTCCTGCTTCAAGCAGAGGCGAAGATATTGCCTTCTGGGCCGCCTCAGTGGCGCGCCGGGAGCCGCTGGCCGACGCCGCGCCCATTACGGCGTACCCCATACCCGCCATGATGGCCTTCACGTCTGCAAAGTCGCGGTTGATGATTCCAGGAATGGTGATGATGTCGGAAATGCCTTGCACACCTTGGCGAAGAATATCGTCCGCCACCCGGAACGACTCGAAGAAACCAGCATCTTGGGCGACTGCCAGCAGCTTTTCATTGGGGATAACGATCGTGGTGTCAACCGACTCCATCAGTTCCGAGATACCACGTTCCGCCTGCTGCATGCGGCGCTTGCCCTCAAAAGCAAACGGCTTGGTCACGACCGCGACCGTCAGCGCGCCCATTTCACTGGCCAGAGACGCGATGATCGGTGCGGCGCCCGTCCCGGTGCCCCCGCCGAGGCCAGTGGTGACGAAGACCATATCTGCTCCTTCGAGGGCTTCGATGATCTTGTCGGAATCTTCGAGTGCGGCCTTGCGGCCAACTTCTGGATTGGCGCCTGCACCCAATCCATTGGTGAGCTTGACGCCCAGCTGGATCTTTACCGGCGCGCGCGACATGCGCAACGCCTGCAGGTCGGTGTTGGCAACGACGAACTCGATGCCTTCCATACCGGAGTCAATCATGCGATTGACCGCATTGTTGCCGCCGCCGCCCACCCCAATGACCTTGATCTTGGCATCGTTGCGTGTGTCTTCGATATAGCTGATACGAACGTCCTCTTTTTTCATGTGCGCCGCCACTCCAAGTGAATTTTTTGTTACCTGAACCCTCAAGCTCCCTTACCGACCAACATTGCTTTTAATTTCGAACTCCAACGGCCGTCTTGAAATCCGCGTGCAGTGCGGGATCGGTGGCTATAGGTGGCCATACCCAGTACGGTTGCGAACTCTGGCTCTGATAGGGTCGACGGCATTTTGGCCAGCGCCGCCGGCCAGGCAAGCCGCAGCCGTCTTCGCAGAACCGAATCCGCAACATCAAGAATTCCCGGCAGCCGAGATGCACCGCCGGTCAGAACGATTCCGGCCACACAATGCTCGAGCATTCCGGCGTGGCGAAGGTTGTCTCGCAACAGCTCAAACAGCTCGCGGGCTCGAGGCTCAAGGATTTCTCCAACTGTTCGTTGGGAAACCAGCCGTGAGGGACGGTCGCCTACCGATGGAACTTCGACCTCATTCCCTTCGGGGATCAGGGTCACCGCTGCGTTGCCATAGTGCCGTTTGATCTTCTCGGCTTCCGCTACGGGGGTACAGAGTCCGACCGACAGATCACTAGTGAAATGGTCACCGCCGATGGGAATTACTCCAGTGTGTCCAACTGAACCGTCCTGAAAGACCGCTAGGCTGCTGGCGCCGGCGCCAAGATCCACGATGCAGACTCCGAGTTCGCGTTCATCGGAGCGCAGGGCTGAATCGGCGCAAGCCAGTGCTTCAAATACCGTATCGTCAACATGAACTCCGGCACGGTTTACCGCGGTGACCACGTTCTGCACCGCACTCGACGCGGCGGTGACCATGTGGACGCGGACTTCCAAACGCGTGGCCATCATGCCCAGCGGATCGCGCACCCCAGCTTCGTCATCGAGAATGAACTCCTGCGGGAGCAGGTGTACGACCTCGCGGTCGGCGGGAAGCGGTACCCCGCGAGCCTTCTCTACAGCCATACGAATTTCTTCGCGGGCGATCTCGCGCGAGCGCGAGCCGAAGTTGATTCCTCCGTGGCTGTTCAAGCCTCGAATATGCGGCCCGGAGATGCCGACCAATGCATGCTCCACCGGCACCCCGGCACTGTCCTCGGCCGCTTCGACGGCTCTCTGAATGGATGCCGACGCCTTCTCCAGTTCAACGATAACGCCTTTGCGTGTGCCACGACTTTCTGTGACACCATGGCCGCGATAGCGAAGGCCGTTGTCCGTGATCTCGGCGACCAATACGCAGGTCTTGGCACTACCTACATCGACCACCGTTAAGAATTGTTCGTACTGGTTGCCCATGCGTCTATTAGTCCTGAGTTTTGGCAATTCCTGGACTTGGTTTCTTCTTCGCCACCACCTTCGGCTTCGCCTGAGCTGGCTTCGCTACCGCCGTCTTCACGGTGGCTTTTGGTTTCTGCTTCGTCACAGTCCTGGCGTGAAGCGGCCTGGACACCCTATGAGCGGCTGGTCTCTCTTGCGCTTTAGCGCTCGTTTTTGCCGGCAACGGAACCACGGCCTTGGCCGACTTTGGCAACGGGTCCCGCGTCACCAGAGCTGCCGGCTTGACACCTGCGGCCATCGCGGCTTTGGCAATCGATGCCGACAATGGCACTGGCTTCGTCGCGCCTCCCAGGTCAGGATTGACGATGATCTGCCGGTCGTAGCGTAAGTCGACCGATTCAAGCTTGTCGAACTGCTGCCGCCATTCGCGAATGTGGCTGACGTAAATCTTGTAGCGGTCCAGATAGTCCGAAGAGCCTAGGTGGATCAGGACCTCGCCTTCGCTGTTGTCGGCCAGGACTTTCACGTCATCTGGATCCGACAGATCGACTTCGCTCAACTCCTGCGAGTAGTTCCCGCCCCCGGAATCAAGTTGGCCAATAACATCAGCGTAAATCTTCATGCGGGCGAGCCGCGTGGATGGTGGCTCGCCCGGATTGGTTCCGACGATTACCGGGAACGAGTATTTACTTTTGCTTCCCCCAGGCAAATCCATCAAAGCGCCGCTCGGGTCGATCAAGAGAATTTTGGATGCGACCCGAGCGAATGCAGTGGGTGTGCGCTCGTGAACTTCAACTTTGAGCCGGTTCGGAACAAACCGCATGACGCTGGCAGCTTGCACCCATGGAATCTGCTCGAGCTGGGTCTGGCGTTGCGCCAGTGGAACAAAAAAAATGTTACGCCCAATGTCCCCGCCCATGACTTCCATTACCTGAGAGCGAGTAACGTTCTGAAGACCGGCAATCTCAATGTCATCGCTGGATTCAATCCGGAAGCGCCACGAATGTTCGCCGTAGCGGTAGATAAATCCCGCGCCGATGGCTGCGAGCACAAGCAGAACAGCAACCACGCCGATCCATGTCAGGCGTTTGGCAGTCTTTTTGGGGATTGAACCACGGCGGGCGGAGACACGCTTCTGCCCGCGAAGGAATGGCGATTCCTCCTCCACATCCAGATCAAGCACGCGGGCGTCGTCAAGATCAGGACGCAGTGCCTCTTCGGATGGTGGATACAACTCCTCCTGCGAGATGGTAGGACCGCTTTTCCGTGCCATCAATACAGGTCAGTTGTCGTGGGAACCGCGAGCGGTTTTAACTATAACTTCTTTTGCGGAATTGACATAGCAGAAATTTGCTGCAGTTTTGCACAGCAGCGCAAAAATTCATTCGGAGTCGTCGTCGATCTCAATGCTAGCGACTTTGCCATCAATTCTCGCCAAAGCGGCCTGAACCCGGGCCGTTGCCTCGCGACGCGCCATCACTTCGGCGGATCGTGCTTGAACCCGAGCCATGACTTCTTGAGCGCGGGCGTTAACACAATTCTGACGGCTAACGGCTACATAGACTGCCCGGTCAACGCGGCTATCGGCTCGATCGGAGAACCGGTTAAGAATCTCCGAGGTGCGGTTGAAGGCGCATGCGACCCAGGCGTTTGGGGTATCGCTGTGACCATAACGAGTGCCGATGCCGAGTGCCAAAACGCCTGCTGCCAACCAGTACATACTCTTATCGGAAGCCATAAATCACTCCTAAATTGCTTACCGAGGTTAGACGGGACGCCCCACAAATCGTCACCAGCCCACCCGTAGTTGTTATGTACGGGGAGTCAGGGAAGTCGGTTCCCGGAATCGGTATAAGTATTTCAACTTAGGCGGTTAGGCCACAGGCTGACGGATTGCAAGAGCCTGTAGCAGTTGGGGGGCAAGATGGGATACGCTGCCCGCCCCGAGCGTCATAATCATGTCGCCGTCTTGCGCGTCGGCCACCGCTTCGTTTACGGCATCTTCAAACGACGGCGCGTAAATCGCGGGCTTACCATTGTCACGAATCCGGCTAACGACTGCCTCCGCAGTAACACCTTCGATCGGCGGCTCACTGGCAGCGTAAATATCAAGAACAATTATTGAACCGGCATCCTCGAACGAAGCGGCGAATTCCTCTATAAGATCGCGGGTGCGGGTGTAGCGGTGGGGCTGGAAGATAACGTGAATCTTGCGAAATCCGCATTGCTTGGCTGCCGCCAGCGTCGCCCGAATCTCCGTGGGATGATGCCCATAGTCGTCGATCACGCTGACCCCCGCGGCTTTTCCCTTGAGCTGGAACCGGCGATCCACGCCCCGGAAACCCGCCAAGGCGGCGCGAATCTGGTCGGTAGGCACATCGAGCCCTGTGCCGACGGCGATCGCCGCGGTCGCGTTGAGAATGTTGTGGGTACCGGGCACATGCAACCGAAATTCTCCCAGTTCTTCGCCCCGATATTTCACACGAAAATGACTAGTCGGCTGATTCTGGCTCTGATCAAAGCTTGCTGAACCCAGCTTAATTTCGAAATCGGACCCGCGTCGCGTCCCATAAGTGCAGATTCTGCGCCGAATGACCGACAACATTCGCCGCAGTACAGGATCATCGTTGCAGAGCACCACCATGCCGTAAAACGGAACTCGATCCATGAATTCAAGGAAGGCACGTTTGACGTCATTCATATTGCGATAGCAATCCATGTGCTCGCGATCGATATTGGTCACGACTGAAAGAATGGGCGAGAGCTTAAGGAAGGAACGGTCGCTCTCGTCTGCTTCCGCCACCAGATATTGCGAGTTTCCCAGGCGCGCATTGGAACCCAGGGCATCGACCCGGCCGCCAACTACCACGGTGGGATCAAGTCCCCCCGCGGCTAAAACGGCCGCCACCATCGATGTCGTTGTGGTTTTGCCGTGCATCCCGGCGATGGCGATGCCGTATTTCAGCCGCATGAGTTCGGCCAGCATCTCTGCCCGCGGAATCACCGGAATATGAAACTTGTGGGCCTCGGCTACTTCAGGATTTTCCGGAGAGACAGCAGAACTGATAACGACGACTTCTGCGCCGGCAATATGCTCCGGACGGTGGCCTTCGTACGTGATGGCCCCCAAGCTGGCAAGACGAAGGGTGACGCTGGAAGTTCTTAGATCGGATCCGGAAACTTTAAAGCCAAGATTCAGGAGCACTTCGGCAATACCGCTCATGCCGATGCCCCCGATTCCGACGAAATGCACGCGTTGTATCTTGGCAAACATTTAACTGTCTAATTTCACTCCGGCAAGCTTCGCAGCCATGGCGGCGATGTCGCGTGCTGCCGACGGATGCGCCAGTTTGCGCGCTGAATCTGCCATCTGCTGCAACCGCGCCGGGTCACTGAAAAGAGCGCGTACCGTTTCTACCAGACTTTCTGCTGTGAGTTTCGCTTCTTCCAGCATGACGGCGGCTCCAGCCTGTTCCAGAGCCTCAGCGTTGCGCTTCTGGTGATCATCGGCTGCGTGCGGAAAGGGAACAAAGACAGCTGGTTTCCCCGCAGCGGTTATTTCGGCCACGGTACTGGCGCCCGACCGGCAAAGAACTAAATCTGCGCGAGAAAAGAACGACGGCATGTCGTCGATAAATCGATACACCTCGACAGCTGTCCCCAATGTGGAATAAGCCGCCTGGGCTCCCGGAAAATCCCTTTCTCCAGTCTGGTGGACAATATGAATCGCAGGTACCCGCTTCAATAGTTCCGGCAACGCCTGGATCACTGCGTGATTGATCGCCCTTGCGCCTTGGCTTCCACCAAAAACCAGGAGATCCCTGCCCTCCGTGGATTTCGTCTGAGTCTCGAAAAACGCGTGTCGCACCGGGACGCCTGTAACTTGCGCCCGACGGAAGAATTTTCCGGTCTCTTCGAAGTGCACCGCTGCGGCGGAAACCCAGCGGGCAACTATGCGGTTGGCGAAACCAGGGACCACGTTGGGTTCAAAAGCAACTGTAGGAACTCTTCCCAGTACAGCAGCCAGCATGGCAGGACCGGAGGCGTATCCGCCGACGCCGATCACGACTTGTGCGCCGAAATCCTTAAGAATTCGGCGCGCTTGAAAAACGGCCATCGGCAGGGCGAACAGCGTTTTGAGACGGGTTTTCAGACCAACTTTGTTGAGAGCTCCGACCTCAACCAGGCGGAGGGGAAATCCAGCCGCCGGCACCAGACGGGTTTCGATTCCACGCGCCGTGCCCACGAAAAGAACTTCAGCCCCGTATCGCGCTTTTAGTTCCTGGGCGATGGCCAGAGCAGGAATAACGTGTCCGCCAGTGCCTCCACCTGCCAGAATTGCCCGCATGAAATGACTATACCGTGAAGCTCAGTCGGCCTGTTTGCTCACGTTTAGCAGGACTCCGACGCAGGCCAGTGTGATGAACAAGGACGATCCGCCGTAGGAGACAAAGGGTAGTGGGATACCTTTGGTCGGCATCATGCCCAGAACCACGCTGATGTTGATAAAGGCTTGCACCACCACCATGGAAGTAATTCCGACCACCAGAAAGCGGCCGAATAAATCCTGGGTCTTGAGCGCAGTGCGGATTCCTCTCCACAGGAATGTTCCGAAGAGTGCGACCACGAGTAGTGCGCCGATCAGGCCAAGCTCTTCGGCAGTGACCGAAAATATGAAATCGGTGTGCGGCTCGGGAAGATAGAAGAGCTTCTGTTTGCCCTCCATCAGACCCAGACCGGTTATACCGCCCGTGCTGACCGCAATTAATGACTGAATGATATGGAAGCCGCTGCCTTGCGGATCGGAGTAGGGATTGAGAAAAGCCAGAATGCGGGCCTTGCGGAAGGCGACATGAAAGATGAGGAAATACAACGGTAGCAGCGATCCTACAAAAGCGTAGCCGATGTACCGCATATCGAGCCCGGCGACGTACATGATACATACCGTGATTGCAGCGCAGGCGATAGCGGTACCAAGATCGGGTTGCAGGACGATGAGCACCAAAAACACCATCGTCGGAACAATGGCCGGTAGCAAGGTGCGCCGCCAATCCTTCATCTCTTTGGTCCGGCCCTCCAGAAAGAAAGCCAAAAACAGGATCAACGCAGGTTTCGCCAGCTCTGCAGGTTGCAGTGAAAAGCCACCCACATGGATCCAGCGATGTGTGTTGTGCGAACGATCCAGGAATAAGGCCAGAATCAAAAGCAGCGTGGTCCCGCCTAGCACCGAGAAAACGACCGCTGACTCCTTGTAATACTTGTAGTCAATCTTCATGCCGGCGACCATGGCGGCCATTCCGGCGACGGCCCAACCCAGCTGCTTCCAAAGAAAGTAGTAGCCAGACCCGAATTTTTCCTTGGCCATGATGGCTGAAGCACTGAAGACCATCACCAGCCCGACAAAGACCAGGATCAGAGTGACCGTAAACAGCCACCCATCCACACTCACACGCTTAGCCATGGGAAATTCATTCCACCACGTAGGAACTGAGAGGCGGAGAATTTTTTGTGCAGATTTTCAGGCAGAGAGTGACTGACTTGGTTCGGGTGCCGTAGCTGAATGCTCAAAACCGAATGCTGAGAACTAAGGGGTCCGATCCCCCAACTTTGCGACTGCTTCCTTAAAGACCCGTCCCCGGTGCTGGTAGTTATCAAACTGGTCGAAACTGGCGCAGGCCGGAGCCAAGAGCACTATATCGCCAGCCACAGCGTTTGTAGCGGCTAGGTTTACCGCGGACTCCAGGGTTCCGGCACGGACAATATCGGCGGTCCCTTTGATCTGCGATTCGATTTTCTCTGCGGCGGCGCCGATGGTATAGACGTGTTTCACCCGCTCGCGCAGCAGGCTGTGCAGGACGGTATAGTCGCTGCCTTTATCCTTTCCGCCGAGAATCACGTGGATGTTGGCGGGAAAGGATTCCAGAGCCTTGATGGTCGCGTCCACATTGGTGGCTTTGGAATCGTTGTAGTATTCGACGCCCTTTATCGTAGCGATGTACTCGATACGATGCTCCACCGCCCTAAAGTTCTGGACTGTCTGGCGAATCTTTGCTGCCGTAGTACCCAATAATCTGCCAACCGCCACTGCGGCCAGCACATTTTCCACGTTGTGCCCGCCTTTCAGCGGTATCTCTGAGACCGGCATGACGTCTTCTAAACCGCCGGATGAGAGAAAATAGATGTTCCCGTCCCTGACGAATGCGCCTTGCGCCAATTCCTTCTTTCGGCTGAACCAAAAAACCTGAGACTTCACATTGGGGCTAAGTTCTGTGCAGGTCGAGTCGTCAGCATTCAAGACCGCAAAGTCGGTTGGCTGTTGATTCTCAAAAATGCGGGCTTTTGCATCGACATAGGCACGGAAAGTCCCGTGACGGTCAAGGTGGTCTGGGGTCACGTTGAGAACAACCGCGACTTTGGGATGGAAGCTTTCGATCGTCTCGAGCTGAAAGCTGGAAATCTCCAGCACCATGGTGGTTTCGGATGTCGTACCTTCAACCAATGAAATGGCCGGCGTGCCGATGTTTCCGCCAACTACAGTCGGACGTCCGGCCGCAGCGACAATTTCGCCCGCCAAAGTGGTGGTCGTTGTCTTGCCGTTCGACCCCGTAATGGCAACGATCGGGCCGGGGAAAAACCTCGCTGCCAGTTCGATCTCGCCGATTACCGGCTCACCAGTCGCCCTCGCTTGAACCAAGGGCGGTGCATCTACCGGAACGCCGGGACTAACCACGATCAAATCCTTCTCCCGGAAAGTGCGTTCCCCATGTCCGCCCGTTTCGACGACGATGCCATGGTCGAGCAGAAGAGGGATCTCTTGTTGCAGCTGGGCCTGCGTCTTGGCGTCGGTAACCGTGACAGTTGCCCCATGCGCCTTCAGAAATAGCGCCGAGGCCACGCCCGACTTCCCCAGTCCAACCACCAGAACCCGCTTGTTAGTGAGATCCACGATTTGGATTGAACCACAAAGACCTAACTAACCACAAAGGAGACGAAGAACACCCATGCTTTGCTTCCTGGACCCTGGTGCCCTTCGTGTTTATTGCTCTTTTTTCCGGCGCTACCTGAGTTTCAATGTCGTAAGCGCGAACAAAGCGAATACCAGTGACGCGATCCAGAAACGCACAATAATTTTCGACTCCGACCACCCCAATAGCTCAAAGTGGTGATGGATCGGTGCCATTTTAAAGATTCTCTTCTTGCGCAGTTTGTAGGAACCGACCTGCAAAATCACCGAAAGCGCTTCGATGACGAAGACCCCTCCGATAAAGGGCAACAATAATTCCTGCTTGATAATCACGGCGACCGTCCCGATGGCGCCACCCAAGGCCAGCGACCCGACGTCGCCCATAAAAACTTCAGCAGGATGGGCGTTGTACCAAAGGAATCCGATAGCGGCGCCCACCATGGCCCCACAAAAGATCGTCAGCTCGCCAACTTGCGGCATGCGTTCCAGCTCGAGGTAGGTTGAAAAGGTAGCGTGCCCGCTGACGTAGGTAAGAACCGCTTCGGCGGCTGCCGCAATCACCGTGCAGCCAATAGCTAGACCGTCCAATCCGTCAGTGAGGTTGACAGCATTGCTCGACCCCACCAGCACAATTGCGACAAAGGCAATGAAAGGAACAAATGCCAGTGGCCAAAGGTGGGCATTGTGTACCAGATTTTCGATGACTAGGTCATGCCGGAACTGTTTGAAGAACGGCACCATCAGGTTGGTCGAGTAGAGCCCACGATTCTGCATCGCGATCAGGGCCACTCCGATAAGGAGGCTGGTCAGTACCTGGAGTCCAAATTTAGCGCGGCTCGTCAGTCCCAGATTGCGACGATGAACAATCTTGATGTAGTCGTCGGTAAACCCGATAGCTGCAAAGGCACAGATAGCGATCACCGCCACCCACACAAAGCGATTGCTAAGATCCGCCCATAGCAACGTAGGGATGACTACGGAAATGACGATTAGCAGTCCGCCCATGGTGGGGGTGCCGGCTTTTTTCTGGTGAGCCTGCGGGCCCTCCTCGCGAATGTACTGGCCGATCTGGAATTCGCGCAGCCGGTTGATGACCAGCGGTCCGATCACCAGCCCAGTGAAAAGCGCGGTCATGCTGGCGAATGCCGTACGGAAGGTCAGGTAACGAAAAATTCGGAACGGCGGGAAGTAGCGATAAAGCTCAAGATATAGCAGCCAATAGAGCAATCCGCCTCCGTCGAGTCCTATTCGTTATCCGCGCCCGCTGGCTGCATTACTACGACGGGCATTCCACGTGTCCAATGCCCGCTCAAGCTTTACCCCTCGCGAAGCCTTGAGAAGTACTACATCGCCTTCGCGGGTTTCGCGCGCCAGCCACTCACCCGCCTCTTCCGGAGTGGAGAGGAACTCAGCCCGTATTCCCGAATCGCGTGCGGCTTCAGCGATCTGCTTCGCGTGACCACGAACGCCAATCACGATATCGATGCCCTTGCGGGACGCATGCTGCCCGCTGCGGCGGTGAAGATCTTCTGCAGCCGGGCCCAGTTCCAGCATTTCGCCTGCGACCACAATGCGGCGTTTAGCAGACATTTCAGCCAAGGCATCGATCATGGCCTCCAGTGCCTTTGGATTGGAATTGTAGCAATCGTTGATCACAGCGATGTTACCCACTTGGAGTACCTGTCCACGCTTGTCGGCAGGGCGGAGCGAAGCCAACGCGTTGGCAGCGTCGGAAGGACTCAGGCCACGTTCCAAGGCCACGGCCACGGCGGCCAATGAATTCTGAATATTGTGTGCACCTACCAATGGCAGCAGGACGTTTTCCCGGCAACCGCCGACGACCAGATCGAAGCTCGAGCCCTCTGCTCCCCGCGGCGTTATATTCTCAGCCCGGACATCAGCAATTGGCCTGATGCCGAAGAGCACAACTTTGCCTTTGAAATTTCGCCCAAACTGCGAAACGTATTCATCGTCGGCGTTGAGAACGACTGTCCCCCCGCTAGCTAACGATTCCACCAGTTCGTACTTGGCGCGGGCGATCTCGGCGATCGACTTGAAGAATTCCAGGTGCACCGCCGAAACGTTGGTTACGACACCAATTTCAGGCTGCGCGATCTCGGCCAACGCTGCGATTTCGCCCGCGTGAGACATCCCCATCTCGATGACCGCGATATCGTGCTCACGTTCAAGCTTGAGCAGCATGAGGGGAAGTCCGAAGTGGTTGTTGAAATTTCCCTCGGACTTCAGAACCCGAAACCGAGTGGCGAGAAGATGCGCAATCGCCTCTTTCGTTGTGGTCTTGCCGGCTGATCCAGTGATCCCTACCAGCGGTTTGGCCCACAACCGCCGCACTGCCGTAGCCAGCCTCTGCAATGCCGAGAGCGTATCTTCGACCGCGATAAGGCTCGTTTTGTTCTGGTATCGCCCAAGCTGGTCTTTTCGGACTATTGCCGCAATTCCGCTGCCCAACGCTCGCTCTACAAAGTCGTGACCATCGAAATTCTCCCCTTTGACAGCAAAGAAGAGTTCACCGGGGCGAATGGTTCTGGAATCAATGGAATAGCCCTGCGCGAGGGCATTGGGATCAAATTCGCCACTGGCGGCCAGGACTTCCGCGATGCGAGCAAGAGGAAGTTTCATGTAGGCTTGCCCGTAGTCTCGCAGTCGTAACCAGCTTCCCGCAAGACCTGACGGGCCACCTCGACATCGTCAAAAGGAATAGCACCTTCGCGTGTGATTTGTACTTTTTCGTGGCCTTTCCCCGCCAGGAGTACGATGTCTCCCGGCCCGGCCTCACGAATGGCCAGCGCGATCGCCATTTTCCGGTCCGGTTCCATCTTGTACTTGGATCCCGCACGCTGCAGGCCGACCATTGCATCGTTCATGATGGCCAGGGGATCTTCACTGCGGGGGTTGTCGGAGGTCAGCACCACGAAATCACTACCTCGCCCCGCGGCCTCCCCCATTAACGGACGCTTGGCGCGATCGCGGTCACCGCCGCACCCGAAAACGGTGATGACGCGCCCCTTTTCTCCTGCTTGCTTCACAAACTCGCTGGCCAACGCCGTTAAGTTCCGCAACGCGTCATCGGTGTGAGCATAATCAACCACCACGGTGAATGGCTGATCGCATTGCACCCGCTCGAAGCGCCCGGGAACCCGTGCCAGGCCTGCAATTCCCTTGGCAAGAACTTCGAGGCCACAATCCCGTGCATACCCCGCCGCCACCGCAGCAAGGATGTTGTAGACGTTCACCTTACCGATCAGCGGAGAAAAAACAGGAATCGCTCCAGCGGGGGTCACTGCATCGAATTTTGTCCCGCGAGACGTGACCTCAATTCTTGCGGCATGAAAATCTCCCGTCGTCCAGCCGTACGTCAGCACCTCAGACCCGCGTTTCTTGCTCAGCACGGTTAGCTTGCGCCCATACTCATCATCGCAATTCGAAACCGCGACCCGGGGCGGCTCGGTGCCAACGCCCTCGAAAAGAGCCTGTTTCGAGGCGAAGTATTCGTTCATGGTGCGATGGTAGTCGAGGTGATCGCGGGTGAGATTTGTAAAAATTGCGACGTCAAAAGAAATACCGAAGACCCGCTGCTGCGCCAGCGCATGCGACGAAACCTCCATTATCGCTTCCGTTGCGCCTATCCCGGCCGCTTCAGCCAAGATTTGATTGAGTTCCAAAGCCTCGGGAGTCGTATGCGGCGCCGGCAAAACCTTCCCTGCGACGTGGTATTCGATAGTTCCGATCAGCGCGCTCTTTCGGCCTGCCGCCGACATAATACATTCGAGCAGAAAGGCTGTAGTACTCTTCCCGTTGGTGCCAGTGATTCCAGTGAGTGCTATTCGCCGTGCAGGATGCTTATAGAAATTCCCGCTCAGCCGAGCCAGCCCCCGCCGGCCATGAGCCACCTGTGCCCAAGCCACTCCTTCTCGTGGCTTTTCCGTAGTTGAATCGGAGACCACTGCCACCGCTCCAGCGGCAATCGCATTCTCGATAAACCTGTTGCCATCACTGGTTTCCCCATGCATGGCAACAAAAACATCGCCGGGTTCAACCCGCCGGGAATCGTATTCGACGCCGCTAATCGCAGGATTGCCGCTCTGGGTAAGGATTTCCGCACCGTCAAGAAGTTCGCGGAAGGTCATAGGAGGTAAGTCTAAGGTCTCTTGATTCAGGTGTAGAGACGTTGCTGCACAATGTCTCGGCTCAGCACAGGTTTCGGACGCAGGCGTAATGGAGCTATATCGCTACACTATCGCGCAAACTTCACAACCACCCGTGATCCGGCGGCGACGTGCGATCCGGCAACCGGCTCCTGCTCGCGGGCCAAGCCGCTTCCCACCACGTCGAGATCAAGTCCGCTTCCCGCCGCGACCTCAACCGCCGATCGCACGCTCTTGCCCACGAATGATGGCACAACAATACCGCCCTGCTCGACCTCCAGCATGACGGTGCCGCTAGAAGGTTTTAGCACGGGCATATTTATGGAGGCCGTGGGCTTTTCCTTCGTTTGTACCAGCACTTCTTTTTGCCTCAACCCAGCCGCCACAATGTCAGTCTGTTCCGGAGAGTTCTTCTTCTCCTCCACGAGCGCGCTGGTAGTTGCCTCCATCGGCGTCCCCAAATGATCGGGTGGGCTGTCACCAAGATCATCTTCTCTTGCATTGCGGCGCGCTATCATCAGTTGACGGCTGGCGGAAATGTCTACGTCGTGCGGCGTATGCAAATACTCCAGGACTTGCTGGGCAACCCGCCGAAAAACCGGTGCAGAAATTTCTCCACCCTGATGCCGGCCGACAGCCGAATCCAAGATTACAGCCACAGTGATCGCAGGATTATTGATTGGCGCGAATCCGGCGAACGATGCCACGTATTTGGTATGCGAATAGGCGCCGGTTGCAGGATCAATTTTCTGTGCCGTGCCGGTCTTTCCCGCTGAAGAATAGCCATCGAGAATCGCCTTAGGGCCGGTTCCTTCTAGGATCACGCCCTGCATCATTTGTTTCATCTGGGCGGCGGTCAGCGGAGAGATCACGCGATGTTCGTTTGCGGGATGAAACACCACTTGTTGTGGAGCTTGCTGCGGTTCGGCAGTCGTCGCGACAATTCGCGGCGCTACCCACACACCATCGTTGGCGATGGTCGAGACCAAGGCGCCGAGTTGCAATGGCGTCACCCCAATTTCCTGACCCATCGAAATTGCGCCAATGGAAACCTTGGACCAGCGGCTCACGGGCTTTGTCATCCCACGGGTTTCGCCCGGCAGCTCAATTCCGGTCTGCTGGCCAAATCCGAAGGCGCGAATGTACTTGTAAAAGCGGTCTTCTCCAAGGCGCAAAGCGATCTTGATGGCGCCCACGTCGCTCGAATTGGCCAGAACTTTCGAAACCGTGAGAAGACCATAGGGTTTGTGATCACGAATCCGCAATCCATTGATAACGATGGATCCGTTTTGGCAATCGAAAACTTCGTTCGGGTTCGTGATTTTCTCTTCCAGCGCAGCCGCAATCGTCACCAGCTTGAAGGTCGATCCCGGCTCGTAGATGTCGCTCACCGCGTGGTTCTTGAGGCGATCAGGCTTGATCTCGCCGGAATTATTCGGATTGAAGGTCGGCCGGTTGGCCAGGGCCAAAACTTCGCCGGTTCGCGGATTCATGACCAGCACGGTGCCCGCCTCGGAGTGGGTCTCCGCCATTGCGGTTTCCAATTCGCGTTCCGCGATGTACTGAATACGCTCATCGATGGTGAGCACCACACTCTGGCCTGGATCGGGCTGCTTCTCTACGCTGCCGAACCACTTGCGGCGCGCGTCGACGGAAACCATCATGCGGCCCGGCGTTCCGCGGAGCTCATCGTCGTACTGGCGCTCCACCCCGCTCAAGCCCTCATCATCCATGCCTACATAGCCCAACACCTGTGCGGCCAGATCGTTCTTGGGATAGAAGCGCTTCGATTCTTTTTGGAAGAAGATGCCCTTCAGATTCAGTGCGCGAATTCGAGCAGCGATCTCCGGATCAGCCTTCCGCGCCACCCAACAAAAACTCTTTGCCGCATGACATTTCGCCAGCAGCTCACGCGGATCGGCTTTCGTGATCCGGGAAATCAACGCCATGGTGTTAGCAAGATCGGGTATGTCGTTGGGGATCGCGAATACCGATTCCACCGACATCGACATCGCCAGTTCGCGACCGGCGCGTTCGTAAATGATTCCGCGTTTGGCCGCTACCTCAGTGGTGCGCTGCTGCTGGCGCTGTGCCCGTTGGGCGTATTCTCCATAGCAAAACACCTGCAGGTAGACCAGGCGAGCGCTAATGGCGGCTCCCCAAACCATCAGGATGCCGGCAAGTATGTAGACGCGAGTATTTTTGCCGTTGCGCTGCATGAGCCTATTCCAGATGCTAAGCCTTGTCATTCCGAGCGCAGACAATTGCGCGAGGAATGACAAAGTGGGCTAGAGTATCTTCCATAAGACACACATGGCGGCCCACCGAGTTCCGGCAGCCGCCAATGAGTTTCATCAAGGCGAGCCACCTGCTCTCCTTGAAAGCCGAGTTAAGAGCGAACTACCGCGACGAGACCACCCAGATCGGAGTTACACTCGCCAGGACCGGTGCGCTACGCTCTGGCATGGCCGTATCCAGGCGAATCACCTGATTTGCGTCGGGTGACTTCAGCCCCAGGCGGCGGGCCATGATGTCGATCCGTTCCGGATCACGCAATGAAGCCTGCTCAAGCCGCAAGGCACGATTCATTTCGACCAGACCATCGCGCTGTGACCGCAGCGATTCAATCTTGTATCCATATTCGATGGCCGCGAAGTGTTGCCAGGCAAAAGTCATCACCAGAAGAAACAAGCATCCCAGCGCAATTCCGAATTGCCGCATTTCCCGACCGCGATTGGGATCTTCCACCTTGCGCAGCCGCGAGTTATCAATTTGTTTGTGAAAGTAAACTTCCGGCGTACCCGTCCAGCAGGGGTGGTTGCGCCGGCTGAGTGGAGTTTCTTCCTGCTGAACCGCGGCCGCTGCTGCCATTTATGCCACCCCGGCGAGACTGGATTCGAATTGCGCCATTTCGCCCTGCGCCACCGCGTACCAGTATTGCAACTTCTCCTCTTCGGCGTGGGTTTGCGATTGGACGTTATGCTCCGCCCGCGCTACCGTGTTCATCAGATCGTTGATTAAGGTGCCCGTGTACATTTACTGCCTCCGCTGTTTCGAGTCGTTTCCCGATTAGCGCTCTGGCGGCGCCTGCAGGAAATTCTTGCTACCGCACTCCTGGAACTTGCCCCGGCACGGCGTCCGAAGCACGCACCGGGGATCGGCTGGTTGGCCGAAACCTAAACTTTTTCTATCGCCCTAAGCTTCGCGCTACGCGAGCGAGGGTTGCGATCGACCTCCTCCTGACTGGCCGTTACCGGCTTCTTAGTCAGCACCCGGTAGATACCCTGCTTCACTCCATCGCGGAAGGCATCTTTCACGATGCGGTCCTCCAGCGAGTGGAAGCTGATGATCACCATCCGCCCGCTCGATTCCAGCAATTGCGGGGCGGCTTCGAGCAGCCCACGCAGTTCGACCAGTTCACGATTTACGAATATTCGGAGAGCTTGAAAGGTCCTGGTCGCCGGATGAATGCGCTCATGTTTCATTGACCGGGCCGCGGCTGATATCACGGCTGCAAGTTCCGCAGTACTAGATATCGGCCGCGACCGGACAATGGCTCTGGCGATTCTCCGCGACCTCCTTTCCTCACCGAATTCGTAAATCAGGTTGGCGAGTGTGACCTCGTCAAACTGATTTACCACTTGTTCGGCGGTGAGCTCGCTCTGCGGATTCATTCGCATGTCGAGCGGCCCGTCCGCCTGAAAACTAAAGCCTCGCGCCGGGGTGTTGAGCTGAAAACTGCTTACTCCAACGTCGGCCAGAATTCCGTCTACCTGGTCGTTGGTCGTTCGTCGTTGGTCGTTGGCCAACTCTGAAAACGATCCGTGCCTCAACTCGATGGCCGGCCAGTCCGCTGCGTCTGCGCCAACGACCAGCCGTTCCCGCGCGATCTCCAGCGCTGCCGGATCCCTATCGACCCCAATCAAACGACCCTGTGCGCCTAGGCGTCTTGCAATTTCGTAGCTGTGCCCGCCCAACCCCACGGTCGCGTCGATATAAGTCCCGCCCCGCCGGACGGCTAAAAAATCGATCGCTTCTTTTAAAAGAACCGTGACATGGCCACTTTCCGCGCCACCATGCCCACCCCGCTCGGGGATGTCCAACCCGTCCGCCACTAGATGCCCAGCTCGTTGAGCGTGCTTTCATCCTCAGGCGTAAACTGCTGCTCCTCGATCTGTTTACGGAACGCTTCGAGGTTGCGTACTTCCAAATACGTCAGGTTTCCCAGGACCGCCACTTCCCCTTTTATCTGCGCCGCATCTCGCAGCAGTTGGGGCATTAGCAAGCGTCCCTGGCCATCCATCTCAACCTGCTGGCCCCAGTAATTCACCCGCTCCAAAAACTTCTTCTTCGTGGGATTAAAGGTGGAGAGCCCTGCTAACTTCTGCTCAATCCGCTCCCATTCCTCGAAGGGATACACTTGAGCAACCTTTCCGTCCAAGCTGGTGATATAGAATTGCTGGCCGTACTTCTCGTCGATCACGCGCTTGAATTCCGCAGGGACTTTGAGTCGTCCTTTTTCGTCCACACGGGTTGGGTGATTGCCGCGAAACATATTCCGGGCCCTTACGGGCCTTAGTTTTGGTAGCTACTACAGCGGGGGAGCAGAAAACATTCAAAATGCCAGTCGTTTCAGGTTCTGTGGGTCGGTTTTTAAGGGTGTCAGTACTAAATTCCACTGGCGCCTCGTTTGTTATCTTTCGCCCACGACCTCTAACTTCTTGACCACTTTCAACCACTTTTGTCCACATCCTACGCCTAAACTGTTTGTTGTCAACGGGAAACTTCTAAGTCGTTGCAGGTAAAATTGAAGGTTAGGAGAAACCACTATAAAGTGTGGCTTACTAGAAAGATGACCGCAAGCGATAGTGTTTAGGCACGAGGTTCCTCTGTGAAAACCCTATTGGAATCAGCGAAATAAAAGCGAATAGATTTTGTGGAAATTTTGGGCTGCTACTTTTCTTGAGCGCTCCGTCCCCAATTTTGGGAAAAATGGACTGTTCCTCCCCTCATGGGACAATAAAAAGCCCCGGGCAATTTGCCCGGGGCTTGAAATTTATTCTTTGATTGGCTACCAGACCAGCTTGGCACCCAACTGAATGTGCCGCGACCCGCCTGAACCAACCACTGGGTTCGAAATACCCACGTCCGGAGTCGCACTCACTACTCCAAGGTCGTTAATCCCAGCCACCGGATCGGAAAGGTCTGTTCCGATGGTGTAGAGGCCGTCGAAGTTGGGATGATTCAAGATGTTGAAGAACTCGCCACGAAGCTGAAGGCTGACTCTTTCACTAAACTGCCAGCGCTTGGCAATCGAGAAATCCAGGTTTGCATTGCCCGGGCCCCGGAAAAGGTTCCGCGCCATGTTCCCAAATGTTCGGTAGGGAGGCGGCGTTATGACGGCGCTTCCCGAGATGAAGCATCCATAAGATCCCAAGTCAGCTCCGGGGCGTGCTGCTGCCTGACATTGCGGGTTTCCTGACGCCTGCGCCGGATGATTATCGCTGTCGAACAAATATGTCATTGGTTTGGCGGGATCGGTGGTCCAATGGACGTCGCTCGGGTTTCCAGAAAAATCCCAGCGGTCCAAGAATTCGCCCGAGAAACTAATATCGTCGCTCGAGTCGTAGAAACTCATCGGCTCGCCACTTTGCAAATTGAGAATGTTGCTCAGCTGCCAGCCACTTCCCATTTGCAGTGGCGCGGAACTGCGGCAGCTGATAGCGCATGGAAAGGGTAAAGCGATTGCGAATGTCGTAGTCGGCATTGCCCGACTCCGGAGCAAATGTCCGATCGCAGAGATCGACAACAACAGTCAACCTTCTTCTACTCAACGATTTCAGTAGAGCAATTTGCCTGCTTGCGTACTGCGGACGACACCCTTCTCTACCGATAGTGAGTACGAATTTCCGCCTTCGCCTGCCCATCGATCCAGATCGAAGTGCGATCCATGCGGCGCGTGATAAACCTCAAGCTTCTCAAAGGTCAACGGAGTCTTTGCTGCACACACCTTCGGCTGCTGGGTTGGGCGAATGAAGTAAACGCCTTTCCCCGGACCAACTACTGAACCTCTGCCATCGCCCTCAACCAGAAATGCCGATTTCTCATCAATGGCAATGTCCCTGGGGTCCTTTTCAAGGCCGTCCTGCATCAATCGCGACAGGAAGACCAAGGTCCTCCCCAGGCGGTCGCGCTTGACGAAATGGCTGTCGGTGATCTTCCCTTCCAAGTGCGGGATCTTCAGGAAGTCAGCCACCAGTGTCACTCGTTCATGGTATGGGTCCGGCAAAACATCACTCGAACGCAGGTCGGGATCATCCCGTTTGTCCTTTAAGCATCCATATCCAAACTGTCCTTGGATGGCCAGTCCCGCGCTGGTTCCGCCAATCGGCTTGGCTTCGGCGATGTTTTGATTGATCGCATCCTGGACAGGCGTTCCCTTCCAAAAGTTTACGTATCGAGACTGATCGCCACCGGCAATAAAGACAACCTCGGCTCGGCGGATCGTCTCAGCGACCTTTGGCTCCTGGGCAGAAGCGCGGTCAGGGATAACCAGCGTCGCAACCGAATTCGCTTTACACAGCCCACTCACGTAAGAGTTGTAATCATCATCACCCCGAGCCCGGAGGATCAAAAAATCTCCCCCGCCCCCCTTGTTGCACAACCAGCCGAATGCCTCATCCAGATCGGAGCCGCCACCCATCATGGCGATGCCGAAGGAAGTTTTGGTCGTAACATCGGTCTGCGAACCAATGCGCATGTACTGGAAGGACGCCGCGCTGCCGATGGAAGAACCAAGAAAAATAATCGCAGGAAGAAACCGAAGTCGAGAGGCCATGGGACAAACACTATAATCGAAAAATCACCGCGGACAATTAGGTTCGCCACGTTTTAGGAGCAATGCCCAGCCAATTTCAATTCGAGCAGTGGGTTCCGTTCCCACTGGAACACGTGTTTCTGTTCTTTGCGAACCCGGGGAATCTACCGCGCATCATGCCGCCAAAATTAGACACCCGCATCGATGCCCTTCGCCTCAAAGCTCCAGTCATCTGGAGCGCAACCGAGGGACCTTGCGCTTCCCGCCCCGCTCCAGCCGGCACCGGTTCAGAAATAGTCACCTCCTTTCGCGTACTTCCCTTCCTGCCCTTCCGCGCCACTTGGGTGGCGCTGATCACCGAATTCGAATGGAACCATCATTTCGCAGACATTCAGAGGCTTGGGCCGTTCCACTCATTTCATCACCGCCACGGCTTGAGACCGGAACTTCGCGACGGCGTTGCCGGTACGGTCGTGACGGATGAAATTGAACTAGATATCGGCTATGGCTGGGCAGGAAGGGCAATTGAAAAGTTGTTCGTCACCGCACAGATGAAGCGGACGTTTCAGCATCGCCAGAAAGTTTTACCTGAGCTCTTGGAACGTGACTACCGGGAAGATTCCACGAAAACCGCCGTTCCATAAGCCAGCACCTCAGTGACGCCCTGCATGACTTCAGTCGCATCATAACGCGCTCCGACAACGGCGTTTGCGCCGAGTTCGGCAGCATGCTGGAGCATGAGATCGAATGCGTCCGCCCTGGTTCTCTCACACAGATTGGTCAGCAGCGTGATATTGCCGCCAAGGATGGTTTGCAGGCTCGCCCCGATAGTACCGAATACTGATCGGGAGCGGACGATAATCCCTCGCACCACGCCCATTGTCCGGACAACGCGAAACCCATCCAATTCAAACTGCGTAGTGACCATGTTGTGTGCCACCATGGGCCGGTGACCGGTGTATCCGTTCATTGTCCCACCTCCACCTCTGAGTTCGGCTGTCATAACTATTCCAGGTCGGTTGAGATCACGTACTGCTCTTCTTCCAGATCAAATTCGACATGCATCACATTCGCCTTACAACACACTTGGCAATCTTCCACGTAGAGCTGGGTGCGACCGGCGGACTCATCCACCGAAGTCTCGTTCCACTCTCCACAGCCCGCGCATTGAAATCCTGCTTTCATGCCAACAATTTTACTCGCGTGTTACCCGCTGTTACGCTCAACGAGCATCTGGATAGTTACAAAAGTTCCCCTCGCCCAAAAACGATCAAAAACGAAGGTGCCCGATTTAGTCCGCCGCTTTTTGGCGGGCCTAGCAGAGATTTCAGACTACCCAAGGAAGCAAAAGGTTCCCCGATTGCGCATCAAGGTTTTCCTTGATGTACCTTGGTTGTTCCAGTCTGAAGGGGACCTATGATTTCACGTCGCCGGCTAATGCAACTAGGACTCTCCACCGGGGCCGCACTCGCACTACCCGCTGCCGCCGAAGATTCTCCCATTGGCAAACTACAATCGCTGAAATCCAAAGCGGTTCCAATCACACCTGCCGAACGCCAGTCGCGCCTGGAAAAGGCACGTTACCTGATGCAGGAGCACCAACTCGACGCCCTCCTCGTGATGGCGGGCACTTCCCTGCGCTACTTCACCGGCATCGACTGGTTTGAAAGCGAACGCTTCATGGTGATGGCGCTGCCGGCTAAGAGCGCACCGTTCTATGTTTCTCCTGCCTTCGAAGAAGGGCGCTGCCGCGAGCAGATCACCAACGGTCTCGGCGACAACTCGCCTGATGTTCGGGTCTGGCAGGAAGATCAGGACCCGTATCCACTGGTAGCCCAGGGCCTCAAGGATCGCGGCCTCGCCACCGGTACCATTGGACTGGAAGAAACTTTTCGCTACGTGTTCAGCGCAGGCGTGGCAAAAGCCGCGGTACAGGCCAAGCTGACCAGCGCCACTCCAGTCACCGCGGGATGCCGCATGATCAAGAGCTCCTCCGAACTGGCGCTCATGCGCCTGGCATCGCAGGTGACTCTTTCTGCCTATGAGGCGGCCTATCACTCAATCAAAGACGGCATGACCAAGCCGGAATTCGAAGATTTGATCGCGCAAGCCCATACGAAACTCGGTTTCCCTGGGGGCGGCGACGCGTTGGTGGGAGAATTCGCGGCATTTCCCCACGGTTCGGTCACGCCGCAGGTAATCCGCGAAGGCAGCCTTATTCTGGTTGATGGTGGCTGCCTGGTCGAGGGCTACAACTCCGATATCACGCGCACCTTCGTATTCGGCAAATCAACCGCGAAGATGAATCAGGTTTTTGAAATTGTGCACAACGCGCAGAGCACGGCGCTGAAGACCGCAAGACCCGGAGTGGAATGCCAAAGCGTCGACGCCGCAGCCAGAAAGGTAGTCACCGACGCCGGATACGGCCCTGACTACAAATATTTCACGCACCGCGTCGGCCACGGCATGGGTCTCGATGGTCACGAGTGGCCCTATCTGGTGAGAGGAAACAAAACCAAGCTGGAGCCGAACATGACCTTCAGCGATGAACCGGGAATCTACATCCGTGGAGAATTTGGAGTAAGACTGGAAGACGACATGCACATCACAGAAAACGGCGCCGAACTGTTCACGCCACAAAGCCCATCACTGGAAACGCCGTTCGCAACCTAACCAAAACTGTGATCCTTAGAATGAAACTGTCATCCCGAGCGGAGGCGAGGGACCCTGTGTTTCACGCCTCAGGCACCGGCGGACATCCCGTAAAGTCCTTTAAATGCGTATTCCCTATGTACCCCAAATACTTGATCCCGATCTCACTGGTAAAAAATCCATCCGAAACCAGGTTGCGTAGAAACGAAAAGAACTCAATCCCCTGAATGATCTCGGGATGCGTCAGTCCATTCTTCCGGTACGCAATTAAATCCAGGATTTCCTTCTGCTGCGCGGGCGCACAATCCACAAACGTCTTTCCATAGCGGTCCCCACAGGTCGCATCCAGCCACATGATTCCGCCGCCAAGCTTCAACTGGTACTCGGCATTCTCGTGGGTAAGTAAATCGATAAACTCGGGAGCCCCCGCTTCCAAAGCGCCGCCCGTGTCGCCCTCCGGCGGGATAATCAGCTGCGAGAGCGCCTGCAAGGTCTTGTACTGCGGAGCCGAAAAGTACTTAGGCGTATAAGCACCAGCCATCTTTTCTGCTGCGATCAGGCCGTGCGCATGTTCCGCCGCTTCGACCGGTATCACACTCAGCACCGACCCGGCCATCACTCCAACCGTAAGAGACTTCAAAACATCGCGCCGCGAAATTTGAGGAGACATAAATCAATCCTTACCGAGAAACCGAGGGTGCCCGTCCAAGTTCAGCGAGGGCGGGGTTTAGACTTACCTACAAACTCCCCTTCTTAGCCTGATCCAACAGATAATCCGAAGCCCGCCAGGACAGCGCCATGATGGTCAGCGTTGGATTCTTGTCGGAATTGGTAACGAACGAAGCCCCATCGGCGACAAACAAATTCTTCACATCGTGTGTCTGGCAGTATTGGTTCAGCACCGAAGTCTTCGGATTACTCCCCATCCGTGCCGTCCCAATCTCGTGAATAATCACACCTCCATCGGCGATGCCGTATGGATTCTCCGTCCCAGTCGAAACTCCAAAATAAGTACCGCCGCCGCTCTCGACCATCTCCTTGAACGTCTCTTGCATGTCCTTCGCCATCTTGATCTCGTTGTCGCCCCACTGCCAGTGGAACCTCAACACGGGAATGCCCCACTGGTCGACCACATCGGGATCAAGGTCACAATAGCTGCGCTCGTTGGGAATCATCTCTCCGCGCCCGGCAAAGCCGATGAACGCGCCATACATCTGCTTGCAACGCTGCTTAAATGACGACCCGTAACCTTCATAGCGTTCGGCGACGCCGTCGAACTGTCCCACCTCCGGCATGCCCGGACCGCCGCCAAACTCGATGTGGTAGCCGCGCAGAAAATCATTCCGCTTGTTGAACTTCCACCACGGAATGTACATGTGCGGAGTTCCCGCGCCATCGTGATTGTGGGCTGGCATCTTTTCTAGCTGTGGGAAGTGTCCAAAGCCAGAAGATCCGACACTGTCTGTTAAATAGTGGCCCACCGCGCCGGAAGAATTTGCCAAACCATCGGCAAAAGACGTCGACCGCGAATTCAGCAGCAACCGCGCCGACTCGCAGGCGCTGGCAGCAACCACAAAAGCCTTCGCATTGATGCGCTTTTCCGTCTTCGTAGCCTTGTCGATGTAGACCACAGCTTCGGCCTTGCCATCTTTGCCGACCGTGATCTCGCGCGCCATCGCGTTGGTGATCATGGTCAGCCGGCCGGTGGCCAGAGCTGGAGGAATCATCACCTGGCTGGAGCTGAAGTTTGAGGCGGTTACACAGCCGCGTCCGCATTGCCCGCAATAGTGGCAGGGACGCCGTCCATTCAGCGGTTTGGTGATCAGCGCCGCCCGGCCGGGAATGCAGGTGATGTTCAACTTATCGCAAATCTTCTTTACGTAGAGGTCAGTGCAGCGCGGGGCTGGCGGCGGCATGAAGACACCGTCGGGCGCGCTGGGAATATTTTCCTTGGTGCCGTAGACGCCGATGTAGGCTTCCACCCGGTCGTAATAAGGCGCGACGTCCTCATAGCTGAGCGGCCAGTCGTCGCCCATGCCGTCCATCGAGCGCACTTTGAAATCCACCGGAGCAAAGCGGAGAGCAATCCGTCCCCAGTGATTGGTGCGTCCCCCAACGATGCGCGAGCGAAACCATCGGAATTTGGATCCCGGAGCCGAGGTATAAGGCTCGCCGTCAATTTCCCAGAAACCGTTCGGCGCCAGAAATTCGTCGTTCAACTCATGCCGGTACTTGCCTCCGACGCCCACTCCGCGATGCGGCAAGTCGTAGGGCCACAGGTGCTCTTTGTAATCCTGTTCCGGATTCAACGCCGGACCAGCTTCCAGCATAACGACGCTCAGCCCGCCTTCCGTCAGCACCTTCGCTGCAGTGCCGCCACCGGCACCTGATCCAATGATGCAGACGTCGTACTGTTTGGGAGATCGAATTACTTGCGGCATGGAGCCCCTTCCAACCCAGGAATTATTCTAAATGTGGGGCGGGCGCTCCCGCCCGCCTGAAACGTAAACCGGTCTCAGACCGCGAATCGTGCCTAATGGTTTCAAACCAAATCGGCATTACTTCGCGGCCTTAAGAATCTCGTCACGCACATTCTTAAGTACATATGCTGCCCGCTCCACGCCCACTTCACCGGACAATATCGGATCCTCATTCTCGATACTGAAGATTCCGTCGAAGTCGACTTCCATGTAGGCCTTGAGAATTTCCTTCCAGGTATTGGCCGGATGCCCATACCCAACCGCGCGGAAGGTCTCGGAAGCGTTCGGCAGATCTTTGGTCTCGAAAACAAAATTCAAAACCCCAAAGCGATCGACGTTGTCCTTGTAAAAACAAGTGTCTTTCATGTGCGCATGGAAGAGACACTTCTCTTTGCCCAACATACGAATGACGGTTACCGGGTCGCACCCCTGCCAGAACAGGTGGCTCAAGTCGCAATTGGCGCCGATCTCCGGCCCCACCGCCTCACGCAGCCGGAGAAGCGTCAGCGGGTTGTAAACCATGAAGTTCGGGTGCATCTCGAGCGCAAGCCGGTGAATTCCATGCTCGCGCGCGAACTTCGCCGCTTCCTTCCAATAAGGAATGAGCCTCTCCTGCCATTGCCAATCCTGCATTTTGGCGTATTCGGGTGGCCAGCGGTACGTGATCCAGTTGGGCTGCGAATCGGTAGGAGTACCGCCAGAGCATCCGGAAAAACCGACAATGACCTTCACTCCGAGCTTCTCAGCCAGCAGGACCGTACTCTTAAAGGTAGCGATATCACGATCGGCAATGGACTTATCCGGATGTACAGGATTGCCATGACAACTCAACGTCGCGATCTTGATGTTCTTGTCGTCGAACTTCTTGCGCCAGGCCTTAAGCTTCGCATCGTCATTCAACAAGTCCTGCATCGGGCAGTGCTTGTTATTGGGGTAGCCGCCGGTCCCCATCTCGACCGCCTCAAGACCCATGGCCGAAATCTTGTCGAGGAATTCATCCAAAGTAAGGTCGGGGAATGCAGGATCAAACACCCCAATCGGAATCTTCTTGGCTTTACCCGCAGGCAACGAGTTCTCCGATTGAAGTCCGCCCGGGGTTATTTCGGCGGAGGCCATGTTGCCCGGCGCCACCATGGCGGCAGCCAGTACTCCGGTGGTGGTGGTTAGAAAATTGCGTCGGCTTGGCGAATTGATGGAAGGATTCCGCTTCATAAGATGTTAGCCTCGTAAAGTAAATTGCGCCTGCCACTACGACCAAGCAGCCTGAGCATTATAAGCATTTCTCGCAGCATGCGGGCAGTTGACTTGACAAAGTTCGCCTGATCTAACATGCTTCTCTGCCTCATGGCAGTTCCGTATAAGAAGGCCAGAAGAATGGCCCGCGACATGAGCCTCTCTGCCCGTGTTGCTCTTCTAAGCCAGAAGCGCCAGGAAACTATTCGACCAGTGTTTGACCACCCTCGCGGATATGTTCTGCTCAGCATCCGCGACTTGGCCAAGCGACTGAAAACTGATCCTGCCACCATGGTACGGATTGTCCAGGGGATGAAGTTCGCTTCCTACCGGGAATTCCAACACTACCTGCACGAACTTTCCATCACGCTGGCCACTTCGCTCGATACCATGCAGACCAGCGCCGCCAACAAATTCACAGTTCCCGCCCAGGTGAAGGCTTCGCTCGATCAGGACCTCAGCAATCTGAATGCTTTTATCAACAGCATCGACGCCCGCCGCATTACAGCCCTGGTGCGGCGTTTGTATTCGGCAAAACGCATCGTCCTCATCGCCGGCGACCTTGCGGTGACCCTGGTCCGCTTCCTGGAGCACCACCTGAATGTGCTTGGATTGCCCGTTTCAAGCGCCATCTCACCAGGAGAAATTGTGCATAAAATGCGGCACGTGGGATTGAAAGACGTAGTGTTTGCGGTCAGTTTCCGCAGAGGATTGCGGACAACGGTCGAGGGTTTAGGTCAGGCCCACGCGAATCGCGCGTTTTGTGTTGCGGTCACCGACTCACTTCTGTCGCCTCTTGCCGAAGTCGCTAATGAATGTTTTTTAACGATGGTGGAGACGCCATCGTTTGGAGCATCTTACGTTGCACCCATGGCGCTTTTTAATGCCATCGTGGTAGCGTGTTCCAATTTCCGCCGGTCACAAACGCTTACCTTGCTCAAAAAAGTGGCGGAGGAACAGAGGCACGGGGCCCGTTGGTACGAGCTGTAGACCTACAATCACATCGTTAGCTTAGGGGGGATGCTCTTCCAGGCCGGAAGCGAACAAAACAGGCAACCTGATTGGAGTGGCTAGAGGAGTTCAGAGGCTGGGCGGACAAGAGTTTCGCTCCAACATCGGATTCCAAAATGCCTAATTGCCGTTGGGTTCGGCGCCCGCTCCGCTGGCAGCCGCGCACACATAGACGTCCGGCTTAATTGCGGTAGCGTCTTGATATCGTGTCGCAATTTCTTTGGCGAAACTTTGCGCGTCCGCAGTCTTGACGAGATTGACGGTACATCCACCAAATCCACCACCGGTCATCCGGCCGCCAACGAATCCGGGAATTTTTTCCGCAAGTTCTACCATCAGATCCAACTCCCGGCAGCTCACTTCGTAAAGATCGCGCAGACTTTTGTGAGAGTCCCGCATCAGGCTTCCAAAGCTTTCTAGATTTCCCTGCTTCAGGTGGCTGGCGCTGTCGAGCACGCGCTGATTCTCGCAGACCACGTGCAGACAGCGTTTGTAGATCAGAGGCGGAAGCTCTGCGGAATGGCTTTCCAGTTCCTGCACAGTGATGTCACGCAGGGCTCTGATTCCGGGATGCCACTTCGACAGAAGCTTCACACCCTGGTCGCATTCCTCACGGCGACGGTTGTATTCGCCATTCGAGTGTTCGTGCTTGACCATGGTGTTACAGATAACCAGACGCACTGACTCCGGCAAAGGGATGTACTGAAAGTCGAGCGAACGGCAATCGAGCATCAGGGCGTGCCCCGCTTTCCCCAGGCAGGAAACAAACTGATCCATAATGCCGACCTTGGCGCCCACGAAAAGATTTTCTGCACGCTGGCAGATGCGCGCGACATCGGGCATGGGAAAGGTAGTGCCATTCAAGCTCATCATGGCCAACGCACTTGCCACTTCCACCGCGGCCGATGAACTCAGGCCGGCACCGATAGGGACCTCTCCGCGAAGTAGGAGATTTGCGCCCTGAACCGGATAGCCCGCATTGTGCAGGGTGACTGCCACCCCCACGACGTAGTCGCACCAGAAGCCTGCCCCCTCTTGCGGCAGCTTGTCTAAATCAAATTCAAATTGTTGGGGAAAGTCTTCTGACCGGATAACAAGTTTACGATCGATGCGGGGAGAGAGAGCTACCCGGGTGGAAAATCCTATGGCGCACGGCATAACAAAGCCATCGTTATAGTCGGTATGTTCCCCAATCAGATTCACCCGCCCGGGTGCGCGGAAGATTTTGGCCGACGCGCCAAATATTTCTTCAAAGCGAACAGCGAGTTCCGACGAGGCCAAGGATTGAGAGCCGGTCATAGACATTTATTTCGGGAGAGCACACATTATCATTGACCCCACGCCCAAACCTTTGCCCTTGGTATTCGATTCCACCTACCGGGATATATACAGATGTAAACGGTTACATTAACATATTACACTGGGTTGCATTGGTCAATTTTGGCACTTAATGTAGCACCTTCGGAATGGCCGGCCGAAGGCAAAAATTGGTATCGGCATGGTGGATCAAGTTCTATGGCACCTGTTAAGCCTCTATCTCTGGCCTGCTCGTCCTAATTTTCCGTTTCACGTGCGTTTGTTGGGTGATTGAGTCGTCAGGAGCGATCATTGCAATTATCTGAAAAGCCCCACCGCAGACTCAACCCGCTAATCCAGGAATGGATCCTGGTTTCGCCGCACCGGGCCCTCCGCCCCTGGCAAGGCGAGGTGGCGAAACGTGCCGATGCGGCGGGCCCACCCTACGATCCCACCTGCTACCTGTGCCCGGGCAATCCGCGGGCGGGCGGGGTTCACAATCCAAAGTACGAAGGCACATTCGTATTCGATAACGATTTTGCCGCTCTGTTGCCCAATGTTCCTCAGCAGCATGTGGACCTCGATAACCTTGGGTTATTGGTCGCGGAAGGTGAGACCGGACTTTGCCGGGTGATCTGCTTCTCTCCCCGGCACGATCTAACATTGTCCACCATGAAGGCGGAGGAAATTGAGCCCGTGGTCCGTACCTGGAAGGAGCAATTCACCGAACTAGGTACGATGCCGGACATAAACCACGTCCAGATTTTTGAAAACCGCGGAGCCATGATGGGCGCGAGCAATCCCCATCCTCATTGTCAGATTTGGGCAACCCATTCGATCCCCGAGATTCCGGCCAAAGAGTTGGCTTCGCAGAAGGAATATCTGGAGAAGAATGGTAAGTGCCTCCTTTGCCACTACACGAGGCTCGAACTCGAGCAATCAGTGCGCGTGATCTGTAGCAACGAAGCCTTCGTGGCCATGGTGCCCTTCTGGGCGGTATGGCCTTTTGAGGTCCTAGTTTGTAGCCGCCGCCATATGGGAACCTTTGAGGAATTCGACCCTTCGGACGTGCGCGGCCTGAGTCAGATTCTAAAGCAGGTCACGGCGACCTACGACAAGGTCTTCGACGCGCCATTTCCATATTCGATGGGCTTCCACCAATCAGCGACGGACGGTCAGGAACACCCCGAGTGCCATTTTCACGCTCATTTCTTTCCACCGTTGTTGCGTTCAGCGACCATCCGCAAGTTCATGGTTGGATTTGAAATGTTGGGGATGCCACAGCGGGATATCACTCCCGAGAGCGCGGCTGCGCAACTTAAGGCTTTGGTGGAACCTTGATGGAGTCAGATGTGCCCTCCCTAACTTCTAATTTAGTTTTCGGCTTCACTCGGTGCCAGTTGGACCGGCTACGCTCGGGACGACAAAGGCGTAAATGATGCCCGTGTTCTGATACTGCCAAAAGGGTTTGACAAAGGACGGGCCGAACTGTAATCGTTTGCACGCACTTTGCGGCAACACTAGGAGCCCCCGGACTTATGTTGCAGACAATCGATTGGGCCATCATGGTGGTTTACTTCGTTTTCGTGGTGGGAATCGGAGTAGCGGTCAAGCGGTACGTAAAAACCAGCACGGATTTCTTTCTAGCGGGGCGGTCGATTCCCGCGTGGGTGGCGGGGTTGGCATTTCTTTCGGCGAATCTGGGTGCCCAGGAAGTGATCGGAATGGGCGCATCGGGCGCCAAATATGGCATCTCAACCAGTCATTTTTATTGGATCGGGGCCATCCCGGCGATGGTATTCGTCGGGGTCTTCATGATGCCGTTCTATTATGGCTCGCGCGCGCGTTCGGTGCCGGAATATTTGCGCCTTCGCTTCGATGAGAAGACACGCGGTTTGAATGCGATTTCGTTCGCCGTGATGACGGTGTTCTCGTCAGGCATTTCGATGTACGCCATGGCGAAGCTGATCCAGATCCTGCACATCTTTGACGCACCCTTCCGCATGATGGGGCTGCCGCAGCCCTGGATCTTCCATTTTTCGCTGGTGATTTCAGCGCTGGTAGTGCTGGCTTACATTCTGCTCGGTGGGCTGACCAGCGCCATCTATAACGAGGTTTTGCAGTTCTTTCTTATCGTTGCAGGATTCTTGCCGCTGGTGTACCTCGGCCTGAAAGACATCGGCGGGTGGAGCGGGCTCAAGGCGAATCTGGATTCGTCTTACATGCACTCTTGGGCTGGGATGACCAATGCACACACCAACCGGCTGGGCGTCGAGTGGTTCGGCTTGGCTATGGGGCTGGGCTTTGTTCTTTCCTTTGGCTACTGGTGTACCGATTTCCTGGTCATTCAGCGCGCCATGGCCGCAGATTCCATGAGTTCGGCGCGGCGCACGCCTCTTATTGCGGCGTTTCCCAAGATGCTGTTTCCGATCCTGGTGATTCTGCCGGGCCTGATTGCGATTGGGCTTCCGATGCAGAAGATGATGAATACCAATCCTGCCGCGGTGGTTTCGGGAGGCAAGGGATTGATTCCTCCCAAAATGGACGCGGTCGGACAACCGATCGTCGACCGGAACGGGGTGGCCGAGTTGGACTACGACCTCGCCACCCCCAATATGCTTTTGCATTACTTCCCAACCGGTCTGCTGGGATTAGGGCTGACCGCATTGCTGGCGAGCTTCATGTCGGGCATGGCCGGCAACGTGACCGCATTCAACACAGTTTGGACATATGACATTTATCAGTCCTACATCAATAAGGGGGCGTCGGACGAGCATTACTTATGGATGGGGCGAATGGCCACCATCTTTGGAATATTGCTTTCGGTGGCCGCCGCCTACATGGCCACGCGCTTCAACAACATCATGGACATGTTGCAACTGGTGTTCGCGTTTGTGAACGCGCCGCTGTTTGCGACTTTCCTGCTGGGAATGTTCTGGAAGCGCACGACCGGGCACGCTGCATTCACCGGGCTGCTGGGCGGCACAATCGCGGCGGCGCTGCACCATGGGCTTACGTTGCCCGAGGGCGGCATGGCGGGGGTCAAGGGCGGCTGGCTGGAAACGATGCATACCTATCCCAGTGAAATGGCGCAGAATTTCTGGACTGCGATTTTTGCCTGGACCACATGTTTTGTGCTGACCATTGTTATCAGCTTGGTTACGCGGCCGCACAAAGAAGAGGATTTAAAAGGGCTGGTGTATTCGCTGACTGAGCGGCCGAAGGAAGGCCATCTGTCATGGTACGCACGGCCTGCAACTCTGGCGATTATCGTTCTGGGGCTAACATTGGTTTTGAATATTATCTTCAGGTAGGGACCTTATGGGACTCGATATCCGGCTGCCGATTGGTCTGCTGTTTTCTATCTTTGGAGTGCTGTTGATTGGGTATGGTGCATTAGGCGACAAGTCGATTTATGCCCGGTCGCTCGATGTGAATATTAATTTGTGGTGGGGCCTCATCATGCTGGGATTTGGGCTGGTGATGTTTGTGTTGGGCAAGCGTGGGACGAAGATGAAGGTATAGCTGTTGCTCCGCCATTTGTCAGAAAATGGCTTTGGCCTCTGCCTAAAGGGCTCTATGGTTGATTTCGTGGTCGCCCGCCTAGAGCCGGCGCTTCCGTGGCGCTGCGGATTGCGAACTTGGTATTCTTCGCTGCGCTTAGACAACAACTAGGTTGGGAAACGCAAGGTCCCCTCAGCTTCACAGAGTAGGCGCTTCGCGGCAGCTCTGCTCCGGTCGGGATGAGGTTTGTTTAGGCAGTGAAGATGGCTTTGGTGGCCGGATATACCTTGCGATACGCGCCGTAGTTCCTCTGCATTGTTTTGGCGTCTTTCGTCTGCGGCGCCACACGTGTCGCCACTCGCACAATCGCTTCGCAAGCCGCATCCACTGAGGGCCACATTTTGGCGCCTACTGCTGCCAGAATCGCAGCTCCATAGGCGGCACCTTCTTCGGCTTCGACGATTTCCACTTCGTGGTTGTAGACATCTGCCTGAATCTGCCGCCAGAGAGGCGATCTTGCCCCTCCTCCGCCCAGACGTATGGTTTGAACCGGCACTTTCATTGCTTCGAAGATGGTGAAGGAATCTTTCAGACTGTAGGCAACGCCTTCCAGAATCGCGCGGACGATGTGAGCGCGGGTGTGCGACGCGGTTAGACCGACCAAAGCGGCGCGAGCGTTGGCATCCAGATGTGGGGTGCGTTCGCCCATGAGATAGGGAGCCCACAGGAGGTCATCTGATCCGGGCGGAACCGTCGCAGCTTCGGCGGAGAGGCGTTCGTAGGGATCGCCACTTTCGCCCTTAGTGCCGAAATTATCCCGGAACCAGCGCAGCGACAGCCCGGCGGACTGGGTAACCCCCATGACGTGCCAGCGTCCGGGAATGGCGTGGCAGAAGGTATGCAACCGGCCTTGCGGATCGAGTGCCGGACGGTCGGTAGCGGCGAAGACGACACCGGAGGTACCGATGGTGGCGCTCACGGCACCTGGAATTACGATGCCCATACCCATGGCTCCGGCGGCCTGGTCGCCGGCCCCGGCTACGACAGGCGTACCGGCTTTGAGACCGGCCGCTTTGGCCCCTGCTTCGGAGACCTTCCCACACACGTCCGATGATTCGAACAGAGCTGGCAGCAACACCTGATCGATGCCCGTTGCGCTCAGCACTTCTCTCGACCAGCGCCGGTTGGTTACGTCCAGCATCAAAGTGCCGGAAGCATCGGCCATGTCGGTGGCCCGGTCGCCGGTGAGACGAAAGCGAACGTAATCCTTGGGAAGCATCACCGAGCGTACGCGCTTCCAGTTTTCCGGTTCGTTTTCCTGTACCCACAAGAATTTGGTGACCGTGAAGTTGGTCAACGCAGGATTGCAGGTGAGTTGAATCAGCTTTTCAGCACCGATTTTCTGCGTCAGATCGTCGCACTGCTTTTGGGTTCGAACGTCGCACCAGATCAGGGCCGGGCGAACCACCCTATCTTGGGCGTCCAGCATCACCGCGCCGTGCATCTGTCCGGAGAATCCGACGCAGGCGATCTGATCAGAAGCAATACTTCCAGCGCTTAGAGCCTTCTTTACTGCGATGCCGCATGCCCGCCACCAATCTTCCGGATTCTGCTCAGCCCATCCAATTTTCGGGGAAGAAAATGCAGCGTGATCTTCGGTGGCGGAAGCCACAATGCGGCCGCCCTGGTCGATGACCAGGGCGCGGGTACCGCTTGTGCCAACATCTATTCCGAGAACGTACATTGAGTTACTTGGTCGAGAACTTGAAGATAGTGATGGTGTGATATTTGTCTCCCGGCTTCAGTTCGGTGGTGGGGAAATTCGAATGGTTGGGCGAGTCGGGATAATGCTGGGTCTCCAGGCAAAATGCATTGCGGTAGTTGTAAACGTGACCGCCCTTTCCATGCACCGTGCCGTCCAGGAAGTTGCCGGTATAGAGTTGGACGCCCGGTTCAGTGGTCAGCACCTGCATGACGCGTCCGCTCTTGGAATCGTAGACCTCCGCCGCCAGCCTCGGCGTCTTGGTGATTCCGCCATTGAGCACAAAGTTGTGGTCGTATCCGCGTCCGAATTTTAGCTGCTCATCGCTGCCATTGATGCGCGCGCCGATGGCGGTGGACTTGGTGAAATCGAAGGGAGTGCCTTTCACGTCGCGCAGTTCCCCGGTGGGAATCAGAGTCTGGTCGACGGGGGTGAATTTGTCTGCGTGCAGAGTAAGTGCATGCTCTAGGATCTCGCCAGCGTCTTGCCCGGATAGATTGAAGTAGGAGTGGTTGGTGAGGTTCAGCACCGTGGGTTTGTCGGTGGTTGCGTCATACTGGATTTTCAACGCATTGTCATCGGTGAGGGTGTACGTCACGGTAACATTCAGATTTCCCGGATAACCTTCTTCGCCGTCTTTGCTCAGGTAGTTCAGAACCAGCGAGTTGCCGCTTTCTTTCGCGGTCCAAACCTTTTTGTTGAAGCCCTTGAGGCCGCCGTGCAGGTGATTAGGACCATCATTGGTGGCCAGTGTGTAGGTTTGTCCCTCGAGAGGGAACTTGCCCTTAGCGATGCGATTGCCGTAGCGGCCTATGAGCGCGCCGAAGGAAGACTTATCGGCGACGTAGCCGTCAAGTGTGTCGTAACCGAGAACCACGTCGGCCATCTTGCCGTTTTTGTCAGGGACTTTCAGCGATTGAACCACTCCACCGAAGTTGCTGATTTCGGCTTCCACGCCGTTCTTGTTCGTCAGCTTATAAATTTGGACGTGCTGCCCATCCGTCATAGTGCCAAACTCCTGAGAAGTAATTCCAGATTTTGCCAGGGCCGAAGAAACCATTAGTGCGCAAACGCTTAGAAGAACTGAGAGTTTGAAATTCATTGTTGCCTCCAGACCCACCACATCGTGGTCACGCGTTGCGGGAAATCCCGCTGCCGCCTATTGCCGAAAACGGAAACGTTTACAAGGCTGGGGTATTGTAAATTATGCGGAGGTTTTGTGGTGATTTCGAGTGTTTGCAGGGCCGCAGTTCAGAAAGCCTAGGTAGCAGTTGCTTCCAAAGGAGGGTTCGCAAAAAATAGGGGCTCGAGAATCAGCCGCCTGGCGGCTTCTGAATTCAGATGCTGATCGGCAGAATAAAGTTCAACTCCAGATGCCGACTGGCGCATGGTAAGAACTCCCTCTTCGGGAACAGCCGTCTTTTCGTCGCCCGGCTCGTATTGATAACGGATGGTGTGGGCGGAAAGGTCTGCAGTAACCACGACGGCGATTTTCATCGCATCATTTGAAATCCGGCCTTCGTGAGTGGATAGCTCTTTGAAGTCAGCCTTGCTCTTACCGGTGTTGAACTCTTCTACGTCCCGTTGGAAACCGGCCATCATTTGTGACCACACGGTCTCCGCACTCGATTCGAAGCTGCGCTCTGCAGGGCCGCCCTGCGGCTGAGATTGCGGCTTGTCGGCGAGTCTGTCGGTCATCCATCCCATAGCGGCTCCCTTTCTAGGAAATCTTGAGATGCAATACCTCCGGTGGAGGTAGGCTGGAGGATGGGAGTTCCCTTGCCGCCTATAATTATTGATATGAGGGCTTTTTGGGGCTGCGCCTTGTTGGGCCTGTGGTTTGTACTCGCATCCGCCGGGGCGCAGCAGTCTCCTTCCCAACTCACGATTTCGACAACATCTTTGCCGCAGGCCCGGTTGCGGCAGCCTTATCAGTTCCAGTTACAAGCGCAGGGAGGGATACCCCGGTTCAAGTGGATGCTCTCTCGCGGCTCGCTGCCACCCGGCTTAAGCCTTTCCGAGGACGGCCTGATCAGCGGCACGCCGACAGAGAAGGGTGAATTCCCTCTTGTCATTTTTCTAAGCGATGGCTCGACTCCGCCGCAGAAGAAGAACCAGGCATACGTCTTCCATGTTGTAGCACCGCTACTTGCCGAGTGGAGCCAGCCGCCGCGGGTGAATGGGCGGCGGATTGAAGGAGAAGTCAAGATCACCAATCAGACCGGCCACGATTTCGACCTCACTTGGATAGTGGTGGCGATCAATGAAACAGGGCGTGCAACCGCGCTCGGCTACCAGCATGGCCTAGTCAAAGACGGCGCCGAATTGCAGATCCCTTTTGGAGAACAATTGCCGCACGGGGTCTACGATGTAGACGGAACAGTAGTGGCCGAGATCATGGAAACCAACTCGATCTACCGGGTCCACCTGGTCGCCGGACAAAAGTTAGGGGTTACGCTTGGTCCGTAGGTTTCGATGTTGATTTTTGCCAATGAAAGAGATTGCGAAACATCGTCTTTCCTTTATTACACCTTTATGGCCTCACCTAAAGAAATCGAGATCAAATTTCAGGCAGCCGATGCCCGGACCATGGGGAAACGGCTGCGAGCGGCGGGATTTCGGATGGCCACGCCGCGCACCCATGAATTGAACACTCTTTACGATTTGCCCGGCATGCCACTGCGCAAGCGTGGCGAAGTGCTGCGGTTAAGGAAATACGGCAGGAAGTGGGTGCTGACCCATAAAGCCAAAGGCAAACTAGGGCGCCACAAGTCGCGTATTGAGTCTGAAACAGAGGTAACCAACGGACTGAGGATGGATGCAATTCTGCACTCGCTGGGGTTCACGCCTACATTTCGTTATGAGAAGTTCCGCGCTGAATGGAGCGACGGCACGGGCCATGTCGTGCTTGATGACACCCCGATCGGCAGCCTGGGAGAGATCGAGGGTCCGCCGCGCTGGATAGACCGGACGGCACGAGCGCTGCAAATCAGCCCCGCGGACTACATCACCCAGAGCTACGCAGAATTGTTCCTTCGTTGGAAGAAGAAGACGAAAAGCAAAGCGCTGAATATGACTTTTGCCGAGATGAAAAAATAGCGACCAGGGGGACGGCGACTCGCCGCCCCCTCCCAACAAACCTAGACGGTTGCCGGGCTGGCGCAGTATTGATCGAAGACGCGTTTCAACTCGGTGGCGATATCGAGCGATTCACGATGCTCGATGTCGCTACGCTGCAGCATGTGGATCAGCTTCCCGTCCCGTAGCAAGGCGATCGACGGCGATGACGGCTGATAACCGGTGAAATAAGAGCGGGCGCGATCGGTGGCTTCGCGGTCCTGTCCGGCGAAGACCGAGAAAACCTTTTCCGGGCGGTTCGGATTCTGCAGCGCGGCGCGCACAGCAGGACGCATCCGGCCGGCGGCACATCCGCAGATCGAATTCACCACTACCATCGCGGTGCCTGGGCGATTGGCAATCTCACGATCTACCTGTTCCGCCGTGCGCAGTTCTTCCACGCCCAACTTGGTCAACTCTTCTCTCATCGGGACAACCATAATTTCTGGGTACATTTTAAGTTTTCAGCTCCTGGGATAGGAAAATAGGTGAGCCATTCTAATACAAGATTGACGGCACTGGGGGAGCAAATCACTCTCTAGTGAACCGATTCTCTTGCGGTCATTATAGAGATGCGGCAGGGTTCCCTGAGGATTCTATTCCGAGTGGCTTTTGCCTCGCGGTCCGAGGGAAAGGGAAACAATCTTTCATCTCTTGGAGACAATTTTGGACAGTGTATGACCGAACGGCACTTCTTTGCGGCCTTCCCCTTCTCGTATAGTGATGACAACTCATGGATATTCAGGAAAACGTTCCGCTTGCGCCGCTAACTACATTTAAAGTCGGAGGCCCGGCACGCTATTTCGCGGAAGCCCGAACGGTTTCCGAAGTCACCACCGCTGTGGATTTTATGAGCTCAAAGGCCCTCCCGTTGTTTGTCCTAGGCGGCGGCAGCAACCTTGTTATTTCGGACGCGGGCTGGCCAGGGCTGGTGCTGAAAATCGCTATGGGCGGAACCGAGGAGCGATCCGAAGATGGTAAGAGGCTATTTGAGGTTGGCGCGGGGGAAGAGTGGGACAAGTTCGTCGCCTGCGCCGTCGCCCGCAACTGCGCGGGTGTCGAGTGTCTGAGCGGAATCCCCGGAAGCGTGGGCGGCACTCCGGTACAAAATGTCGGCGCCTATGGCCAGGAAGTATCGGAGACCATTGAGTCGGTTCTCGCCCTCGACCTCAAAGACGGAAAACTGCGCGAGTTTTGCAACCAGGCTTGCGGCTTCAGCTACCGGGCCAGCATTTTCAACACTACGGAGCGCGGTCGCTTCATCATTGTTCGCGTGACCTATTCGCTTACTCCCGGCGGCGAACCACGAATTCACTATGCCGATCTGAAAAAACATTTTGCCGGGCGGAATGGAACTCCGAAGCTAGCAGATGCGCGCCACGCCGTCCGCCAGATTCGCGCCGGCAAGGGAATGTTGATCACCGCCGGGGACGAAGACTGCCGCAGCGCGGGATCGTTCTTCAAGAATCCGGTCCTGTCACAGAGAGCCTACGATGATCTGGTCCAGCGGGCTGAGGCCAAGGGGCTTCGGATCCCGAGTTACCCTGCAGCGGGATCCATGTTGAAAATCTCGGCTGCCTGGCTGGTCGAACACTCCGGATTTGGCAAGGGATACAACAGCGGCCGGGTGGGCCTTTCACGTAAGCATGCCTTAGCCATCGTCAACCTCGGAGAGGCTACTGCGGCCGACATCGTCGGGCTAAAAGATCAAATTCAGGAACGAGTCAAGGATATCTGGGACATCGCGCTTCATCCCGAACCAGTTTTCGTAGGGTTCTAGTCCTGTCTTGATTGAGGGGGGATGTCTCCATCTCGCCCCAGTCGTAAGTCCTCCGAAAAATTTCCGAACGAATACTGTCCGCCGGCGTTCTTCATGTTTGAGGGACTCACGGTGGGTTGCCGGACAGGTGATCGTGAACGAGGCCATTGAACTGGCAAGGACGCGGGAGGATTTGCTGGAAACCGCCATCCGCGATCATGCCCGGCTGGTGTACCGGATCGCTTTTTCAGTCCTGCGTAACCACCACGATGCAGAGGACGCAACCCAGGAGACGTTCGTAAGAGTGCTGCATGCGCGTGCCAAGCTCGCGAAAGTAGAGGATATGCGTAACTGGCTGGCGCGGATTGCGTGGCGGGTGGCTGTCGAGCGCCAGAAGAAGTCGAGGCGGGTACTAGCGGAAGAAATTGCCGTGGGTCACTTGGTGGCCAATGAAACACCGGCCGACGAGGTAGTGCTAGGGCGGGAAATGTCGGGCATTTTGGAAAACCTGATTCCATCGTTGCCCCCGAAGCTGAGAGATGCAGTGACGCTTTCGACAGTTGAGGAAATGTCGCCTGCGAATGTGGCACAGGTTCTGGGGATCAACGAAGCCAAGGTGCGTTCGCGGCTATTTCGCGCCCGACAAGTTTTGCGGGAGAAGTTGACGGTCTTGCTGGAAGGGAAACATGGAAGAGAACGATAAGACGCGGGAAATCGAGCACTGGCTGGACGCCGGGCTTAAGCACTATGCGGCTGTCGAACCTCGGGCAGGGCTGGAGAATCGAGTGTTGGCGACGATCCGGACCGAGCACGCACGCCCTTATCGGCTGGGGGAATGGAGATTGCGATTCGTGCTTGCGGTAGTCGTGGTGACCGGTGCCCTGCTGTTTTTGAAACAGCGTGCACCCAAAGGGGCTTCCCATCCGGGAGACGAAGATTCCGCGTCAAGCGTTCAGATTGAGATTCAAGGACAGATGCAACCGGCCGAATCGAAACACCAGGCGGGGAACTTTCCCGGTGCGTCGACACTTCGCACTCACCCTGCCCCGCGGAATTTTAGGTCGCGGATCGAAGCAAGCGTCACGGAGCCTCGGCTGGAGCAGTTTCCGTCGCCGCAACCGTTGACTGAACAGGAAGAAATGCTTGCCCGATATGTTCGTGATCGTCGGCAGGAAGCGTTAATGGTGGCGCGGGCGCGGGCAGCGTTGGAGAACCGGGAGTTTTTGCCGGCGACCCAGCAGTTGCCATCCGTTGTGCCCTTGCCGGATTCGCAGGAATAGTTTTGATTGTAAGGAGAGATCAAATGAGAAAAGCAATTTGCTCGACAATAGTAGTGCTAACCCTTCTCGGCGGTGGCGCTATGCGGGCTTGGACTCAGGATTCGAATGTGCAGCCGTCGGCTGAAAAGCGGGAATCGGCCATGCATCTTGAATTTTCCATCAATGAGCTTGAGGACGGGAAGAAAATCAACGTCCGGCACTATTCCATGAATCTTACAGGGGGAACCCCTAAGGACCTCAAAATCGGCACGCGGGTACCCGTAGAAGCGGAACAAGGAAAGTTCGTGTATCTCGACATCGGAACGAGTATCCATGCCAGGATCTACGGGAAAGAGGATGCGCCGGTCCTCGATGTACAAGCTGAAGTCACCAATCTGGCTGTGGCGGATCAGGGCGGTCACGGTGGCCAGCCCATCGTACGTCAGATGATCATTAGCGGAAGCACCATTCTGATCTACGACAAACCGATGGTGGTCGGTGCAGTGGACGATCCCAACTCGAAACGGCAGTACCAGCTTGAGGTTACGGCGACCAAGATCAAGTGAAAGACTTTCCGCATGCCTAGCAATGGCGAGCCCTGAGTGCGCTGATTCTTGCGCGAGAAACCTATGCTCCGGAATGAGAAATCCTGGGGGATTTTCTAGGATTTCTGAAGCATTTCAAAGATTCAGGGGTTTTTGGAATCGGGCGGAATTTTCCGGAATGGATGCTCGAAGCTCAGGTACAGGAAGACTGCCCTCTCGCCTGCGCTGGGGCCTACTCCGATCGGCATGGCGATGCCGGGCACAATCTGCAGTCCGTTTTTGAAGTTGTAGGCCCAGCGAATTCCCGGATTCAGATACATGGCACGCGACCATTCTGTTTTGTCGGGACCCGCGACTTGTTGCGACGCAGAATAGACCGTTTCCAGCAACACATTAAATCGAGGATTGGCCACCCACACAAGACTCTGGCCGAAGTTATAACCGGCGCTGAAGGCACGGTCACCGGAACTGTCTTGCGCATGGGGAACGAAGGTTGCGCCAGCATTCCAATGACTCACCAGTTTTTCAGTCAAGACAACGCTCAGCGGCAGGTTGGTTTGCACGCCGGCGCCGCCCTGTCCGCGCGAGAGCACGGGATCACCGGTAGGTAAAATCAAGCTTAAGCGGGGCGCGAAGGCCACTTTGGCCTCGCCGTTTCCTACCAATTGATAGCGGTAGTTGAGCAGGGCATCGCCAACACCTGCGCCTGATCCCGGCACGCTGCCCGCATGCTGCAACGGCAATGTAAAGCTGAGCTGGTGGCGCAGGCCGGGAACGGGCCATTCCTGGGTAAAAGTGTAGACCCAGTCTTTGCTGTCCCAGAACCGAGTGAAGCTGCTGATATGCTGCAC
>Ga0097621_100000109_pt1 | contig 46477 bp, 42 predicted proteins | sample KBSMisM72_FD_73165 | JGI IMG/M metagenome (GOLD analysis project Ga0097621, IMG submission 73165) | Miscanthus rhizosphere microbial communities from Kellogg Biological Station, Michigan, USA - KBS Miscanthus M7-2 (version 2) (version 2) | ecosystem: Host-associated > Plants > Roots >... | reverse complement strand
AGAGAAAACTCGTTCGTCATCACGATTTTCGGAGACAATATCAGGGATTCAACAATTCACGTAACGCCAGTTCACGGCGTCACCAACAAAGTTGAATTCAAATATTAAAGTCCAAAAGTATTTAGAGTTTTACAAGTGCTGCCTCTAAACCCCTCGAAAAGCTTTGGCATTTTTTGCCAAGGCTTTCTCTTTTTATTATGGATTTCCCCCAAACCGGCTACATAAATAAGCAATTTTTGCTCTAAATAAGAACCCCTCCTAAGCAGCTCTTCCCAGATCTGCAGATTCCGTAAAAACCGCTACCATGGCCGCGTTTAGCAATTAGGGCTGGGCAAAATCCGCTATTAGTTTTGGTTCAGAAAGCAAACAAGAATCTAAACCAAAAGAAATCACGTTATGAAACCCTCAACCATCTGCCGCGAACTCCTCCTCTTCAAATCCACCTCATTTGCCAGTCGTCAATTCGGAATCAAGCACCATTCCAGCCTGGAACCAACTGTGGCCGATTTTAGGGGAGCCGCCGAACACAATCGCCAAACTGAGATCCTTCGTACACTTTTTCAGTCCTCAAACAAGGAAGTTGTTGCCAGGGAAAAATTGTTCATCTGGCAGGTTGACAAATTCTCAAGTTTCATTCATCTCAGCGTGGGTGATTCACCCCTTTGCTCTGATAAGCAGGCTTCAATAGATCCCTACTTTTTCTGGCCAACCATTAACCTCAATTGAAAAAAAACTCTTTTTTCACTTCAAAACTCTAAACATGAAGAAGGTAATCATCTCAATCGCCATCATCACGTGCTTGCAGTCCATCGGCAAGGCGCAGGATTCCACCTTGTCGAAACCTGACACACCCGTAGCAAAAAAAGCCATCAGCCCACTGGTGAAGAAAAATTCCTGGTTCCTCGAATTGGGAGGAGCAGGGGTTGCACTCACGATGAACTATGAACGCTTTTTTAGCAAGAACCCGGGAGGCCTTAGTCTGAGAGCCGGAATCGGCGGTGGCTTTGCGATCATTGGCGAGGGTGTCGGATTTCTGTCCCTCCCTCTCGGAATGAGCTACAACCTGCCCGTGAGTAAGAACAAGGAACACTTTATTGAATTCGGCGCAAACTACACGTACATCACCGGTGGAATAATTGGTGAAGAAGAATCAAGTGGCCATGCGGCCATTATCAGTCCGGAGATTGGATGGAGACACATTAACCCCAAGTCCGGATGGATGCTCAGGGCCGTTCTTATCCCCGTCTTTATTGATGCAGGCGGTGGCGGTGTTGTAGGTCCCTACGCCGGTTTCAGCTTCGGAAAAAAATTCTAGCCCGACAACTTCTAAGTTTATTTCGAATGAAAACGAATATTAAAAAAAAGCTCAGATTCATTTGCTTCATCATTGCTATTGCGATGATGAAGCAAACAGCCAACTCGCAGCCCTACCTTGATTTATTCAACTCAAGGTATAGCTACAGCCCTAACACCGGTTCAGGCTCCGAAACCAATGTTCCTGTAAAAATGCAATACTTCAATTTTTCGGCAAACCTCCCAATACGTTTTAAAAAATCAGGTGATGCCATTTTAATCAATCCATTTGTGGAAACCTGGATGATTCACTGGCCTGGTAAAGAATACGAGGATCGTTGTTTGCGAGGATATGCGTTACCGATAGGCTACCTGAAGAATTTCAATCATTCCCGGTTCAGCTTGCTCGGAATGGTAATTCCGCGGATAAACATGGAAAAATACTCAGACGTCGGTCATCTTGATTTTTTTCAGTTCGGAGGATTCCTGCTCGGAAGCTTCAAAGTAAATGACAAGTTGGTTTTGAAAGCCGGCGGATATTACAACAAGGAGTTTTTCGGACCGCTCTTCATTCCACTCCTGGGTGTTGATTGGAAAATAAGTGACAAGGAAAATCTTTTCGGCACGCTCCCGAATCAATTGGTTTACGAAAGAAAACTTAACTCCAAACTCTATGCAGGCGCTATTACAAGGTTCATAACGAATAGTTACGGGATGATTTATAAAGACGAATATTTGCGCATTGACGAAAACCAATTGGGTGTCTTCGCGGACTTTTACCCTGCGAAAAAACTCGTCATCAATCTTGAATTCGGTCATTCAATCTTAAGAAAGCTGAGAGAAGGTCTTCGATCCGATGTCGGTACCTCCTCCATAAACCTGGATCCAAAGGACAATTTTTACATGAAATTGTCTTTGGCCTACAGAATTCGATTTCGCTAATCCGGTACTGAATGCGCTTTGCTGAAATGCCCGCCAACCGCTACCTTTGCAGCATTTTGAAAACGATTTGAATTCATGAGTGCACCGCATCTTTCAGAACAGGAGATCATCAGGAGAGAAAAGCTAAAGGAGTTACAGCAACTGGGTATCAACCCTTACCCGGCAGCCTTGTATCCGGTTAATAATCATGCCGCCAATATCAAGAAGAATTTCAAGCAGGATGAAAACGCGGCTGATTTTGCCCACATCGTACTGGCCGGGCGTGTCATGAGCATTCGCGACATGGGGAAGGCGGCATTTGCAGTGATCCAGGACGCCACTGGACGAATCCAGGTATATGTAAAGCGTGATGAGATTGCGCCTGGCGAAGACAAATCGCTTTATGACCTGGTTTGGAAAAAATTACTTGATATCGGAGATATTATCGGCGTGAAAGGATATGTGTTTACAACCAAAACCGGCGAAATCTCCATCCACGTTCGCGAATTCTCGCTGCTTTCAAAGGCTTTGAAACCGTTGCCAGTCGTGAAGGAAGCAGAGGGTCAAACCTTCGATGCGGTTACTGATCCCGAGTTCAAATACCGTCAGCGTTATGCCGATTTGATCATCAATCCCCAGGTGAAAGAAACTTTTGTGCTACGCACAAAGATGATCAACGCCATTCGCGAATTCCTGAATGGCCGTGGCGCACTCGAAGTGGATACGCCCGTGCTTCAATCCATCCCCGGAGGTGCCGCAGCAAGACCCTTTATTACCCACCACAATGCGCTGGACATGTCGCTTTACCTACGCATCGCCAACGAACTCTATTTGAAGCGGCTCATTGTAGGCGGCTTCGATTGGGTCTACGAGTTCAGCAGGAATTTCAGGAATGAAGGCATGGATCGAACACATAATCCGGAATTCACCATTCTCGAATTTTATGTGGCTTACAAAGACTATATCTGGATGATGGAAACCACCGAGCAGCTGCTCGAACATTGTGCCGTTTCACTCCATGGTAAAACCGCATTACCCGTGGGAGAAAATGCGATTGATTTCAAGGCGCCGTTTAAAAGAATTTCAATATACGATGCCATAAAGGAGCACACGGGCATTGACGTAAGCAATATGAATGAAGACGAACTGAGGGCAAGCTGCAAGAAACTTGGCATTCACACGGAAGCCAGCATGGGTAAGGGAAAATTGATAGATGAAATCTTCAGCGAAAAATGCGAGAAGCATTATATACAACCCACCTTCATCACCGACTATCCCGTTGAGATGAGTCCGCTCACCAAAAAGCACCGTGAAAAAGAGGGGCTGGTCGAAAGATTCGAGCTCATGATCAATGGCAAGGAAATCGCAAATGCGTACAGCGAGTTGAATGACCCCATTGATCAGCGCGAACGTTTTGAAGAGCAGGTGCGATTGATGGAAAGAGGAGATGATGAAGCAATGTTTATTGATTATGATTTCCTCCGAGCACTTGAGTACGGCATGCCGCCCACATCGGGAATTGGATTTGGAATCGACAGGATGGTGATGTTACTCACCAATCAGCCTTCTATACAGGATGTACTGCTCTTTCCGCAAATGAGGCCAGAGACTTAGTACTGAGTACTAAGTACTAAGTTGGATTAATCTCTATAATTAAGAGCTGGCTTGCGATCTCCAAGTAAAGGTTTATACACAAAATTTGCTCCCCGGGCCTGTTGAAATTCAGCCTTGGCTTTTTCAACCAGCGAAGGATTTCTCAGGATGTCGATGCCAGTCAGTGCAATCGCTTTTGCAGCAGCCATCATTCCTTTCACCCCGATATCGGTTCCGCCGCACGCAACCGCCTGCCAACTGTGAGCCGGTGTTCCCGGAACCCAGGTTGCTGTTGAAAGTCCAACGGTTGGTACATTCCAACTCACGTCGCCAACATCGGTGGAACCCATCGCGCCTTCATTCTTGTGCAGGGGCTTCACCTTTTGTGCATCGTCCAACGCCGGAGCTTCAAAGCCAAGGCTGGTTTGAATTTTTTTGCCGAAATCCAATTCCGCTGCCGTGTAATCCACTCCTCCAACCTGGTTCAGGTTGAGCTGCATGGCATCCGCGAGTGTTTTATTGAGCAAAAGGTCATAAGTGCCACCGATGACTTCGTATTCAACCCTTGTTCCCGTTCCCATCGCAGCGCCATCGGCGGCTTTCGTCACGCGTTCAAAAATTTGTTTTACCTGGTCGCGGCTGGGATTGCGCACATAATAATAAACCTCTGCAAAATCAGGTACAACATTCGGCGCCTTGCCACCATTTGTAATCACGTAGTGAATGCGGGAATCAGATGGTATGTGTTCACGCATCATATTCACCATATAATCCATGGATTCAACTCCATCCAAAGCAGATCTCCCTCTCTCTGGCGAAGCGGAAGCATGCGCCGCAATGCCGTAAAACCTGAATTTGGCAGAAGTATTTGCGAGCGCTCCTGTAAACTCCACCTGGTTTTCATTCCCTGGATGCCAATGCAGCACAATGTCAACGTCTTTGAACAATCCTTCACGCACCATGTAAACCTTTCCTGAACCGCCTTCTTCGGCCGGAGTGCCGTATACCTTAATGGTGCCGGCCCACTTGTTTTTGGATACCAGTTCTTTCAATTCAATCCCCGCGGCAACGGATGCAGTGCCGAAGAGATGATGTCCACAAGCATGTCCGGCAGCTTTCCCGGCGATTGGCTTATGCTCAGGAACCGCTTCCTGTGAAAGTCCGGGCAATGCGTCAAATTCTGCAAGGATGCCAATGACCGGCTTGCCGTTACCGTAGGTGGCAACGAAGGCGGTGGGGATGCCGGCAACGCCTGCTTCCACAGAAAACCCATTATCCTTCAGCGTTTGTTGTAGCAGAGCCGAACTCTTCTGTTCCTTATAACCCACTTCAGCATAATCCCATATCTGCAGGGCAATTTTTTTATAATCGTCGTAGTGTGATTGAATTTGCTGAATGGCTTCGGACTTGAACTTCGTGGAAGGATCAGTTGTCGCTTTCTTTTGTGCGTGCACCGCGCAGACCAGCAATAACATTGAACCAGCAGGAAGTAAGGTGTGAAGAAAGCAATTTCTCATGTCGTTGTTTTTTCTAAAATAAGCATTTATCAGAATCGGGCGTAATGGAAGAAAGGATGAGAAAGGTTTTTTATTTTCACATCATGAAAAAGCCCGGATTCTTCATCTTCGCCATGTTATTGGCCATTGGCGTTTATGCCCAGCCGCCCGTAAAGTGCCTGATCAGAACGAGTATGGGGGATATAACGATTGAGCTTTATCCTGACAGAGCCCCGCTAACGGTGGCGAATTTTCTGAAATATGTGGATACGCATCTTTATGACGGCACTCATTTTTTCCGGACCGTGAGGATGGACAATCAGCCCGATAACGCCGTAAAAATTGAAGTCATCCAGGGTGGAGACGTGCCGCCTGGACGAGAACTCCCAGCAGTGATTCATGAATCAACGATGAAAACCGGAATTCTGCACAGGGACGGCACCGTGTCGATGGCAAGAAAAGAAATTGGCACAGCCACCTGTAATTTTTTTATCTGCATACATGATCAACCCCAGTTGGATTACGGAGGAAGAAGAAATCCCGATGGCCAGGGTTTCGCGGCATTTGGAAAAGTGATTTCGGGGATGGAAACCGTAAGAAGAATTCATCAACTTCCTGCTGATGGACAAATACTTTTTCAACCGGTCATGATCATTACTGTGAACCGGATTCCCTAAGGAAGAGGAATCAATTTGCCTGATTGCCATCATCTTCAATATCATCTGCAAACCCGATCAAGCCTGGTTTTTGCAACACGGATTCAAATTCCTTCACATCAGTTTCCATGCCAAATTAATTATCAACTTTCTTCGTTTACACGTGATCGCGGTGCGAAGATTGTGGTGTATTTACAAGGGATTCTTGATTTGATTTTGTAAATTAGGTATGTACTAAAATCATAACAAAATGAACAACTCAACGATTGCCCGTACGGGATCCATTCTGTATGCCCTGGTAATTGGATATTTCGGGTTGGGGCATTTTCTCAACGCCAGCGCCATGTCGGGCATAGTACCAAAGTTCTTACCTGTTCATGAATTGCTGGTTTATCTTGCCGGCGCCATTTTGGTGGCAGCCGCATTGGCTATTCTCTTAAATAAATATGTAAAGCCGGCTTGTCTGTTGCTTTCGGCTCTTCTAATCATTTTTGTTCTCACCATACACGTACCCGGACTCTTCAACAATTCAGATCCGGGAATGAGAGCAAGTATTACTGCCAGCTTACTTAAGGATGCAGCTTTGGCCGGAGCAGCACTGGTTATTGCCGGAAAGGGGGTGTGACTTTTTTGGATACCGGATTCCAGATACCGGATACCGGATAGTGTGAGTTTGGGTGTTGGGTTTATGCACTCACACACACGCCCAAACTATCTGGCATCGGGTATCTGGAATCCGGTATCCCAAAGAATCACTCTACATACAAATCCTTATACAACTGCGCGCCCGGCACCACCGAATATTTCTCCAGGTCTGTAATGCCTTCCGACCGGAGTACCTCTTCATCAATGAAAAAATTGCCCGTGCATTCTGCCGGATTCCTGGCCAGGATGATTGCGGCTGCGTCTGCAACAATTTCAGGTTTGCGACTGGCCCTTATGAGTGCCTCACCCCCCAATAAATTCTGAACCGCTGCCGTAGCAATTGTTGTTTTAGGCCAAAGCGCATTTGCAGCAATCCTGTCTTTCTTCAATTCTTCCGCCAATCCCATCACGATCATACTCATATTGTATTTGCTCATGGTATATGCAAGGTGTGCGGCCAGCCATTTCGCATTGAGTGCTATCGGCGGTGATAGATTCAGAATGTGCGCGTTGGTTGACTTTCTTAAATGTGGGATACAGGCTTTGCACATAAAGAAAGTTCCCCTCGCATTGATATCGTGCATGAGATCCCAGCGCTTTGCTTCTGTGCGTTCCGTTGTGGTGAGGTTAATGGCCGATGCATTATTGATCAGGATGTCTATCCCTCCAAATTTTTCGACCGCTTTATTCACTGCGTCCTGGATCTGGTCTTCAAATCGAATGTCACAAGGAATAGCCAAAGCCTTTCCTCCGGCGGCTTCGATTTCGGCTGCGGCCGAATAAATGGTACCGCCCAATTTGGGATTCTCTTCAACCGATTTCGCAGCCACGACAATATTTGCGCCTGAAGCCGCCAGCTTCAGTGCAATGGATTTGCCAATACCCCGGCTGGCGCCGGTAATGAATGCAGTTTTCCCCGAGAATGACATGTTGAATCTTTAAATCAAATCTAGCCACCAGCCTTCACAATTCCCAACCAATCGAAAAAGAGACCACATAGTCCGTTTCTTTTCCAGGAATGGCCGGACGATTGTCGAAGTTTAGTGTGCCGCCCAGTTTGAAATAGAAATCCAGCGGCAAATCATATTTCGCATCCATCGTGAAGTCTGTGCGCCAGCGCCCGGATTCAGTCAAACTTGGATAGACGTAGAGATTGGTTAAGAGGCTAAAGTCCTTTACATCAAATAAATTGGCCTCAGCACCGAAATAAGCTTCAAGACTTTGCCTTGATTCAGTTCCGTTGGTGAAGCTTTCGTTGTTGAGTGAAAGCCCGCCTACGGCGCCCAGGTATAATTTATTTGTATGAACAAGGTATTTTCCACCGCCCAGCTTTCCGGTTGTCCTGAGTTTAAGTGCCTGCTCAGTATTTTTCAGGAAATTTAATGTGGCACTGAGAAACCAATCGTTTTGCAGGAAATATTTAAAATTGGGCCCAAATTCAGTACGCCTGGTTTCAGTTACACTGTCCTGCTTTGAACGAAGATCATTGTAAAAAAATGCAAACTCCCATTTATCAGCCAGGTAACCAAAGTTGCTTCTCACCTGGTATTGCCGCAAATTATTTGCCTTGGTGAGACTCAGGCCAAGGTCGATGCCGGCACTTGCCCTGCTCCAAAAATCAGACTTTACGCCTTTGAGATAAACGATATCGGAAATGGTGGTTATTATTTGCCTGCCATCAGTAGCTGCCACTGCAATGGACGTGTCACCACGCGATTCAAAGGTTCCATTAATCCGACTTCCATCTTTGAGCGAAATCAGGAATCGGCTTTTCGAATAGATGCGTTTGATTCCCGACCATTCAATTCCAAAATCACTCTTAGAGTAGTCAGTTTCGATGGTAAGCACGCCCCGATCCATTGATTTGATTTCGCCGACAATGGTGTTGCCATTTTTTAAGATGAGTGAATCGTGCTGTGCTTGTGCGGAAATTGAAAAGAATAAGATTGAAATAGCGGTTAGTGTTCTTATGAAGGCGCCCGGTTTGGATCGCGCTGGTTTAATATTTAGCATCGGCATGTTTTTTCAATGCAAAATGATAAAAACCTCGGCTTAATAAATTTACATATAATTTTTTTGTATCTCGTTAAAACAAAATGGATTTAGCGGGTAGGGTTGGGCGGTGGTTTCTTAGAACATCTTCGTTCCAATTACTTTATTACTCTCCAGTTTGTCGAGTATCATCAGGTATTGCAATTGCAACAAATTCAGATTCGCATCTTCCACACTGGTTTGAATGGTCAGCAATTCAACATTTGTGATCAGGCCATTCTTGAAACGCGTCTCCGCCAGCTGGTAGGCCTTTTCAGCTTGTTCCACCAGTATCTTTTGATCGCCTACTTTTTGCTGAAGGGTTTGATAATCCTGGTTCACTGTGGCAAGGTCCTTCGTGATGTCCGACTCCAGGGTTGTAAGTGATCTGTTGGCCACTTCAATGTTCACACGGGTGAGTTTTTGTTGAAGTTTAGGCCTGCTTGCAGAGAAGATGGGAATCGTGACACCCAACCCGGCAGCACCGTTGATCTGCCATTTTGTGAGGTTGGGGAGATAACCGTTTCTCCATCCTCCGGAAAATTGTGTTCCAATCGTGGGTCTTTCGTTAACAACGGCTTCTTTCAAATCATAATTGTAGAGTTCAATGTTACGGTTGATGATCTTCGCTTCAGGATTATTTGTCTTCCAGTCGCCCGGCTGAGTTTGCAACGCCAGTTCATCATTCAAATCCGCACCTCCAAGGGCAGCGCGTTCATCAGAGCCTGTCAGCCATTGCAGTAAGACAAAATTTTTCTCGAGCATGTTCTTCAAATCCTTCAATCGGTTGTCGCTATTGGCTGTTCTTACCTGAGTGGTTAGCAGATCGTACTGGAGCGCATCCCCGTTCTTCAATTTCGCATTGATCAATCGCTCATTTTCTTTCAGCGATGCGATTTGTCTTTCCTGCACTTCAATAGCCTTGTTGGTGAAACGGATGGCATAATAAACCGAAGCCACCTCGTAGGCCAATGCATTCTTATTGTTGTATATATTGTCGGCCGTTAAATCCTGTTCGGCCTGGTTTCTTTCCAATGCCAACTTCGTTTTGCCAAAATCATACACCAGTTGCTTCAAGGTGAGCCCGGTATTGAAGTTATTGTAAGGTTGAAACCGAAACTTATCTCCGCCGAACGTCACTGTAGAAAGCGGGTTCAGGTATTGATACTGCAAATCGGCTCCCAGTGTTGGCTTATAGTTGCTTTGGATGATTTCGGCTTGCACATCATTTAGCTTGAGCCGCTCCTCCATTTCCTTGAGTTTTGGGAAATTATTAACTGCCTTATCGACAAGTTCTTTCAGCTTTTGATCCTTAATGGGACTTTCCTGGCTCATCCCCGCGATGGAAGAAATCATCAGGGCGGTCAAAACAAAAATTCTTTTCATGTCTGTTCTTTTATCTGTTTAGCTATTATTCTTTTTTAGTGCGCTTCCTCAAGTGCTTTCTCCATTTCCTTTTTTGCGACTGCTGCCTGCAGAGGTGGCTTCTTTTTAATTTTCAAAAAGAACGCCAATGGAATTACCGCAAGGAAGAAAATACCAATTAGCCGGAAAGTGTCCAGGTATGAGAGATAATATGCCTGCCTGTCGACTGATAAATCGATAAACCTGTAAGCCTTTGCGACTGCTGTTGTTGCGTCGCCGGTCTTAGCAATCATGGCTTGCGAAATTCCATTTATCCTTTCTGTCAATGCCGGAGCACCATCATACATATTGGAAACAATATCGCTTCTGTGTTGTGCATGACGCGAATTGATGTAGTTATTCGCCATGGCAATTCCGAATGCACCACCAATTTGCCTGATCATATTGTTGAGTGAAATGCCAGCAGCAAAATCTTTCGGTTGCAATCCGGCTACTGCCTGATTGATCAATGGCAACTGCGACATGGATATCCCGAATGCACGAACCAACAAGGGGAGGAAGAATCCCCATCTGCTTATATCCGGACTTACGGATGCGCTCATAAATGCATAAATCGCGAAGAGCGTAAATCCGACGACTGTAAATGGAATGGGCGAGATTCCCTTACTCATCATTCTGCCGATGATGGGCATCATCACCACCCCCGCCAGTGTGGGGGGCAAGAGTGATAGTCCCGTTTCCAATGCTGAAAATCCCAGAACGCGTTGCGCCAATACCGGATACACAAATACCGATGTAAACAGACCCAAACCCGCTACAAAGGTGAATATAGTTGTGAATGCGAAGGTTCGATTCTTCATGACGCGCAGGTTCACCACCGGATGTGCTGTTGTAAGTTCCCTGTAAATGAATCCAACAATGCCCAGGAAGGCAATGATCGCGCTGAACCGGATCTTATTGCTGTCAAACCAGTCTTCTGCTTCACCTCTCTCCAGCAGATATTGCAAACTGCCGATTCCCGCCATCAACAAGGCTATTCCGATATAATCGATTTCCATGCGGTCCTTCTTCTTTCCTTCACCCTCTTTCTTATCGATAAAGGTGTAAGAAAGCAGGGTGGCTACAATTCCAATCGGGATGTTCACCAGGAACATCATGGGCCATGAATAATGTTCTATCAGGTAACCACCGACGGTAGGACCAAGTGTTGGGCCCAATACGATTCCCATCCCAAAAAGTCCCGATGCCATGGGCCGGTCTTCCGGCCTAAAGGCGTCAAACAAAATGGCCTGCGAGGTGGAGAGTAAAGCACCGCCACCGATACCCTGGATGAATCGCCATGCGATGAGCTCTGTTAATCCTGTAGACTGTGCGCACATATAAGACGCAACCGTAAACAAGATCATTGAAAATATATAGTAGTTCTTTCTGCCAAAATATTCAGCGAGGAAGCCGGTCATTGGGATGATGATCACGTTGGCAATCGCATAAGATGTGATTACCCAGCTGATGTCTTCAATGGTAGCGCCCAGGCTGCCTGCGATATCGCTCAATCCCACGTTCACGATTGAAGTATCCACCAATTCCATGATGGCGGCGGATACCGTGGTGAGAACGATGATGAATTTGGCAAAACCTTTTGGACTTGACATAATTCTTCCGATTAATTGTTCAAAGGAATGGTCACATAGACGCTAAGTCCCGCGCGAAGAATGTCTTTGTAACGATCAACGTCATTGATATTGATCTTTACGGGCACGCGCTGTGTTACTTTCACGAAGTTGCCGCTGGCATTGTCGGGGGGAATCAAAGCGAATCTTGCACCAGTGGCATCACTCAGGCTTTCGATCGTTCCCTGCAGCTTCAATTGCGGGTAGGCGTCAACGTTAATGTCAACGAGCATGCCCGGATGAAGACGTTTGATCTGGCTTTCTTTAAAGTTGGCCACGATCCAATAGCTGGTGTCATTCACGATGGTGAACAAGGGTGTCCCGGCCTGAACATATTGACCAACTGAAATATTCTTCTTGCCAATCTTTCCGCCTAGTGGTGCGCTCACTTTTGTGTATGAGATTTTTAGCTTTTGCTGATCAATCTGAGCCTGACGCGCCTGCAAAATCGCTTGTGCCTTTGTAACCCCTGCTTCCAGCATGCTGATGCGGCTTTGCGCGGCAGAGAGGTCATTCCTGCTGTTGTCAAGTTGCTTTACGTTTGTTTCGTAATTGAATTTGCTGTCATCCAACTGGCGCTGCGTGATGGCTTGATCCGCAATCAGGTTTTTGTCGCGGTTGTAATCTTTCTCCGCCTTTTCCAATCTAACCTGGTTGATGTCAATATTACCCCGGTTTACACGTAGTGAAACTTGGGCATTGTTCAGTGAAGCCTTGGCATTTGCCATTTCAGCCTCTGCGGTTTGATAATCTGCTTCAAGCTGAGCAAGCTGCGACTGTAGCTCGGCGTCGTCGAGTTCAACGACGGTTTGCCCTGTTTTCACCGAATCGAAGTCGGCAACGGCGATGTTTTTTACATATCCGGAAACGCGAGGCAACACAGGCACCAGTTGGGTTTCAACCTGCGCGTTGTCTGTCGTTTCATGGTTCATGGAGTAGCTGATTTTCTTGTACGCGAAAAAACCGCCGCCAATAAGAACAGCTGCCAAAATCACATATCGGATGGGTGATTTCTTCTTACTTCCGTTTTGAATTACTTGATTTTCCATTTTAATCCTGTTAGTGATAAACGATCTTATGCTCTTGTTAAATGATAGTTGATGAGGTCTTTCAGGTGAGTTGCCACCCGCTTGCGAAAAACGGGGTCGTCATATGGATTGTCACCATATTGGCCGCAAATCTTTTTTACCATCACATGATTGATGATGAGATTCCAGAGCGTTCCCATGATGGTGGAAATGGTGAGATCCACATCCACTTCTCTGAATACCTTTTTCTTCTGGCCTTCTAAAATGATCGCGCGGATCATTTCCATGTTCACCATGAAAATGCTGGAAATCGCTTCGTGTAGGGGTTGACGTTGGTCCTTGCTGAGCTCGCGCATCATAGTCAGGCTAAATCCGCGGTGTGAAAAGAGGCGGTCCACGTATCTTTCGATCACACTGTCGATCTTTTCCTGGGGAGTCATGGTTTCGTTGTTAACCAATTCCTGCAGCCGGTCCTTAATGGCTGATGCCTTTCGTTCAATCATAGCGGCGAAAAGACCTTCCTTGCTGCCGAAATAATAATTGACCATGGCCAGGTTCACATTGGCTTCCTGGCAAATATCCCGGATAGAAGTGCCTTCATATCCCTGCTTGCCGAAAAGCTCCAGCGCGGCGTGGATGATTTGGTCTTTCTTATCTGTTTTCTCTGTATGCATGTATATTCCCTCGATTGAGGAGGCAAAATTAAACGAACGTTTGAATTAAACAAACGTTCAATTGAATTATTTTTTGTTAATGGCGTACAAGTTTGATTACCAGCATTTTATAGTTGACCGTTGTTCGTTGACCGTTGTTCGGCCAGTAATAAAAAAAGCGCGAGTGATCACTCGCGCTCTTATTTCGAACAACGATCAACAGTCAACGTCCGCCGACATACCGCTCAAAAAACTCCCAGGTCCTCAACATCTGGTCAATTCGTTGACGGTTGTTTCCGCTACGCGTTATTTCATGCGTAGCACCGGGATGACGCACGTATTCAACCGGCCGTTTTAAAACTTTCAGACTTTTATATAACATCTCCCCTTCAATTGTTCCGGTGCGCAAATCATTTTCACCATGAAACATGATATACGGAGTCGTAATCTGATTTACGTAGGTAATTGGAGATTCTCTTTCAAGGATCGGCTTCGCTTTTTCTTCCCATGGATAACCGCCGAAATAATTCGGTACCAATCGCCATGCATTGCCCTCACCAAAAAAAGTATTTAAATCGTATACGCCCCGCTGTGAGCAGGCGGCTTTGAAACGATGATCATGTGCAATGATCCAGGCCACGAGATATCCCGCGTAGGAACCACCACTAACGACCAGCCTGCTCGTGTCGGACCAGCCTTCTGAAACGGCTTTGTTGAGTGAACTAAGAACATCACTCGTGGGTCCCCTTCCCCAATCATTAATATTGCCACGAAGAAAATTCAAACCATATCCTCCGGAACCACGCGGATTGCAATACACCACACCATAACCCTTGCTGCAGAAAAACTGGTACTCATGCCACATCGAAGATTCGCCTGGACCCCACATGGCCGAAGGGCCACCATGAATTTCCAGCAACAGCGGATATTTTTTACCGGTTTCATAATTCGTCGGCTTCATCACCCAGTACTCTATGTCCATTCCCTTCTCATTCTTAAAGACGTGCTTCTCCGGCAAACTCAATTTTTTATCCTTCACCCAGGATTCATTGAAACTGGAAATTCTCTGGGCGGAAGTAATATTGTCAGCACCAGAAGCATAGAGCTCAAATGGATTCGCCACTTCCGTTTTCACAAACACCAATTTCCCATTCCTGATATCGAAGCTGCTTATACCGCTATTGTAATCGGTAAGCTGTTCAACCTTCTTGTTTCTGATGTCCGCGCGATACAATGGAAAGCCGCCATTGCTGGGTGCTGTGAAATAGAGGAAATTTTCATCTGCACTCCAAACCAGATTGCCCTTGTTCCTGTCGAATGGAATCGTGAAAGCATCCTTCAATGATCCGTTCGCTGGCATAATCAGGAGATCCGGCACAGTTACAAAACTGGTGGAGCCCGCGGTAAACGCAATCCATTTACCAGTTGGCGATAATCGCGGACCTGCAAAAACTTTTCCGTCTTCGGATAAAATTCGTTTCAGATTATTTCCATCAGCATCTGCGATGAATATTTCATTTTCCAGGGAGCGATCGGGATGTTCCAATGAATCAACATCTCCGGAAATAATCAACTGCTTTCCATCGCCGCTGAATTCAACAGAATTGAATCGATAAAAACCATGCGTCAGCGCCTTCGGTTGAGATCCCGGTTTTGCATCAATGACGAAAAACTGATTGAAGCTCATTTCCGAAGAAACAGTAGCCTCCTCCTGGAATTGCAATTTGTTAAGGACCTTGGCCTTCTTGTCGGATTCATTGTTGGCAAGATAAGCCCTCACTTCTTCAATGCTTCCATCAGGATCCGCCTTGGCCTTCGACAACAACAGGTTCTTATTGCCCGTGAATCCTGGCTTTTCAAATGGCCAGCGCGGAATTTCTTTTCCCGGATTTAATATTGAATCCTTCAGTAAGTCGTTTAATGAAATTGATGAAGAGAATACAACGCGTTGTCCATCCGGGCTCCATCTTGGGGCAGATGCGCCATACTTAAAATTTGTCAGTTGAATTGCTTCCCCACCTTCCAGGGGTAGAAGGAAAATCTGTGGCTTTCCTTCCACAGTGCGAACCATTGCAAGTTGTTTACCATCGGGACTCCACGAGGGTTGCGAAGTACCTTCTTTATAAGTTAATTGACGCGGTTGTGATTGCCCATCCGTATTCACAATCCAAACCTGGTTGACGTATTTATTCTCCCACTTATTATCACCATCAGGCTCAATCGAAGTAACCGTAAACGCAGCTCTCGAGCCGTCAGCATTCAATGTAACACCACTGATTGACTTGATCTTTAATAGGTCCGTGACCTTAATGGCATTGTCTTTCTGTTGCGCAATAACAAGAGTTGAAAAAAATAAGGCAGTGAAAAATGAGAACAATTTGTAATGCATGTGCCAGTTATTAAGGGGTGAAAGTAAAAAGTAAAAAATCAAAAGTCAAAATTTTGGTGTTTTATCTCAATCAATTAGCTGTTCTCATTCTTGACTTTTGACATTTAATTTTTGAATTTGCTCATTTCTGGCACAGTATTGTTTTAACTAACTATTAAAGTCACAATATGAAAAAAATCATTTCCGCTCTATTGCTGGTGTTTGCAATATCGGCAGTAGCAAAAGCTCAGTTTGAGTTTGGCGTAAAAGGAGGATTGAATATTGCCGATCTCAGCAATTTGAATGGTAGCAATCGCATTAGTGGTCACCTGGGTCTATTGGCTCACCACACCATTGATGCTCATTGGTGTATACAACCAGAATTGTTGTATTCATTCCAGGGACAACGCTATCCTTCCAATCGAAGTGAAAAGCTGTTGGCGCTGGATTATATCCAGATTCCAATGATGGTGCAGTATTTCCCCGTTAAGGATTTTTATGTGGAATTTGGACCACAACTGGCTTTCAACACAAATGCCAGTGTTAAGTACAACGACGGTAATAAAACCGAAGTCGATAACCATTTCACAGCTGCAGATTTTTCATTTAACATCGGACTCGGCTACATGGCCACGCGTCAAATTGGAATCTACGGCAGGTACATTGCCGGTCTGACCGATATCAGCACCGATGATGGAGTAACCTATCACAACCGTGTGGGACAAATTGGAGTGCTATACCGATTTAAGTAAAGAGGCAAAAAATTCAAAATTCAAAAATGACGCGAACTTAAAGTCGCGTCATTTTTTTGTGCAATTCCCTATCCGCTGTCTACGGTCCACGGTCCACATTCATCCGTCTGCTCTCAAAAATTCGCTACCTTTATTTCCCTCAAAACTGATTGCCATGCCCCATATTACCCGTCAACAATTCCTGCAACAAACTGCAATGGCAGGCGCCGCTATGCTACTTTCTTCCATCGAAATCATGGCGCGCGAAAAAAATGAAAAGAAAATAAAAATCGCCATCATCGGATGTGGTAGCGTGTCTACTCAATATCTTCCACACCTCGCAAAATGCCCATATGCCGAAGTGGTAAGTGCGTGCGATATTATTCCTGAGCGGGCTGCGGAAAAAGCCAAAAAATATAATATCCCCAATCAATATCCTCATATCGATAAATTACTCGCGGGCGTTCCCTTCGACCTGATGATCACTACTACCGATATGCAGGAACACGGCCGGCTCAACAAACAGGCGTTGCAGGCCGGCAAACACGTGTGGAGTGAAAAGCCGATGGCAAATACCTATGCAGAAGGAAAGGCACTTTTGGATTTTGCAAAATCGAAGGGTCTTCGCATATGGGGTGCACCGGCCGTGGTGAACAGCCCGCAATTTGCATTCATGTCGAAGACCATCCAGGAAGGAAAACTAGGCAGGGTTGCTGCCGCCCACGCTCACTACGGACATACCGGTCCTACCTGGTCGGCTTTCTTTTATGAAAAAGGGGGTGGCAGTTTGCCCGATCTTGGCGTGTATAATCTCGCTACACTGACGGGTCTGCTCGGACCTGCAAAATCCGTGATCGCGATGACTTCCATTGTTACGCCCGAGCGGGATGTAGACAATAAAGGGCACATCAAGGTAGAAGCGGAAGACAACGCGATGGTGCTCATGGATCACGGAAACGGCGTGCTCTCACACGTTCAGTGCGGCTTCAATTATTTTGATCCTTACGGACACGAAGGAAAAGGACAAGACAGGCCAACGATTTCCATTTGGGGGTCCAAGGGAAATATGGCACTTGTAGGCTACGACTGGGCGCCGTTCGGCGTAGACCTGGCCGTGTCGGACACCGAAAAACCGGTTCGATATGTTGAAGATCCCGGTACTTATGTTTGGCAACAAGGTGCTTCGGTCATTTCAGAAGCCCTGGCAACCGGCGTTGAGCCACGTATCGCGGTGGAACATGCTTTGCACGTATTGGAAATCATAGAAGCCGCCCGCAAGTCAGGGGCTGATGGTTCAAGAATCAAATTGCAATCCACGTTCAAATACCCGATGTTCTGATAATATCAGGAAAGATCGAGAACGGGCTTGTTTTGAAGGATCTTTTCAATCCTTTCCATGTTGTCCGGCGTGAGCTTCTTTAGGGTATCCAATGCCGTTAGGTTTTCCAACAACTGATCTTTTTTAGTGGCCCCTAATATCGCGGTGGTGGTATTTGGATTCTTGATGGTCCAGGCAATGGCCATCGAAGAAAGCGAAACTTCAAGACGCTTTGCCAGATCTGCCAACTTTCTCACCTTCTTGATCTTTTCATCCTGTAACCAGCGCTTCTTCAACCAGTCGAACCCTTCAATCGCCAAACGCGATCCTTCAGGAATTCCATCGTTGTACTTGCCCGTCAGAAATCCAGATGCGAGCGGGCTCCAGATCGTGGTCCCTAACCCCTTATTCTGGAACACGGGCAAATAGTCCTGCTCCATTTTGAATCTTTCAAACATGTTGTATTGGGGTTGCTCCATCGCCGGACCTATCAAATGATATTGATCAGCCACGCGGTGGGCTTCCATAATCTCCGCGCCACTCCACTGACTCGTGCCCCAGTACAGGACCTTCCCCTGCTGAATCAGGTTGTGCATCGTCCACACTACTTCGCTGATCGGTACACTTGTATCCGGGCGGTGACAAAAGAATAAATCCAGGTAATCCGTCTGCAATCTTTCCAGCGCCTCGTGGCAGGCCTCGACCAAATGTTTCCGGCTCAGGCCGGTTTGGTTGGGCTTGTTGTGCTTCCCTCTCCACCCAAAATAGGCTTTTGAAGAAAGTGTGTAGGATGTGCGATCCCAATTTTTATTTTTGAGCACGCGGCCCATCATCTTTTCACTTTCTCCCAGCGCATAGGCTTCCGCGTTATCAAAAAAGTTAATGCCCCGGTCATAGCAAATACCCATCAGTTCATCTGCAACACCGTCATCAATTTGTTTATGAAAGCTGACCCAGCTTCCAAATGACAACACACTCAATTGGAGGCCTGTATGGCCCATCCGCCTGTATTCCATAGTTAATTCAAAAGTTTAAAGTAAAAATTAAAAATTCGCTCAAAAGTCAAAATTTAAAAGTAAAAATAGTTTTGTTGAGCCAGTATTTAACTTTCGAATTTTTACCTGCCTGCCGGCAGGCAGGCTTTTTAATTTTTACTTTTTCATTTTTTATTTAAATATATCATTGTCATTCACCATGATGGTACCCGTAACCTGCATGATGTCGTATTTGCTGAAATCCTGTGTCGCTTCCAGTCCAACGCCATAGATAACACGGGTGGGTGTGTGCACCTCCACGGCTTTGTCGGTATAAAATTTCTGCGTATTCTGATCCCACCAAAGTTCCTTGCACTTGAGTGTGTCTTTATTCTTCATATTGAATACAACTACACTGTCGCGAAGAAAAACCTTGTTCTTGCCTTCAAGGTACCTGCCATACATGGCATTCAACTGGCTTTCGATTTTGGTTGAATCGTTGTAAAAGTCTACATGGAGTGTCTTCGGAAATTCAATCCTGGGAAGCGTATCCTGGTACCTGTACATCAATGGTGAGCGCAGCCTGGCCTTCATTTTCCCGCCCTGGCTGAGGTAGCTTTCAATATTGTGCGCTTCGTCCACGCCCAATTTTCTTTGAAAGAATTCCTTCACTTCCTTCTCATCATTCACACATGCCTGCAAAAAAATGCAGCCCCAGTACAAGGCTGCAATTATTTTCAACACTGATATCGGCGAAAGCTGCCGCATAAAATTATTGATACTTTTTCTTGATAAACCACACATCGCTCAGGCTAAGACCTACAGAAACCTTGAAAAAATTCTCGCGCATGGCATTGTCCTTGTTCCCCCTGGTGCCATATTCAAAGGCGGTTTGAATCATCGTTGTTTGGTTGGTATAGAAATTCCTCCGCATGGGAAATGCAGCGCCCATGCTGATTCCGTATCGTGGAAGGTTACTTTCAACGGCTACAATATCCGGACCGAAATAAAATCCTGCGCGATAAGTTACTTTACTCCAATAAGAGGTCGCAGTAACGCTGGGTGTCCATTCCCCACCCACGCGCATAGTCCAGTTGTCTTTCACCAGGTCAGGTTGGCCGTAATAACTAAATTGACTCCATTGTCCCAAAATGAAGTCAGCCCCTATTGACCATAGATCTTTTCCGAACATAAAACCGAAACCATAAGTCGCGGGATAAACAATTGTCCCCTTCTGATCCCTGAGCGCATAAACACTATCAACCAGGACGGTACCGTCGGCGGTGCTGAACTCAAAAGTTTCACGCGTGGTATTACGTTTAGCATGCATGTTCGTTTTGAGATCGCTGAAAGCGCCAAGCGTGAGTCGGGTGGATTCATTGAAGTGAATGATATACTGGAGACCAACATCAACAAAAATGTTCCCAAAGGAAGTGGTGTCGGCGTAATTGGCCTTTTTGTAATTGACGGTGTCGTTGATGAAAATTAATTTGGTGGCGTAGCTCTTGTTTCCAAACATGTAGCCCGCGTTCAAGCCCACGCTGAAATTTTTTGTACCCAGTGCATATCCCAGGTAAGCCTGGTAAACACCGCCATTACCCTGGTAAACGTAGGCAACAGAATCGATCCCGGTGAGTCGCGTGTTGTTATTTATTTCATAGCTGATTCGGTTCACCGGCTTGAGCCCGATATTCAGTCCTGAATTCTTCCCGGTGGGAACGGCCAGGTTGAGATAGGTAGGCAGAAGTGAGGCAGAATTGTATTTTGTAAATGGATTTTCCTGCTTTAGCGTTAAAGAGTTGTAGGCAAATCCCACATCGAATGTTGTCAGCTTAAGCCTGGCATAAGAGGCAGGATTCACAAAGTTTACCGAACGAAAATCTGAATAGCCAACGGCCACACCGCCCATACCGGTGTTTACGATATTCTGACCTGAAACCAGGTCGCCAAGTGCATATCTAGAATAGGGGGAGTTTAACTGGGCCTTAAGATTGAAACAGGAAAACAACAATAGCGCCGCAACACCAATTTTCTTCATGTTAGTTATTATGCTCACTAATGGAATACAGTCCTTTATAGATTAAATCAGGGTCTGCAAATATCTTATTTTTCAAGAGCTGTGCAAAATAGGTCGCATCACCCCCGGTTAAAACCACGTTAAAGTTGCTGTATCTTTCTGCATATGAATCAATTGTACCATCTATTTCTTTTGCCATTCCTAGTATTACACCGCTTAAGATATTCGTTCTTGTATCATAACCGATAAGTGGGAAGTTCCAGTCCTTCTCAATAAGGGGCAACTTGGCTGTATAATATTTCAAACTCTTGAGACGCATTTCCATACCGGGTGAAATTCCACCACCCAAAAAGGACTTAAACTTATTGATGAAATTATAAGTGATACAGGTGCCCAGGCCAATCACAAGGTTATGCTTCCCCGAATAAAACTCAACGGCCCCCTCACAAAGCGCCAGCCGGTCTGCCCCAATTGTTTCCGGTTTGCCTACAGGAGTATTGATCGTCAGCCGGGTCAGGTGCGAGAGCCTGTGAAATTTGGTTGAAGAAGAAAGCACCTTTTCGATCTCGGAATTGTGATTTACAACTGAAGAAAGAATTGACTTGTCAGGTCTGATCTTGGCGAGCAATTGTCTGATCAGGGCAGGGTCATCACTTTCCAGTGTATCGACCCTTTCCAATTCCCTTCCTTCAAATATTGCATATTTCAGCCTGGTATTTCCGAAGTCAAAACAAATTGTCCTTGGCATGTATGAGGGCTGAACTTTAAATCCGGTCGAATATTCAGCCGACGCAAAAATCGAACAGGATTCTCAGGAATGGAAAGATTAGGAGAAATATTTTGTTTGGCGGGAATTGCCTGCTTTTGGAGGCTTATAGATCAAAGTCGAAGGAGGTGAGATTTTTGAAATGTCCGTTGAGTTTCACTTTTTCTTTCAGCGTTTCCATTTCCACGATCACGGGAAGTACTTTGCCGAGATGCCGTTTCAGGTATTCTTGCCGCTGGAGTTCCTGCATGAGTCCCAAAAATTCATACTCCTCCTCAAGTGTGAGCCCGGCATGATGTGCAACGTCGTAAGTATTCAACTCTTCATCGGGCTTACGAAAAGTCTTTGTGACGTTTAGGAGTTTGTGCAATTCTTTGATACCGTTGACGATTTTTATCATTAATTCACGGTTCCCTTCTTCCAAATTATCAGGATAGTTGACGATAGCGCCACTGTACGGCTTTTCGGGCACATCAGTGATCACCTCCAGTACGCGAAAGACGCGCACTCCTTTGCTCTTGATGTCCAATTCTCCGTTTTCATAGACGTTGGTGATTTCTTTGACCTCTACCAGCGTTCCCAACTCACTCACTTTATTATTGATCACCGCAGGAATTCCAAATGCTTTTCGCGAATCATAACATTCTTTAATCAGCTGTTTATAGCGAGGCTCAAAGATGTGAAGATTAACGTCTTCGCCCGGATACACCACGATGGCCAATGGAAATATGGGAATGAAATTGGTCATAGTCAATATTACTTAAAAAAACGAATGGAGTGACCACGAAATTATTCACCAAGCGATGTTTTCTATACATTTGTTAATAAACTCGTTCCATGACATGCGCCAATTGTCCGTCGTCATCATTACCCTTAACGAAGAAAAGAACATCGCGAGATGTTTAGAATCCGTTAAAAAACTGGCGGATGAAATCCTCGTGGTCGATTCCTTCTCCAACGATGCCACAAAAGCCATTTGCATTGCGCACGGCGTAACTTTCCTGGAACAACCTTTTCTCGGGTATATTGAACAAAAAAATTTTGCACTGGGCAAAGCAAAACATGAATTTGTTTTATCGCTTGATGCTGACGAGGCACTTGACGAAACGCTCTGTACTTCCATCGCTCACGAAAAGGCATCTGATTTCCCCGCCGAGGCCTACACCATGAACCGTTTAAGTTACTATTGCGGTCAATGGATCAGGCATGGCAGCTGGTATCCCGACACAAAGTTAAGACTGTTAAATCGGCACAAGGGGAAATGGGGTGGCACAAATCCACACGACAAACTCGAGATGAACGATGGCATCACTTCACAACATTTGAAAGGCGATATTCTGCATTACACTTATTATACGATGGAGGAACACATGTTGCAAGCCAACAAATTCAGCACCATCGCAGCGAAGGCGATGTTGAATCAGGGCAAGAAAAGCAACTGGTTTAAGATTGTGATCAATCCCTTCACCGCATTTTTCACCAGCTATGTGGTCAAAGCCGGATTCCTGGATGGCTTTTTCGGGTATTGCATTGCAAGAACTCATGCATTCCAGACTTTTCAGAAATACATCAAGCTCATGCAACTTCAAAGGCAGAAAGATGCCTGAAATGCCGCTCTTCCTTCCATAATTTTTTTACAGCTATTTTTGCGTCCACTTCATGACAAACCCGGAGAAACAAATACAGAACAAGGATTTCAAAACGCTGGCGCGATATATTTCCCTGGTCGAAAACGAAGCCGATGGGTATGTCGAATTACTTCAGTCGTTGCCGGCCGTCACTTCAACTCCCGTCATAGGAATTACCGGCGCGCCGGGTGCGGGAAAAAGTACGCTCGCCGATGCACTTATCCAGGTTTGGGTAAAGCAGGGGAAAAAAGTTGCCGTACTTTGCGTGGATCCTTCTTCGCCATTCAATAAAGGAGCGTTGCTGGGCGATCGCATTCGAATGAGCGAATGGTATACGCATCCGCAGGTATACATCAGGTCCCTCGCGAGCCGCGGCTCACTTGGCGGACTGCACGCTCAAATCCTTGAAATCACTGCATTGCTCCAGGTATTTGGTTTCGATTATATCATTGTTGAAACGGTAGGAGTTGGGCAAAGTGAAGTAGAAATAGCAGGTTTGGCAGATCTTACGATTGTAGTATTGGTGCCCGAAGGCGGCGATGAGGTTCAGACCATGAAGGCGGGGCTCATGGAAATTGCCGATATATTTGTGGTGAACAAATCCGACAGACCCGCCGCAGATTTGTTCGTTCAAAATCTCCTTACGATGATGGGGCCGGCATTCGCCCACAGCGCAACTCCACCCCCGGTTTTGAAAACAATCGCTTCTCAAAAAGAGGGAATCGCGGAGTTGGTTGCGGAGATCACAGGTCGCCTCGGAAAAACTTCGCACAAAGATCGAAAGGATTGGCTTTTGACAGAAAGGGCTTATCATCTTATTCAAAGGCAGCGGATGAAAAATGTAGACAAGGAAGATCTGAGGCGAGGCATTGAAATCGCAAAAGAAAACGGAGATTTTAATTTATACCAATTTGTTCAGAAATATTAATTGATCGCATCATGAGTGAATTGCCAAAAGTAGCACAATGTGAACCGAGGCTGGTAAAAGTGGAACCAGGAAAAATATATTCATGGTGCACCTGTGGGCTGAGCGAAACGCAGCCCTTTTGCGATGGGAAACACAAGGCCATTGATCAGATGCCTTTCAGGAGTTTGAAAGTGCAATTTGAAAAGGAGGAAGAGGTTTTGTTTTGCCAATGCAAGCAGACGAAGACACCGCCGTTTTGTGATGGAAGTCATGAGAAAGTTGATCAGTTGATTAGTTAACCAGGCTTCCAATTAACTGGTCAACTTGTTAACCGGTTAGCTGTTCAACTGGTTAACTAAACCCCTACCTTTGCAGGGTGAAAAAGCTGGTCGTAACCATAGTACTTTTCGTGGCATTATTTTTATTCCCCTCAGCCGCCAGGTCGCAATGTTCTATTTGCACAAAAACGGCGCAACAACTCGGTGAGAAGCCAGCCAGGGCCCTCAATACAGCCATTCTTTACCTGATGCTCACACCCTTTGCCATCATGGGCTATCTGGGTTATAGATGGTGGAAGAATAACAGGGACTAGCTAAGATTATAGATTGTGGATTGTAGATTGTAGATTTCCACAATCAAAAATCTACCATCCACAATCTACAATCAGATGAAATCTCGTCGCCTTTTTTTTCTGCTGCTGATTCCATTTTTTTCCTTCGCTCAAAAACTTCCTTCTCTTGAAGAGAAAACAAAAGACATGAAAAAAATGTCCGGGTTTCTCGATTTCTATTGGGAAGAATCCACCGGCAAGATCTGGCTCGATATCAGCAGGCTCGATACCGAATTGCTTTATGTGAATTCACTCCCTGCAGGACTTGGCTCAAATGATATTGGTCTTGACAGGGGTCTCCTCGGCGATTCGCGAATTATCAGGTTTATCCGTGTCGGCAGGAAGCTGATGATGGTTCAACCCAATCTTAATTATCGCGCAGTGACTAACAATCCGGCTGAAAAAAGAGCGGTTGAACAATCGTTCGCGCAATCCACCCTTTGGGGATTCGCAGTAGAAGCCGAATCTCCAGGGCACGCGCTGGTGGATGCAACGGATTTTTTGTTGCGCGATGCGATGCAGGCATCAAGCAGGATCAGGCAGATGCACCAGGGAAATTTCAGCATTGACAAAAGCAGATCCGCCATTTACCTTCCCCACTCAAAAAATTTCCCACTTAATACCGAACTGGAATCTTCCATCACTTTCATTAACAACGATGGTGAAGTTGGAAACTATGTTCAATCCGTTTCTGCATCCCCCGAAGCATTCACCGTTCGGATGCATCATTCGTTTGTGCAACTGCCCGACAACAATTATAAACCCCGCGTCTTCGACGCCCGGTCGGGCTTCTTCGCCATTTCTTATTTTGACTATAGCACGCCGGTATCGGAGCCCATTGAAAAGTTCATGATCTGCCGGCACCGACTGGTAAAAAAAGATCCAAATGCTGCATTAAGCGAACCTGTGAAACCCATTATTTATTATCTCGACAATGGTACCCCAGAACCCATTCGCAGTGCTTTGCTGGAAGGCGCGCAATGGTGGAGCGCAGCGTTTGAAGCGGCGGGATTCAAAAATGCATTCCAGGTTAAAATCCTTCCGGACTCAGCAGATCCGATGGACATCAGGTACAATATGATTAATTGGGTCCATCGTTCAACGCGAGGCTGGTCATATGGCGCCACCATCACCGATCCGCGTACGGGAGAGATCATCAAGGGCCAGGTTACGCTGGGCTCTCTACGCGTGCGGCAGGATTACCTGATTGCGCAGGGACTGCTTGCCCCCTTTGAACACGGCATGCCGGTCGATGACAAGATGCTGAAAATGGCGTTGGCGCGCTTGCGTCAGCTCGCCGCACATGAAGTGGGTCATACGTTAGGCCTGATGCACAACTATATTTCAAGTTCGGCTAACCGTGCCAGTGTGATGGACTATCCGCATCCGCTCGCGCGCGTAAACGCAAGTGGAGAAATAGATCTTACTCAAGCCTACGATAACAAAATTGGCGAATGGGATAAAGAAGCCATCAAATTTGGTTATTCCGAATTTCCCGCCAACACGAATGAATCAGCAGCGCTGGACAATTTGCTGAAAGAAACGGCAAAGAAGGGATATGCATTTATTTCAGATCGCGACGCACGCGCTGCGGGTGGCCTGCATCCATACGCGCATCTTTGGGATAATGGAAGCGATCCCGTAATTGAATTGAAAGAGGTGACAAAGCTGAGACAAAAAGCGCTTTCACAATTCGGCGAAAATAATATCAGACCCGGTGTTCCCATGGCCATGCTCGAGGATGTTCTGGTGCCTGTATATCTATTACATCGTTATCAACTGGAAGCCGTCACCAAATCTGTTGGAGGAATGAATTACAGTTACGCGATAAGGGGCGACGGACAAATGGTCACGAAGCCCTTGACAAGAGATGAGCAATTGAAAGCGCTCGACGCAGTGATCGGGTGCATGGATCCGTCCTTTCTCCTACTGCCCAATTCAATCGTCTCTGTGATTCCGCCCCGACCCGCGGGATATGATTTCACTCGCGAATTATTCAAGAAGAGGACAGGACTGGCGTTCGACGCCCTTTCTCCCGCAGAAGCAGCATCCGACCTTGCGCTTTCATTCCTGTTCAATGCGCAAAGGGTGAACCGGATGGTAGAATACCAGGCAATGAATGGCGGACTCGGCTTGGATGAAATGATCAATGCCCTGATCGCGAAAACCTGGAAAGCCGCACCCAGAAAAGGAATGGAAGACTTGATTCTAAAACAAAATCAGCAATTGGTTCTCACCTATTTGCTGGCGCTGAACATCAGCGATGAGCTTTCATTCCCGGCAAAGGCTGTTATTCAAAAATCGCTGGCAGATTTGACGAAAAGCTTTGAAGAGCAGAAAAAAATAAATAAAGATCCGGGTACCGATGCGCAACTCACACTTGCACTGGCAAGAATAAAGGCACCGGAGAAAGCAAAGCCGACTTTACATTTGGAAACGCCTCCCGGCGCGCCAATCGGTTGTACTGAGTACTAAGTACTAGGTACTAAGTACTAAGTTAGAGACAAGCTCACAACTTAGTACTTAGTACCTAGTACCTAGTACTTCTTAGAGTTAGTTTACTTCTTCAGCTTTAAGGATCTTAGAGTATTTTTTCCGCTCGTCCTCATTGAGGATAGTCTTGCGAAGTCGGATTTTCTTGGGAGTAACCTCAATACATTCGTCCTGCTGGATATATTCCATGCATTCTTCCAAAGTCATTTGGATTCGCGGAATAATCCGAACGCTGTCGTCACTACCGCTTGCACGCATGTTGGTGAGCTTCTTGCCTTCAGTGGCGTTCACGATCAGGTCTCCGGGTTTGATATGTTCAGCAATGATTTGTCCAACATAAACTTCTTCACCCGGATCCACGAAGAATGATCCACGGTCCTGGAGTTTGTCGATTGAATAAGCAGTGGTGCTTGCCTGGTTCTTGGCAATGAGTACACCGTTGTTCCTGCCGGGAATGGGCCCCTTCCAGGGTTTGTATTCAGTGAACCGGTGTGCCATTACGGCTTCACCCTGAGTATTGGTAAGCATATTGGAACGAAGACCAATCAACCCGCGTGAAGGGATTTCAAATTCAAGGTGCTGCATCTCACCTTTGGTTTCCATCACCTGTAGTTCGCCCTTTCGTTGCGTGACCATGTCAATCACTTTTCCACTGAATTCTGCTGGCACGTCAACAACCAGGTTTTCGTAGGGCTCACATTTCTTGCCATTCACTTCCTTCACGATCACCTGTGGTTGTCCAACCGTAAGTTCATATCCTTCCCTGCGCATCGTTTCAATCAAAATGCCAAGGTGCAGAATGCCGCGACCAAAAACGAGGAATCCATCTGCACTGTCGGTGTCCTCTACCTTAAGGGCGAGGTTCTTTTCAGTTTCCTTCATCAGCCTGTCCCGCAGGTGACGAGAGGTTACAAATTTGCCATCCTTACCGTAGAAAGGAGAGTTATTAATGCTGAAGAGCATGCTCATGGTGGGTTCATCCACACTGATCACAGGCAATGCTTCGGGATTCTCAAAATCGGCGATGGTGTCGCCGATGTTAAAGTCTTCCAACCCAACTACCGCGCATAAATCACCCGCCATGACTTCAGTCACTTTTTTCTTACCCATTCCTTCAAACACATATAATTCCTTCACCTTCGATTTGCGGATATTTCCGTCTGTTTGAACCAATGAAAATTGCAGACCTTCTTTGATTGTACCTCGGGCAACCTTGCCCACGGCGATCCTTCCAAGAAATGAAGAGTAGTCGAGTGAAGTGATCTGCATCTGCAGTGTGCCTTCAGAAACCTTGGGAGGCGGAACGTATTCCAGTATTCCATCCAGCAAAGGCGTGATGCCCTCGATGGGTGTGAGCGTGGTATTGAACCATCCGTTCTTGCCCGATCCATAAAAAGTGGGGAAATTTAGTTGATCCTCGGTGGCGTCGAGATTGAAGAACAACTCGAACACCGCATCATGAACCTCATCCGGGCGGCAATTTGGCTTGTCAACCTTGTTGATCACCACAATTGGCTTCAAATTCAGGTGAAGTGCTTTTTGCAATACGAAACGCGTTTGCGGCATTGGACCTTCAAATGCGTCGACCAACAACAATACACCATCAGCCATCTTCAAAACACGCTCAACTTCACCGCCAAAATCAGCGTGGCCTGGCGTATCTATCACATTGATCTTGACATCCTTGTATTGAACGGCGGCATTTTTAGAAAATATGGTAATGCCTCTTTCCCTTTCCAGGTCGTTGCTATCCATGATCAGCTCACCCGTTTCCTGGTTGTCCCTGAACACCTTTGTGGCATGCAGAATTTTGTCTACCAGGGTGGTCTTGCCATGGTCTACGTGAGCTATGATGGCGATATTGCGAATGTTTGTCATATAGAATTAACGGGTTTTCAATTGGGCTATTGCCGGATCAGCCACAAGGCTTTGAAAAATCCCTCATTTTTAAGGGTGCAAAGGTACTTCAATTCGGGTCGGTTTGCAAATCAAATGCGTTATTCATTTATGAAGAAGGTAAAGGGTTAGAGGCAAAAGGTAAAAGGCCTGGTATCGCCGATACCCTTTAGCTTTAACCTTTTACCTTTCCCCTTATTCGTAAATTGTTATCTCAAATCGATTGCTATGCCCAGATCTGCCATCGCCGGAACCGGCTTTTATGTACCCCCACACGTGGTTTCCAATGAAGACCTCACGAAATTGATGGACACAAGTGATGGCTGGATTGTAGAAAGAACGGGCATCCACACCCGACATTATGCCCATCGCACCAAAGAAACCACGACCACTATGGCCGTCGAGGCTTCCCGCATTGCTATAGAACGAGCCGGCATCACTCCAAATGATATCGACTTTATCGTATTCGCCACGTTAAGTCCGGACTACTATTTTCCCGGCTGCGGCGTACTCTTGCAACGGGCAATGAAAATGCGTGAGATCGGCGCATTGGATGTGCGAAACCAGTGCAGCGGATTTCTATACGGACTGAGCGTTGCGGATCAATTTATCAAATCGGGGATGTACAGGAATATCCTCGTTGTGGGGAGTGAAAAGCATTCCTTCGGATTGGATTTTTCAACGCGTGGCAGGAATGTGTCGGTGATATTTGGTGACGGTGCCGGCGCAGTTGTACTGCAACCTACCGAAGATGAAAATCACGGTATTTTAAGTACGCATTTGCACAGCGATGGCGAAAGCGCAGAAATACTGGCGATGTTTAATCCGGGCACTCACGCCAATCATTGGACGGAAAACAAACTCGCAGATTTTAATGAAGGCGAGTGGGGCGACATGTACATGAGTCATGACATGATCGACAAGGGTCAAAATTTTCCGAACATGGACGGTCCTTCTGTGTTCAAAAAGGCGTCGGTGAAATTTCCGGAAGTAATTTTGGAAGCACTCAACAAAAGCGGACTCAAGCCCGCAGATCTTAAATTATTGATTCCTCACCAGGCCAATCTTCGCATCAGCCAGGTGGTACAACAAAAATTAGGATTGAGGGATGACCAGGTTTACAACAATATTCAGCGTTACGGCAATACCACAGCGGCTTCTATTCCCATCGCACTTGCCGAAGCGTGGGAGGAAGGCCGCATTCAAAAAGGAGACCTTGTTTGCCTCGCCGCATTTGGCAGTGGATTTACGTGGGCGAGTGCATTAATTCGGTGGTGAACCAAGATTCAGGATTCAAGATTTAAGATTCATAAGTGATCCTGAATCCTGAATCCATGAACTACCCTTAAATTGCATAATGAACCGTAAATTCCTATTTCTACTGAATCCGGTTGCGGGAAGGGGAAGGAAATCGATCATCAGGCAAGCCATCGAAAAAAAGGCGAAGGAACAAAATGTCGAATACGAAATTTCGAATTCCGAGCCTTCCGGAGATTACAGCTATTTGAAAGAACGAATCAATTCAGAGAATTTCACGGATATCATCATCGCAGGTGGCGACGGAACACTCAGCCAGGTAACAGGCAGCCTGCAAGGCGTGGACGTAAACTTCGGCATCATTCCCTGCGGTTCGGGTAATGGACTCGCACTTGCTGCCGGTATTTCCAGGGATCCCTCAAAGGCGCTCGACATCCTTTTTCATGGCAGGCTTCATTCCGTGGATGCATTCAGCATCAACGAAAGATTTTCCTGCATGCTGAGCGGGCTCGGACTTGACGCCCAGGTTGCGCACGATTTTTCAAAGCAAAGGAGAAGAGGCCTGGCTACCTATGTAAAACAAACCGCGAGAAATTTTTTCAAGGCCCATCCTTATCATTTCACCATTTCAGCTAATGATCAGAAAATTTCAACAAGGGCCTACTTCATTAGTATTGCCAACAGCAATCAATTTGGAAACCAGTTTACCATCGCACCCAAAGCAAGCCTGCACGATGGCTTGCTCGACATTGTAATCGTTCAAAAGATGAGCAGATGGAGATTGCTGCCCGCAATTTTGCAACAGTTGAAATATGGTGACGTGAAAGAATCCAGGTTGAATCCGAAGGGCATTGTTTATTTTCAGACGAGCTCGCTCAGGATACAAAATTCAGAAAGAGCACCGCTTCATATTGACGGCGATCCTGCAGATACAGCGGAACAATTCTCCATCCGCGTTATTCCTTCCGCATTCCGACTGTACCAGCCCGCCTGATGGAAGTTGGCGGATAACTGAAGTCTTCAATTCGTTTAAATGATATCTGGTTGTCTTCAGAATTCAAAGCATCTCTGATATCTGATTTTTCTTTTGCCGTGAGATGAAAATTCAAGGCAGCTGCCTTGTTATTCTTGGCAGGAATATATGAAAAAGTAAATTTTTCAAAAGGGAAGCTGAAACTGTGATCTGCAAAACGAATCATCTCTTCATGATAATAATCCTGGATTTTCATCCAATTGTATTGCAGGATCATCAGGGGTTTCGTGAACTGCTCCACCACGCCCCGGTCCTGGAAATGATCCTCCCAATCCCCCAGCCTGCGGTCGCGCACCTGGATGAACGCAACGCCTCGCGTGTTGGCGGCGATCCAGTCCTTGAATACATTTAAAAATCGCAAAGCCGTTTCCTGTCCATAGTTATCCCGGATGCCTGCATCCATCACATCAATGATGGGATTGGTAGGCAGCCACACATTTGGAAGTACATATGGAAATGTGGCATTGATTCGCAATGCCGTGAGTAAGCGAAGATTCTGCGGATCCTGCTTCTGAAAAAAGCTGCAGAAATCTACGGCATCGGGTTCAGCCAGCAAACCACTGATGCTGTCTGGTAATTCTCGCATCATAAAACTAATCGGTTGGGTGCTCATTAACATTTTCCGGCCGTCGCGTGTAATGGTTGAGCTAAACATGATCAGCGGAATCCTTGCATTCGATTCGTCTGCAACATAGTCCTTCAGTTGTTTGTTTAGTATCCCACCCGTATTCTCACTCAATTCATTCTCGAAAGAATAGCCCCGATCTTTTACATACTTGTTCTCCCCAACTTTGAATTTCTGCGCGGGCGCCAGCAAATCGCGCGCAACCAGCGAAGAAAACAACCCATTCAACAGGTCCTTCGAAATATTCTCTACATATTGCTTGTCATAGATATTTAGCGAGTCACCGGCCTGCTTCATTCGGTACAACTCGCGATAATAGGTAGCCCCCAGCATACCCCCCGACGCACCGGTCATCAGGAAGGTTTTCTTCATCAACTCGCCATCCAGCAAACTGTCCAATGATTGAAGAACATTCATTGTGAAAGTGGCAGAACGAGTTCCTCCGCCACTGAAATTGAGCACGTACAGCAATGGCCTGTCTTCATCCTGCTTCTCCTTCCACCGATCCAGCACTTCAATCATCTTTTTCTTGTCGGCCAGCATTTTGTCAATCGGGCAAAGCGCCATGATACCTGACTGGTCGTATACAGGCCTTTCGTTTCTATTTACATAATTAAGTCCGTAGGCCTTGTTGCGAATATCCAATACATCATACCTGAACAGTGAATCGAGAATTAGGAAGAGCATGATTGCGAAGGGAAACGACCAGCTTTTGAGCCAATAGGAGAGTGCACCCGATGCCGCGATCAGGATCGAAAAGAAAATAAGTATGCTGGCCGCGGCCGGAATCTCGAAAATATCATTGTCCAGGAGAAGACCAATAAAAGACAGAAACAAAAATGCCAGGACGATGGAGATTACGGCAGAAAAATGGTGGCGTTTGAAAATAGTATCGATAAACTCCGCAGTGTAGTGCGATACTTCTCTCGGTTTTTTAAGTTTGAACCTGGTGTTGAAGAACCAATCCACCTGCAACAATCCCTTCTCATGATAGTGCTTTCCACCAAGGCCAAAAAGGTGAAAATGTTTTTGCGGATCTTCCAGGACGGGTTCCATCTTTCGCATCATGGTTTTTTCTGCACGAAAGAAGTACGCCAGCGATATGACCACAATCAAAACCAGTCCGAACATGAATCCGCCGATAAGCACGAGAATTTCTTTCAGGTCGAGCAACTCCCGGTACTTGTCAAATTCGATTGCCTTGATGTAATAGAAGATGAGAAAAAGAAGGGGGATGATCGCGTTGTTGATGCAGTATTTTAAAAAGGGCTTCGAAGTCGTTGCCAGGAACTTGAAATGTTTACTGTGCAAAATGAAAGTTGTGACGTTCCAACTCATGACGAATATTCCAACAGACACTCCCACGATGGCGGCGCTAATGGCATTCACATTACCCAGATATTCGGGAGCAAGGAACAGAGAGTCGGCGCCAAAAGTGCTCATGAAATCACCGTTGATCGCACTTACTACGACGAGCCAGAACAATAGGAGAACCTGGTACTTCTTAACATGAAGAAGCACCAATTGAATGGGAAATGAATGGTAAAAACCAATTAGGTACTTTTTCATCGGTTTCAGGCAGGCAACCCGGAGGCAACCCTATTCATTAAACGACAACAAGTTAAAAATAATATCGCCCGCTATAAAGAAGATGCTGTTAATTATTCGTTTTACGGCCAATTCCGTAATACATGGTCACCAGAATGACCAACAAGAGCATCGCAACGAACTGGTGGGTGATACCGAAACCCAGAAGGCTGTAGCGAAGCGGAGCATGCAAGACCGTAAGAATACCCAAAATGACCTGGATGATGACCAGTATGGGTATCAGGTTACGAATTCGATTCCAACCTTCCGGCATTTGAATCGTTTTCGAACGCCACCACCACCAGATGATCATAATGAAAAGCAGGTAAGCTAACCCGCGATGAATGAAATGAACAACGAATGGATTGTCGGTAAAATATCTGAAACCCGCTACGGGCTGCCCGCCATGTGGAAGCCAGTCGCCATTAATCGTAGGCCAGGTGGGCGCCATCGTTGCAGCCTTGAGGCCCGCCATAAAAGCGCCGTAGATCAGCTGTAGCGTCAAAACGGCGATGATCCATCCCAATATTTTTCTCTGTGCGGGCAATTTCATCCGTTTTTCATTTGGCACTAAAATCATCAGCGCAAACCAGAGTGTATAGACCAGCAGGCCCAATGCCGCAATGAAATGAACTGCCAGCCGGATATGATTGACATGAATATCTTCTTCATTCAATCCACTCTGCACCATGATCCAGCCAATTGCGCCCTGGAAGCCACCAAGCAGAAAGAGAATGACCATGGGATAAATCATGTCTGACTTGAATCGCTTCTGCAAAATGAAGATAATGAATGGAACGGCGAAGACTACGCCAATTAACCTTGCCCATTCACGATGAAACCATTCCCAGAAATAAATGAATTTGAATTCGGATAGGGTGAAATCGAAATTGATCTTTTTGAATTGGCCGATCTGTTTGTATTGATCGAAGGCGTGTTGCCAGTCTGCCTCATTAAGTGGTGGAAGCGTCCCGAGGAGGGGTTTCCATTCAGTGATGGACAGCCCAGAACCGGTAAGCCGGGTGATGCCACCCAGCACCACCTGTATCATGATCATTCCTACGCCGGTCAGAAGCCAGATGGCAACGGGCCGCGACGAGGGAATTTCATTTTTCAAATTCATCGGCGGCAAAGTTAGTTCAGCGATGTGAATAGAATTATTCGGCTGGTGACAATTTTCCCTTTATTTTTATTTCTGACGGATCTTCGTATTCCAAGAACCAAAAACGACTGCAAGAAATGCTTCTGCCCTATATGCACAAGAAACGACTGGAAGCAGGATGTGATGAAGCAGGAAGGGGATGTCTTGCCGGACCTGTTTTTGCGGCAGCAGTCATTTTGCCGAAGAAATTTTACCATCCATTACTCAACGACTCGAAGCAGGTGAAACCTGAAGACCGGGCAGCGTTGAGAATCTACATTGAAGCCAACGCGGTTTGCTATGCGGTGGCCAGCGTTGATCACGAAGAAATAGATCGAATCAACATTCTCAAAGCATCCATCAAGGCTATGCACCTGGCACTGGACCAGTTGCATCAAAGGCCCACAGCCATTCTCATCGACGGAAATTATTTCATCTCTTATTCCGATATCCCACATCAATGCGTGATTCAGGGTGATGGTATTTATGCGTCTATAGCCGCAGCGAGCATTCTCGCAAAAACATACCGCGATGAATACATGCAACAATTGCACGAGAATTATCCCGAATATGGTTGGAAATCCAATAAAGGATATGCAACTATCCGTCACCGTCATGCCATCGCATCTTTCGGCCCCAGTCCATTCCACAGAAAATCATTCAATTGGCAGACCGAGCAGCTTGAACTCGAATTCTGATTTAACAGCTTCTTAAATTAAACTCCAGCGTTCATACCGCGTCTTAGTTGTAATCGAGTCTTTTCGAAAACATTAAAACGCAGGATTATGAAAACGAAAATTTTATTCACCGCGGCCATTGTCTTTTGTCTTGGCATCGCTTCCGTACAGGCACAGATCAGCGAACGTGCGTATGATCAGCACGGGCGTATTGTGAACGGTATGAGGAGGGGAGAATTGACGAAGAAAGAAGCGCATCGTCTTGCCAAACAGCAAAAGCATATTCGTAAAGAAATGCGACATGCGAAACGCGATGGTCACCTGAGCAGGGCGGAAAGAAAGAGAATTGCCCGTGATCAGTATCAGGCCAACCGTAAAATTTTCAGGTACAAACACAATCATGCCTCAAGATTCTAAAATCGATAATTTGGGGTTATCAGGAAGCATCTCTTCGCGTAAGTGTTGAGGTGCTTTCACATTGGATACCAGATGCCAGATACCGGATACCAGATGCCAGATGCAAGATATCGGATACTGGATACTGGATTCATACCGTATACCTTATACCTTATACCCTATGTCCCGGCTTCTGAAGGACAGGCCCAACACCTAATACCTACTCAGGTGGCCATTGCCCCAGGCCCGCACGGATCAATTCAGGCTCTTCACCGGTACAATCAATCACCGTAGAAGGAACCTGACCGCCCGTGCCTCCATCAACCACCATGTCGACCATGCTTCCAAATTTTTCTTCCATAACTTCAGGATCGGTGAGGTATTCTTCATCATCGCCTGGTAAAGACGTGCTCAAAATGGGATGACCCAATTCTTTGATCAGGCTTTGGCAAATGATATTATCCGGGACCCTGATGCCAACCGTGTCTCTTTTTGTCTTGAGTATTTTTGGTGTCAGTTTACCAGCAGGCAAGATAAAGGTGTAAGGACCGGGCAATAGGGATCGTAATAGCCTGAAGATGGGATTGGAAATGCTCCTGGTGTAGCTGGACATGTCGCTCAAACTGGAGCAAACAAAAGAAAAGCGGGCCTTGCGGGGGTCAATGCCCTTGATCAGGCAGATCCGTTCAATGGCTTTTTGATCGAAAATATTACACCCGAGGCCATAAACCGTATCCGTGGGATATACAATCACCCCTCCCTCTTTGAGGGAATCTATCAGCCTTTTAATTATCCGCGGCTGTGGATTTTGGGGGTGAACGGTTACCAGCATTCTGTCTCAATTTAAGCCAATGAAATCGAATACCCGTATCCGTTGGCCGAAACACCGTTCCGGCATTAGCCCGAAATTAATGATTTGTTCATATTAACTTTGCACAGAAAATTTCACTCTATGCTTTTAGAAGATGTTGACAGGGTTGAGTCCATCTCCCCCGCCGATTTCAAGGAAAAATACTACGATCCGATGAAGCCATTGGTGATCACCGGGCTCGCAAAAAAGTGGAAGGCTTATGACAAATGGAATTGGGATTATTTCAAGGATATAGTCGGCGACAAGGAAGTAGGCATTTACAACAATGTAAAGAGTGATGCCTATACCCCCATCAATACGGCAGATGACTATACCACATTTGGCAATTATGTCGACATGATCAGGAAGGGGCCTGCCGGTTGGCGGATTTTTCTGTTCAACATTTTCGATCATGCTCCCCAGCTCACGGAGGATTTTGAATGGCCGGAAAATCTCATGCAGGGATTTGTCAAAAAATATCCCATGCTCTTCGTGGGTGGTGCGAGTTCCATCACGCACATGCATTTTGACATCGATCTTTCCCACATCATCCATACGCAATTCATGGGAAGGAAGCGCATATTGCTCTTTCCATTCTCAGAACAACACAAACTCTATCGCAAGCCATTTGAGGTATTGAGTCTGGCAGATTTTTCGAATTATTATTTGCAAAACGGCAAGCCGGATTATGATAAATTTCCTGCGCTTCAACTGGCGGAGGGTTTTGAGCTCACGCTTGAACACGGAGAGACACTTTTTATGCCCGCTGGCTACTGGCATCATATGGAGTACCTGGACAGCGGCTTTGCCATGAGTTTAAGGGCCCTTCAACATTCAATGGGCGGGAAATTGAAGGGTGCCTGGAATCTCTTCGGTATGAGAAATATCGACACGCTGATGAAAAAGGCAGCACCCAAATGGTGGTATGACTATAAGAGGGACAAGCTTTTGGAGGCCGCCCAGAAGGAACTTTCGGTGGCGGGAATGGTTGAAAGCCGAAGCCTGCAAATCCGCTAAACTACCCAGAAACATTAGCGTTCCAAGGCAAATAATGGGATAATTTTTTTTGAAATATAAGTTTCCCGTACTATTTTTACCAGCACTGTAAGCCAGGGTATAACCCTGAAATCTCTTCCCTTAGATCATCCAATTTCCATTGCCGACCGTCCAATTTCCCTTAACATAGTTTTTCAACCGATCAGGCTCAAACCCGACTTCGGATTAAATTATTAAACATATTAGCGGTGATGCACTATTCGCATATCGACGGCCATTTTATCTGGTAGCGGCGATGTAGTGTGCACCCAAGTTTTTCTTTTTGTGGTTTCAGAGGTAAGCACAGGCCGGCGATTTCCATCGCTGGCTTTACTTTTTTGGATACCGGATACCGGATACCAGATACCGAATACCGGATACCGGATCATTTGGGTGGGGGATTGGGTGAGATTGAGTGATTACACACTCACTCCCTCACCACACTCAAACTGTCTGGTATCCGGTATTCGGTATCTGGTATCTGGCATCTAGTTTATCGTCCAGGTCTCGCTGCCACGGAGGAGTTTATCGAGATCACCCTTGCCCTTCATTTTTTGAACTTCTTCAATTTGCATGGACATGACGTCCTCGTAGCAGGCGCGCTCTGTTTCATAAAGCACGCCGAAAGGACGGGGTAAATGACCCTTCAATTTTGGATCATCGAATATTCTGACGAGGATTTGAGCTTTGTAGAAGTCGCGCTCATCGTGAATCCAAAGATCATCCGCACTGAATCCATTCCCCAATTCCACCACCTCCGGATGAAAACCATCCAGCCTGATTCCCTTGTTTTGTGCAGACCCGAATATCAGCGGCTTCCCCTGTTCAAGGAACAATGTCTCTTCAGCCTTGCTTCCCTTTTCGGTGAATATTTCAAAAGCTCCATCATTAAAGATGTTACAGTTTTGATAGATCTCCAGGAAGGAAGCCCCGCGATGCTGGTGTGTACGAATCAGTAATTGCTGCAAATGCTTGGGGTCGCGATCCATGCTGCGCGCAATGAAAGTGGCATCAGCCCCCATGGCCAACGCCAGCGGATTAAAGGGATGGTCGATGCTTCCGAAAGGCGTGCTCTTGGTTACCTTCTGCTCTTCAGAAGTTGGCGAATACTGTCCCTTGGTAAGACCGTAGATCTGGTTATTGAACAACAAAATGTTGACGTCAAAATTTCTGCGCAGCAAATGAATCGTATGGTTTCCGCCAATGCTCAAACTGTCTCCATCGCCGGTTACGATCCAAACGCTTAGATCAGGCCGACTGGCTTTCAACCCAGACGCGATGGCTGTTGCTCTTCCGTGGATGGAGTGCATGCCATAGGTATTCATGTAATAGGGAAAGCGGCTGCTGCAGCCGATACCTGAAACAATAACAATATTTTCTTTAGGTATACCCAGTCCTGGCATAATCTTCTGAACCTGGGCAAGAATGGAATAATCACCGCAACCCGGGCACCAACGCACTTCCTGGTCGGTTGCAAAATCTTTTGAAGTTAAGGTAGGCTGGGTCGTTGTTGCATCGCTCATATGAAAAATGTAGGGTTCATACAAATTTAAGCATTCACCATTGAAAAAAGAGCCGATAAAAAGTTAATAGAAGCAGGATTCAGGATTCATAGTTGTCCGTGTATCCCAAATCCTGAATCTTGAATCTTGAATCCTGAATCTCCTTATACATTCACACTATCATACACCACCACCTTTGTCCAAAGGGAGGAGCATTCCTCCACAAACTTCAGGTGCAGGGGATCGGTCTGGTAACTGTCCTGATCAGCCTTATTATCGAAGATCAAAAGCCAGGAAACGGAATATGAACGATCAATGACGCCCCTTTCCGTCGCAGCGGGCTCACCAATCTGGTAACTTTTGATGGTAGAAACCCCGGTCAGCTTGCTCAAGCCCTCAATGAGCAGCTTTAGATCATCTGAATTGCCCGGATTTTTCAGCCAAAAAAACACATGGTGAACAAAAACATTCATTTCGGCCATAGCCATTGTATTTGAGGAAACAAATGTAACTAATCCAACCGCTACTTAACGTACCGTAAGCAACCAGTCCCTGATGCCGTCTACAATCTTTTTCGCGACTGCTTTTCGAAATGCAGGATCCCGGATCTTTTTTTCATCTGACGGATTACTCAGAAAAGCAACTTCAACCAGGCAGTTGGGATATTCGGTTGGGCCATTCAACCCGAAATTAAAACTGCCCACATTTCCAAATTCCTCGAGTTTCAATTCCAGCATTCGTTTGAGAATGGACTGACTAAGCGGCCTGAATCCTATATAACGGTAATACGTACTCGCACCCCGAACGGTATCGCTGCTTCCCGAATTCAGGTGAATGCTCACCAACAAATCAGGCGACTGTTCATGCAAAAATTCTATTCTTTCCGGCATGGACAAACTCGTGTCTTTTTCTCGTGTCATCACCACTTTTGCTTTTTCTTTCTTCAATGCCTTTTCCAATTCTTTCGCAATGAGCAGCGTGTATTCTTTTTCAAGAATACCTGTATTCACCCCCGTTGCGCCTTCATTGTCACCTCCATGACCCGCATCAACTGCAATCTTTAATTTCTTAATGTCGAGCGACGCTGGCTGTCTTCTTACCCTGATAACGAGCCTGGGTTTAGCCGCCGAATCGTAATATACCCAATGCCCCCAGTGCTGTTTATGTTTTAATTCGATAAACACGCGCATCACATCGTCCTCTACTTGTTCATACCAGGCATTCTTGACTTCCTTAACCGTCTTAAGTTGAGTGATCCAATTTGTATTCGAAGTAATTCCGAAAATATCCACGACAATCCTGGACGGATTGATCTCTTGAAAACTGTGATAGGGCAATTTTTCGTCAAGTTGAAGGCTGACGTAATCATATTCCGTATCACCCCATACTTTCCAGCTATTGCTTAGGTAATAAGGCTGAAACCTCATCCCGGCCAGCAATTGAACGGATGTCTTGGTAATGTATGCGTGATGATTTGCCGAGAGCATCACCTTGTAATCTGTACCGGAAGAATCAACCACGCGCAACAAGATGTTCGAATCCAGGAATCCCATTTTCGCGCCACCAAGCCGATCCTCACCCAAACCATACTCCAGGAATGGTAGTTTTCCCAAGGTCTTTCCCGCGATATAGGGTGCTTGCGATTGCGTTTTTGCGCTATAAAAACCCAGTGTCAGAATGGCTGAAACGAACCATTTTATCATGCCCGAAAGTTAAGGTAAAAAGCACGGTCGACGGGCAATGGTATAAATACTGTAGCGCGCTGGGTTTGTCCTCAATTTTATGTCTTAATGGGTTAGGCCAACACTAGGCGCTGATACATAACCGTTATAGTATGTGTGAAAATTAGAAAAGTGGGATCTTCTGGTCTCGCTTTGTCTTTTCATCAAGCCCTATCCATGAAAAATGAATTATACGAATTGGAATCATATTCTCGGTACTATTTCAACTACGGCCCTATTACTTCCGGTTTTCCTGATCCTGGGTAAGAAATTGTACGACAACAACGCCTTTTTTGCGTTGTTACTTTACTACATATTTTCTTTTGCTCATAACCTGGTCAGAGATCAGGTGATCCCCGCATCACTTGAATTCAGGGAAAAAATCGGGCTCGTCAACATCTATTTTGATGTTCCGCTGATCCTGTACTTTTTGAAAAGCTTTGTTGAAGATATCAAGTTAAAAAAATTCATCCGCGCTTCCGTCATCGGTTTTATGTTGTATGAGGCGGTAATCCTGCTGGCAATGGGTATCAATTTCAGAAGCACCGCGTGGATCACGGGTCCGGAACTCTTGATTGTGCTTGGATTTTGTATCCCGGTTTTTCTACGACAGGTGAGACTTAGCATCAGTCAGCGTTCTGAAACCGCAAAGGCCTTCCTGGTGAGCAGTATTGCATTCGGTTATTGCATTCTCAGTTTTTTGTATGTGCTCTACTATTGTTTGAAAACACAGTATAAAGACGACGCCTATACTCTTCTTTACGTTTCCTCCTTTGTTTCAACCATATTAATGTCCATTGGACTACTCTTGTTGAAAGAAAGCAAAGCATTCAGACCGGCTACCCGGTAAATTCGTACATATGGAAAGCATCATAAATTAACCCCGACATTCACGTAACAGTGGGTGTCGGGGTCCTTTTTTAATTTGTTGTTGTTCTCAGAAATTGTATTTCTTGTCGGCAATTAATTTCGCCGCAATTCTTCTCCTTGATGCCGTGCTGTTGAAGGGATCCGTTTTTGTAAAACGCTTCAATCCCAGGAGTATCATTCGCTGTTCGTCTCCATCTGCGAAAGCATTTACGGCGTCCTTTCCTGATTTATTCACCCGATCTGCGGCGTCGTACAAATAAGTTCTTGCCATATCCAATTGAAGGGCGCTTGCATTTTCGCCCTTTATATTGGCCATTTTGATAGCCCTCAACATGGCGCTTTCTGCATGGAACACTTCTATCGCCATATCCGCAATGTTCATCAGGATTTCCTGCTCCTTGTCTATATTCATCATCAACTTTTGAACAGCTGCGCCCGCAACCATCAGGATGGCCTTCTTAAGGCTCGCCAGCAATTTCAACTCTTTTGAAAATGCAGCTTCATCGCCTGAACCGAAATCCGGAATGCTCATCAATTCTTTTTGAACGGCCATTGCGGGCCCCATCAGGTCCAGTCTCCCCTTCATGGCGCGCTTCAAAACCATATCCAATACAAGCAATCTGTTGATCTCGTTAGTCCCCTCGTAAATTCTGTTGATGCGGCTGTCGCGATAGCCGCGTGAAATGGCATATTCTGCGCTGAATCCATTTCCTCCGTGAATTTGGACGCCTTCATCCACCACAAAATCGAGCGCTTCACTTCCGAAGACTTTCAGCATGGCACATTCAATGGCATATTCCTCTGCAGCTCCCAGCAAGGCCTCATTAAAGGGTTTGCCTGCGGCCAGCAATTCGGCCTCTTTCTCTTCCACCCATCTTGAACTGCGGTACAGCGCGCTTTCGGCTACCCATATCCGTATGGCCATCTCTGCCAGCTTGTGCTGGATGGCGCCAAAATTGGAAATAGGTTGTTTGAATTGCTCGCGCGTTACGGCATAGAGGACAGAATCGCTGAGGGCACGTTTGGCCCCGCCCATGGCAGCAGCACAAAGTTTGAGCCTGCCGATATTCAGGATGTTGAAGGCGATGATGTGTCCCTTTCCTACTTCGCCGAGCAGGTTTTCGACTGGCACTTTGCAATCCTGGAAATACAATTGTACAGTGGATGAGCCCTTGATGCCCATCTTGTGTTCTTCCGGACCCTGGGTAAAACCTTCAAAGCCGCGTTCAACAATAAATGCGCTGAACTTATCGCCGTCAATTTTGGCGAATACCGTATACACCGTTGCGAAACCACCATTCGTGATCCAGCATTTCTGGCCATTCAGAAGATAATGCTTGCCGTCTGGGGTCAATTTTGCGCTTGTCTTTGCGCCCAGGGCATCACTTCCACTATTTGGCTCCGTTAGTCCGTATGAGCCCTTCCATTCACCGCTGGTAAGCTTGGGAATGTATTTGGCTTTTTGTTCGGGTGTTCCGAAGTAAAGGATCGGCAGCGTTCCAATCCCGGTATGAGCCGCAATGGCAACCGAAAACGAATAGCCGCCACCCAATCCTTCATTCACAAGGGTAGCAGTGATAAAATCCTTTCCCAATCCACCATACTCTTCGGGAATCGAAGTTCCCAATAAACCCTGTTCGCCGGCCTTGTCCATCAATGAGGGCATCAATCCTGGTTCCAGGTTATCGATCCGGTCGATGACGGGAATCACTTCCGCATCGAGAAATGCATTACACATGTCCAGAACCATTCTCTGCTCCTCATTAAAATCTTCCGGCGTAAAGCAGTCTTCGGGTAGCCCCTGGCGTATGATCCATTCCCCTCCTTTCCCTGTTTTAGCGGTTGTGGTGGCTGTTGACATATCAGATATTTTAAGTGTTGAATGATGTTATTTCAGGTTATCGTATACTCTTTGCAGAACGGCTTTACAAATTTCGATTTCCTCGATGGTCACCCCTTCCAGTGCTTCGTTCAGCGTTTGGTTGGCGAGTTCCATGCTTTGTTCCTGCAGCTTTTTTGCAGCGTCTGTGAGGTATATCATATTGATACGCCGGTCTTCCTTAGAAGGAACGCGTTTTACGAGCTTTAATTTTTCCAGGTTGTCAACCAGGCGGGTAATACTTGGCTTGTCGCGAAAAGTGGCGTTGCATAATTCCTGCTGGCTCAGCCCATCCTCTTTCCACAAATGATACAAAACGCTCCATTGTTCTATGGTGATCTCCATGCCATTCTGCTTGAAGTTCTTCTGTAGCCTCCTGGCCACCGCCGTGGATGCTTTACCGGTAGTGAAGCTGTATAATTCGCCCTTTTTAAATTGGTTGTTTGGCATATAGTTGCATAATCAACTATTCAAATCTACTCTTTTATTTTGTTTTTCAAAAACATCGGGACAATTTTTGGAAGCGGCTGATACAGTTTTAACACATTGATTTATAGGTTAAATTCTGCGAGCAATGGTTATTTTTGAGTCGATGATCCAAGGCCAGGTAAAATATGGCAAGTTGTCGATTCATTATTCCCGATGGGGAAATGGCGACAATGTAGTTCTCGCCATTCCGGGTTTCGGGGAGGGGTCAGAATCATTTTCCTGCATCGGAAAACTCATGGCCCAAGACCAAACTTTACTGGCCGTTGACCTTCCCTTGCATGGATTTACGGATTGGAAAGTAAGAGATGCCATTGAGCCGTCAGCCCTTCTGGCTGCGATTCAGGAATTGCTTTTCGAATGCGGTTTCATCAACTCGAAATTTTCACTGGTCGGCTTCAGTATGGGGGCGAGAATCGCGCTCTCGATTTATGAGGAAGCTCCTGAAAGGATTAAAGAACTCGTTTTGCTCGCACCAGACGGTCTTAACATGCATTTCATATATTGGCTGAGTACGCAAACCTATCTCGGGAGCAGCCTCTTTCGATGGGCAATGCAACATCCCGAATCCTTTCTTAAGACCGCAAACTTTGCGCGCCGCGCCGGATTTTTGGGAGAGCGCCAATTGAGATTTGCAAAATTGTATCTGCAACAGGAAGCCTCCAGGAAGCGCTTGTATGAGATCTGGACGGCCTTCCGGAAATTCAAATCCCGCCGAAGAAGAATTTCTGAACTTATGCGCGAACACCAAACGCAGCTTACGCTTGTCTTTGGCAAACAGGACCCCGTGATACAAGCCAGTCTGGGCGAAGCTTTCAGGAGGCAAGTGAACGGCAATATCAAAATTGAAATCCTTGATTGCGGACACCAGTTGCTCAATGAAAAACAGGCACCCCAAATTTGCGCACTGATATAATCTGAAATTCAGGTTAACTTAAAGCAATGATCTGGATCATCATATGCTACGTTTTGCTGGTGGGATATATTTTCCTGATCGCTTTCTATTACCGGCATTGGCTCGCGGTAACTGAGTTCAGTGGCCTTTCGAAAGATCCTTCCACCTTCATTTCAATTATTATTCCTGCCAGGAACGAGGCGGAAAATATCCAGCGCTGCCTCGACAGTCTGTTCATACAAAACTACCCTTCCGCCAAATTTGAGATCATTGTGGTGGACGATCATTCCTCCGACCAGACTTCGGTTATAGTTAAACGTTATGACGGCGTAACCCTACTTGAGTTAAAGGATATGATCGATCCGGGATTCCAGGGTTCCACCTTCAAGAAATTGGGAATAGAAACGGCAATCTCGCAGGCGCGGGGAAATCTCATCATCACAACAGACGCAGATTGCGTACTTCCGCCATACTGGTTGGGTACGATTGAAAATTATTACCGGCAACAAAAACCTGCACTGGTTGCCGGGCCGGTACGTATGGTGCCAGGCGGAAGTTTTCTGTCGATCTTTCAGGCAATCGACTTCGCCATCCTCCAGGGCATTACGGCAGCGTCCATGCAAGCTCGATTTCACCCAATGGGCAATGGTGCCAACCTTGCATATGAAAAGTCGGTATTCCTTGATCTCGGCGGATATCGCGGGGACGAGCTCGCGTCGGGAGATGACATGCTGTTGATTCAGAAGGTGGCAACCAGGTATCCTGCGCGCGTTACTTACCTGAAATCAAAATCGGCTATTGTGGACACAAGGCCAGAGCCAGACTGGAGTCATTTCTTTTCGCAGCGAATCAGGTGGGCTGGGAAAACAGGTCGCTACAAGGATCCCAAACTGATTTGGGTTTGGCTGGGCGTGTATCTTTTGAATCTCTCCCTGGTCATTGCATTCATATACGCCTGCTTTAATCCATTTTATTTTACGTATCTCATATTACTGCTCTTATTGAAGACCGGCATTGAGTGGAAGTTTGTCAAAGAACTGCTTCGATTCTTTGACTTGCAGCGATTGTTGAAATGGTTTCTACCCTCGCAGCCGGTACACATTATTTATATCGTCATCACGGGGTTTCTGAGTCGTGTTAGCGGCACCACCTGGAAGGGCCGTCATATTAAATAGGTTCCATTAGTTAACTTCGGCGCATGCAACAAAAAGGATTTTCCTTTTTTGGTTCGGCCTGGAAAAGACTCAGGAAAAACAAAGGTGCCATGTGGGGACTCATCACCATCGCGCTGGCAGTTCTCATCGCCATCTTCGCATACATGATTGCGCCTGATGGGAGTCCGGATGCGAACCTCATGACAGTTGAGATCAGTGGTCAGAAGCCGGGTTACAAAATGGATTTCCTGAAGATAAAACGATTCAAGCCATCCTCGCCTGGATTCGCACTAAGCAGTTTTTTTTCCGG
>Ga0097621_100000108_pt1 | contig 47034 bp, 46 predicted proteins | sample KBSMisM72_FD_73165 | JGI IMG/M metagenome (GOLD analysis project Ga0097621, IMG submission 73165) | Miscanthus rhizosphere microbial communities from Kellogg Biological Station, Michigan, USA - KBS Miscanthus M7-2 (version 2) (version 2) | ecosystem: Host-associated > Plants > Roots >... | reverse complement strand
CTCTATGCGAAATTTGTTCAAGTCTGGGGCAGCGTTCAGAACCAGGACGGAATCGTCCATCTTGTCGCAAAGGCCATTCGTCCATTAGCCATCAGCGCGGCTGAAACCTCCTCCCATGATTTCCATTAAGGGTCATGTCCTTCGGTTGATTACTTTAGCATTTTCAGCAAGTTAGCGGCTCCCATTCAACCCTTAGGTACAACATTAGTAAGTTGCCAAGGCTTCCCGCCCGTCGTATGATTCGCCCAAAATCGTATTCCTTACAGAAAGAGGGGTAACGATGATTCCCGAGCGTGCTAAGGACCGCAGAAGGTTTCCCCGCGTTAAGTCCGCAGTTGCACTGGAGCTGCGCTACAGGGGCGCGGTCGCTCCGCTACGAGCCATGACCAGCGAAGTCAGCCTGAGCGGCTGCTATCTCGAGACGATGTTCACGCTCGACGTTGGCACGGCACTAGACATCGTCATTTGGCTGGATGGTGAGAAGCTCACCGCCAAGGGTGTCATTGCGACCAAGTATCCCCAGGTTGGAAACGGAATCGATATCACAGAGATGAAGCCTGAGAGTCGCGCCAAACTCGAGGCTTTTCTGAAAGCGCAAGAGGTTCAAATCCCGAAATTTTGAAGTGGGGAGTACGACTAGGTATTTGGGGTCCTTACGCTTGCCCCGCGCCTTGCAAAGCCGCGATGGCTTCTTCGGGGCTGGGAAAAATTAAGAATAAATCCTGCACCCGGGTAATCTCAAATAGCCTCTGCACGCGCGCATTAATTCCGCTCAACACAATCTTACGTCCGGCTTTTTGTCGCGAGATAAACGCGCTTACCAACGAGCCCAGTCCCGCCGAATCCACGTAGGGTACGTCAGAAAAATCCAGGATGACAACCTCAGCCGGCTCCTCCCTCCGCATCGCATTCTGAAAAACCGGCGCGTTGACCGCGGTCAAAGGGCCGCGCAGCGAAAGCACTTCGTGGGGGAACGCTTCGCTGCGGTCGATGGTGAACTCTTCATCCATAGGGTCCAGATGGGGCTGGGCAATGGATTGTAGGGCAAGGCCAGCAAGACGTTCAAGCGCGGAACAGTATCGGTGTCTAAGCGGCGTCCGACGGGAAATTTCGCGGGTTAACCGGCGAGGAGCTGCTGTTTTGGGGCAGATCGCTGGATCGACGGTTGCGCTCAGGGTCATGCTGCGGCTCCGCCCCGGCATGGTAGGGTTGTTGCAGTTCAGATTCGCCAAATGGCCCACGATTTCAGCATCGTAGGCCGTTTCTGGTTCGGGCCGATCTTCCATAAGATTCTTGGAAGGGAGAACATGCCAATGAGAGTAGCGAAGGACGTAACTGAACTCATCGGCCGCACGCCGCTCGTGCAACTCAATAAAGTTGTGAATGGCAGCAAAGCGTCCGTGCTGGCCAAATTGGAAGGGTTCAATCCCTGTGCCAGCGTAAAGGATCGGATAGGAGTGAGCCTCATCACCGAGGCCGAGAAGTCAGGCAAGATCCACCCGGGAAAGACGGTTCTGATCGAGCCGACCAGCGGGAACACGGGTATCGGATTGGCGTTCGTTGCCGCGGTGAAGGGCTACAAGCTTGTACTTACCATGCCAGACACGATGAGTCTCGAGCGTCGCGTTCTGTTGAAGGCTTTTGGGGCGGAGATCGTTCTCACCCCCGGGGCGAAAGGTATGCCCGGCGCGATCGCAAAAGCAAACGAGATTCTCGCGAATACGCCCAACGGTTTCATGCTCCAACAATTCGAGAATCCCGCGAACCCGAAGATACACTTTGAAACCACCGGCCCGGAAATATGGAACGACACCGACGGCAAAGTGGATATTTTGATCTCAGGTGTGGGCACGGGAGGGACTCTCACCGGTGTTTGTGAATTCATCAAGCCGAAAAAGCCGTCCTTCAGTGTCGTCGCAGTGGAGCCGGTGGAAAGTGCAGTTTTGTCGGGGGGAGCACCCTCTACGCATAAAATTCAAGGAATTGGGGCGGGTTTTATACCGAAGATCTTGCGGACGGATTTCATCGATGAAATTATGCAGGTCTCAAGCCCGGAAGCAATTGCCATGGCGCGCCGGCTGGCCCTCGAGGAGGGACTGCTGGTGGGCATCTCTTCCGGGGCTGCAGTGGTTGCCGCGCTGCGCGTGGCGGCAAGAAATGAGAACGCTGGAAAGGTGATTGTCGTGGTGCTGCCTGATTTCGGCGAGCGTTATTTGAGTAGCATTCTGTTCGAGGAGTTGAAGAAAGAAGCTCAGGAGCTGCCGACGGCATCGGTATAGCATGGTGTTCGAACGCATGCGCGACGACATCTCGTGGATTTTGCAGAACGACCCCGCCGCAAAATCCGGGTTGGAAGTCGGGTTGTGTTACTCCGGCCTGCACGCGGTGTGGTCCTATCGCCTGAACCACTGGTTCTGGAATCACGGCCGGCGCTTGTTTGCTAGGTGGCTATCGCAAGTGACACGTCTGTTCACGGGAATCGAAATTCATCCCGCCGCGAAGATTGGCAGGCGCTTGTTCATCGATCACGGAATGGGTGTGGTCGTTGGGGAGACCACGGCCATCGGCGACGAGGTAACAATCTACCAAGGGGTGACGCTTGGGGGCACGGGCAAAGAACAAGGCAAACGCCATCCGACGATTGGAAACGGAGTCGTAATCGGTGCTGGGGCCCGCGTACTCGGCAACATCGAGATCGGTCACAACTCGCGCATTGGCGCCGGATCGGTTGTTCTGCGCAGCGTTCCCGACGACTCCACTGTAGTCGGCGTTCCCGGCCACATTATCTTTCGGCATGGCAAGCCCGTAGTGATCACCGATCCTAAGCAGATTACCGATCCATTGTCGGAGGCGCTTTCGGTGGTTGCCACTCAGGTTAAAGAGCTACAGAAGCGCGTGCAGCAACTGGAAGGAACCGTTGCCGAAGTTACCGATTCGGACAGCGAGAAGTCGCTGCAAGCGGTCATCGAGATCGACTACCAGATTTGAGATTCTCGGAACCATAGCCCCTGGCTCGGCCTCCCGCGGGCAAGTACGGGCACAACTTTGAATCCGCACATTTCACTTGCTACAAAAAATCGGACCTTTTAACTTGCTAGTGACAGGACATTCCCGGCAAAGAGGTGCGTTCGCGTTCTTCACCCAGGCAGAGATTACTTCACCTCCGGAACGATGTTGGACTCGGGCCATTGCGAGGGTTGGGCGTTCGCATTGATTGCAATGGTAACGGGTCCCTCTACCGGCTTCACATCGACGTTATACCCATCGACTTCGATGAGTGGTTCCTCGCCGTCGAGATCCCTGGTCGCCGCTTCGATGGTGACGGTCCTGCTTTCGCCCGGAACCAGCGACAGATAGTTATCGGAATAGAAGACCGGCAGAACGCGCTTCCCGCTTTTCTTCTGATGGAGCTGCAAGTGCGCGAGCAAGGCAATATTGCTGGTCTTGTTTGCCAGGGTAACGGTGAACCAGGTCTTGTCATGCTCCTTGCGGCTGGTCGAGTCAACATCGAGCGTCACTGTTGGAAGGTTTTCGAGGCCGGCAAACTGATCTTGCGCAACGTGCTGCCAGTACAAGTTCGTGGAGAGTAGCTGGTTATTTGTATCCAACAGGTTCAGCTTGAAGAAGAAGAGGGCGGTGTCATAGGCATTGGGTGCCTGAGCGATCTTTACCGTCGCGCTGCCAGGAACCTGAGGGACGGAATAGACCTTGCGGAAATCGATGCGCCCGTCAGACCGATACATGAGTACCTCGACCTTCAGGTCGTTCAGCACGTCAGGGCGATTGTTCACGATCTCAATCCCGCGTGTGGCTTCATTCATTTGAACGTGAACTGTCTCGGAGGCTTTCTTCACAGCAAAAAGCGCGGCATTCGGCTCGAGATCGTAGTGATAGAGCTGCCAAACAAAACTGGGTTGCGCTGGGTTGCTCATCCACGTGATGACTCCCGTTGTCGACTTGAACATCTCGGAGTTGCGGCCCTCGTACATGGCGCGAAATGCTTCGTAGGTAGCAAGCTGGCCTTTGCGGACAAAGTCCGCCAGATTCCGAATGTGCCCGTAGCGGTGAGCCAACATTGCGGGGAACTCATCGCCGCGCTGAGCGCCGTGGGCCATGTCGTGCTGCGCCCAGTCGTCATTGATCGTCTCCCAGTCTTGTTCCGGCATCATGGCCTGAATCGATTCCAGCGTGGGAATCGACATGGATCCGGTTTCCGTCTTAAAGCTTTCGCTGATGGCGTAATAGAAGCGAGGAGAACGCCAATAGTACGGTCCACCGGATGACACACCCCGCCCCTCCGCCGAATTCGACTGGTAGAGGCGCGACGGATCGAGCCCCGCCATCAGCGGCTTCAGCGCATCCTCAAGCTCCTTGGGTGGATATCCCTCGTTGCGTGCGCACCAGACGGCAATCGAAGGATGGTTTCTGTAGCGGACCACCTTGTCGGTGACGTTTGCTAGATAAGTTGGAGGGTCCGCGACATTCGGTCCATCGTAGGGATTCGGCTGAAAGAATTCGTCCCACAGGAGGATTCCATACCGGTCTGCCAAATCGTAGAAGTCCGGGCTAGTGCTCTGGCCAACCCAGTTGCGGATGATGTTGAGATTCGCCAGGGCATGCATGTGGAACTGCGCGTCGAGCCGTTCGCGCGGGATGCGCTTCATGCCCTCGTCCATGCCCCAATTTCCGCCCCGGGCCATCACCTTCACTCCGTTGACGGAAAGGGTAAGGTTCTCCGAATCGGCAACTTGGTATTCAATCTTGCGGATACCAAACTGCCGGGATTCTAAAGACGACTCCTTTCCGCCGATATCGAATCGCATGGTCAGAGTGTAGAGGTTCTGCGGCCCATACCCGTTCGGCCACCACAACTTCGGATGATCCATGTGCAATTCGGGCGTGGATGCTTTGCTGAAGGTTATGTCTTGCTTGCTGTTCGCTGCCATCTCGATCGACTTGCTGAAGGTGATCGGTTTGTCTTCGCCGTTTTGCCCCTCGATCGTTCCCGTCAGCGTGCCCGTGACCGAGTGTGTCGATTTGTTTTCCAGTGTCGTCGCGATGTGAAGGTCCGCATTGGTAAACCCTGCGTTCATCTCGGATGTGACGAATGGGTCCTTCACGATGACCGGCCCGCTTGAATCCACTGTTACCGGAAGCCAGATTCCCGTATCCCGATCCCGGACCGCTGGGAGCCAATCCCATCCGATCGTGCAGAGAAAGGTCGGGCCATCAATTGCGCTCTCGCCACCGTTCTTGCCCACGCCGTTTTCCACGTTGTGCTCGATCGGAGTCCCTGGATGCGGCTGAGGCGATACCAGCACTGCCAGAACCGCGCTTTTGCCGGGCTTGACCAAATCAGTGATGTCGAAGTCTCCACGAATGAAGGCGCCCTTCGTGGCTCCGCCCTGGTGCCCGTTCACCCAGATCTCCGCGCTGTAGTTGATGCCGCCAAAGTGCAACCACACGCGCCGCCCTTGGAATTCCTTGGGCACACGGAAGTCCGTGCGATACCACCAGCTGGTCTTGTTCAAGCTCTCGGGAATGTGCCGCATGTTTTCGCCGTACAGAGGCTCGGGATAAACCTTGTTGTTTACGAGCGTGGTCAGCACCGTTCCTGGTACGGTCGCCCCGTACCAAGCATTCGGTTTGTACGAGGAGGACGAGACCACAGCGCCACCCTCTCTAACCTCGGAGGCGTCTTGCAGGTACCAGTTGCGGATGTCCCGGGTCAAGGGTTGCGCAAACGAAGAACAGGGAAGTAGTGCGACGACAAGAAGCAGACGACTCCTCATGAAAATCACCCCAAATGATGATGAACAAACGCGCCGGCGTTCGAAGCCACCCCGAGCCAGGCGCGGGCATGCATCGCGCGGTTAATGCGCGGCCGAAACTTCTTTTGCCGATGCGGCCTCGCTGCTGAACTGGTCGATATGTTCCAGATCTTTCAGGTGGTCATACCAGCTGTACTTGAGAATGATCGACGTGATCGCAACCAGCACAACCGCATAACCAGCGTAGCGAAGGTTCCAGGTCACGATGTAAATGGGTAAGGCAACGAGCGTTACCTGCCACACCATTCCCAGGATGATGTTGAACATATCGCGCCAGAAGTCCGCATTCCGCCGGAAGGAGGGGTCTTCAGACTGCACTTTTTTTAGGATCGGTCCCCAGAAGCCCCACGGGCGGACCCGTCGATAAAAGTCCATCAAGATTTCTTCGTCTTCTGGCTTTGTAAGCAGCGTCCCCAGAAGGGAAGCGATCAAGGAGAGCAGAAATACCAGGCCGAAGCCAAGAGAAACCTCAAGGTTCAACGAGCGCTGGCTTGCCCAAGCCTGCAGAGAGGGAATTTTGGTGAGGGTCAGCGGTACCGTCAGGGAGGAAGCCATACCGACCACCATCCCCCAGAAGTACCCGTGCCCGTTGAACCGCCACCAGTACCACTTCAAAACGTTGGACGCGGTGTATCCGCCCCACAGCGACGTCACGATCCAAATGACCACATCGTTCACCGTTCCGATGTACCAGCCGATGAGTACTCCGAGCAGTACCACCATGAATGAGCTGAGATAGCTAAGCCGAACATAGGTCTTCGGATTGGCGTTCGGATTGATATAGCGCTTGTAGATGTCGTTGACGAAATACGGAGGCGCGGCGTTCACGGTGGCAGCAAAATTCGACATGTAGGCGGCCAGCAACCCGGCAATCAGAAACCCCAGCAATCCTGCGGGAACGAACCGTCCGAGAGCTTCGGGGAGAATGCTTTCGAAATCCATATGCGTTCCCATGGCGCGAATGCTATCGCTGAAGAACACCAGCGCAAGCACCGTGAGGCCGGTGATCAGGAAGTAGCGCGGGAAGGTCAGCACAACGTTGACCCAGCCGCTCATCATGGAAGCCTCTCGCGGGTTTTTGCAGGAGAGCACACGTTGCATGTCGTAGTTGGGAGCGGGGCCCGCCGCGCTGATCAGAATTCCCTTGAACAGCAGCATCATCACGAAAAAGCCGAAGAGCCCATAGTGGTCTTCGGCAATCTTGGTATTCGCCGAAGGGACTAACTTCGACCAATCCATGTTCAAGTGCCAACCGAAAAAGACGTTGTCCCATCCGGCAGGAATGAAGCGTTGGAGTGTGCCCGGGGCAACTTTCATCATGGCGATGATGCCGACCGCAAATGAGGCTACCGACAAGATGCAAAACTGCATGACCTCCGTGATCACGACGCTGAACATGCCGCCTTTGATCACATAGAAGGTGGTAATGGCGATCAGGATGAGCGCGTATTCGTTTGCACTGAGGTGCCAGGGAAGGAACGTTGCTGCGAACTTTCCGATCCCCTTAAACCCGTAGGTGAAAAAACCGATGATGCTGAAAAAGGCGTAGACCACGACGATGATGTGAGCCAGGTTCGCGCCGCGGCCCTTGCCAAAGCGCGTCTGAATCCACTCGGCGCCCGTCATCACGTTTGATCGCCGGAGCCAACTCGACAAGTACACCATCAGGAAAACCTGGTTGAATGTCGGCCATAGCCAAGGGATCCAGACACTCTTCAACCCATAGACGAACATCCAGTACACCAGCAGCATGGTTCCGCTGATGTCGAACATTCCTGAAGCGTTCGAGACCCCCAGGACATACCACGGCATCACGTTCCCGCCCAGGAAATAAGCCTTGATGTCTTTCGATGCGCGATGCGAGACCCAATAGCCCACGAGAACCGAGGTCACAAGATAAGCCACGACTATGGCGATGTCGACGCCGTGTAGATTCAAAGGACACCTCAATGAAACGCGAAGGTTCGAAGATAGGCGCTGCCCATCGGCGCCCGGATAACGCTTATCCTGCTGGGCCGTGCCAACTATACAACAGCGAGCTGGGAGGTTTTCCAGAAACGTAGTTCTGTAAAACCGCACTGGCAGCTACCAAGCGAAATGTACCCCGCTATTGCAGTGTTCCTGCGAGCAGAAACACCAATGCCGCCTGCCAATTGATCGCAATCTCGTTGCTCGCATACGAGCCTTGATCGTCGGCATATACCTTTGCGGGAGGCAACTGCTTCGGCAATCGAGCGAGGACCGCATCCTGACGCCCAGCGTTTGGCCCTCCTGACAGCAGCCCGGGCCACGGTTCCTCGTTCTTGTCTGCCCCGCTTGGGCGATGATGCGGATGCCGGTAGGGATGTTCCCCTAGCTGGGTAACCCATGACAACGAAAAGGTATTGCGCCCAAGCAAGTAGTGCAGATCGTCGGTCGCGGCGTTTATAAAGGCCGGATCCGGAGTAAACGCGTTGGCAACCAGCAATTGCAGCCCGTACGCTGCAGCCACTCCATTCGATCCCCAAACGTAGTCTTTCGCCACCAGGCTTACGCGATAGGGGTCGGCTTGTGTCCGCTGGGCAATCCGTTTGGCGAGTTCTACGGTATTCTTGCGAATGGCGGCGACAGCCGAGGTATCTGAACCATTTAAATTCGCCAGTGCGTATGTCCAGAGGCCCATGGGCGCGACCTCTCTCCACCCTTCTGCCGCGGGAGCGTCCAACTTGGGTTGAAAATCAGCGTAATTTTTTAGGAAGAAATCGTTGTACGCGGCCTCCCCAGTTGTGCGCCACAGTTCTGCGGCTGCCCACAGTCGCTCATCCCTGCAGTCGTTGTCGCCATACTCGCCGGTGCTGATGCCGGGCGGGTTTTTGAAGATGACATTAGGATTGTTCTCGGCCCACAACCATGCTTGGCGGGCGGCGTGAAGGTTCTTCGCGGCAAACTTTTCGTCAAAAGGTTTGTACACTCGGGCCGCAATTGCTGCGACGGCCGCCAGATCTGCCGTTGCGCAAGTGCTCTTGTAAGGCGCCGCCCCGGTGCCAATGATCTCGCTTTCGAGCGGGTCATCCTCCGGCATGACGAAGCCGGCAAAGTGCGTGCTGGTTTGTTTTTGCCAAACGCCGCCGTCATCATCCTGCATCGTAAGCATCCACTCGAGGTTCCAGCGAGCTTCGCTGAGGATGTCCGGTGTGCCGGTTCCACTCTCCGGAATTCTTAGTTGGATGTTCTTCAGCTTCGGCGCATACAGCTCCCATGCCCACAGCAGGGAACCAGTGGAGATTCCCGAATTCACCACGTAGCGGCCATAATCGCCGGCGTCATGCCATCCACCCAGGTTGTCGCGCTCCCCTGATTTACCCGAAGTGGGATGGAACTCGCCTTTCAAATGGCACGCGGAATGTTTGTACCCCGGAAACTCAGGCCCGAGGTCTACCTGCGCCCCGCAGCGCTGACCATAGAAGCCCAGCATTGCCAGCTGATATGCGCGGGAGTATACGTTGGACCCAATCGAGAAATTCCAGCTGCGGCCAACGCCAGGGACCTCGATGTAATACCGGCCCGGTTCACGCAGGGCGGAAAAATCGGCGGCCTGAACGTCGTCCCCGGTATTTGGATCGTGCAGGGCAGCGCCCAACTTTCCCTGAAGCACAACCCCGTTATCGCTGGTGCGCTTGACCAAAAACTTCCCTGGGTTGGTTCGAGCCTGGCTGACCAAGGCGATTTTTGGCGCCGCCGGCAAATATCCGACCTGGTCCACCTTGATCTCTGTCGTCGCTGCTTGTCCGCCGGCAAACCGGGCAGCAGCTAACGCAAAAAGGAAAAAGACAAATGCGAAGGAAAAAGACCGCTCGCTCAAGGATGATGGCTCCCGCCCCATGATCGCGCTCTCCCCGAAACCTGGTATTCAATGCTGCAGCCGCCCGCGGTTCCTAGGCGTGCATCCCCCAGTTGACGAAAGTTCTTGCGTTCGATTCTGTTGTGCACTGTATAATCGCGGGTTCGCTCGCACAAGCAAAAAATGCCCTAGAAAATCGTTTTGCAAGGCTGCATTGCTTGCAATGGGGCGTACCTCCTCCGCCGGGAGCGCTGAATGAAATTTGGATACTTCGACGACCTGAAGCGTGAGTACGTCATCACCCAACCGGACACGCCTCTGCCATGGATCAACTACCTCGGTTGCCAGGCGTACTTTGGAATAATTTCCAATACGGCAGGAGGTTACTCGTTTTATCGGGACGCGCGACTGCGGCGGATCACGCGATATCGCTACAACAATGCTCCATTCGATGTCGGAGGACGCTACATCTACGTTCGCGACAATGACAGCAAGGAGTTCTGGTCTCCTTCCTGGCAACCCACGCGCCACAAACTCCAGAATTACAGCTGCCGTCACGGGATGGGATACAGCATCATCGGGTCCGAATATAAGGAAATCGAGGCGTGCACCCGCTATTTCGTTCCGCTCGACGATAACTTGGAAATCTGGCAGCTGACGATTACCAACCGTCGCCAGCGCGCAACCTCCATGTCGATTTTTGGTGGCGTCGAATTCTGCCTTTGGGATGCACAGGACGACTCGGCGAATTTCCAGCGGAACTTCAGCATCGGTCAGGTTGAAGTCGAAGACAGCGTCATCTATCACAAGACCGAATACCGCGAACGTCGCGATCACTTCTCCTTTTTCGCATCATCGATGAAAATCTCGGGGTTCGACACGCAACGCGAAACATTTCTCGGGCCCTATCGCGGCTGGGACAGTCCTGCAGTGGTGGAGCGAGGTGAGTCAGGAAACTCGATCGCCAATGGGTGGGCGCCGGTTGCCTATCAGCACATCAAACTGAACTTAGAGCCGGGCGAATCCCAGCAGATCGTATTCCTGCTCGGATATCAGGAGAATCCGAGAGACCAGAAGTTCGATCCTCCCAATTCGCAGACCATCAACAAAAAATCGGCCAAGGCGGCGATTGCGAAGTATCTCAGTCCAGCGAACGCCGATGCAGCTTTTGATCGGCTACGCCAGTACTGGGACAGCCTGCTCAGCATTGTCCAAGTCGATACACCCGACGAGCATACCAATCGCATGGTGAACATCTGGAACGCGTACCAGTGCATGGCGACGTTCAACATGTCACGCTCGGCTTCGTTCTATGAGTCTGGGATCGGGCGCGGGCTGGGTTTCCGGGATTCCAATCAGGACCTGCTGGGCTTCGTGCACATGATCCCGTCACGTGCCCGCGAGCGTATCCTTGACCTTGCCGCGACACAACTTCCGTCGGGTGGGGCCTACCATCAATATCAGCCTCTGACCAAACGTGGAAACAACGATGTTGGCAGCAACTTCAACGACGATCCGCACTGGCTCATTCTCGGGGTCGCAGCCTATCTGAAGGAGACCGGTGATTGGGGCATCCTAAGAGAACTGGTTCCGTACGACAATGAGCCCGGATCGGAGCAGCCGCTCTACGAACACTTGCAGCGCAGCTTTCAGTACACCCTTGATCGCCTCGGGCCCCACGGTCTGCCTCTGATCGGGCGCGCCGACTGGAACGACTGCTTGAACCTGAATTGCTTCTCTGACACTCCGGGACAGTCCTTCCAGACAACCACCAATAAAGAGGGTAAGGTGGCCGAGTCGATCTTTATTGCAGGTCTTTTTTGCCTCGCCGGCCGCGAGCTTGCCGAAATTACGGTTCGAAAGGATTGTCCCGCGCAGGGTGGAACCGGTAAGTGCGCCGAAGCAGAAGCCGAGGCGAAGAAATATACCGCTGAAGTCACCAGGATGGAGGAGGCGATTCGCAAGCACGGCTGGGATGGCGATTGGTTCCTACGCGCCTACGACGACTTCGGAAACAAGGTTGGATCGAAAGAATGTGAAGAAGGGAAGATCTTTATCGAGACCCAAGGCTTCTGCTCGCTTGCCGGCGTGGGACTCAACGATGGCATGGCCGCAAAGGCTCTTGAGTCCACCCGCAAACACCTCGCGACCAAGCACGGAATTGTTCTGCAACAGCCGGCCTATTCCAAATATTACCTGCATCTAGGGGAGATCTCTTCCTACCCGCCAGGCTATAAGGAGAACGCCGGAATCTTCTGTCACAACAATCCATGGGTCATCATTGCCGAAACCCGCCTCGGCAACGGTGATCAGGCATTCGATTACTACTCGCGGATTAATCCCTCGGCGCGAGAGGCAATCAGCGAGATCCATCGCTGTGAGCCCTACGTCTATGCGCAAATGATCGCCGGACGGGACGCTCCTGCCCACGGTGAGGCCAAGAACTCATGGCTTACGGGAACGGCTGCGTGGAACTATTTTGCCGTCACGCAATGGATTCTGGGGATTCGTACCTGCTACGAAGGTCTCGAGATCGCCCCGGTCGTGCCTAAGCACTGGAAGGGCTTCAGGACCACACGCAAATTCCGCGGCGTGACCTATGACATCGAGGTTCATCGGAAGGGAGAGGGGAATGCGGTGGCACTTTCGGTGGATGGCGTCGAGGTCAAAGGCAATGTGGTCCGAGTCCCAATCGACGGACGCAAGCATCTAGCGGTGAAAGCCGTCCTGAGTTAGGCTTCGGACATGTCCCCTATTCCTGGCGCGAACCGCTACTCGACGATGCAGTACCGCCGCTGCGGCAAAAGCGGCATTGATCTGCCTGCGATTTCTCTCGGTCTCTGGCACAACTTCGGCGGGGTTGATGTGTTCGAGAACTGCCGTGCGATGCTGCGCCGGTCCTTCGATCTTGGAATCACCCACTTTGATCTTGCCAATAATTACGGTCCTCCGCCGGGTTCTGCCGAGGAGAATTTCGGGCGCATCCTGAAGACCGATTTCGCCGGGTATCGCGATGAGTTGATCATCAGCACCAAGGCCGGTTACACGATGTGGGAAGGTCCATACGGCGATTGGGGATCACGCAAGTATCTGATCGCGAGTCTCGATCAGAGCCTAAAACGCATGGGACTTCACTATGTCGATATCTTCTATTCCCATCGCCCCGATCCGAAAACGCCGATCGAAGAAACCATGTCGACACTCGATCACGCGGTTCGGTCAGGAAAGGCTCTTTATGCCGGCATTTCCAATTACAACCCGGAACAAACCGCGCGAGCAGCGGCCGTCCTTCGGGAACTGGGTACTCCCTGCCTGATTCATCAGCCGAAATATTCCGTCTTTGAGCGCACTCCGGAGAAAGCCGGCCTGTTCGATGTTCTGATCAAGGAAGGGATCGGGTGCATTGCTTTCACCCCGCTGGCGCAGGGTCTCCTGACCAATCGCTACCTGCAAGGCATCCCTGTAGATTCGAGGGCCTCGAAATCCTACGGTTTCCTTACCCCTAAAGACATCGATGATCATCGCCTGAGGCAGGTTCGTGCACTTGATGACATTGCCCAAAGAAGAGGTCAGTCTCTGGCGCAGATGGCGCTGGCCTGGGTGCTCCGCTTGCCCGGTATGACCACGGCTCTGATTGGTGCCAGCCGCGTCGAGCAGATTGAGCAGAACGTCGCTGCTTTAGCAAAGCTGGAGTTTTCTAAAGAGGAGTTGGCTTCAATCGATAGGATCAGCGCGTCCTAATCTCGGGCGACTGATCTCAGCGCAACGGTATCGGGAGGAACCATGCGCAAGTGGGGCTTAGTCGTTTCTCTGTTCTACGCAGCTGCCGTAATCGTGCTTCTCATCCCGTTTGCGGTTGCCCTGGTTGGCAACTGGAAGACCGCTAGGGAGCTGCACAGCCACATTCTCGAGACCTATAGCTATTGGGCGACTTGGATCTGCGTGGCCGTGCTTGTCTTTGGACAGGTCCTGCTGTTGCTCTTAACTGTCGACTTGACACACCGCCGCCTCAAACCTCGGACTCATATCGTCATCTCCCTCGTTGTTTCCAGTTTGTTTCTGGCGATTCTGTCCTCGTTGGCGATTCTTTCATTTGCGCTTGCCCTTCGCGGAGACCGCATTGATGATTGGGCGGTCAGCTTGCTGCGATGGGTGCCGTTAACGGCATGGGTGATTTGGGGGATAGTTTTCTATCGATATTCGCGGGGTACGCAGGATGCAGTCACCCGGGCGGTAACATGGCTTCTGCGGGGTAGCGTCTTAGAGTTGCTGATTGCTGTACCGTCTCATGTAATCGTGCGTCGCCGTGACGACTGTTGCGCGCCAATTGGAACCGGTATAGGGATCACCACCGGGCTTGCGATCATGTTGCTGTCATTCGGCCCAAGTGTGATCTTCCTATACCAAAAACGGATGGAGAAGCTGAAGCCTCAGAGGCCTTGACCAGGGTTGTGGCCCTGCGATTCCCGCCGCGGTAGTTTAGAATGGAGACGATGGCAAACGCATTGGATTTTGGTCCCTACGTAGAGATCGAAAACGGCAAGCGCGTGGTCAAGGAAGCTGCCTACGGCAACGCGACGCCAGAAGGCGTGGTGCTTACCACGGTTGACAACGTTGTCAACTGGATGCGCAAAAACTCCATCTGGCCGATGACCTTCGGTCTGGCATGCTGCGCAATCGAAATGATGTCGATGGGGGCCTCGCGCTTCGATATCGCGCGTTTTGGAGCGGAAGTGTTTCGTCCATCGCCTCGCCAATCCGACTTGATGATTATTGCCGGTCGCGTCTCCAATAAGATGGCGCCCGTAATTCGTCAGCTTTGGGAACAGATGCCGGAGCCAAAGTGGGTGATCTCCATGGGAGCATGCGCAACTTCGGGCGGGGTGTTCAATAATTACGCGCTGGTGCAGAGCGTGAATCAAGTGATTCCGGTCGATATTTATGTTCCCGGTTGCCCGCCGCGCCCCGAACAACTGATCTATTCCATTACTTTGCTGCAGCAAAAGATTCAAGCGGAGCGGGGAACGCTAAAACGCGCATTGAATATTGGTTCCTAGGCTCTCCTTACCCGGCCCGCAGGTCACTCGGTCCCCCCCTCGCTTAGCTGGCGATTCGTTCCTTCCTGGTTGGATCCTCCAGGAATGCCCTGACGGATTCTTCCAGCAATTTCTGAATCGTCTGATGAATAACCACCATGTCCGGGATGAGATAGCTGATCTCGATCGCGAGCAGGTTCTGCCGCATGCAATCGGCAATGACGTCGTGCAGTATCCGAGTCTCACGGATTAACAAGGGTGCGGTATATCCTTGCTTCCGGCGCACCACTCCATGTTCGCGGGCTGCGTGGGTAGCGAATTCGGTGATTTGATCGCCTTTGCAAATGCGCAGAGTGGTTTCGAGCACCCGCGGAATGTGGTCCGTACGCGCCTCGTCGCTTATGTGGATTGCTCCGAGCATGGGATCGGCGCGAACGGCGTCCAGCCACGAAGCGGTTATTTCAGAAATGTTTTCTTCCACGACTCGCCACAGCCTCTTGCTGTTCACGTAGTGCTCCGGCTTCGGTTCCGCAAGCTTGGCTCGGATCTTGTCGGCAAGGGTTTCGGGGTCTGCGGGTTTGGTAATGTAGTCATCCACTTGCAGTCGAATCGCCTCAAGGGCGGTCTCAAACGCCGGATAACCGGTGAGGATGAAAGTCACGGCGCGCGGCTGCGTTCGACGCATTGCACTCACGACTGTGAAACCATCACCCGCTTGTCCGACGTTCAAATCGGCGATCAGAACCTCGAACTTTTCTTGAGTGATCAGACTCAGTGCCTCGGCAACCGTAGCAACGGCTGCTACTGAGAAGCCCTTGTCTTCGAGATACCAGCTGAGGGTAAGCCGGATATTTGGTTCGTCATCTACAAACAGGAGTCTGGGGCGAGTTTCTGCCATAACTTGACCCCACAAGCGGTACTCTTAGATGCCGCATGGGCGCAGGTCGTGCGCTAGGCCGGTGGCATATAATGCCGCAGTTCACGAGTTTGTTCGTCTTCCAAAATGCACAAAGTCAACCTCTTGCCAACCGGGCCGGCGATTGTTGCCAAAGCGCCCTGCCGAGCCGACCTTGCCGGGGGGACCATCGACCTCTGGCCCTTATACCTGTTTCATCCCGGAGCGATGACCGTAAACTTTGCGGTCAATATCCAAACCACCTGCCGGATTACACCGCTCAAGGGACGTGGAATTCATCTGCGCTCTTTGGATACGAAACGAGAGGAACACTTCTCCAGCTTCGACGAGGTCCGGTCAGCCAAGAAGTTCAAATTGCCGATCACCGGACGTTTGTTGCAGTTTTTCGCCCCCAAAGAAGGCGCCTTGATCGAGACCGATTCTGAATCACCGGCCGGGGCGGGAATTTCCGGGTCTTCCGCGCTCATGATCGCCACTAGCGCGGCTCTGGCGCGTTTCACCGACCGGCACCTTACTCTCGAGCAAATGCGCGTGATTGCGCAGAATGTCGAAGCACAAATTATTGAGGTGCCCACGGGGTGCCAGGATTACTATCCTGCCCTTTACGGCGGGGTCAGCGCCATTCGTCTCGATGCCGATGGCATTCATCGCGAAGCTGTGCCGGTGTTGCCGGAAGAAATCGAGTCACGATTTGTGCTCGCGTACACGGGAGTTCCAAGAAGATCGGGCATCAACAATTGGGAAGTCTTCAAATCTCACATTGACGGCGATAAGCGGGTCTTCCGCAACTTCGAAAACATCGCCTCGATCGCTCGCGAGATGCACCAATCACTGGTCGCCCTAGATTGGGACCAGGTAGCTAAACTCCTTCGCGAAGAGTGGAAGCTGCGCCGCACCAACGCCCCCGGGATCACGACGCCTCTCATCGACAAACTCATCGCGGTGGCCGGTAAACATGGCGGCCAGGCTGCGAAGGTTTGTGGAGCTGGCGGTGGAGGCTGTGTGATCTTTCTCGTCGAAAAGGGCGCCGCGAGCCGTGTCGCCACCGCGATTGGGGAGGCCGGAGGAAGAGTACTGCCGCTGCAGGTCGCGAGGGATGGATTGAGAGTGGCGCCGGTGATTTAGCGCGCCAGCAGTCGGCCGGGTGCATCTTCCTCGAAGCGAGACGCAAAAATGGAACAACTGCACAAAAATTCTTGCCCAGAGTTGCGCGCTCTCTAAGGTTTTCGTCTTACCGCCTACATGTACTTCTGATTCGCGCCTAAGGTGTTTTCTATTGAAGGTAAGTAGTTGCCTTCCTAAAATCGGCGCAACCTCGCTGCTGGCTTAGCGCCAATTAATAAAGCTGGAGAAGTTTCGATGAAGTTTTGGAAGGTACTGGTCTGTCTGTGTTCTTTTGTGTTGCCTGCTGCCGCAGGTGTTTACGTCAACGCCCCGACCAATGGTGCAACTGTGGGCTCATCCGTTCATTTCGTTGCGAGCGGCAGTTCACCATCGTGTTCAAAAGGCGTTTCCGCAATGGGAATTTACACCCAGCCTGGAGTTCTGGCCTACAAGGTGAATGGTGCGAAATTGGACACCTATGTCTCTTTACCCTCTGGTACGCAGTATCCTGTCGTCCAGGAGTGGGACAATTGCGGGTGGTCAGCAAAAGTTCAGCTCACCCTCCAAGTCGGTTCAACGTCGGGCGGCAGCTCGGGCGGCTCGGGAGGTAAAACCTTCTCCAACCTTCAACACGGCAGTGGATGGAATGGCTATGCTTTGCTTCCGCCGAATTTCCCAATCTGCTCAACTTGTTCCTCCACGGGTTCGCAGGCCAAGTGGTCATGGACGCCCAATGTCAGCTCTCCCTCCATGGATGGAATCTCGACAAAAACCACTTACGGCGGCGGTAGCACCCAGTGGGCGGACATCCTTTGGAACAATCACCTGATCGGAGACTTTTCGTCGCAGGGTCTTCCGGACTTCAGCAAAACGCTAGTTCCTTCCCTTCACAACTTTACCTATGACGTGTACTTCTGGATCAACAATGCCAGCGATTCGCAAGCACTGGAATTCGACATCAATCAGTTCGTAAGCGGGAAGTCTTACATTTGGGGTCATGAGTGCCGCATTGCAGGCGGTCATGAGTGGGACACATGGAACAACGGTCAGCAGAAGTGGGTTCCGAGCGGTATTCCCTGCAACCCGAAGAGCAACGCCTGGAATCATCTGACCATCCAGGTGCAGCGCACCTCCGACGGTCATCTGTTGTTCAAGTCCATCACCTTGAACGGCTACACAGCTAATCTAAACCGCTACGACACGCCCACATCCACCAACTGGTATGGCGTCACTGTCAATTATCAGATCGACAGCAATTACTACAAAACGCCCTACTACGTACACCTCGACAAATTTACCTTCTCCGCCTGGTAGGCGGAGGGCACAGGCAAGGCACGCCTTTTTGGCGTGCCTTTTATTACAGGATGGAGACACCTTGGCGTGGCGGGCGCCCATCCAAGGACTATAATCTGCTGGGGTGCCCCATGAGGTCGCCGTGCTTAGTTGTTGCCCTTTCGCTAGTGGTTGCTGCTGTGCCATTCTGTCGGGCCGAGGATAACAAACCCTCTTCCGCCCTCAGTGCCCAGAACCGGATGGAATTAGTTCGCACGTTCAACGCCGACCTGGTCTACATCCGTACCAGATTTCCTATGGGCAAGACCGGCCTTACCCTCAAGAACGGGAAAATCTCCCCGAGTGGCGACGACTTGGAGAAGTTGCTCACGCTCTGGGGGCCCTCCGTTAAACCTGGGGACCGCGCTCTCATTACGAAATTCGAGATCAGAGGCGACCGCATCCACCTAGAAATCAACGGTGGCCCGGTAAAGAAGCAGAAATGGTATCAACACATCCAGGTTGGCATGAACAACACCATGACCACACCTGGTGGCGGCGATCAGAACGGGCCTTTTAATAATCCACGCGGGTCCTATGTTGACCTCGTATTCGACCACCACGTTCCTGATTTGACCGTTGAACAGATGAAGCAGTTGTTGTGGCCCGTGTTCGACTTCGACTCGAAATCCCCGGTGGATGCGTATGTCGAGACGGTCCCTCCCAAAGTGAAGGAAGCCATCAAGGGTCACCAGGTGTTGGTCGGAATGAACCGCGAAATGGTCATCTACTCCAAGGGTCGCCCCGACAAGAAAATGCGCGAAAAGGATGAACAGGGCGCCGAGTATGAAGATTGGATCTACGGAGAGCCGCCTAAAGATGTGGACTTCGTTCGCATCGTGGGCGACGAAGTTGTCCGCGTGGAGACCATGAAGGTGGGGGGGCAAAAGATCGTAAAAACTGAAAAGGAAATCGATCTCGGCGGACCGCAGGTCGCCGCCGCGGCCCAGAAGGAGCAAAGCCCGACGAAGGCGCCCACGCTCCGGCGTCCAGGTGAAGAAGCGTCCCAGCCCAGCGGGTCGACTGCTCCGATGCCATTACCGAATACCACTGGCAATCCATCGCCTCCCCAGTTCAACAACACCGCCTCGCGGTGATTTGGCGCAGTGACTCCGTCCCTTTAGACTGGGTGTGTGAAGATTGGGCTAGGGCAGATCAATCCCACGGTCGGTGACTTCGCGGGGAATTCCGCGAAGATCGTTGCATACTCTCAGCGTGCGCGGGCCGAAGGCGCGGGACTCATCCTCTTCCCGGAACTCTCCGTGTGTGGCTACCCTCCCCGCGATCTCGTCGAGAGGACTTCGTTTGTTGCTCACAACCGGGAAGCAACCGAGCACATAGCTGCTGAGACTCGCGGCATTGCTGTAGTGTGCGGCCTCGTCACTCCGGCGCGGGCAGATACCGGCAAGTCGGTGATGAATTCCGCGGCGCTATTGATGGACGGCGAGATCAAGTTCGTGCAGTCCAAGATGCTGCTGCCCACCTACGACGTTTTCGACGAGTTGCGCAATTTCGCTCCAGCGCGTCATCAGGACCTGTTCTCCTTTTGCGGAAAGCAAATGGCGCTTACCATTTGCGAGGACGCGTGGAATGACAAGCATTTCTGGCCACGGCAGCTCTATAGTGTGGACCCAGTCGAAGCTCTGGTGAAAGCTGGGGGCAATTTCATCGTAAATATTTCGGCCTCGCCTTTCTGGACAGGGAAGCGTGAGTTGCGACAAGAGATGCTGGCCACGATCGCCCGAACGGATCGGGTGCCCGTGGCTTTTGTGAACCAGGTTGGCGGCAACGATAGCCTGGTGTTTGATGGTTCCAGCCTGGTCTTTGATCGTGAGGGGAAAATCGTTGCTCAAGGGAAGTCCTTTGAAGAGGACTTGATCTTCTTCGACTCCGACTCCCTGCAGGGAGATATGCACCCGCAAATTCCAGGTGAGGAAGCGAGCATTTACGGTGCCCTGGTCCTCGGAACCAGGGATTACATCGCTAAATGTGGTTTTCGCAGAGCCATTGTCGGGTTGAGCGGAGGCATTGATTCTGCGCTCACCGCCGCCATCGCGGTCGACGCGATTGGCCCGCAAAACGTGATCGGTGTGGGCATGCCATCAGAATATTCTTCCGAAGGATCGATCACCGATGCCCGCGAGCTAGCGGCAAATCTCGGTATCCGCTTTGAGATTCTGCCCATCCGTGACATCTTTCACGCTTTCAAAGGAACTCTTGGGAAGGTCTTCGAGGGTCAAAAGGAAGACGTCACGGAAGAGAACATTCAATCGCGGATTCGCGGATCGCTACTGATGGCGCTTTCCAATAAGTTTTGCGCGCTGGTATTGAGCACCGGCAACAAGAGCGAGTTGGGGGTAGGCTATTGTACTCTCTACGGCGACATGGCAGGTGGCCTCGCGGTGATCAACGACGTGCCGAAAACCCTGGTGTATCGCTTGAGCCAATACGTGAATTCGCGCAAGCCGTGGATTCCGCAGTCCAGCCTAGACAAGCCGCCGTCTGCGGAGTTGCGGCCCGATCAGAAGGACACAGACTCGCTCCCTCCGTACGACGTACTGGATGCTATTCTTGAGGATTATGTCGAGCAGTCACGATCAGCCGAGGATATCGCCCGGGAGCATGGATTCGATCTGGCGCTGGTGAAAGGCGTGATTCGCATGGTAGAGCGCAACGAATACAAACGCCAGCAGGCTGCTCCGGGCATCAAGATTTCACCCAAAGCATTTGGCTACGGCCGACGTTTTCCGATCGCCGCCAAGGCTGATATCTGAGTTTCAAGGACCAACATGAGCAAATTGATTCTTCCACTCCTGCTTTCGATGGCGGTACTTGCCATAGGCCAACAAAAGCCTGCCGCCTCAACCCATGCATCCAGCACGGCGCAGAAGCCAGCCGAGAAGTCGTCCTATCTTCCCAGTGAGGACGAGGTCAACGCCTTCATGCATGAAACCTTTGGCTTCAATCCGCAGATGACGTGGAAAGTGGTAGACATAAAGCCGGCGCAAGCAAAGGGGCTCGCCGAAGTCACAGTTCAGATCAGTGGCCCTGAGGGACAAGGCGGACAAAGGTTCTTCGTTACCGAAGACGGAAAGCATGCCTTGGTCGGCGACATCATTCCGTTCGGCAAGCGTCCCTTTGATGCCGCGCTGGCCGAGCTCAAGAGGAAGACCAATGGACCGGCTCGCGGTCCGGCGAATGCGCCAGTTCTGCTAGTGGAGTTCACGGACTTGCAATGCCCGCACTGCAAAGAAGCGAATCCAACCATCTCGCGCTTGCTAAAGGAGAACTCAAATGTTCGTCTCGTGTCCCAGCTGTTTCCCCTTCCCAGTCATAATTGGGCCGCGAAGGCGGCAGCTTATGCCGAGTGCGTAGGCCGAGCCTCCAATGAGGCTTATTGGAAGTTTGTGGACGGCGTCTTCGAGCAGCAAGAGCAGATTACAGCCGAGAACGCTGACGAGAAACTCACCGCGATCGCTGACAGCTCGGGCGTCAAGGGCTCCGACATCGCCGCTTGTTCCACCAAGCCAGAAACCCAGAGCCGAGTGGATGCTTCGCTGAATCTCGGCAAGGCGCTCGGGGTCAATAGCACCCCCACCTTGTTTGTAAACGGCAGGCCTGTGGGTGTGGGCAACAATAACTATGACGCATTAAAACAATTGGTGGATTTCGCCGCGAAAGATAGGTAGAACACCTTCTGCTTCCCGCTCGGGGAGGGGCAGGCGAGCCAGTTACTTCACCAGATACACTTCGGAATTCTCTCCTGCGCCTCGCGAGGTGATATGTGGAGTGATCACGACGAGCAGTTCGTCTTCGTCGATCTCTTTGCTGTTTTCGGTCGCAATTTTATTGAAGATGGGCACGAATCCCAAGCCGGGAATTCCACTCATGGCCAGCGACTCGGTCTTTGAGACTTGACCGGCAACCACGGCAGGTTCCCCGTCAACGAGGGAAATGCTGCCTTTGTACTCACGGTTTCCAATCACCGGAACACCGTTGAACGATTGCCCAGCCAGGGCGCGCAAGTTCATTTCTAGTTGCAGGCGCACGTCGTTGGTGCTGCTGATGATCGGTTTTGCCTTAATCGTCAGTCCGAGGTCCTCATAATTGAACGAAGGAAATGCTGCTTGGAAGCTGTTGTTCTGGATGACCTGGGATATCGCCGCGTTGTTGAAGATCGGGGAAAAAGTCGCATTGAGGATGGGATAGCGGCTTCCCATGCGGAAATTGGCGTCAGTGCCTTGGGATGCCCGCAGGGAGGCGTGCTCAAGGGTTTTCAGCCAGCTCTCGTTGAGCGACAACTGGACGCTTAAGTGGTCAAGACTGACTCCTGTCAGCGTCTTTCCCCCGCCAAAGGTCGCCAGTGGCTGGCTAAAGATGGAATTCTGCGTTTGTTGTGACTGCAACTGCGCGAGCAAAGCCGAGAGTGCCGTATTGTTTGCCTGGTTGATTCCGCCACTGGAAATCAGCTGGTTGATTAGGTCCTGAATGTTTTGTCCCCCCAGCGCCGCCAGTGCCCCCGCAGGAATATTGAAAAAGGTGAAGTTGTAAGGAATGTGGACGCCCAGGCTGCGCATGAAGGTGTGACTGATCTGGTAGAGCTTGATGTCCAGGAGCACTTGGGGGCGGGATCCGTCAAGCTTTTCCATGAATCGCGTCGCCGCATCCAGAGTGTTTTGGGGAGCGCGCACGACAAGTGTCGCCGCCGCTGCATTCGGCGTCACGTTGCGGATCTCAAAAAGATTCCGCAGCAGGTTCATCATCTCGTTCAATGTCGTCGGCGTGCTCGCGGCTGAGGGAACATAGAACTTGCGCATTGCGAGGCGCTCAAATTGGCGCCGGTTTTCTAGAGTGTCAGCGGCAATGAGTACTTGCTTCTCGCCGAGCGGACTCCAGAAACTCTTGGTGAGGGCGCCGGCAATCAGCATCGCTCTATAGAAGTCGACGTCATCGACGTCGAAGTTGATACGCTTGGACTGCACTGAATCTTCGATCTGAGCGGAAACACCGTACGCCTGGGCAATCTGCGCCAACAAGTCACGGCCCTCTCCGCGAAAGTGGAAACTGGCCAGGTTCTGATTGGGTTTTAACCGAAGCTCAGGAGATTCTTCGACGATCTGCGGTGCGGAGGGAAGCTTCGGTGCAGAGCTGCCGAGCGCCTCGTGTAGTCGATCCTGCGCGAACTGGTTGGCAGGATCAAGATGCAAAGCGCTGCGGAATTCGGCCAGCGCTTCGATCTGCTTGCCCAACTCAAGTGCAGCATTCCCCTGTTCCATGTGTCTGGTTACTAACTGCTGCCGCACCACTTCCCGGGCAGTCAGGTAATTGACATTGCGAGGAACCAGATCGGCCGCGCGAGAAAACAACTCGTAGGCCTGGTCAAGATCTTTCCCTTGCATTTTTACCGCGCGCTCAAACGCTGCCTTGGCCTGTTTTTCCACGTTGCGGGATGGACTGCAGGCAGCTTGCTTCGCCCCCGGCGGACAGGGAAGCAGGGGGCTGAGCGCTTGTTCCTTCGCGAACAAGGCTGGCTGAAAACACGCGGCTGCAAACGCCCAACAAAGTACCCGGCGCATGGGCTCATTCTAACCTGAACCTGGCGCTACGGCTGCGATCTCCGGAGGACGTGTATTATCGAAGTAACAAACCTTCATGATCAAACTAATGAAATCCAAGGTCCACCGGGCCACGGTCACCGGTGCGGACTTGAATTATGAGGGTAGTGTCGCCCTGGACGAGGACCTGATCGAGGCTGCCGGTTTCCTCGTCGGCGAGGCGGTCCACATCTGGAACGTCAACAACGGAGATCGTTTTGAGACCTACGTGATCCCGGCACCTCGCGGCTCGGGCGAAGTCCGGCTGAATGGGGCGGCCGCGCGCCTGGTTCAGCCCGGAGACCTGATCATCGTGGTCGCCTTCTGCTGGCTCGAACCCTCGGAAGCCAAGAATCACGCATCTAACGTGGTGTTCGTAGATGGAAAAAATCGATGCGTGAGAGGGACGTGAGTCTGGCTCGGTAGAAGCCGTGTTTTCATCGGGCTATCCGCCTCAGTCGGGGCGATTTGCGGTGGGTTGCAGCTTGGAAACTTTGTGGTTTTTGGCGTATAAAAGTTTAGTTGCGGCTGCAACGGCTGGCGCTTGCGGTGCGGTTCGACGATTGCCAAATTTAGCGAGGAATCCTGTGGGTCTTACGATGACACACGCTCCCAAGGGGCTGGAGGGCGTGGTCGCCACGACATCCAAGATTTGTTACATCGACGGCGACAACGGTGTTCTCGCCTACGGCGGCATCGACATTCACGAGCTTGCCGAGAAATCCAACTTTGAAGAAACCTGTTTCCTGCTGTGGCACGGGAGGCTTCCCAACCCTCAGGAACTGAAAGAGCTTCGCCGGCAGCTCGCGTCGGAACGCAAACTTGATCCCGCAATCATTGATTTTCTGCGCAGCGTTCCCCACGGGGCGCTGCCGATGGATGTTCTGCGGACGGCGGTTTCCGCACTGGGACTGTATGATCGCGATCGCGCTGCCAATGACCACGATGCCAATGTCAGCAAGGCCATCCGGCTGACGTCGCAGATTGCCATGATCGTCGCGGCCTATGACCGAGTCCGAAAAGGTAAGAACGTCGTCGAGTCGGATCCTTCCATTTCGCACGCGGCCAACTTCCTACTGCTCTTAAACGGGGAGAAGCCTTCCGAAACCGCAGAACGCGCCCTCGATATTGCACTCATTCTTCACGCGGATCACGAATTGAACGCCTCCACGTTCGCCGCCCGCGTTACCGCGGCAACACTTTCCGATATGCATTCCGCCATCACCTCGGCCATCGGCGCTCTGAAAGGACCATTGCACGGGGGGGCGAATGAGGCGGTGTTTCACATCCTAGAAAAGATTGACGCCTCCGGTGCCGATCCGGTCGCGTACGTTCGCGACATGCTGGCTAAGAAGCAGAAGATTTCCGGCTTCGGACATCGCGTTTATCGCACCGAGGACCCCCGGGCTACGCACCTGCGAAAAATGTCAGAGGATCTGTGCCGCGCGCACAACGAGGCGAAGTGGTTCGAGATGTCGCAAAAGATCGAAAACTTTGTGAAGGCCGAGAAAAAGCTCAATGCCAACGTGGATTTCTACTCGGCTTCCACATACCACGTGCTCGGAATTGACGTCGATCTGTTCACACCAATCTTTGCGATGTCCCGTATCAGTGGCTGGACAGCCCACGTAATCGAGCAGCTCGATGACAATCGTCTGATCCGGCCGCGCGCCGACTACGTTGGCCCTTCCTACCCCCAGCCCTGGGTTGCAATGAACCAACGCTGAACATTCGAAAACAGGGAAAACAAAACCCGCGGATGGCTCCGCGGGTTTTGTTTTGCTTCAACCTGCCAACTATCGGTGCGGTGAACCAGAACGCGGCGGCGCAGGAGCGCCCATACTGGGCTGGGGCGAGCTCATGCGGGGCGAAGATGGCGGCGAGCTAGACCGCGGACCGGAAGCCGGCTGCGAACTTCCACGCGGTGAACTCGTTCCCCTAGCCATGGGAGGAGCGGTCTGTGAGACCGGGGCGGTCTGGACGCGCTGCGTCGCTGTTCCGCGTTCCTGCACTTGACGCGAGACCTTCGCCAGGTCAGAAACCCGACCGCGCGGGACGCCAAGCCCAGCTGAATTGGTCCGGATCAGGATCTTATTTCCCGATTGGCTTACCGGGCTCGAGACTGGCCCGCGATTGACCGGGAGGATGCTTGTTCCCCTCGTCGCAATTGTGGTCGGAGGTTGAGGGGGCCGGAATCCGGTCGGAGTTCTCAAGAGCTGCGGCTGCGAGTACCATGGCATCCAGGTCCCGCCGGGCTGCCACGCCCAGCCATATCCCGGGAGGAAAACCCATGAGCCGTAGTGATATGGCACCCAGCCCCATGGATAGGAAGAAACCCAGCCATACCCAACGCCGGGGGTAAAGGCCCATGCGCCGTCCATGAAGGGATCCCATCCCGCGCCGATGAAGTACGGTTGCCACAGCATGCCGTAGCCGGGTGCACTGAAAAAAGTGCCATAGTACGACAAATCGCTGGTTCCATACCGGTACGGGGAATAGTTGCTGTAGGAACTGCTGGCATACCGCTGCTGATATTGGGCCTGCGATTTGTCCCAAGAATCGAGCGGCTCCGGCTGAATCTCCTTGGCAATCACCAGGGCGTTTGCGGATGGATCCAAGGTGGCGGTTTGATTCTTCTTGACTTGGACAGTACCTGAGGGACCTTCAACTTGAATGTTCCCTTTGAAGACGGCCAGCGCCTGTCCTTGTTGGTCAGAGACGATACGCAGATGCGCCGCTTGTGTGAGCCCAATTCTTTGATCCCCAAACCTCACCGTCAGTTCGTTTTGCTTGGTTCCCGCATAGTCGATGTACGCTGTGCCGTTCTGTACCTCAACCGTCGACACCTTCACACCCGAGTCCCGCAACGACAGCTGCGGGAATTGAACGGCGGTATTGGAACCGAGACGAACCGTGCTGCCATCTTCCAGTTCGACCTCAGCGCGACCATCGCCTTCGGTACGGAGCTTCGCACCTTCGGTGATGGGTAAGTTGGCAATGGCCTTTTCCCATTGTCCAGTGTTGCGGTCGATCTGCACGCCGCCTTCGATGTAGCTCAGGCGAACAATGCGCACGTTCGAGTCTGCCAGCGCCGGCAGGCAAAGCAGACTCCCGCACAAAACTCCGAGCACAACCCGATGATTGAGGGACACACGCACCTCCTGAGAGACACTTCTACCCAATTAGAACACTTTCTAACAGGATTTGTTGTCTTTGCGTTGTAAAGAATGGCGTTCGCTTACCGCGAAAGTCCACCAAAGGCCGCCCTTCGGAGCCTTGGGGTATACGGATGAGGAAACCGAGCCGGCATAGGGCGCCTCCCTTGTGTTCCGCTGTCCACGGCGTGTTCCCCCAGGCACGCGTTCCTACACCTGAGGCGGCTCCTAACTGCCGCAGAATCAGTCTGATTCAGTTTGGCTGGAGTGTTGCCATTCCTCTCAACGAAGGACCCAAGGAGGGGAATATGACAACGATCAATCCAAATTCAGTAGGCAACAAGAACTTCAAACAAGTTGAAAGCGACACCTGGACGAGCATGTATCTGCCCGCGATCTGCGCAGCGATTCTGATGGGTGGAGTGCTGTTTCTGGCGATCAGCTGCTCTAAGAAATCCGATAAGGTGGCGAAGATCAGCCCGCCATCGCAACCCGCGGTCTCCTCGCCCGCTCCGGATGCCCCGGTGGCTGCGCTTCCTGAGAAGACCAAGAAGGCGGCGAAGAAGCATCGTCCTGCGAACGCAACCTACGTGAACAGCGAGTACGGTGTCTCGTTCAGCTTCCCCCGTAGATACAACCTGCAGTCAGGTGACAAGTTGGTTCCATCGACCACCAGCTTCTTGAAACCCGGCTCTCTGGCAGTCGCTACCGTGACGATGCCGGGAAATTCATACCCTGATACCGACTTTACCTCAGCGCAGTTGAACCTGAGCTTGAACAGCGACATGACCGCGGATGAATGCACGCAATTTGCTCCGTCTTCTAAGGATGCTGGAGAGGTGAAGCCCACCGCCCTGAAGCTGGGAGAGAATCAGTACAGCGTTTTTGAGCAGATCAACGGCGAAGACAACAAGAAGTCCGACCTGAAGTTTTTCCATCTGTTCAAGAACAACGCTTGCTACGAATTTGCCGCTGCGCTCGAGACGACCGAAAAGCCGGAAGATATGGGACAGGTCGATCGCGGGAAGATCTTCCAGCAACTGGAAAAGATCCTGAGCACGGCCAAGATCAAAGATCTTCAGGCAAGCGAGGTCGAGAATGCGGACAAGACGCCATCGGCTGCATCGCCGATCGCTGATTCGAAGAACAGCGAGACCAAACCGACTGTTGCGGAAACCAACGCAGCCAACCTGAAGGCAGGGGAAACGGCCGAAAAAGCCCAGGTAGTGACACCTGAGCAGAAGTGAGCGTGGGGAAGGAAGACTGGATTTTCCATCCAGCCTTTCGCGGAGAGCGGGCGGCAACGCCCGCTCTTAGTGTTTTGGGGGCGTCACGACTTGAACCCCCCAGTCACGGCTTCGCGATACTCCACCCAGAACGCCGATGCGTTGCCTAATCCAGCGTCCCTCAGAATCTTCAAATCCTCTACCAGCGGGAGGGGCTTGTCATTGTCCCGAGCCTCCAAATCATCGAGGAAGGCGCGGGTTGACAAAGCCGTCAGAAAGCGCGTATCACGGCCGGCGGCGCGTCTAACAATCCCTTCCACCCGAATTTCCTGGATCCGTTTCTCGGTGAATTCACTGGCAGCGACAATCAAATCCGCATTCAGGAACCACCCGCCGGGCTTCAGCAATCCCACCACTTCCCGAACGACATCGAGCTTCTCTTGCCATGTCAGATGATGCAAAGCGTAGGCGGAATAGACCAGGTCCAACCGCTGGCCATCGGGAAGTAATTGGGGGAGATAGCGAAAATCTCCGATTTGGAAATCCACTCGCTCAGAGACCGGACCGAGACGCGACTTCGCCATTTCGACCATCGAAGCGGCGCCGTCGACGGCAATGACACGGCAGTTAGGGAAACGAGCCAAGATTGCGTTCGAGAAGAAGCCCGTTCCGACACCCAGGTCGAGCGCGGTGAACGACGCCCCGGCCGGGATTGGCAGGAGTTCCAACATGATTTGCAGCATTTTGTTACGGTTCGGGTGCATGAGTTCCATGTCGGAGTCATAACCGGCGACCCGTTCGGGGATGTCGTAGGCCTTAATGGATTCACTGACACTCATCTTTTCACCTTGTAGATCACCGATTGGTATTTGGGCGGGGTACTACTTTCTCGATCTCGCAATGGCTTCTCTGGCCTCTTTGTCGGCTGTCCGGCGGCGCTCGGTTTCACGCTTGTCCCACAGCTGTTTGCCCTTGGCGAGTGCAAGTTCCAGCTTTACCCGACCGCTCTTAAAGTACATTCGGGTGGGGATCAGGGTTAAGCCCTTCTGTTGCGTTTTCCCAATCAGTTTTCGGATCTCTTCCTTGTGGACCAGCAGTTTCCGCGTGCGCAAGGGAGCATGGTTGTAGATGTTCCCGTGCTCGTACTCCCCGATGTGGCAGTTTAGCAGCCAGAGTTCGCTGTCCTTGACGAGGCCGTACGCGTCCCGAAGGCCGACTTTTCCGGCCCGGACTGACTTGACCTCGGTACCTGTTAAGGCAATGCCCGTCTCGTATTTTTCCAGCAAGAAATAGTTATGTGAGGCGATCCTATTGACAGCGGCATCTCTCTGCCCGGCGGCAGTGGGGTCGCGCCGCGGGTTCTTCTCCGGATTCGCCTTTGTCTGATGTGCCGCTTGCCTGCCCATGAGGATAGAGTACCAGTGTTGCAGATCGTCGGTCTTCAGGCTGTCGGCTGCTAACGCGTCGCCGCCGGGACCGAAAGCGAGGGCCATGACCTTCGTACGAGTACTTTGGTGTAACCCTATGACGAACAGTAACATCGGAGTGATTACCAGCGATGCTATAATCGCGCTTTCCTACAGAGAAAATGCGGGGTCCAGCCCTCCTCCCTCCGGGAGCCAAAACGGGCTCGCTGGGGATCTGGCCTCGGACCACGCCAAACAACGTCCTTTGAGGTGTCATTGATGAAACGCGCAATCCTCCCGGCGCTGATCTGTTTTCTACTGGTCGTTGGAATCATTTCCGCTGTGGCCGAGAGTTCTCGATCTCTGTACAAACGGGGCAAGGACGCTGAAGCGCGTCAGAACTATGAGCAGGCCTACGATCTGTACAAACAGGCCTATGACCTCAGCCCGAAGGAACTTTCCTATCGCAGCGCGTACGAGCGTCTGAGATTCCTGGCCGGTGCCTCCCACGTTCATCGCGGACAGCTGTTACGTGAGGCGGGCCGGCTGCAGGAATCGCTTGCAGAATTCCAGAAGGCTGCCGAAATCGACCCCTCGAGCGCCATCGCAAAGCAAGAAATCCAGGTCACGAACCGCCTGATTCAGCAGGGGGAGGGAACACCTCAAACCAATGTGCAGCAGCCAAGTGTCCTTGAGCGCCGTCTCCAGGATGCAGGTGCACCGGTCGAACTCGCTCCCATCCCGAACGTGCCGATGACCATGAAGCAGACCGAGGATAGCAAGATCATCTTCGAAACCATCGGCAAGCTGGCCGGCATCAATGTGCTGTTCGACCCGGACTACACATCGCGCAGAATAAAAGTCGATCTGAACTCCGTATCGCTCGAAGAAGCCCTGCAGATCGTCGCCATGCAGTCGAAAACATTCTGGCGGCCGGTGACGCCAAACACAATTTTTATTGCGGCTGATAATCCCGCAAAGCGCAAAGAAGTCGAGCAAAGTGTCATCAAGACCTTCTATCTTTCGAATCTCTCGCAACCGACAGAGCTGCAGGACGTAGTAAACGCGCTCCGCCAGATTCTCGAAATTCAGCGCATCCAGCCTTTGCCGAGCGAAGGTGCCATCGTGGTGCGCGGAACTCCTGACCAGATCGCACTTGCGCAAAAGCTGGTGAGTGACCTCGACCGCTCGAAACCGGAAGTCGTCGTGGATATTGCCGTGATGCAGATCAGTCGCGACAAGAACCGCACCCTGGGAATCAGCCCGCCGACAAGCATGTCGGTACAGTTGCAACCGAACGTGACCACCAACACTACGACCACGCCTACCGGGACGACCACCACCCCGACCACAACAACGAACAATGGGTCTATCAGTCTGAATTCGCTCGCGAACTTGAACGCAACTGACTTCCAGGTCACCATTTCACAAGCAACGGTCACCGCACTTTTCTCCGACACCAATACAAAGTTGATTCAGAACCCGCAGCTTCGATCCGTCGATGGCCAGAAAGCCACTCTCAAGATCGGCGACCGCATTCCAATCGCGACCGGCTCATTCCAGCCCGGTATTGGCGGTGTGGGTATCAACCCTCTGGTGAACACGCAATTTCAATATCAGGACGTTGGCGTAAACGTTGAGGTGACGCCGCGCGTACACTCCAACGGAGACGTGACCTTGAAGATCTCGATGGATATCTCGTCTGTGACGGGCCAGTCCAATATCGGTGGGATCACGCAGCCGATTATCGGGCAGCGCAAGGTGGACCACGAGGTTCGCCTTCGCGAAGGCGAAGCCAATCTGCTCGGAGGCATGCTCGAGGACCTGAACAGCAAGAGCCTGACTGGGTTCCCTGGCCTCTCGCAGATACCGTTGCTCAAATACCTTTTCAGCCAGACTGCGACCGAGCACCGCGAGACGGAGACCGTTTTTGTCCTCATTCCTCATCTCGTCCGCCGTCAGGTTCTCACCGACCTGAACCAGCAGGCGATCGACGTAGGAACGGCAAGTTCCATCAACCTTCGCAGGGTAAGCCGCAACCCTCAACCAGCTACTCCAGGCACGAATCCCGCCGCAGGCGCTGGCTCGGTGGCGGTACCGCAACCTGCAGCCCCAGCTGCCCAACCCAGTACTTCGTCTTCTGAGCCCGGGTTGATCCCTCGTAGCGGGGCGCCGGCGAGCTTTGCCTTTGATCCTCCAGCGGTTACGCAGAAGGCAGGCTCTACCTTTACGGTAAATGTCCTTTTGAGTGGTGCACAGAATGTGTACTCGGTCCCACTGCAGCTCAACTACGATCCCAAACTCCTGCAAGTGGTGAACGTTTCAAACGGCACGTTGCTTTCCCAGGACGGCCAGATCGTCACCGTGACACATCGCGAGGATGATGGCAGTGGTACGGTTCAAGTCACCGCTACCCGGCCTCCGGGGGCTTCCGGAATCACCGGCCAGGGCTCAGTGGTAACCCTGACCTTCATGGCCAAGGCCGCCGGGCAGGCAAGCCTCACCATCGCTCGCGGGGGTGCCCGTGATCCCGCCATGCAGGCCATCCCTGTTAATGGCGCCGTGGCGACGGTTACAATTCAATAAGGCGGGTGAGTGCTTCAAGGTTCCTCTTAGCTTCTTGCCGGCGGCCAGCCGGGCAATAAGCTCGAAGGGACAATTTGGCAGGAGTTGATTGCCTGCAAGTTTCATCACCCAGGTCGTTCTCATTGAAGGTGTACATCCAGCGCAAACGACAATTCGGTTTTACCCTGATCGAGCTGGTGGTCGCTACGACCATACTTCTCGTGCTGTCTGGATTAATCATCCCTGTGGCTCGTGTGCAGATCAAGCGCGAGAAGGAACATAGGCTGCGGGAGGCGCTCTGGGAAATGCGGGACGCTATCGATCGCTATAAAGACAACGCTGATCGTGCTGCCTTCCGAATTAAAGTAAATTCCTTTGGCTATCCGCCAGATCTGGACACATTGGTCAACGGAGAAGACGTTGGCGGGAAGAAGCTGAGGTTTTTGCGGCGGATTCCGACCGATCCGATGATGGGCAACACCGATTGGGGTCTCCGTTCGATGCAGGATGACCCGAATTCTGACTCATGGAACGGCGAGAACGTCTTTGACGTCTATACGAAGTCACAAGGCACCGCGCTCGACGGCACCAAGTACAAGGACTGGTAAGTGAGATTCCGCATGCCTACTCCGCAGAATCTTAGGCCTTTCCCGCGTCCATCGAATTTTCGTGGGCGGCGGAGCTCAGGCCACAAGAAGGTTGCTTGTGCGGGGTTTACCCTGATTGAGCTGATGATCGTGATCAGCATTCTGCTGATCCTCATCTCGATTTCCATTCCCCAGTACCAGAAGGCAGTCCGCAGTGCGCGCGAATCGGTGCTCCGGCAAGACCTCTATGACATGCGTAAGTTGATCTCCGAGTTCACGCTCGACAAACAGAAGGCCCCGCAATCTCTCGAAGACCTGGTACAGGCCGGCTACCTGAAGCCTGTGCCCAAAGATCCCATTACCGGACAGCCGGATTGGCAGACCGAGCAATGTGATGACAGCACCATATCATCACCGGATGAACAGGACACTGGCGGGATCTGTGATGTCCACAGCGCCTCGACCCAGATTTCCTCCGACGGCACCGCCTATAGCAGCTGGTGATCAGTCGTTTCGTCATTCAACAACTGAGCAACCAGCCCGAGGGACTTCGCCTGGAGTACTGCTCGACTGATTTTCATCCCTGATCTTGTCCAGGCAGCGTACGCTTTCGCCTCTCGCCGTAACCCTGAAGAAAGCCACCGCCCGGGGATAACGTCAAGCATTGCCGTTTGAATCCGCACCCTTACACGCACTACCATCTACCCATGCCGCTTGAACTGGAAAACCCTGCCTACACTCCGATTCGTGCACCGCGTGGCACTACCCTCAGTTGTAAAGGATGGCATCAGGAGGCGGCGATGCGCATGCTGATGAACAATCTCGACGAAGAGGTCGGTGAGCGCCCGCGCGATCTGGTGGTGTACGGGGGCACGGGCAAGGCGGCACGCAACTGGGACTGCTATCACTCCATCGTCCGCTCCCTCAGGGAGCTAGAGAATGACGAAACACTCCTGGTCCAGTCAGGAAAACCTGTTGGTGTTTTCAAGACACACGAATACTCGCCTCGCGTGCTGATTGCAAACTCCAACCTCGTAGGGCACTGGTCGAACTGGCAGAAGTTTAACGAGCTCGAGCGGGCGGGCCTAATGATGTACGGTCAGATGACGGCCGGATCTTGGATCTACATTGGCTCGCAGGGAATCGTGCAGGGCACCTTCGAGACTTTCGCAGCTGCCGGCGACAAGCACTTTGGCGGCGACCTTACCGGCAAACTGATTGTCAGCGGTGGAATGGGAGGCATGGGTGGTGCCCAGCCTCTCGCCGCAACCATGAACGGTGCGGCATTTCTCGGGATTGATGTCGACCCCGAGCGCATCAAGAAGCGCCTCAAGACTGGCTACTGCGACTTCATGGTCAACACGCTCGATGAGGCGCTGCGCATCTTGAAGAACGCTGTGCGCAAGAGAGAGAACGTCTCGGTCGGACTCATCGGAAACTGCGCCGACGTCATTCCCGAGCTTGCCGAGCGCGGCGTTGTGCCCGACATCCTCACGGATCAGACTTCCGCACACGATCCTCTCAACGGGTACGTTCCTCACGGCATGGTGCTGGCCGAAGCGCTTGCCTTGCGCAAAGTCGATCCCAAGGGATATGAAGAAAAATCTCTCGATTCAATCGCCCGCCATGTAGAAGGCATGTTGCGCCTTCAGAAGATGGGCGCGGTGACGTTTGACTATGGCAACAACATCCGCACGTTCGCCTTTGAGCGAGGCGTACGGGATGCCTACGACTTCCCGGGATTTGTGCCAGCTTACATTCGTCCGCTGTTCTGTGAAGGACGAGGCCCATTCCGTTGGGTTGCATTGTCTGGCGAGCCTTCCGACATTCACGCAACGGATGATCTGGTCCTCGACCTGTTCCCCGACAATCGCATTCTTCGGCGCTGGATTGACCTCGCGCGCAAGCGCATCAAGTTTCAGGGAATGCCTGCACGCATCTGCTGGCTCGGCTACGGCGAACGCGCCCAGTTCGGTCTTGCAATGAACGAAATGGTGAAGAAGGGAAAACTCAAGGCTCCGGTCGTCATGGGCCGAGACCATCTCGACTGCGGCTCGGTGGCTTCTCCGTTTCGAGAAACCGAAAGCATGAAGGACGGCAGCGATGCCGTCGCCGACTGGCCTCTTCTAAATGCGTTGCTCAACACCGCAGCTGGTGCTTCCTGGGTTTCGATTCACAACGGCGGTGGCGTAGGCATCGGCTACTCGCTGCACGCCGGACAAGTCACCGTAGCCGACGGCACAGAAGCCACGGCCAAGCGCATCGAGCGCGTGCTGACGACGGACCCAGGCATGGGCATCATTCGCCATGCTGATGCAAACTATAAGGAGGCCAGACAGTTTGCGGAAGGGAAGGGGATTCGAGTTCCAATGTCCTGATTTCATCTACGGCGGTTCCGGGTATTCTGGTTTATCCTAAGAAACCTTGAGCGTAATTCCGGGGAGGTACTATGGAATTGATCGATCGAATCTTGTCTCTGGGGCGCTTCTAATACCGATCATCGCGGTACTTGTTGGCGGAATAATTGCGATCGTGGGCATGGTGCATCGTCACCACGAACGCATCGCTAAGATCGAACGCGGAATTAATCCTGACCGTCCCTGGCCGCAACAGCAAAGGTAATCTCGAAAGGCGCGAAGATGAGTGGACTCTGGTTTGCCATGTCCGTTGTCTGCCCCAGGGCCCTTCTGAATTCGGGCGTTGCCATTCCTGGAACGTGGCGCATTGTTGCCGCAACGCATTTCGACCGATCACCAAATGACCCGCAGCAGTACAATTTAGGCGACGCGCCCGTAGCGTAACCGGATAACGCAACGGTCTTCGGAACCGTCGATTGGGGGTTCGAGTCCCTCCGGGCGCGCCATGGAAATCCCCTAGCGTGTTCTTAAGCTACTCCTTTCAATGGTCTCCGAGTCGCGCGCGTTGAGGGCCCGTTCGTCGTTCTTAGCAAATTAAAATGTCCGCCTTCTGTAGCAGGTGAAATGTCCGGTTTCATAGTTGTGCCCTCATTGCTTCATTGGGGAAGGTTTTGGGGATGGGATTGCAGGGAAGGGGGCAGTTCCCCTTCCCCTGCTCCTCTCTGTACGAGCCTTCCTCAACAGCGGGGCACCGACCCGGCCCCTTGCAGCACCCCTTTCACCCAGCTGTAACTGAGCTCGATCCCATGCTCGGCCGTGAAAGTGGCGCACGTTCAGATCAAAATACTTCTCCCGATGCAGTCCAGAACCCGCTCCACCACCGTCATCGCTACCCGCTTCGGGGAAGGCTTGCCCCGAAGCTGGTCAAACAATCCGCGAAAGCCAAATTCCTCATAGCGTTACCGCCAACGCCGCATCTGCCGATCGCTGATGCCGATGATCTCCGCCGCCTGCCACCAGGTGATCTTCTTCGCCACCCCCCAAAATCACTTCCTGTACTTTCATGGCCCGCTCCATGGCGGCCCTCCACCTTTCCATGCCTCGCATGGTCTCCTACTCTCGCCGCTCGCAAAGCGGACATATCACTTGCTAACTCAACCGGACATATCATGTGCTAACGACAGTTGAGGGCGCGTTCGTTTGACGCTAATTATCGCGGTTGTTATCATCGATTCGCGGGGTGGAGCAGTCTGGTAGCTCGTTGGGCTCATAACCCAAAGGTCGGTGGTTCAAATCCACCCCCCGCAACCAATATTTGCAATAATTTAGGGCCGCTCGGAATCGGGCGGCCCTTTGTACTGTGCGCGAACTGTGCGGGTTCTGCAGGACAACTCTAGTTAGGTTTGCCTACTGGCAGAGGAAATGGAACGCCGCCCAGTTGGGCCATCTCAGCTGGACTGGCCGGCCGAACAGTGCCGGATGCGGTATTCCTGAAGCTTCCCAAAAAAGCCAAAAGATTAGTTGCATTGGGCCGGATAGAAACGGACACCCGACGGGATCTAGTTCGAGGCCGCCTGGTTTCAAACACCATCACAGGCACCGACAAAGGCGCAATGAGTGCGAAGATTGTGGGATCCGACCGCGAACTCAACCTGTGGGAACCGGAATCTCAAACCGGAGTCGTAATCTTGCAAAAGCCACAGATCGCGCTCGATCACAAGCGAGAATTGCTGGGCGAAGACGGGGAAGTTGCGCCGACGAGTACGAGAATTGCTCCGGCAAACAGCAGCGTGTCGAAGAAGTAGTCGATCCCCTCAACCTTGATCGCAGTGCTCGGGTTGGCCAGCGAAGCGATCAAGATCGGCCCATAGATGAACACGACCAGAAGCACAATCCAGGTACCGAGATAAGTTGCTGCCATCCGCGTATTCTTGCCCAGCAGAATGCATGCTCCAGCAACCAGGAGAATTGCACCCGTCAGGTAGCCGATGAGCAGACGCCCCGGAATCCACGCAGGCGTCAGTTTTGGGAGCGGTACTCCCAGAGCCCCGGCGGGGTGCAGTAAGTGCTCAACCCCAAAAACCATTGCGGCGATCGCAACCAACACGCGGCCTACAGTTATGAGCTTGCTTCCGCCTTTGCCTCGGCCTTGCTCACAGAGGGCGCTTCCCGCGAGGATCCAGCCTCCACCCCCGAATGAGCTTTCGCGGAACACAATCGTCCATGCAAACCTGTCTTTGGGATTGGCCAGCGCACCCGGGATCATCAACATCCCCACAAAAAGGAACATCATGATCCCGAACAGCAGTCCGGACCAGCGCACCTGAATTTTTGTGGCAATGCTCAAAGACGCAGCCAGCAGCGCAACTCCCACGAAATAGGCAATAAACAATCGCCACGGCATATACGCGGGCACTCCCGGAAGAACGAATCCGACGTCCGAGAGATGCAGGGCGCCGAAGACCGCCAAGGGAGCGGCGAAACACAAATTGCTCAGGGCTGCTACCTTCTCTAGGCCGCGGGCCCGGGCGATATCGGCCTTGGCAGCCCACAGGGCAATCAGCAAAGTCACGATAGCGGCGCTGCACATGGAGACCGGAGTACGACTCTCGAGAAATGCTGCCGGAATGTTTGTGTGCATGTGGATGCCAAGCTTAATAAATCGCCGTATCATTCATTGGCCGTTTTGGCCCTAACAGGAAGGCGGACGAATGCGAAAGCTCTCGTGGGCGGGGGACGGGTGATTGACTTTCGAGCGTCGCCCCTGCGCCTGCAACTTCAGATGTGCTTCGGCCCAATTAGGCTCTCGGTGGCTTCCCTGTTCCCAACGCACCAGGGCGGCTTCGTCGCACCATTCGAGGAGCTTCCGCATAGCCTGTCGATGCGCTCCGGACACCATAAACTCCTTCATTGCGGATTCGGTTGTCCATACGGTGCAGGTCCAAAATGTACGATCACGGTCACGGAGCAATGACGCCGCTACTTGTCCTTGAGAATGCCTGGCTTGCCGAAAAGAGCGAAAAGCGTAAAAGAGAAATGGAACGAGATATCGCCATGAACGTACACGCAAGCGGGTGATTGAGACGATTGCCATAAATTCTGGAGCAGGAATCTTGCTATAACCGGGCCAGCTGAGCAATAACCAGTTGGCGCTGTTTCCATATGACCACCAGAATGAAGGTCAGTTCAGCCAAGAGAAAGCAGTCGAAGTTTCGGAACTGGAATCTCTTTTATGATCGTATGCTGGGTAGTTGTTGTTAAATCCCATAGAGCTCATTGACTCCAGGGAACGAACCGAATATCAAAGGTGGCTACGGCCCGCTACGCCTCCACGTTCTCGCATGCGGCTGCACAGCTCTCCCATCCTTCATCATCCGGATCAACCCTGCGCTCCCGCTCAAACAATTCCTCTCGCCCTACCCACTGTGAGTAATTTGGATTCTCACCTTGAACCAGGAGTGCTGCCCCCCTCGAGCAAATAGGGGTCGGACTTGTGCTTGGCAACTATTCCCTCTAGGTCGCGCTCGCATGCAAACCGGAATAGCGCTTCGCCGACTCCTTCTACGTGGTCACAGTAAAGCAGATTCTCCCGACTCTCTGGGATGACTCCGCGCAATCGATGCTTGCGCTCGCTGAGTGGCAGGTACTGGAGGTTCTCACCGTCCCGGTACAAGCAATCAAATGCGATGAATCGAGGTTCCCCACGCCGAAACAGTAGGTCCTTAAACTGCGAGCAGCCACGCTTATCGAAGCAAACGATCTCGCCATCAAGCACGGCGGACTTAGCCCTGCACTCTAGTGCCACCGCACGATCAGCGTAGGGAAGGATTTGGACTGATTGCCGTTGCGTGAAATGAGCCTACATTCGCCGGCGTCGATGTATGCCAGTGCGCGGAAGCCGTCGCACTTCAGCTCGAAGATCCAGTCAGGATGATCGAACGCTGAAAGCCGCTTTTGGAGCGACATTGGTTGAAATGGCGGCAGCATGCGAAAAACAGGATAGCAGGCTTGAGACGCTCGCCATTGAAGCACAAAAAGGGGAACGAACTAGTGCAAAAGCCTGACCTGGACAACCAACCGCCAGCGGCCCGCGTTTACGATGTGCACCTCAGGAATGAGCGGGCAGTTGCAATTTTGAAAATCATTGTGCTCTTGATGATTCCGTTCTGCTGGGTTGCGCTGCACGACTTTGATGGTTACCCTCGCGAAGGACATTTTCTTTTCCTGTCTGGGATGCCCCTGACGCTGTTTTCTACCGATATAAGCTGACCGTGCCATCGAGCAAACATGTGGCAAGCACAGTTTCCATTTTTGTTCACCTGTCATCATTAACAGTAGAGTCTCCTTTTGAACGTAGTTCAATATGGGGAATTCAAGTGTGGGCCAATGAGGGGGGAAAATACCGTGGCAGCAGTCGAGATTATGATCGTTGACGACTTCAAGGAATGGCGCACACAATTGCACCGGTTTCTAGAACTGCTTGCCGGTTTCTATGTTGTCGCTGAAGCGGCCAACGGGCTGGAAGCTGTTGACAAGGCGGCTCGGTTCCTTCCAGACATTGTGCTTCTCGACATCGGAATGCCGCTTCTGAACGGAATCGAAGCTGCCCGACAAATTCGGAGGGCGTCTCCCGAGTCAGAAATCATTTTCCTGACCGAAAATTCGTCGAGCGATGTAAGGGACGAGTGCTTTCGAGCAGGCGCCGTCGGCTACGTTCTTAAATCGAAGGCTGTTCATGATCTGATCCCGGCCATCAACGCTGCACTCAAAGAGAAGGTTTGAAAAGCGCCGCTGCATCTAGTATTCGGGCGTGCCGCCGAGCCAAACTGGTGCCCCTTCAACGGGCGATCCAGTCTGAAGAACCTCTAATTCCTTGTAGGGGATCATGAACTGCGCCATACCGCAATCCAAACAAACGGAGATCCTCGGATAAATCCAGACAATCGGCTTATTCAGGCCTTCGATCCCAGGAAAGTGGACAGCCATCTCAGAGGTGAACGTTTTCTGGTTTTCTGATTGACACGATGCACAGCACGAGTTCTCGACGGCACATCGTCCGCGAGCCTGAATTCTCTTTTCCATTGCCGCCTCCTAGAACGGTGGTGTCCCGACTCTCAAGAGTCTGGCGACTGCCTCAGCCCAACCCACCGCGCGGGTCGTTCAGTTAGCCTCGTACTTTGGTAAGCAGGCAATAGTACACACCCAACTCTTCATAAGCTGTTCAATCGGAGACACCAGGTCAAATCGGACGGGAAAGACCAGGCAGTTTCGTCGCCACGAGCACTTCCAACAGCATCGCAGTGCTACTGATGTGCCGCAGATGGTCACAAGAGCGTCCGCCAGTGGGGGATGCCGCTCCGCCACCAACTCGAGCCTTTGGCAAACGTTCTTCAATTCTTTTGCCTCCTGCAAGATGTCCTGCGAAGCCATAGTTGCGGCTTTTCGCCGAGCTAAGAAGGGAAAACTTCAGATGGCCTGCCTTAGCGCAGAAGACCTGAAAGAGGAGAGTAGGAGAAAACCTCAAGACGACTATATTACTTGGGTGTCCCTCACTCGTGGAGAACGACGCTTAGGAGGGAACTGCGAATCTCAAGACCGCCGTCGTAGTCGATGAAACCTAACCTTCTGAACTTGTTCATGAATGCGTTGATCCTCGGTCGCGTCGTGCCAACCATTTCGGCAAGCGTTTCCTGAGTGACTTTGGGAATTTCCGTTCTTTCGGATATGCCGTCTTTGCCGAAACCAGCGAACAACAACAGAATGCGGGCTAGCCGCTTCTCACTGGAATTAAAGAGCTGATCGATCAAGTCCTCTCTGTAGCGAAGGTTCTTTGCCAACAGATGTTCTATGAACATTTCTGAGAATTTATGTTCCGATTGGAGCACCTCCAACATAGCACTCTTCTCAATACGCATGAGCGAACAATTGGTTAATGCGGTCGCCGTACACATTCGAAGATGCTGGATGATGAGACTGTCTTCGCCAAAGAAATCACTCGTATTCAGGATCCCGATTGTTGCTTCCTTTCCGGTTTTTGACACTACGGTCAGCTTGACCCTCCCTGCCTGAATGTAAAAGACGGCATCACAGGTGTCGCCTTGGGAAAATATTTTGCCGCCTCTTGGGAAGGTCACGATTTTTCTTCCTCGCCCGATGCAAGCGAGGAATCCCTTGGGATCGAAGATTGGTTTCGTTGTTCGCCGAGGCACTCTTCTCAGACCTTTCCAGGATATTTTAGTTCAACGTCCCCCAATCGCAAGGGGCTTCCACGAGGCGTGGCAAACCCAGCTTCATCATCCCCTTGTGAGAATGAGCGACCATCCCTGAATAGTCAGTACGATGGAAGACAAATCCCCTTAGGCTCATTGGCCTTCGAACAGCGGTGCTGTGCAGCGGCTTAGTTGGTGCGACCTGGTGTTTCGGCAGATTCTTCTTCCGGCCAGTGACCATGCTCAAGATGGAAGCGCTCGTCGTCCGACCTGTCGCGTAGCTGCTGCTTGATGTCCGCCACCTCAATCTGCTGGCGCGCGCGGCCTTCTAGGCGGTCAACAATTAGGTTCAAAGCAGCCACGGCAGTGGGACTACAACATGCACCGATCTCGACGAGTTTTGCGCGAGAATCTCCGCATACGTACGCCCCTGGGGATCATCGGGCTTAACCTCGGCTAGGTTTACACGAAGCGCTTCCGAGATGAGCCTGATTTTAGGACGCCCGCTCGGATTGGGGCTGCTCATCCCTTTTTGCCATTGCGTTGCGCGTCCGATTTCTGGACCGAAGTTCTTTGTCATGATGAGTTCGTTATGCGCCGAGTGCGAGCGAACGTCAAGCGAAATCAGGCACGTTTACAGGCGAAGAACCGTTGTGTGTGAGACCAGGGATTCAATCGTTCCATGAGCCGAGCAGTTTCCGGGTTTTGTCCGTGAACCCCATCCGGAAACAGCCAATAGAAGCCTACGACCGCGCAGCCGCAGTGATGATTTTCTTGGACTTAGTTGTTGGGTTTGGTATGGCTTAGTGACCTACATTTCCTGCTATTGGCGTCTCGCTTCGAGTCCATCAATGCATTTCCGTACACGTTCATGGTGGTTGAGATTTGAGCGTGCCGCGTGAGTTTCTGCTGAACTCCAAGCGGCGCTCCCGCCGAATCCAACCACGAACGATACGTGTGGCGGAACGTATGCCATCCGACTCGGGAAAACGGACCTGCCGATGCCCATCTCTCCTGGTGGACTTCAACACGCTTCCCGGGCCGGTCTTGGCACCACGCTCCTACTTGTGCAGAACACTTCGGACAGACCACGGGACAGAGCAACCCGTCGGCCGAATGTAGTCCTGCTGGATCGGGCTACGCGTGAAAATGGCGGCCTGTGATGTGGCTAGGAAAAACCAACTTAGATTTCGGCGCTCGTGCTCTCCAATCGAGCAGCACTGACGCAAAGTCGGGATCGAGCGGTAGTTCATCCTCCGAGTAGTCGGTCTTGACCGCCTTGATCCTGCCATGCACCACGGCTCTGGATACTCGAACGATTAGACGTTCGAGATCGATATCCGCCCAGTGCAATGCCAAAACCTCCTCTGCCCGCAACCCTAGACATTGGCTGATAACTACCATTGTTCGATACGGTTGAGGCAGCAGTTCGAGAACGATGTAATACTGCTCGACCGTAAGAATCAGCGGCTTCAACAAATACCCGAACAAACCACATCTGAAGTCGCCGGACGGGCAGGAGCGGAGAACTTGCCTGTCGTTCTGAGTGGCTGGAAGGAGATTGCCGGATATCTTCACTGCGGTGTAACTGTCCAACGCTGGGAGAACTCTGGACTGCCGATACACAGGCCCGTTTCAGGCAAGCGCGCTCACGTAATCGCATATGCCGGGGACCTGGCCGCACTGTTCAATAGTTGGCGGAGTGAAACTCCGTAGTGTGGCGACAGTGACTTGGTCTGGCGATGACGTTTTTGTGCAATCTTGATACACGTTTACGGCCAGAATGGATGCGTTCCCCAGGAAAACCGCAGCGTCGGAATTTGTGGCTGGTCTTTTTTTCTGCAAGGAGTACTATGGAGACAGGCAGAAAAGGAGCGCAACTGCGGGACGCAGAAACGACAGCAAATGGTAATTCCCGCGGGTACTTCGAATCTTGATTTGCCGACCATCCTGTATTCCGATTCCTACCGCGACTAGGAAGCGCTCCAAGACCTAAAGCAGTGCGAGTTCTTTAGGCGTATACCTCAACTCTTGACCTCGAAGATATTTCAGTTTCGCCTTCGCGATTAAGAAATTAGCTGAACGGCCTTTCCGACGTGGCTCGGCTAGTGTCGGAGCCTACTCGGGTGTCGCAAAGGCGCACGGGCCACGATTCATTCGTAGCATCCAGGCGGCCTTTGCCAAGTTGCTCCGATGATAAGGCACAAACGGGAAAGAAGGCATGTATGACAGACGACCGAGCGGATGTTATGGCTGCAGCAGCGAACGATGTGAACGAACTCGAGAATAGGGCAAGTGCGGCGGCACACGCCAAATTCGCAGAGTGGCGCAAACAGGAACGGGATCAGCAGCCTCGACGCATACTCATGTTCACCCTTGCTGGGCTCGTAATCACGGTCACTACGGCTCTGCTGGTGTTTCTTGGTCACAGTTAGGAGTGGCCTCCAGCAGCGCCAGAGGTGGAACGATATGAGCGATGCGGGAGTTTCGCATCTTCACAGTGACGCTGGGGGGTTCTTACAGAGACTGAAAAGGGCGACACAATGAATGACCGTCTTAGGGCGAAACTCAACGAAGCACGAGAACGGATGAAGTGCCAGCAGGCCGGGATCAACATGAATCGCAAGCATGATGATCCGGCAATGCGTGAGTGGGCCAGAGGAAAACAGCGGCCGGCGAACGCGGAGCGAGAGCTGTTCAGGGCCTCCCTTACGAATGAGGACCTGGAACAGATCGAAGAACGTATTGAACAACTTGTCCGCGAAAACCCCGCACTATCTTCGGTGACTACTGGCGCAGTTGATTCAAAGGCTGACCCGTCAGTTCCGCTCGCAACACTTGAGGAATACCACTTCCTTAGGGACATGGTCTCCTGATGGAATATTCCACACTCTGTACAGGATTTTGAGCGAGGCGCGGGTTGGGCAACTAGAAGCACATTCCAGACCACGAAAGAGAGGGGATATGACAGGCACGAAGTTTATTGTGAAACTCAATCGCACGGGCGCGCGCGGACCACAATACGTAAGTGAAATGGGCAAGTTGGTAAAGACCACTTCGGAGCGCAAGTTAGCGCTTGCTATGGGGAAGTACACCGCTCAGGATGCGATCGACTCCATCCAGAGTGCCCATTGCACCGGGGAATTAATTCCAATCAGGATCCCGGCTTAGGGCTGAAGCCGGAGCCAGTTCGTATTCGGTGAAAATACCAGAACAGGTGACCATGGAAACGTCGGACCAATACATCGCCGCAGTAACAGGAGCACTGTTTATTGCGGGTATTGTAGTGGCTGTTTATAGGTTGCGGCAAGGCTTGAAGCTGCGTGCCCGGTGGATGAAATGAGCGGTGTTGCGGATCACAAGCGAAAGCTCGCGCACGAGTTGCGCAAGCGAGTCTCAACGAAGACACTGCAGCGACGGAGTTTCGCTCGCCTGTTGAAGTCTGCTGTCATCATGAGTTGGACAGACTTGTTCTGTGATGGTCAGTCCGGTACCGTTCATGTGGACTGTCGTTTTGGCAATGAAAACGCAGTCGAGCACTTGACGATCTGGGCTGCAACGGAGCGTGGAGAATGGCGGCTCGCCGGCGAATACTCCCGGTCACGCGCAAAGAAGTCAATTGGGATGATATTTGAAAACAGTGATCGCTCCGAGAAACTCGCGTGCACTGTTGACACGATTCTTGAACATCAGCACTCCTTTACCCCACTTCCTAACCCAGGACGCGACGGGTTGATCGAGATTGAGCAGCCAACGCCTCGCCAGAGACGAATGGCTGAGAGCGCAATTGCCTCGATGTTGCGGTCGCTCCAACCCGCCTAACGCTGGCGGTTTGCGAGAGCTTCCAAGTTCGCCAAGAGCCATGCGATCGTCGTCCTGGTAAGGGGCGACACAATTCTGAGAAGGGACTACTCCCCAATATGAGAAAACGACTTGTTACATCGTCATCAGGCAATCTTCCGGCGCTGGCTGAAAATTGGTTAGATCTCGAGCACTGCGTCACGGTTGAGGTGACATCAGAGGACAAGGATTTCCCGGTCGAGTCGTCACTATCGATGCAACCTGGGCGGGGCTGGCGTGCAGCCGAACCGGGAATGCAAACAATTCGGCTAATTTTTGATGCCCCTCAGCCGATCAGACGCATTGCGCTGGTTTTTGAAGAAAACGAGATGCCGCGCACGCAGGAGTTTGTCCTGCGATCGTCCTCGGACCCCGGCGAGCCATTTCGGGAGATTGTGCGGCAGCAATGGACTTTCAGCCTACCCACCGCGGTCCAGGAGAACGAGGAATACCATGTCGAACTTCCCAAGGTCGTTGTTCTTGAACTAACGATTGTGCCCGAGATCAGTGGTGGTCAGGCTCGGGCATCGCTCAAGAGCATGCGCTTATCTTGACCGTAAGGACTTCCCGGGGAATCCTTGGTAGGTCCTATTTGCTGCGCGGAGCTGTTGCTAATCAGCGGGCGTTGGGGATCGCGGCGGCCTCAGCCGGGGTCAACCGAGAGAGATCACAATAGTCATACCCATGAACGCAAGCGGCATAGTTGCGTTTATGCTCGGCATCCGAAAGTGCGTTCGTTTCCAAGGGTGTAAGCTTCGCGTAGTCGCATACTTCGTCACCCTCTCTGCAGGCGGTGAAGTTACGCTGGTGCTCTGCGGCACCGACTTTCTGAGTTTGTTGCGGAGTCAGTTTGTTGTGGTCGCAATCGCTCCAACCGCTGGTGCAATTCGACAAGTTACGTTCCAGTTCCGCGGCGGCGACTTCTCTGGCCTGAGCGGGCGTAAGCGCCGAATGATCGCACGAAGTCGCACCTTCCCGGCAATCTGAAAGGTTGCGTTCGCGTCGGGCTAGCCTCACTTCATTCACCTCCGCCGGAGTAAGCTTGAGGTCGTCACACGATCCGATTCCACTCTCGCACCCAGAAAGGTTGCGTTGATGTTCCAGGACGGCGATGTTTCGCGATTCCGCGGCAGTCAGCCGCGAGTGATCACATGACGTAAAGCCACTCTCGCAGTTCGAGACATTGCGCCGATGCTCGGCGACCGCCAGGGCCGTGGCTTCCGTATCACTCAGTTGCGAGCGGTCGCAAGTTCCCCAACCATTTCTACAATCAGAGATATTTCGCTGGTGCTCGGAGGTGTTGCCCTGCGCACCGAAAAAGATGACCGGGCAAAATATCAGCCAAACCAGTTGTGCGTAGATAAGATTCCTGGACAAGATTTTCATAGCCTGCCTTTTTTCCCCTTAAACAGAGCCCGCTATATATTCAGACGCGTGGCGCACCCTAGTTAACAATAGTGCCGTATTGACGAGACAATAGCTGATCTGAACTGCTCACTTTCGCGACACCAGAGATGTTCGCAATCCCGGCCCTGGCGGCAGAGTGGCAGGAGAAGCGCGCGGCGCCCCTACAGTTCGGGACGATATAGAGCAATGTTGCACAGAAACTCCGCTCCTCATCTGTCATTGTTGGAGCGCTAAAGAGCAAAGGTAATGTCTTCTCTTGGAGCTTAGATCGATGCTCTGCACACCGGAAGAGCATCTCAACAGCAGCAACAAGGGGCCCTGCATGCCGCCCCATGTTTCATCGGCTACTAGTCCGTGTTCGCAGATCGCGGGCTTTCGTGAACGCTGAGATGAGGAAATTGTTAGGACTGGAAAGGCACGACGGCGACTTCGCTTCCCAGCGGGTGTGCCCATTTGCGGACTGATAACGTCTAGATACGAGTCCTGCTGCCTCGAATGTGGCAAAGTGCTGAAGCGAGCGTGATGCCAGACGGACGCAGGGCGGTGTTGGGTGCAGAGAAAATCGAGCCACGCCAATGCGTGTTCTTGCGAACGCTGCGAGTGTCGAATCGGTTGAGGCTGCGCGGCGTGTTGAGATGCACCACCCCCC
>Ga0097621_100000107_pt1 | contig 47290 bp, 66 predicted proteins | sample KBSMisM72_FD_73165 | JGI IMG/M metagenome (GOLD analysis project Ga0097621, IMG submission 73165) | Miscanthus rhizosphere microbial communities from Kellogg Biological Station, Michigan, USA - KBS Miscanthus M7-2 (version 2) (version 2) | ecosystem: Host-associated > Plants > Roots >... | reverse complement strand
GCGTGTAGTAGCAGGCGGCAGCACCTGCGTGAATTGGTCCCGCAGCAGACCAGGAACGTCGTCGCGGAACGGGTGAGACTGTAGCGGCTGAAGCTCAGCGATTGGATTCATGTGACTATTATAACCTGAGTAGCTAGTGCGAATCAACATCGATCTATGATTGGTAACTCTACCAAAAAGCCTGTCTAGCAATCTAGTGCGATGTCGAATAAACCCTTTGTTCGCAAGCAGTTAGACGGAAGCGGAGAGCACCCATGCAATGCAGCACTCAAATAGGAAAACGTAAATAGGATATATAGATATATGGAGATAATCCCCCTATTCTTTCTTTACTTCATTCCCTTAATACATATCTACTGCGCTTTGAGTAAACTCAACGAAACAAAGAGTTTAACCGAAAGCGTATAGGAGTTATTCCTATTTTATAGTCCGGCGTGTACAGAGGGGCGTACAAGATAAATTGTCAAACGACTTTGATTGCTCTTGCCTGTCCAACCGCAACGCGGTTCGTGCGAAGCAACGTAACTTCTGCTGGTCCTGCGGCGGCGTACGTGCCGGCGGAGCGCAGTGCGAAATCCGATTTCGTGGGCCCTGCGGGGTCGGCCCGTTTACGCGGCCGTCCATTTGCAGAAGTGCCGGCGGAGGCGGAAGCAACGGGGCTGAAAGCCCAAACCGATTTCGCTGGCCGGGCGGGGTTGCACTTTCTGCCCATGGCTTTAGTGCGGCTCTGGTCGCTCTGAGCCGCGCAGCGAAGTTCCGAGACCAATCGCTTTAGCGATCCTTGGCCGCGTAGCGGCCTACGTGGTTAGGAAAAAAAGACCAAGTTGGGATATACAGTCCCAACTCGGTCCTTCACCGACGAAGCCCGTCTACGACGTCTTCTTCTCGATGTGCGACAGCAGCCGCTTCTTCAGCTCCGGATCGCTCTCCATCGCCTTCTTGATCGCCTCATCCATCGCCTTCGACTTCATCTGGCTCGCCTTATGGAACTGCTTGTTCTGCCAGCCCATCTTGATGCAGCTGTACGCAAACCCGATGTCGCCGCCCAGCTTGTTGAACGCCGAAGCATTCTTCACCGCAGCCACGAACTCGGACTCAGTCATCGGAAACACGAACTTAGCCATTTTAGCTGTTCTCTCTTGGTTTGCATTTCTGGACAAATTCCAAAAAGCACAATAGAAACTAACCTCTACCGAACCTACACTCTCGACTTAGCCTCCTTTCTCTCGTCTCAACGCAGTGGGCGAAGCCCTCCCCCTTTAGGGCTCTTCTTCGTCGAGGACTTCGTCGATGTTGCGTACGCAGTCGACGCAGACGTACGCAATCTCTCCGGTGTCGCTGTCTCGATGAGCAACCACCTTCTCCGCATCGACGCCGCAGCAGTCGCAGATCACACTTCACCGTCCTTCTTCGGCGTGAGTCCGTCGAACATCACCTCATGCCACGCGAGCAGCTCGTCCAGCAACTCGCCCATGTGCTCCCACGCGGCTTTGGTGTCCTCGACGTACGACTCGGGCTCGTTGCCCAAGCCATATTCCCCCGGAGCACAGATGCGATGCATGTCAGTCCAGATCTCGTCAAAGTACCGAATCGTTCGTGGCATGCTACATCCCCTTCCTTTCGTACCACGCCGCCGACTCGTAGCGCTCGCGGAGCCACTTGGTGATTCGCAGAATGCGGACGTCGAACTCGTCGCTCGGATCGGCGTGATCAGCTTCGATACGATCGAAGTCCCAGCCGAGTGCGAGCTTGAAGCCGATGATGTCGTACCAGCTGCAGTAGTAGTTGTTCGCGTGCGGCACGACGTTGAAGTCCGCGCACATCCGATCATCGATCTGTGCGAACACGGCGGGCTTGCCCGCCGCCTTGTCGATCAGTTGGAAGCAGTTCGGCATTGTCTTCTCCTGTTAAACGGTACGCACAATACGCACCACTCGACGTTCGAACGACGAATCGCTCGAACGTCGATGCTACGTACGTTCGTCTTACTTGTTGCTCCAACGCTGCTTCGCCACCTTCGCCAGAACCTCCTCCACGCCGATCATCGACGACTCCAACGTAGGTCTCGTACGGAACCTACGCATCTGCTCCCGACGCACCAGCTTCTCACGCAGCCGACGCTCGCTCCGATCGAACACGTTCAACAACCACTCGCTCAGCCCGCTGATCACCAACGGCATCCCGACGATCACGCTCGCCACGATGAACATGAACGTAACCACGATTGCAACCTGCAGCATAACACTCTCCCTTGTCTCACCAACACCACGCACACGACGAACGCCCCGAACCCACACAGGCTCAGTAGCATCGATACTCCGTACACCGTCGCAAGAACTCCCAGCAAGCTCACCGACTGTACCCGTTCGCTCGCATCCACTTCTCGCTCATGTACTCCTTGCTCCGACGATCCGCCTTCCGCTGCTCAACGTACCAACGCACGTCGTCCTGCACCATCCCGTATCCCGCAGCAACGCTAGTCCCGACTACGATCACCAGCACCGTCAAGTTCAACGACTCTACGCTTACGTTCATCACGCCCTCCTGTTATGAACTACGACAAAGAACACAACCCAAGCAAACATCTACCGAACCTTCACTCACTAAGCACCACCCCACCCCCAAACCACTACCTCTCACTTTAGTGGTTTATGGGGTCTAAAATTCGTACCGGGGAACGCCGGTTCGATCAAGTTCGGATCTCCGTAATTCTCGTGCTAGCACCGGCCCAGCCGTCCAGGGTATAATATCTACACTGTGGACATCGGTTCCGTCCCTTCAACTGAATACCCGGGTGAAGCTCCGCCTTTGCAATGGCGCCTGCTGGCCGATATGCGGATGAAGGACCCCCGCCTCCCTTTGAATGAGGCGGCGAAGTCCCTGGGCTACAGCCCCACCACGTTGTACATGTGGACCAAGCGTCCCGAGTACATCCGCTACGAGAACTGGCTGGTGTCCAAGCAGTGGGACGGCGTGCCTCCGGCGGAGCGAGCCGAACGGCAAGCCAGCCAGGCCCGGATCAAGGAACGGTTCGAAGAGCACGCCGAGGAGATGCAGGACCGCCTGCTCGCGATTCTCGACACCGTCGACGACCCGAAGATCCAAACGCAGGTCGCCATGGATTGGCTCGACCGCGCAGGGCACTCCGTTCAACGGCAGGCTCCGGCTCGCGGGTTGACCCTGATTGCCGATGAGAAGCTACTGCAGCGATTTCTTGAACGCGCCGTGGAGGCCGAGCTCGTCACGGTCATCGAAGCCTGATGGACATTCTGTCGCACTCGGCGCATCATCAACTCTTCTCCGAACTAGGCCACAAGCTTCCGTCGGAAACGACGGTGGACGAGGTCCGCGAGACCCTCCGTCGTCAGTCGAAAGAATCGCTCTACTTCTTTGCGACCGCCGTCCTGAACTGGTCGAAGGTCCGGAAGGACCCGCATCTCGCCCTATGCAACTTCATCCAGCAAGTCCCGCCCAAGTTCCCGGAACGCAAACGCCGCAAGTTGCTGCTGATTCCCCGGGACACGTACAAGTCAACGATCGGCTCGAAGAGCTTCCCGCTGTGGGTGCTGATCCAGGACGACTTCTGTGGAACGCCAGGCCGGGAGCATCGCATTCTCCTCTGGTCTCATTCCTCGGAGAACTCGAAGAAGCAGATCAAGAGCATCCGGCAGCAGATCGAACGAAACCAAGTCCTCGCCTGGGCCTTTCCCGAACTTATCCCTGACCTGTCCAAGACCACCTGGACGGACTCCAATCTTCTGTTCCCCCGGGAAGGAACCTATGGCGAGGACACCATTGAAGCCGCGGGGATTGACACGCACCTTGTCTCCCGTCACTACACCCTCCAAATCAAGGACGACTTGGAGGACAAGGCTTCCCACGAATCTCCCTCCGTTAGGACCAAGGTCAAAGACTCCTACAAGTCCGCCGAGGCCCTGTTCGTTGACGAGCAGACCGCCTACGACCTCCTCATCGGCACTCGGTGGGGACACGATGACGTGTACTCCGACATCGTTGCCAACGAATCCGAGGCCTACGAACGGATGGTCCGCCCTTTGCACTGGACCCGCGAGGAGCTGGAAACAGACCTGAAGGAAGCTCACGACACCCGCAAGCCCGCCACGTGGGACATGGATCCGGACACCTACGCCCCGGATCCCACGAAAACCTACTTCTTCTTCCCCGAACTATTCCCAGCCGATAGCTGCCGCCGTATCCGCGCGAAGCAAGGTTCGTTCATGTACTCCATGTTGTACCTGAACAACCCGAAGGATCCCAGCCTGGCTGAGTTCCGGGAGTCCGATCTCCGGTACTTCGTCTTCGACGATGAGCAGAACCTGCTGCTGGAGCACGAGGACGGCTCGCACGAAGTCGTCCCGTTCGATGCGTGCCGCCGGGTCATGTTCTGGGATCCTGCGATGAGCGAGACGGACGCGAAGAAGAACTCGCGGAACGCCATGGTGGTCATGTTCAAAGACACCAAGGGCCGCCTGTTCGTCGCCGATGTATACGCAGATTGGAAGAATCCGACCTTCCTGTTTCACCGGTTCATCGGGTTTCACAGCCGCTACGACATCCAAACGGCAGCGATCGAGGACGTTGGCTTCCAGCGCACGCTCAAGTTCCCGTTGTTCTACGAGATGCGGAAGGTGAATCACGTGTTCCACGTCGAGGAACAGCGTCCGATCGGCAGCAAGGACGCTCGCATCCGCTCAATGATCCCGTTTGTCGAGAACCACCTCGTGTTCGTCAAGCGAGGGCTCTCGTCCTTCCTCGAGGAACTCCGCGGATTCCCCGTCTTCACTACGAAGGACATCGTCGACGCTGCCGCTGCCTGTCTCCCCTTGTTCGGGCTCGGCGACGTGCAGTCCGTCAAACAGCGTTACAACTCCGCGAAGCAGGAAGACTCTCGCCTTGCTACACGTTCCCGTCGCACAGGATACTGACCTCCGGCGTGCCCCTCACGGGGCGAAGGATTGCTTATGGACCTCATAGCCGCCGCTCTGGTAACGCCCGACCTCGTTCGTCTCGTCGTCGTGATCGTGATCCTGGGCTTCTGCTTGTGGTTGATCACGACCTACGTACCAATGGCCCCGCCGATGAAGAACTTGCTCATCGTCGTCGTCGTGCTCATCGTTTGTCTCTGGCTGCTTCGTACGTTCGGCCTCATCTGACAGGAACTTACATGGCTAAGAAGAAACCCGTCGTCGAACCCGAGGAGGAGAGCAATGGCGAAGTTCCCAAGAAAACACGCGGTCGGGGGAATGACCGCCGGAACAGCCCGAAAGTCGGGGCGTCGAGCGGCACGCCGTTCTACGAGAAGAAGCTCAAGGCGAAGGGGCAAGTAGCCGAGAAGCGCCTGCTGCCACGACCGTCGTCGGTCGGCTTCGCGGGCCGTTGCGTGTTGAATCCACAGGGAGCACCCCTTGCCGGACCGCATCGACGCAGTTGATCTGGAGCTGGAAGACGATCAGCTAGCGGCGCTAGTTGATAACGTCGACAGGCAGCTGTCTGCCGCGCTTGAGGTCCACCGAAAACGGTGCGAACGGTACTCCCGTCTCCGCGAAGCGTACAAGGCGGAGCCTGAGGTTGAACGGAAGACCTTTCCCTGGGTCGGGGCTTCGAACGTTGTGATTCCGATCGTAGGCATCACCGTGGACGCAATCGTCGCGCGCATGATGAAGGCGTTTCTCGGGACGAAGGACCTCGTCGAAGCGCAGATTGAGGAGCCTCCGTACGAACAGTTCGAAAAGGACTTCCGCGACTGGGCCTCGATGTTCTTCCTGAAGTCCGGGGCACGCGATCGCTGCCGTACCGCGTTCCATGACATGGCGCTCGAAGGTACGGCGTACATGAAGGTCACGTGGGACTCCGCTACGAGACTCGTTCACGCGTACGGCAGCGATAGCGGGCAGGTTACTGCGACCGAAGTGATCGACTACGAAGGCCCGATGTGGCACGAGATCGCTGCCAGCTCGCTGATCTTCCCCCCAGGCTTTGACGAGTGGAAGCGCCTCCCGTGGATCGCGGAGGAACTTCGGTTCACATGGGCCGAGCTCATCGAGCTGCGCAAACGAGGGATGTACGATTTTGACCCCGCCGAGTTCAAGTCCGCCGTTGCGGAGAAGTATGTCCGGGACAAGCGTAACCCGATTGACGCTGCGACCGAGGACATGTACACCGTGTACGAGATCTGGGGCATGTGGGAGATCCCACAAGCCACCGAAGACGCGGAGCCCGAGTTCCAGGAGTGCATCCTGTCGTACTCGATGGACGGACGCGTGTTCCTCCGCAAGATCCACAACCCGTTCTTCGGCGCCGCCAGGCACATCGTGCGGATTCCCTTCCTGCACCAACCGCACGAGATCGAGGGTATGGGTGCCGCGGAGCAAGTCCTCCAGTTCCAGGAAGAAGCCAGCACCGCTCACAACCAGTCCATCGACGCGGCGACGGCCGCCATCGCAGGCGTCGTGGCCGTCAAGCCCGGTGCGAACATCAAGTCGGGCGATGAGATCTACCCAGGCAAGGTGATCTACGTCGACGACCCGAAGAACGACGTGAACGTGTTCCACCTCAGCATGGGGAACAGTCACCTTCCCAACGTCGAGCAAACCGCCGCGTTCTGGGCCGAAAAACGCAGTGGTGTCTCGTCGTATTCGATGGGCGTCGAGAGCCCGATTGCCGGGTCCAGAGCCACTGCCACTGGCACCACTGCTCTTATTTCGGAAGGCAACCTCCGCTTCTGGGTGTCGATCGATGACATGCGGAACGCCCTCGAGGATCTGCTCTACCTCACGCTGCAGTTGGAGCAGCAGATCCGTCCCGAAGGAACGCCGATCACGCAATCGCGAATGCTGCAGCTTCCTCAGGGCGACATCCGCACCACCGTCGGTTTGCGGATGATGATCACGAGCGAAAAGATCAACCGGGACATCGAGATCCAAAACCTGCAGATGTTGATCGCCGCCCTGAACGACTACTACATGCGGTTCATGCAGGCGGGCGCGATGATCTTCAATCCGCAGTTCCCGCCGCAGCAGAAGATGCTTTCGATCCAAATCATGGAAGCATCGCAGAACCTCATGAAACGGTTCGTCGAGCGGTTCGACATCGAAAACGTAGAGGAGCTCGTCCCGCACCTGTCCCAGGCCATCCAGATGATGAGCCAAGCAGGACAGATGGGCGCTCCAGGAGGCATAGGCGGTGGACCAAGTCCAATGGCGGCAGCTCCCACAGGGGGTACGCAACCTTTTGCAATCGGACCTGGAGGAGGACCGCCAGCAGGTCCTCCAGGACTTGGATAGACTTCTAACCCCGCAAGCTCTTCTACGGTTGCAGGGCAGGCTGCAATTCATAACCGCGAAGTTGCGCCTGTACGAAGCAATGACGCAAGCTCCCGACACGGAGACGAACAATGGCCGAAGCACCAAGACTGGTTACTAACGCAGACGGAATGATCGTGGATGGGTTGTACAAAGGCCGGCACATCAACGAGGTGCTGGACTACTTGAACCATCTCGAAGAGGCGGCGCAGAACGAGCCTGCGAAGCCCGAAGCTGCCGCTCCTGCGAAGCCCGCCACGCCGGCGGAGAACCTTGCCGCTCGCAGCTCCGAACGCATCTCGGGGTTCGAACAGCTCACGCAGGCGACGGCGGCACGCGCCATTCAGGACGACGAGGACGACTTCGTTGCTGGCATCAAGGACTACGACGCGAAGGCGCCGGGCAGCACCCTCACCATCCGGCAGACGATTGCGGAGCTGAAGAAGAAGACGCCGCTCGCCCAGCAGATGACTCGTGGGTGGCACCGGCAAGCCTACATGTTCATCAAGCAACAGGATCCTGCCGTGCAACGTCGGATTCTCGGCGAAGCCGACCCGGAGCCCGAAGACGAACCGTCGGTCGAGCCTGAAGCAGAGCCCGCTGCAGTAGTGGCTGCTCCGCCGGTGGCTGCAGCCCCGAAGCCGAAGCCCGTGCCGGCGGTTCGTCCTACTCCTGCGGGCCGCGCAGCAGCCAAGCCGGCTGAGAAGGCGTCCACCCTGAAGGACCCGGACGGCAAGCTGGCTCGCGTCGCTGCGGCGATGGGCAAGAGTCTTGCGGCCTACCTCCTGTCCCTGGAAGAGCGCGGCGTAACCCAGGACCAGATCAACACCCAGAGCGTCGCACGTGCGGGCCAGCCCCGCAGAAAGTCGGTATACGACAATGTATGACCAGTTCCACGTACCGGACGCGGACCCCAAGTTCGTGTACCGGTGGTGCAACACGGATGACAGAGCAATGCTGCGCCACAAGGCGAACGGCTACGAGCTCGTGCAGGGCACCGCACCTGAACTCGTACCGCTTGGTGGGGAGACGACCTCACCCAGCACGACAGGCAATACCCGGCGCAGAGGTGCGGACCTTGTCCTTGCCCGGATTCCACGCGAAGCCCACGACCGCAACTATGCGGAACGGCGTCGCGAACTCCACGCTCAGCAGACGGGCGCCGTGGATTCCAGCATCGATCAAATCAACGCCGAAATCGAATCCGTCATGAAGGCGCGAGGCCAGAACGTTCGCGGGCTGGTCTTCAAGACAAGTGCGGACTCCGAGTTCGGCGGCAAAGGAGCATAAATGGCTACAGCACCGAGGGTTCCATTCCAAGCTGTCAAGCCGTTGGTCGGACTCAGCATTGCGACGGAGTCCTTCTCCGAGTCACTCACCCAGACCTTCAAGGCTGGAGCACCGGTGGTGATTGCGGCGTCGGGCTACCTCACGGAGTGCGGAGCCGATCCCGTGTTGGTCATGGGCATTGCGCAGGGCGACGGTCACAACACCGCCGTTGTGGGCCAGGCAGCGACGATGGTCGCGTTGGCTCACCCCTGCACTCTGTTCATGGGCAACTTGGACAACGGCAGCGGCACAGCAATCACGGCGGTCACGGACCGTGGCAAGAGCTACGGGATCGCCAAAGACGCGCCAACCGGCAAGTGGTACATCGACAAACTCGACACCACGGCCAAGCGCGTCATCGTTTGGGGTTTCTGGGACGGAGTACAGGACGGAGTGCAGGCCGCCGTTGGTGACACCATCGGTTGGACCTACTTCACGTTCGGCGGCGCCTTCTCCCAGGGCTTCCTCGTCGTCTAAGGAGTAGAGCAGATGCCTCCAGTCAACACAGGCGGATTCTCCGCACTCCTCGCGCCCGGGCTGTACGATGTCCTGTTCAACGAGATCGACGCACAGCAACCGCAGTGGGTCCCGGTCTTCGGAACGAAGGACAGCACTCGGGCGTACGAGGAAGATTTGAAGATGGCCGGGCTCGGCTCGATGGTGAGCAAGCCCGAAGGCACGAACATCATGTTCCAGGATCCGCTGATCGGACCTGCGAAGCGCTACACCATGCAGAGCTTCGGGCTCGGCTTCCGGATCACCCGGGAAATGTGGGACGACGATCTGTACGACATGATGATGGACATGCCGGCCGAACTGGGTCGGGCTGCCGCGTACAAGATCGAAGTCGACGCATGGTCGATGCTCAACAACGCCTTCGCACCGGCGTTCACGGGCTTCGATGGCCTCCCGCTCTGCCACGTGTCGCACACTCGTCTCGACGGCGGAGCCGTCATGGCGAACAAGCCGTCCACGGACGTGGACTTCAGCTTCACCGCATACCAGGCGGGGCTGGACCACTTCAACACGCTGAAGGACGACCGCGGCAAGCCGCTGATCATGCGCCCCAAGCTCCTGATCATCGACCCCACGTTCAAGTGGGCCGCTCGCGAGGTCCTGCAGTCCGAGTACCGTCCGTACACGGCCAACAACGAAATCAACTCGTTGAAGGGCGAGATCGATGAGAACGGCTTCCTGACGTGCCGTTACCTCACCGATGCGGACAGCTGGTTCCTGGTGACCGGTCCTCGGGGTGGCGGTGGCGGACGGCGCAGTGGCCACGACATGAAGTTCTGGTGGAGAACGCGGCCTGAGACGGCCGACGCCGACGACTTCCTGTCCGGTGATGCCCTGTTCAAGATCTTTGCGCGCTACACCACTGGCTTCGGCGAGTGGCGTGGGGTGTACGGATCGAGCGGAGGCTAACATGCCCCCAAGCAAGAGCGTCAGGCCTGTCGAAGGCTTCAATCGCGTTGCGGGGACCCTGAACCCCCCAACCACGTCCCGTGCGAATCCTGCAGCAACCATTCTGCAGGACAAGGCGGGGAACGACTGGTACTTCTGGCCGACCACGGCCGGGGTGCTTCGCTTCACTGACGCAGTGACGGCGGAGACTCCGGGGTTCGACTGGGAGACCGGCGGCACTGCCGTCTAACGGCACAAGGCGGAGTCCGTTGCCCCCGCGCAGCGGACTCCGCGCACTTAGCGCAGAAGTGGTTCGATCGCCTGCTAGCAGGTGGGGGAGAAGCAAATGCCTGGAGAACTCGTTGTACAGCCGATGCCCGTTACCGTACGTGCGGGCACGTGGGAAGTCCTCGCTGAGGAAGAGATCACCGTCGGGGCGACCGCCATCGGCATTACGCCAGCTTTGCTTACGAACCCCGTCAAGACCGTGGCGCGGCTCACCGTTACGACTGGCGCAGTCCGCGTCCGAATGCTTGCCGACCCGACCTCTACGGTCGGCATCTCGATTCCCAACCTGACCCAGTTTGAAGTCACAGGTCCCAATGACCTGCGCACCATGCGGATGGTTCAGGAGTCCGTCGGGTCGAAAGTCTTTGTCCAACTCGGGAGGCTGTAATGGCCCTCCGCATACTTCCAACTGGCTCGGGCGGGGGAGGTGGAGGCGGCTCTACTTCTCTCACGGTTGGCGTCACGCCGGTTACTGCGGGCGTCACGCAACGGATTCTCTTTGACAACGGAGCGGTGCTTGGTGAGCTGATCGTCGGTGCGAACCTGTCGATCGCCGCGGGAGCCCTGAACGCCGTTGGCGGCACGGCGAACATCGTCGTGAACTCGTCGACGGTGACGGGTGGTGTGTCAGGCGGCGTGCTCTACGCAAACGGCGCGGTGGTCGGGCAGATGACGAACACGGGCACAGGCACCGTGAACGTCCTGCAGACGTCGCCCCTGCTGATCACACCGAACCTCGGCACGCCTACGGCCGGCGTCCTGTCCGCGTGCTCGGGCTACTCCGCTACGGCCCTCACGGGCAACCTGCCCTACGCAAGCTTCGTTAACGCTACAGCGCCGAGCGTGGTCGTGGGTCGTGGCTCCGCTGCAGGCCCTGGCGTCTTCCAAGAGTTGACGTTCGGCACGAACATCTCCGTGTCAGGCACCGTCATTAACGTGACGGCGGGAGGCGGAGCCGGAGACGTTGTAGGCCCTGCGTCCGCAGTGGACTCCGAAATCGCCGTGTTCTCCGGTACGACGGGCAAGTTGCTCAAACGTCCCGGGCTTGGTTCAGGGATCGTGCGGAGCACGGCGGGCGTGCTCAGCGTGGGTCCGGTGTCGTTGACGGCGGACGTGAACGGGCTACTCCCGTTCAGCAGCATTGCGAACACCTCAGCCGGCAGCATCCTACTCGGCCGCAGCGCGGGCGTCGCAGGCCCGATCCAAGAGATCACGCTCGGCACGAACCTCTCCTTCTCCGGCGGCGTGCTCAATGCTACGGGCGGTGGTGGAGGGAGCCTCGCTGTAGGTTCTTCTCCGATTACCAGTGGGAACGCCGGACGGATCTTGTTCCACGACACCGGCGACGTGCTAGGCGAGGTGGCTGCGACGGGCACGGGTAACGTGGCCCTCAGCGACCAGCCAGTCTTCACGACGAACATCACCACGCCGCTCGTGCGGACGGCGTTCGGCGTGAACTTGACGTTGGCGCCTTTGGCTCCGGGCGTCGGGGCCAACTCAGTTGCTGGCGCAAGCATCTCCGTCACGGCGAGCAACGCGACGGCAGGAGTTGCGAGTGACGCGGCGGCCGGCGGAGGGTTGAGCTTCCGAACGGGTGATGCGGCACGCAACGGTGCGGGTAATGCGGACGGCGGCAGCTTCTCGTTCGTGACGGGCGTGCCTGTCGGCACGGGTAGCAGCGGGAACATGACGTTCGCGACGGGCATCGACGCCGTGGGAACGGCGACGGGCGCGAGCACCGGGTTCATGTCCTTCTCCACCGGCATCAACAGCATCACCGGTGGCGCGTCGGGCAACTTGACGTTCCAAACGGGCAACAACACAGCGACAGGCAGCTCGGGTAACATCCTCATCCAGACGGGTGTTGCGAACTCTGCGGCAGGTGACATTACCATCCGCACGCAGACGACGGTCAGCAACACTGCGTCGGGCGCGGGCAACCTGATCTTCGCAACGGGCGGCTCGACGGGCACGAAGACCACGTCCCCCGGCATCAACGGCGGCGCGATGCAGTTCACTACACACCAGGGTATGAACTGTTCTGCGGCGACGGGCGTAGGAGGCAACGGAGGCACGTGGACTTGGGTCGGTGGCGTAGGCGGAAACGCGTCGGGCGCCACCGCTCCAACGGGTGGCATCGGAGCCGGGATCAACTTCACGTGCGGGAATGGCGGGAACGTTTCGGGAGCAGCGGCGAACAAGACCCCGGGCAACGGCGGCACGATGATCTTCAACGCCGGCGTGGCAGGGACGGGCGCCAGCGGTACGGGCGTTGGCGTGGCGGTGAACGGATCGATCGTGTTCCAGATCGGCGGCGTGTCGAACGTCGTGTGCAATCCCGGCCGCTTCTCCATCGTGCAACCGATCGACTTCTATAACGGCGTCTTCACGGCGGGCTGGGGCATCCCAGCAATCTACGCAAGCGGCCGTCAGGTCGGCGTCGTCGCTGTGGCACCGGCCACGATCGCTTCGTACACCGTCGGAGCTGCCGATGGCAGCTTCCTCGTCTCCGCAAACGTCAAGGTCACCACGAGCGGCAGCGAAGCCTTCGCGGTGAACTGCGTCTACACGGACGAGGACAACGTCTCCCGCACCATGGTCATGCAGTTCCAGCTGGTGGCGGGGACCACGGTCGTTACGTCCGTCGCAGCGGCCAATGGTGCGGTACCGTACATGGGCAAGCCGAGCCGAATCCGGTGCAAAGCCGGCACGACGATCACGCTCGGAGCGACGGGCACCTTCACAGGATGCACGTACAACATCGAAGGCGACGTTTCGCAGGTGAAGTGACATGGACAGAACAATCGTTGGAACGCTGACGGATCGGCAGGAAGCGGGACTGGCGCTGCGCCGTACGTTGAACACCGTCCCGGTGCTGAACCCCTCGTGGACGGACGAACAGGTCCTCTTCGCCCTGCTCGTGCACCAGCTGGACCAGTTCGCCGACATCATCGACGAGAACAGCCTGGCGTTTGTCGATCGGACGTTCCGGGCCGCCGACGATGACGGCAAACGGCACATCTTCCACGAGGCGCAGCACGTCGCCGATGGTACAGACTAATGCTTAACACCCGCCAAACCAATCGGCGGAAGGGTGGCAGGTGGTGGACCTGTCAGCGGTGTGGGAATGACTACCCCGAAGCCAAGGTCGTGATCCAAAAGGGTTACGTGCTGTGCATGGGCTCCGACACGAACAAATGTGTCGACGAGTACGGCTACGAGTACTACCGCGAACAGCTCGAAGTGCCGTACGAAGAGGTGCCGGAGAATCCGCCCACCCTGCCTTGGGAGGACATCTAGATGCCCCGCCGAGTCTACTCCGATCACCTGGAAGAGCTAAGCCTCCGTCTCGCCAACCGGCAGAACATCACGCTGGCGATGCGGACTCACTTTCTCGACGACGCCTATCTCGCCATCGTGAACGAGTTCGACCATCCCGAGTTCCAGGCCCTGGCGGATGACACGGTGCTCGCCGGCCAGTCCCTGCTCGTGCCTGCGGCGACGGACCTTTGGTGGCCAGTGTTCGTCAAGGACATCACCAACGACCGTCCCATCGACAAGAAGTCCCTGGAAGAGGTCGAGTCGGGACGCGTAGTCGTTGGCGTGGTAACGGACTACTACTGGTGGAACAACGCCCTCCTGTTCAACCGGACGGCGGAGCAGACGTTCAACGTGACGCTTTGGTACAAGCGGAGACCGGACCCGTGGACGAGCGGTTCGGCGGAATTTAGCCCTCTGTTCGATCCCCTGCTCCCTATGCGGGCTGCCAAGCTGGGCTTGGATACGGTGGGGGATCAACAGGCGGCCCATATCCAGGAGACGGAGTATCGAAACTACGTCGCCACGATGAAGCTGTCGACGAACGAGGCGGAGAAAAACGATCGGCGCACCGGGCTGCGCGTGAGGTATCGCTGATGGCTAGTTCAAGGCCTTGGAACGAAAGCAGCCCTGCGGGAACGGACTTCGCGTCGTCCATCGACGACTTCATGCGGGAGATGAAGGTCGACATCCGGGAGCGGATGGTTTCGGACCACGTGTGGGGCGCGAGCCAAGCGGACGACGGGAAGCACACGAACCTGCGATTCCGGCCACAGATCAACACGCCGGTGATGTCGACGGAGTTGGTTGCCCTGACGAATGGAGGTAGCACCGCAGGTCTTGCCGACCTGTCCATCGCGCTGAACACGACGGGCAACGTGGCGGTCTTCGCCATCAACATAGCCGATACGGCCCATGGCGCCAGTTCCCTGGCGTTCGTGATCAACAAGAACGGGGCACCGCTCTTCGCCGTGGACATGAACGGCAACATTGGTACCCTCGGCAGCATCACCGCGTCGAATATTTCGTTGTCCAGTCCCACGTCGTCGCTCACGTTGGCGACGTTGACGGTGACGGGCGCGACGAACCTGAACACGTTGACGGTGACGGGCATCTGCGACTTGCAAGCGGTGTCCGTGTCGGACCTGCACAACACGGGCAGCATGAGCGTCGACGGGACCATTGCCGCGCTCAACTTGACCATTGGCGGTACCACGACCCTCAACGGTGTCACTGTCAGCGGGAACCTGGTCGTCAACGGCGCGCAGACCCAAGTCAAAGGGTTCCGTGCAACGGCTGCGGCTGCGTTCGACGGCTCGGTGACGATAGCAGGACCCACGGCCATCGGCAACACGCTCAGCGTTACGGGAACGCTGACCGTTGGAGGTTTGGCTACCTTCAACGGCGGGATAAGCATGCCTGCGGGAGTTGCGAACTTTGCAGGCGGTGTGACGATGACCGCGGGGCTCAACGTCGCTAGCGGCGGATTGAGCGTCAGCGGAGCGGCATCGGTAACCGGTCCGCTAACGGTGAACGGTATCGTGACGGCAGTGCAGCTTTGCATGCCGTCGCAGACGTACACCGTCGCCGGTGCGGTCAACGACAACATCCCACTGTCGGGCGTCTCACTCTTAGTCATCAATGGCGGCGGAGGCGTATCGGACATCGGCGGTTTCGCACATAGCGGGCAAGACGGTCGTATCTTGTTGGTCGTCAACGCGCGAGCCGTGCCGATGACCATCATCCAAGAAAGCGCGGGTAGTGCTGCAGGCAACCGCATTCTAACGACGCCGCCGACGCGGGCTCTCGTGGCCGGAGGCATGATGCTCTTCGCGTGGAGCGGCGCGGTAAACCGATGGATTCAACTCAACTACACTTAGTCGAACGGCAACCAAACAGGAGACCCACTGTGACAAGACTCATAGACCTGACAGGCGACAACGCGGTACACTTCAAATGGCTATATCAAGGACTGCTGATCGGCGCCGCGCTGAAGAAGCATCGGCCCTCCGAGCAGATGAAGCAGGAGCGAAAGATCCTGCGCAAGTTCAAAGCCGTCAGCGACTTGAAGATGGAAGACGGCGAGGACGGCAAAGCGAAGCCGGCTCTGGTGGCGGAGACGCAGGAGCCCGACCGCATCCCGCATCTTGACGCCGTCGTCGAGCTGGACTTCGACCAGATCAAACTCCTCACGGAGTACATCGAATCGATCCCCTGGCTGATCACCAAAGCCGATGTGGCGTTTGACGCCCTCGAGCACATGGAGTCGAGTCCGAAGTCGGAGTAACGATGCCACTGGACGTACGGCGGGGGTTACAACAGGCCGAGTATACGACACGGAAGACGGTGCCGATCCGGCCGTTGATGGGCCAATGGACTTACGATGCGGCGGAGGACGTACCTGTGGGCAGCAGCCCAGACATGATGAACTGCATCGTGTCGCAAGGTACCCTTCGCAAGCGTCCAGGCTACGGCCCATACCCCCGCCTCATGAATGCGCTGCCGGGCCCGGTAACCGGCGTCTACTCGACGCAGGACGTGAACAACATCACCCACGCCATCGCTATGTGGCGTGGGGGCGGTGCTAAGTACAACCAGGCCACGAAGCAGTTTGATCCGCTGACAGGGTTCACACCGACGGGCACGGACCTCGACCTCTGGGACTTTGAGACCAGCCAGAACTCCATCGTCATGAGCCAGGGGAAGGATCCCGTCCTTCGCCTACCGTTCACCGGTTTGGCCATGGCTCCGCTCAACGCCAACTGCCCGCCGGCCCGGTACCTGGCCCGGTTCAACTCCCGCCTCAACCTCGGTTGGACCCTGGAGGCGGGTGCACCGAACCCCTTTCGGCACCGTTTCTCCGTCGCGTTGAACCATACGGACTGGGTGGGCCTGGGTGCGGGCTTGCGGGACACGACCGAGTTCCCGTACCACATGACCAACATGAAGCGGCTTGGTCAGCAGCTTGTGATCTACTACGAGAAGGCGATCGAACTTGCGACGCCGCAGCCGGTGGCGTTGGCCCCGTTCACGTACGTGACCCGCGTCACGGACATCGGGCTCTACGCCCCGCACACCCTCAAGGGCCGGAACGACCAGCACTACTTCATGGGGACCGATTCCTTCTACACGTTCAATGGGGTGCAGGGTCAGGACATTGCGCCGCAGATCAGGTCTGAAGTCTTCGGTTCGATCAACGCTAGCCAGGTCGGGATCATGTTCGGCGAGATTCTCTACGGGAGTCAGGAGTACGTGGCGTTCATCTCGACGGGGCCCGAGGCCATCCCGAACACGGTCTGGGTGTATAAATGGGACCGGAACATCTGGTACCCGTGGTCCGTGCATGGACCCCGGTGCAGCACCACGCACCGGTTGGATCAGTCGCTGACCATTGATGAGCTCATTGGGATAATCGACGTACAGAACTGGCAGTTCGACTCCACGCAGCTACTCGCCAGCTTCCCGGCCCTCGTGACGGGCGACCAGGATGGCAAGGTGTACCTGTGGAGCCTGCAATACCCGAGCGATGCGGGAGGCTTGATCGCGTGCCGGTGGACGAGTCACGATTTCAATTCGGAGAACACGTTCGGCCAGGGCGGTCACGAGATCACAATTGAACGGTTGGAGGTCCACTACCAAGCTGTGGGCAATGCAGCGTTGCTGCAGTTCTACTTGTCCATGAACGGCGGGCTGAGTTGGTTCGGACCCTTCCCGATGCAGTTCGTGAGTCTGTCGAACGGTGTGGCGACGGGCATAGTCGACCAGCGCTTGACGGGCCCGTCGATCCGGTTCAAGTTCGTCCACGAGTCCTCGACGGACACATTCGCCATCATCAAGTTCCTCCCGACCTTTTCCCTGGAAGAAACGAAGGTGATGGCGTGAAGGCCAACATCCTTCTGCCGATCCAGCCTGAGCCGAAAGAGCTGAAGGACCTACCGAAGTATGTGGACGGTCAGGCCCACATGATCGGTGAGGCGGTCTCTCAGCTCCAGTTCCTGATCAACGGGCAGTTGTCCTTCGGGGACGGCACTGTGACGGACAACATCCTTGGCGTGTGGATCAAGTACACGACGTCGGGTGCGGAGGATATCCTCGTCCACAACCTCGGTGGTATCCCCGTCGGATTTCTGCTCGTTAAGCCTCCTTTGAACGGCGTCATCAACACAGGACCAAGTGCATGGACCACATCAACGATATCCCTGAAGAGCTCGGTAGCGGGACAAACGGTCACGATCTTCGTGCTGAACCCACCGAACCAGCAAGTTTAGAGGTTCGGGAGCTGGGCATCAGCTCGATGGATGACGTAGTCCTGCTTCTGCAGCGGTACCAGGCCCTGACGGTGCCTCGTGAATCGGGTGACGTGTTCATGCAGCACCTGACGCAGCGGATGGACTCTTGGTTCGTTGAGATCGGTGATGTGGGACTGGCGTACTTGACGGACATCGTCCCCGAGCACAATGCATCGCTCCACGTCCTGTTCTGGGACGAACGCCTGGGGGCTCAGCGCGTCCTCGCTGTCCGGGCAGCGCTGCAGAAGGCGTTCGAGCTGTTCGCGTTGGCTCGGGTGACGGTGCCCGTCGTGGCCGAGGGCAAGCCTGCCCGGATCTACACCAAGTTCTTGACGCGGATCGGCTTCCTGCTTGAAGGAACGATTCGCAACGGCGTGCGGAAGCCTGAGGGTGGCTACGCGGACATCTTGCTCTATGGGCTCCTGCCCGAGGAGACGAAGCAATGGCAATAGCAGGGAACGAGTTCTTCGGGGTGGACATGGTAGGGGCAGACCCCTACGCCGAGCAACGGGGCACCCGGCTCCAGCAGATCCAAGCGGCGCACCAGCTCCTCTTCTCCCCTGAAGCGAAGCCGGCGAGCACTACGCCCAACGCTCCTGGAGGCGGGTCGCAGTCTACGACGCAGGATACGCCGCAGACGCAGAAGGCGACGGGTGATCCACAGCTATCGGACCTGACGAACACGTTCATGACGGCGGGGCAGGGCGGAACCTACCGGCCCTCGATGAGCCAACCGAGCGAGGTGTTCACTGACGAGCCGCCGCAGCAGCCGCAGCAGCCGTTGCAAGGGTACGTTCCCCCAAGCACGACGAACCCCGTCACGCCTGCGAATCCGTTTCGGCCACCTGAGCAAGGCCCGCAGGCCAGCACGAGTGCGTTCAAACCGCCGAAGCGGGAGAACCCGGACTACAACAACCTCGACCAACTCCTGGGCGACTTTGCCGACGCGCCGTGGGTCAGCAATGACCCAAACTACTGGCGGGAAGTCATCAACAAGAACGGCGGGCTGAACGCGGGCAACTACGAGTACTGGTGGCAGCGGCTCTCGGATGCGCCCGGAGAGGGAAGCAACAGCGGGAGTAACCCGCCTCCTGGGGCAACGACCGATCCAAACTTCCCCAATCCGGGCACCGTGACCAACGGCACGTTGAACCTGAACACGAACATGAACATCCCGGCGGACGTGATCCCGATGCGCGCGGCGCTGGCGGATTACCTCCGGTTCAACGCGACGAAGAACCCTGCCGCGTACGGTGGGGACTTGACGGTGCCGTGGAACCCGCTGCAACAGAACGCCGCTGATGCGGTGGGTTCGGGCGTGGGTCGGGGCAACTCGATGATCGATCAGTCCTGGCAGATGCTGCAAGGGTTGATGGGCCAGACGGGCACGATTCCCGGGCAGATGAGTGGGTACATCAACCAAGCGTGGAACGCCGCGCAGGGGAACAACGCGGCGGGCGCAGCGAACCCATGGCTCGCGCAAGCGGGTAGTGCGGCGAACGCGGGGTGGAACTACGGGGCACCGGACATCAACCTGGGAGCGGAGTTGTCGGGGCTGGGCTTGACGGAAGCGAGACCGTGGGCTCAGAGCAGCCAGGGGCTCGTGGGCCAATCGGCCCAGGGCTTTGGGGCGATGGCTCAGAACGGCGGAGCCAACAACATCATCAACGCCCTGTCGGCCATGCAGACGCAGGGCATGGGCAACCTGCAGGACCAGCTCGCGCAGATTAAGGAGCAATACGCGCAGCAAGGGCTCGGCGCCAGCAGCAGCATAACGGAGGCGTTGAGCAGAGGTGCCAGTCGCGGCATCGCTGACATGCAATCGCAGCAGCAGCAGCTGATTCAGCAGGTCATGGATGCCTCGGCGAATCGACAGCTGCAGGGCAGTACGGGGCTCCTGCAGGCCGGAGCACAACAATCGCAGACGGGCGGGATGCTCGGCAACCTGGCGAACATGGTGCCGGGGAACCTGATCAACGCTGGCACGGCTCTGGGCAACCTCGGGAACCAACAGTCGAACTCGCTTGCGAACATCGGGCAGATTGCGGGCAACGTCAACAACATGGGCCAGCAGAACATGGCCGCCCTGCTCCCGACGATCCTTGCGTCGATGACGGACCCCGCCAAGATCCAAGCCGATCTGATGAACCAAGCGGGCGGATACGGGACGAATGCGGCGAACATCGGCACGAACGCTGGCGGGCAGTACGCGGCGCAGGCGACGATCGAGCAACAGCGGCAGCAGCAGAACATCATCAACCAGCTGCAGGAGTTCATCCGGACGTCGCAGCCCAACCAGCAGACGCTGGGTAGTGCGGTGGGATTGGCAACGGGCTTCCCGCCCAATCAGCCCGTCGTCCAGGGCAACGCTAGTTCGGGTAGCCTAGCAGCGAACCTGATGGCGGTGTTGCCAATGATCCTCGCGATGTCGTCTAGGTCCCTGAAAGAGAACATCGTGCCGGCGACGAAGAACACCGCGAAGCGGCTGCAGAAGCTCCCGATCTACGAGTGGAGCTACAAGGGTGATGCGACGAGGCACATGGGTCCGATGGCCGAAGACTTTGCGGAGACCTTCGGCGTGGGCGACGGCAAGACGCTGCACTTGGTCGACGTAATGGGCGTGATGCTCGGGGCGATGAAGGACGTAACGAAGATGGGACGTGTGGTGAAACATGCCTAAGGCAGTCCAGAAGCAAGGGTACCTGTCCATCGAGCCCACGAAGGGCGAGCAGTTTGCGGACTTCTTCAACGGCATTGCTCAGGGGCTACAGGGCCTGATGCAGCAGCAGATGAAGGCGAAGCAAGATGCTGCGGACCGGGTGCGGCAGGTGAAGAAGGAGCAGGCCGACTACATGCTCTCGTTGGCGGGACTTGCGGACAAAGACCCCGACCTCTACAACGAGTTCATCGCCAGACCACAGGTGCGGGACTTCATGGACCCGGCCCGTATCACCGAAGCTGCTGTGGTGAAGGGTCCGTTTGAAAAGTTCACGGAGAAGCGGGCGGCGAAGAAGTTGGCGGCTGCTGGCCCTCCCCCGCCGGAGGCCATGCCTGGTCAGCCGATGGGCTTGCCAGGACAGAAGGCCTTGTACGACGCTCCGATGGCGAAGGGCACGATTGGCGTTGCGGAGAAGCCGCTGAAGCCCGACTTCCTGCCCAAGGTGCAAGTGACCGATCTGGACAGGCTCAAGAAAGCCGCGCAGGCATCTGGGTTGAAGTCGCAGATGGACCAGGACGCGTTGAACTCTACGGTGGCGAAGTACCGGCAGGGCTTGATGTCCTACGACGACGCCTATTCGGAGATCCAGAACATGGCCCGACGGGCTGAGGGTGCGACGGGGCAGGCTCCGAGCATGGACGCGATGTCCTCGATGTACTACCGGTTGCATCCGGAGGAGCTGGAGCACAAGGTGCGGGTGGAGACGCCCGGCACGATGGAGTGGAAACGGATCGAAGCGCAGAAGATGGCCGCCGACGCTACGCGATATCGCAAGGGGATAACGCCGGGAGACTTGGACCAAATCAAGCAGTGGTCGGAGTGGCAGGTGGGCTTGCTGCCCAACGCGCCGCCTCGGTTGCCCCCCGCGTACCAAACGATCGAGTCGGACTTGGCGGAGAAGGGATACCAGCTGCGGCAGAAGGAGTACAACATCAACGCCGCTCAGTTCGAGTTGATGAAGAACAAGAACTACGCCGACACCGCGATGATGCTGCAGGACCGGGGCATGGACCCCAAACTGGCACAGGATTCCGCGGAAACGCTGTTCAAGACGGGTAAGCTGCCTCCGGGCGTTGTGATGCCACCGAACAGGCGGTTGGAGATGGACCTGATCATGGACGAGAAGCGGGGCAGGCACTTGGAGGCGGAGATCAAGACGATGGCCGTCAAAGATCCCGCCATGAGCAACCTGTTCAAGTTGGTCAGCCAACTGCCGGTCGAAGAGCGGACTCCAGGCCACGCCATGTTTGACCGGCTCGTTGACGAAGTCGCCAAGGAGTCCGGTTGGGGCAAGGAAGTCATCACACATTGGTTCACGGCGGACACGTCGAGATACTTGTTCCCGGACCTCGGCTTGCCCAATGCGGAGCAGATGAAGGCGGGACAAGCTGGCGCAGCTGCAGGCGGGGGCAGGAGCGGTGGACCAGGAGCAGCGGGTGCGCCTCCGGCACCGGCTCCCGCGAAGCAGGCGAGCGAGCCCGCGAAGTTGACCCCCGAGCTGACGCGGACGGTGATGGGCCAGCTGCAGGCGTTCGAGACGGAGAGGCTGCCGACTGCAGACCCGCTCACCAAGGCCAAGTTTGGGACGTTGACGGCGCAGATCGCCGACGCCTATCAGGCTGGCGATGCCGCTGCGATGCTCAGGGCTCAAGTCGAACTGCAGAAGCTGCTCGGCAAGTAAGGGGATACGATGCCTCCACAAACCCCGGTCGATCCGTTCGCAGACTACCTCGAAGGGCTGCGCAAGCGGCAGAAGGAGCAAGACGCTGCACCGCAGGGTCAGCCTACGGATCTGGGTCAGTGGTTGGACTCCCACAAGCAGCCGACGAGGGCGGAGAACAACCCGCCTTTGTCCACGGTGCGAGGGTTGTCGACGTTTGAAACCCTCACCGACATGGTGAAGGGTGTGGGACTGGCGGTGACGCGAGAGCTGACGGGCATACCGGCAGGGCTTGCGGGCCTGGCGGATATCATGGACCGTCACAACATGGGCCAGGCGATCTTCCCCGAGGTCCGAGCGGCGTTGAACGCATCGAGGTCCATCAACAAGGAGGCGTCGAAGGAGCTGGCGCAGACTTCGGCGGCGTTGAAGTCGGGGGCCTTTAGCCCGCAAGAGCAAGCTGAGCTGCGCAGCAGGGGGCATTTGCTGGCCGGCCCGAACTTGAAGTACACCGGCAGCTTGATGCCGGCCGTTTCGGCCTTCGCTAAGTACATGCCCGACATCGTAGCCGAGAGCCCGAGCATGACGGGCAGCGTTGCAGGCAGCTTGGCCCCAGGCATGGTCGAGTACGAGGCGGCCGCGGGCTTGACCAAGGTTGCGATGGCCAAGTCGCTGACCCAAAGGGTCCTGCGAAGCGGCGTGGCGAACGCCATCGCTACTGCAGTACAGTCGGCGCTCATTGACCCCGTCGATGGTGAGAGCCGGTGGGCTCGGGTCCTGAAAGACGTGGCCCTGAACACGGCGTTCGAGGTGATCCAGTTCCCCGCCGCCAAAGCCGCGTGGAAGGACGAGCTAGGCAAGAAGGCGGCGGATAAGCTGACCCGCGAAATGGCCGAAGCGGCGCAGTTGCACCCGGACGTGGCGGATGCGAAGATTGCTGCCGTGCGGATGGGCGCGGGGCACATGGAGCCCGAGTTCGCTGAGAAGGTGTTGATGCGGTCGCCTCCGGGGTCCCCCCTGGAATACCAGTCCCGGAAGGCCCTGGACGCCTACTGGAACGACATCGTTCCCAAGAGCAATGCGGTGATCCCCGGGCAAGAAGGCATCACAATGGACATCATTGTGAACGGCCAAGTCGTCATGCCCGACTTCACTATCACGAAGAGCACGCCTACGGCCCCGAGGGGCTTTGCTGACCAGGTGGACCAGCTCGCTGAGCAGATCGTGGCCATGAGCGAGCAGGGGATTCCCGTACGGCTCGATCGCATTCGGGTCGGCAACGGGGCGGCGTACACACGGTTCATGCGTCGCCTTCGGGGTGAGCCCGCGCAGTACGGGGCCATGGACGCACGGGAGCTGCACGAGTTCGAACAGAAGCTTGTTGGCACCGCGCCACGTAACACCGTTGCGGAGCACGGGAACATGCCGGCGGCGGGCACCCACGTGACGGTGAAGGACGGCGACAAGCCTGCATGGAACGGCACGGTCGTGGACAAGCCGGGAGTGGTGCCTCCAGCACCTGGCGGAGAGGTCCCGAGGAATGTGGGTCCCAACGAGGCAGAGCAGCGACGGAGCCTCAGTGCGGCGTTCACGGCGGAGGACAAGGGCATTGCAGCGCTGACGCCGAACAGGGTCAAGGCCCGATTTGGCATGACGGCTAGCGACGCCGTGAGGGCCGGGTATGTGACGGCGCACGAGGAGGGCGGCCGGGTAGTCTATCGGATCGTGCCGAAGGGCGCTGCCGTCGAGCGGCCTGTGCTCCGGACGGAAGGTGCTCGGCAACCCGAAGCTCCGATCGAGGAGCCGAGGGGTGCGGGAGCTGTCGAAGAACCCCCGCTCGAGGAACTCGACTCTCGGGGCAGGCCGATCACCGCGACACGATCGGCGCAGCCGAAGGGCGAGTACCCCGCCGTCGTGGTGCAGCAAGAGTCCGCGAGGACGGCGGAGCCTGGTGCGAGGGCCGGAGGCACTACGCCCACAGCGACTCCCGCACCAGGTCGCGTTGCAGAGGCGCCGCGGAGACCGGATCCCGTGTACGTGGAGAATCCGGTGACGGGGCAGGTCGTTGAGGCGCCGCAGACTTCCGTCAGGGTCTTCCTGAAGGAGACCAAGGCTCCGACGAAGCTCAAGGCCCACACGGACGGCACCGACCGACACTTCTACATCGAGCTGAACTCCAAGACGGCGTTGATCGAGGGCGTGGATCAACACCACGATCCGCAGAACGATTGGCACCGGAGCCACATGTTCTCGGACATCGATCGCGAAGGCGATTTGATGAACGGTCCTCGGGGCTTCATCCACGAGGACGGGAGCATCACGCTGTCGCTGACGCGGGGCGAACGGTTCACGACCTACACCTCGGGGCTTGAGACGACGCCCAGTCGGCGGGACTGGGTCGGCGAGCCCAGCGACCGAGAGAAGTATTCGACCGAAGTGCGGACGATGCAGGAGCGTTCGGCTCATAACGAGGGCATCGGAAGCACAACCCACCAGATGTCGGGTACCACGCCCCGCAGGGAGCTGGGCCTGCCGCCGTTGCGCAACGCACGGGGAGAGGACATCCCGGAGGTCATCTCCTACACGTACGAGTCTGGCACGCCTCCCGGCCCCCGGGCAGGAGTAGAACCCAAGGCGGCGCAAGACTGGGCGTGGCAGTACAATCCGATCACGGGTCACTACGAGAAGTCGCCCGTGAACAGGCCCACGACTCACCGGATCGAAGCGGCGCCTGAGATGGAGCCCCGCGAAGAGTTGCCGGGCCTGACGGCTGCGGCTCGGGGACGGGAGTACGAGTCCACAACGACGAGCGAACTGTCGGACGAAGCGTTGCGGAAGTCGGGACGGCTCACACCGGACGAGAGCAAAGGAATTGATCGGTGGCGGAGTCTTGAGAAGGGTCGGTACGTAATCAGCAAAGCTCCGTTGATCACGGACCCGGCGTTGATGGACGCGAAGCGGGCGGCTGACATCCTCATCAAGCAGTCGGGCGTGGATCCCGGAACCAAGGTCAGGCTGGTCGTGACGGACACGGTGCACAGCGGAGTGCATAACGCGCCGCACGAGTGGACGTTGTCCGAGTTGAGCCAGGCCGAGCCGGGACTGTTCAGTCAGGTCGAAGTCCGCGCTGCTGCTCGCACAAAGGGCTACCGCGCCGTGGTCCAGGGCGATCATACGACGCTGATCGACCTGGAGAGCAAAACGGAGACCACGTTCGCTTCGCGGATCGAGGCGGCGAACTTCCTGTCGAAGCAACGGAACGTGGAGATCACGCCCGACATCGATGCCCAGTGGAACACGCTGCTCAACAGCGGGTGGAAGAATTCGTTCGACCCTGTTGTAGACGGCGGAAGCCTGGTGCAGCGGGAGGCGCAGCAACTGGGCTTGCAGGCCATGGTTGATGGCCAGAGGGCGGGCATCCGTATCTGGCTCCCGACCGAGGAAACCCTCGGGGATCTGGCCAGCAGGGCGGAGAAGGCCCAGAAGCGTGGGAAGCTGGAGGCGGTCAAGGTCCTGACGGAGGAGATCGAAACCAGTAGCCGGTTGCAGTCCGCTATCAACGCCCTGGAGCAGAAGTTGGGCGTCAGGCCCGGGACGATTCGGGCTATGAACTTGGGCGTGACCCAGGGCGTGGAGAAGGACAAAGCCTGGTTCAAAAAGAACAAGTCGGGCAAGATCACCAAGGTCGAGAAGACGCGGGGCAGGACGGAGTCCGTCGTACAAGAAGAAGGCAAGCAGCAGGTCCTCGTGTACAACGACGACAAGGTGCGGGAGCTGCGGAAGCAGTACGGGTCGAAGCTGGGTAAGCTGTTGAAGATCAGCAACCTGAACAACCACGAGTTCATTCGGGATCTGGCCGGGAGGCCGGGAGGCCTGGATCTCCTGCAGCATCCCGATCCTGAGTCCGCTATCGTCTACATGCAGCTGAAGAACACGCACCAGCACGACGTGATGATGGGCGGCGTACCAATGGACGATCCGGCGACGGGCAGGGCTTACCGGCACTACACGGACGAGCAGAAAGCGGCGTACTTCGAAGAAGCGGCGACGCGAGTGAAGCAGAAGGGAGGAACGCCATGCAGCCCCGTTGTCCGATAGGCCCCGCGGAGGATCCTGATGATTTTGACTCCACCCAGGAGATCAAGGACCATGTGACGATGCCGGAGGAGCTCAACTTCAGCGGGGTCGACTTGCATGGACCTCCCCCGGTGATGGAGCCCTTCTTGGATCACGTGCCGCCGGAGGAGTTGGACCGGGTACGGGAGCTGAAGGCCAACGGCGTCTTGGACCAGTGGGTCCGCCCCAAGCAAGCGATCTTCCAACGGCTCGAGAACGAAACGGGCATCCCGTACTATCGAGAATGGTCCAACATCGAACAGAGTAAAGCGGACGCCGTAGCCCAGGCCAACGTGCTGCAGGGCCCGTTGAAGAAGCTGCGGAGGGCGGTGTGGAGCAGGGACGACAGGAGCAACGTCCAGGCGTTGTTCGAGGCGACGGCATCGGGCAGGCAGATTGAAGCGGCTGCGCTGACCAAGCAGATGTCCCCGCGCCACGTGAAGATCGCGGAGGAGCTGGGCGAGGTGTGGAAGAATTACACACGGAGCTTGGGCTTCACGGATGACGAGCACCGGGCCTTCTTTGCAGACTTCCCCAAGCTGCGGAAGGCCGCTGGGAACTATGCGGACTATGCGAAGGCCAGGGGCCCTGTGCCCCGGATGATGCATTTCCTCCAGTCGCAGTTCCTGCAGGAGATGTCGCCGCTGAGGCTCGATGAACGGGAGACCGACTTCTACTCCCTCGGCATGCGGCTGGGAAGGATGCTGGCCCACGAGAAGCACCTCACGGAGCCGTTGAACGAGGCGACGGTGCGGATGGACAGCTACTTGGATTCGTGGAGGGACACTGCAACGGGTGCACCACTGTCCCCGGACGTCAAGCACCAGTGGGACAAGTATATCGCTGGGGTGTTGAACACCCCCGACGATGCCCTGATCGCCACGATGGTGTCGTCCACTCGCATGATGAAGAACGCCGACAAGATCATGCAACGGATCACCCGGGGCAAGTTCAGCCTGGGCAGTACGGGTTTGACGGAGCGGGACCAAATCAACCTGCTGGATGTTATTTCGGCGTCGGGCTACTTCGCCGACTTGGCGGGGAACACGGCAACGTTCGCACAGCAGTTCCTGCAGCTGACGCAGATGACGATTCCCCGGCTGGGCATGAAGTACGGGGCACACGGCGTGAGACAGGCGACGCAGTGGGGCAAGGAAGCCGTGATGCGCAAGGGCACGATGCTCGAGAAGATGAAGCTGCTGAACGTGACGGGGCAAGAGATGGGCGCGGGCGAGCAGTTCGGGCAGACGTCCGGGGCCCTGAAGTCGAACCTGCTGAGCCTCGGTTCGCAGGCGTTGGAGATGGGCTTGGCCCCCATCCAGTTTGCCGACTCGTTCACCCGCGTGGCGGCGTACACCGGCAAGCACCACGCCGTGATGACCGAGGGCCTGCTGTACCAAAAGGGCAAGATCACCTGGCAGCAGTTCAGGGAGGCGAGCCGCCTTGACCTGCAGGAGCGGGGCCAGGGCATCTTGCACAAGATGGTGAAGGACGAACTCGACGCCGGTCGCCTGTCGGCGGCGGCGCATATTGCGGCGGACAACTTCCAGACCCGCACCAACTTCCTCTACTCGCAGGGGAACGTGCCCGGGGCGTTGGCAGGGACGATGGGCAGGTTCCTGGGACGGTACGGGACGTGGCCCTTGAGCTTTGTCTCCGAGCAAATCGAGATGCTGAAGAGCGGGGACAAGGGCATCACCAAGAACAAAGTCTACGCCATTGCGTCGACGTTGGCGTTGAATGCCGCGGCGATGAAGTCCGTCGAGTGGATGTTCGATGCGGATGCAGCACGGTGGTCTGTGTGGAACGCGGTGGACTATCGGGGTGGCCCGATGCTGCACTTCGGGGCCGACTTGCAGACGTTGATGACGGGCATTCGAACGGGGCATACGGATAACTACGAGTACCGGTTAGCGAAGAAGCGTGTCCAACGGTACACGCTCACCCACATAGTACCCGGTACTCAGAGCCTCATTCACCTTGGGAATGCGGCGGCAGCTGCGGCGCAGGGAGATCCGAAGGGTGCGGTGCGGGCTCTTCTGGGCCTTCAGGACTCGAAGAAGGTGTCACGGTCGCCTGCTGGGCGCACGATGTAAGGTACTGCTTCTTGCGGTTGTATAGGGTGTACTTCGTTACGCCCAGGTCCCTCGCGACCGCCGCCGCACCCTCCAGCCGCATCCGTTCGATCAGGGCGGCATCCATCACTTCCAGCTTCCGCCGCATCGGTCCGCCCCGTTTGCGGATTCCGATTCCGTGGTCTTCCAGTTTCCGTTTGACCGTCCATGGGCTGACGGACAGGGCCTTCGCCAAGTCGGTGATCGACTGTTTCGGGTAGTGGGCTTCGAGAAATTCCTTCTCCGTGTCGTAGCCAAGTTCCTTGGCGTGCACGGTCCAATCAATTGCACTGGGCATCACTTCCATCCTTCCGGTGTTAGGTAGTACAGGTTCTGTGCTGCGTCGAAGTCGATCTGCTTACCGTCTCGCAGGGTCGCAACGTATTGTTTGAACTGACCGGCGTGCATGCGTCCGGAGTTGCGGCGCAGCCAGTCACTATATTTCATCGATCCTCCCGCCTTCTTGAGCTGGGCGAGCATCCGCAGGTGCGTCTCGCCGATGTCCGTGCTGCTGAGTTGTTCGAACGCGTTGGGCAACCAAGCCTCCGCCCAGTTGAGGATCTTCAGCGCGGACTCAAGTTGCTTGAGCTGCAGTGCTCCGCCATCGTCCTCACTCACGCTGAGAAGCATGGCGAGCCGGAAGAGGTGGTCCGGCTTCCGTTCGAAGTACCCGGAGAACTGCTTCTCTTCGGTGCCCCGCTGCGACCGGTCATTGTACCAGTCCCGGAACCAACGCTCCGCAGCGGGCGTGAGGGACATCTTTTGCTTTATATTGTTCAGCTCGACCAACCGTGTGACCAGCTTGACACGGAGGTAGTCAGACATGGGAGGCGGCAGAGGGAAGCTACGAGGCGTGTCCTCCTGCACGACGAGGAGGAAGCGGGACATGAACCCGCCGCCGTACGTGTCCCCGGGGAGCATGCGCAGCCAGTCCATGGTGCTTGCCCCGAGCATGCTGAACGAGACGTTGGTCAAAGTTATCTCCGCCCTCGCGATCGTTGCACTACTCCACTTGTCCGGGCAGTCGAAGAGGCGGGTCAGGAGCGGGATCATCCCCTCCATGTATTTCTGCGACCCTAGGAACTGCTTGAGCTCACCGGCGTAGATCAGCCCCGTCGCCTCTGCACGTTCGCTATACGTGGTGACGAGCGCTTCGGGTGTGATTTTATCCGCCAGCACCAGTCCGCCGGCCTCTCTGTACAAGGCGATGCCGAGCTCGCAGGCACTCGTCTTGCGGCACCGCCCCGACGGAGCAACCAGTAGAGTGCAGACCCCAGGGTAGAGGGACTTGTACCCCTTGTCGAAGTAGACGTTCCGTTTGAGTTGGGCTCCGAGGACCGTGGCTCCGACGAAGAAGTGGAAGACGGTAGGAGGCTCAGTTGTACGGGTGTACTCGACATAGTCTCGAAGCCATCCGTTTCGCGGCACAAGCGGTTCAAAGTCTGTGGAGACGGTTTTCGGGTTGAGTTCAAGCTTGATCCTTTCGGGTGTGGAGCTGAAAGCCCGAGCCACCGCAGTGAGGAGCTCGGGCGGTTGAGCGTGAGCAGGCAGGTCCCTGACCCACGCCATTATGGTGGAGTAGCGGGGGTCGGTAGTCGTCGTAGCGATCGACTCTAGTCCCTGCATGAGGAGGACGATCTGACGGCCCCATGGTAGTGCCTTTCCTGTTGGGCGTTCCACTGGACCCCCCTAGCACATGTAGCGGCGGAGGTACCCGATGTTGTAGAAGGCCAGCAGCCGCTGTTCGACGGTTAGCTTGACGGTGTGGTCCAGCTGTCCACCACCGCGGAGCTTGTCCAGTTCGTCGATCCGCTTCTTGCTGACGGCCCACTTGATGGGCTTCCCAGTGTCCACGGTGATTGCGGCGGAGTCCCAGTGCAGCCCTTCGCAGAAGCGGGAGAACCAAACCAGCTCTTGGAGTTCGTTGACCCCGAACAGATGCAGGTGACGGGGCCATGCGATCTGCTTGGGCGTGGCGGCGACTAGCTCCTTGAGCCATGTGGTGCGGGGCTCCCGGAAGGGCAGGGCGAGCGTGTTCGTGTAGCTGCGACCCATGGTGAACAGGGAGATCCGGTCCGACGGAGTCTCTCCCTGGATGACCAGCATCGGGTCCCAAGTGCAGGACGGGTGCTTGCGGAGCTCGTTGAACCCGGCGGCGGTGAACGCGGCGTCGCCGAGCTTGTCCGGCGGGCACACGCACGACGGGTTGATCCGCTTCGCTGCTTCGATCAGTTCGTTGACGGTGAGCGGCTTGCCCAGTTCGTGCATGCCGTTGTCCAGCACGACGCGCCGCTGGCGCCGACGTTGTTCGGCGTAGAAGTCTGCGTACTCCTTGTCATTGAGGACCATGTGGGCCAGGGCAAAGTCCACGTCCGTGAGCTTGCTGAGTTCGTCGAGCGAGGACTTTGGGATCTCCAGAGCGAGTCTCATTTGCGGTGTCTCCAGTATCTGATGAGGGAAGGGACGTGGTAGAGAACGAAACCGAACAAGCAGCCGTAGAGGAAGTTACGCATACCCGATCTGCTTCCTGAAGTCCCGTTGCCACTGCTTGTCGGCGGCGGACTTCGGTTTGCACTGCTTCCAGTTGAGACCGAACGAAACGTCCGCTGGTGCGTACCAGCCGTTCGGGTAGTACTTCTTGACGACGTGCGGTTTGACGGAGGCTTCCATGACCTCGTTGAAGACCCGTTGCATGTTGTCCTTGATGCAGTGGGCCGTCTCCACGGCTAGCTCCTTCGGGGCACATGCAACGAGCTCGTCGTGTACCGTGAGGCGGAGGCTCGCGCCTTTGGGCAGTTCCCGTTCCACCTTCGGCAGGACGAGGTACATCATGTCCGCCGCCGTCGAAGACGCCTGGAAGTTGTAGATTTCGGTGACTTGGCGTGAGTACCACCATCTGCGCCTGCGGAACGGGTTGGCGAGGTAGTTCGTGTCCGCAACTTGCTTCTCACGCATGCGACGGATAGCGCAGTAGGACGGGAACCGGCGTTCGAGCCCTGCGAGGAAGTTCTTGACCCAAGCTTCTTCCTTCTGGTGCTTCTCCGCAATCGAACGGGCTCCTCGGCCGTATGCCCATCCGTAGACGACGAACTTCGACTCATGGCGTTGGTCCTCGGTGACCTCGTCGTACGGCGTTCCGAACACCGAGGAGATCCAACGGTGCATGTCTCGGTTCTCAGCGAACATCGTCAGCCCCGACTCATCAGCGGACAGGGCCATGTCAATCCGCCACTCGACTTGGGACCAGTCGGCGGAGACGAAGACGTGCTCAGGCGTGTCAGGGATCCACAGTTCGCGGAGCTCGATCGGAACGTTCTGCCCGTTGAAGTCCCAGCTGTTTAGGCGGCCGTTGGCCGCCTTGGCGCATCCGAAGTGAGGGTGAGTGTAGCCGTTGTCGTCCGACTCGATCTCGCAGTACGTGGACTTGTACTTCCGCTTCGTACGGATGCGATTCACAAGGTGGAAGATTGGGTCCCGAGTTATTTCGGCCAGGCGTTCCATCGCGTCGGCGTTGGCCGTGGGCCTCATCCCATGGTTCTTATCCTTGGTGTATTGCACGGGCAGACCCAGCTTGTCGTAGAACAGCTCCATCAGCTGCTTGCTGGACTGGACGTTGAACGAAGCGTTGTCCAGACCGGCACGGAGCGTCTGCTCGTCTTTGTCGGCAGAGAACTCCAACGCCATGCCCCACTTGACGGCCTTCTCGGTGTCCTTGCGGAGCCCGGCTCGGGTCATGCGGCGTAGCACGGGCTGCAACGGCATGACGGACTTCATGTACAGGTCCGTGAGGCCCAGCAGGGCCAGTTCCTTCTTGATGCCTATTGCCGCCCGAAGCGTGACGTCTACGTCGCGGCAGTTGCCGACCTTGAGGGCGTGGTGACCCGCTTTGTACATCTTCGGGCCCTTCCACGGCTCGACGTCGTTGGCGTAGTACGTGGCGATGTTCTCCAAGTTCTTCGGAAGGTCGGGAGAGACGAGGTGAAACCCGAGAAGGGTGTCGAACGTGGGCCCTAGGACTTCGAGTCCCGTCTTGTCTTCCCAGAAGCGCCAGTCAAAGTCTTCGGAGTTCTGCCCGATCTTTTCGATAGTAGGGTCCACAAGTATGTCGCGGAAGAGCCGCTGAGTACTGTCGGTCCAATCGTAACACTCACCTTTGAATGGCTCCGTTCCAGCACCTGCGCATACGATCTGATGCGAACGTGGGTCAGTTCCTCCAGTGGTCTCCCAGTCGATGGAGACGTGTCCTGCGGCACGGATCCGACTGAGCAGAGACTCTCCATCAGCTGCAACAGTTGCGTCCGGGGAATACTCCACGTCCATACGACGGACTTCCGGGAACGTTGCTTCGCGAGCCGCTGTGCGTAGGTCGGTGACGACGGCGGGGAACTGGGCTTGCTGTCGCATGAGTGCGGCGGGGTGGAACGTCGCGAGGACCTTCTGGCCGTTGGCGAGGGCGAAGGGGATTCCTCGGTGCTTGCCGATGGTGTTGACGTCTTTGAAGGCGTAGAGGGCAGTGGCGCCGAGGGCAACGACGAGAGTGGGCTTGACCCGGACGAGCTCTTCGTGGAGGAAGGGAGCGCAGTGGATGATGGCTTCTTTGCTCGGGGAGGCATCTACGGTTTCTCCTTGTTTGTTGAGGAGCGGGGCGCCAGTTGCGGAACGTGCGATGGGACGGCAACGGACGACGTTGGACAGGAAGACGTCCTTCCGGTGGATGCCGGCGTTTTCCATGAGCGCGGTCAGGAGGCGGCCGGAGCCCCCGGTGAAGGGGCGTCCGGTCATCTTCGCTTCCGTCTTGCCAGGGGCTTCGCCCACGAAGAAGATCCGTGCGTCGGGGTTACCGAAGCCGGGCACCGGCCCCTCTTCGTCGTACAAAGGGCACCCGATGCACCGGTCAGGCTTTTGCGTCATACTCACCTCCTGCGAGACGGGCTTCGTGCTCCCGGACGAGCTCGTGGTACTTCGAGGAGGAAGTATCTCCCCACCGCACGAGCCATGCGATGGTGTTTGAGAGATGGGAGTCGGTCATGTCGCAGATTGCGATTACAGGGCCCTGTTTCGGATGCCACATGCCGTGAGGGATGTGCTTCCAAGGATCGTCGTCGGCGTCATCAAGCAGCCAGAGATCGTCGTTGTCCACTATGGTTTCCTTTCTGCGGCGATGTGCACGGCGGTTGTGGCGACGGTCGACGGCGTGAACGAGAGGTTGCACGACGGGCAGTCGAAGAAGAGCTGAATCGTGTCAGGCCCATGCTGGTTCTTCAACTTCTCCAGCATCGCGATGGCTTCGGCGATCGTCATGGCCTCCTCCGATACTTCACAATCGCCCTGCCGATGGTGTCACCCAGCGCCAGAACACCCAGAAGCAAGAACGCCTGCCACACGGTCACTTCTCCACCTCCCGCGGTTCGATCTCCATGTAGTTGCCGGAGCTGTCGCTGTGCCACGTGGGGTGCGTGGAGGACCCGTGGTCCTCGACCCACGGTCCTCGGTTCTTCGCACGGAGGTTGGCGGCACGGATGCGGGCGGCGGAGGGGCTTTCGCACACGTGCTTGACGATCGAGTTCACCGTTACCAAGTAGACGGTCATACGTGGTTCCTCACAATCTCCATGAACTCGTTTCGCGTGGCGGCGTTGAGCAGGAACTGCCCACGGTGCACGGCAGTGACGACGTCACCGGAGGTACGGACCCCCCGGTGACGCATGCATCCGTGCTTGCCGACCACGTAGACCGCGGCGCCTTTCGGGTCGCAGAGTTGGTACAGGCGCGCGGCGACCGCGTCGGTGTATTCTTCCTGCTTCAGGGGCTTCGTGAGGACGGCTTCGGCGATCCGGGCCAGCTTGCTCAAGCCGAGCATGCCGTGCGAAGGCAGGTAGCCGATTGACACATCCAGCTCAACGGGCAGGAGGTGATGCGGGCACAGCGTGTAGACGATGTGGTGCCGTAGGACAATCATCCCGTTGTAGATGGCGGGGAAGCTGGCTTCCTTCGCACGGAGCTTGTTCGGTGTGAGGAGCTCGCGGTACACACGGGCCACCCTGGCCGGCGTGCCCACGAAGTCCTCGTCCTTCGTGTCCACTCCCATCCCCTCCAGAAGCAGTGCGACGCCCTGGGCCATTTTCTTCATGTTCATCGGCATCGTGTCTCCTAACGGACGTTCAGGAACTTGTGGACTTGCGTGGACAGACGGAGCTCGGGGTTGTCGAGCACAAGCTGGTTGACCAGGGCAAGATTGAGCGGGTCGATCTTGTCTTTGTGGTTGCGGGGTTGCAGGTACACCGGCTTCCCAATCGACGCCCAGTGCTTTGCGTCGACCAGGGTCGGCCACCGTTCGTCGTTCCCCAGGCCTGGCACGATGACCTTGATCTCGTTCGCCATGTCGATCATCTTGCCGAGGTAGCCCGGTTTGGGTGAGACGGTGATCCAGATGGGCTGGGTCTTTGCGGTCTCGTCGTGGTCGATGTACGTACGGTCGGCGTACGGTTGAGGGCAGACGAGGTACTCGGGCAGGACGGTTCCGCTCGTTTCCACGTGCACCGTGAGGTGTCGCAGTTCATGCCAAAGGTCGCGGAGGTCCCAGTTGAAGGGCTCCCCGCCACTAATGCACACGTGCTTAGCATGGATGAACGGGATCAGTTCGCTGGGACGGAACCGGCCGCCTCCCTTCCACGGGTACGCCTTGTCGAAGTCGGTGTCGCAAAAGTGGCAGATCGTTTTGCCCACGGTGCAACCCACGAGACGGATGAAGGTCATCGGTACGCCGGTGTGTACCCCTTCCCCCTGCACGGAGGTGAAGATCTCGGCAACGTCGTATTGCATCACCGGACCTCCGTGATCCAAACGCCTTCGTTGGGCTCGCCGGTGATCGAGCAGTTGCTCGTCTCCTGCACTTCGCAGAGGACGTTGCCGCCGGCTTGCACGAGCGGGTAGTTGACGCTGAGCATTTCCTTCACGGCTTGCGCTACGAGTCCCGCGAGATTCTCGGCAGAGGGATTGCAATTGAGTATGACCAGCTTCCCGCCGACGTGCGGGATTGCGGGGTCATCGTCGCGGAGCACCATGGAGTGGTCGAAGACATCAGTGACTGCCCGTAGCGCACGACGAACGTCGCCGAAGTCCACGGGAATCCCATAGCGTGGGTCGTGGTTGTAAAGCCGAACCACAATGGTCCAGCGGTAGTTGTGTCCGTGCAAGTTGGCGCACTTGCCGGAGTAGTCCATGAGACGGTGCCCAGTGCAGGTCTCAACGCTGGTCCGGAGTTCGACTTGGCTTGCGGCGACGGGAAACGGGTCTGGCATTTGAGACCTCCTCAAGGGAAACGGATTGCGGATAGGCGGAGAGTAGGGCGGTGTGTACGGCATCTGCGAGACGTTCGAACTCCGCCGGATGGTCCCCGAAGTAGCTGTGCGTGATCAGGTCGGATGTGTGCACAGCGACTTCGATCGGGTTGGGAGGACCGATCACGGCGTGGTGGTGCGTGATACGGCGAATCACGGCTGCTCGCCCTCGAGCACCTCGGCCAGGGTGAGGAGGTAGACGACCTGGTCGATCGCCTCTTCGATGGCGGCGTCGAGGAGAAAGCTGACGGACTTGTGGTGCAGGTCGCCGCCGTGCTCCGCCTGGCCCCTGCGGTACTTGTGCTCCATCCGCTTGGTGAACGCGTTGCTCACCCGGTGCATGTGCTCGACCTGCGCCCGAGACATCTTGTCGACCGCCGCTTCGGGTGTTTGGATTGCTCCCCCGCCCAGGCCCGGGTTGACCATGACGGACGGCTGCCGTGCCTGGTTGTAGTGCGGTTCGGGTCCGCCCGTGGGCCCCATGTACACGTGTGCGCCGTACGGCATGTTGCCAACACGGGGATTGAGATCGGGTTCGGCGTCGGGAGCGTTCGGATACTTGGGATTGGACATGTGAGTCCTCCAAAAGGCCCCGGGGGACTATTCCCCCGGGGTAGTGCGAAGCCCTGCCTAGGACTTGAGCGGCAGGAACTTCTTGATCTGGTTGCGCGCCTCGTACCACTTGCCGTCGGCGCCCTTCCCGGCCTTCTGGATGCCGACCGCGGCCAGGAGCTCGCCGTCAACGAAGCGGCCCTCGTTGATGACCTCCATGATGTCCAGCTCCTCGTCCTCACCGAACACGGCGACGGCGAGCTGCCGGAGGGAGAAGTTCTTCCCCGGCTCCAGGGTGCAGAACGTGAACACCTGCCGGCCGTGGAACTCCTCGGGGCTGTCGCCGGTGATGACGAGCGCCACGGAGAGGTACGGGTACGGGTCGGGGTTCTTGTCCGACGCTGCGGCCGTCTTCAATTCGGCCTTCGCGATGCGAACGTGGTAGACGGACTCGGGGACGGGCTCCCCTTTGGCCATGTCTCCGAGACGGAGTGATTCGACAATGGGCATATAGCTCTAGGCTCCTTTTGCGGACGTTGTGGTTGACTTGCTGGCTTGCGTTGCACGTGGTGCCGGGACATCCGGCTTCACGATCGTGGGCGGCGTGTGCTTCAGCGCCGCCAATGCGTCATCGTCGCCCATCATCGCCTTGATCAGCAGGCCGTAGTTCGGCTTGCAGTACTTGGCGAAACGACGGGACTCGGGGGCTCGGATCCCCGCGACGAGCTTACCTTCGGCCTCGGTCATCATGACCCGTTGGCCGTTGAGAATCTTCCCGAACACGACGGCGTCGAGCCAACCGGGCAGCTCGCGGGGCAGCTTCGCACCGGGTAGTTCGGGGACGAGGTATTGCACCTTGCTCTGGCCTTCGCCTTCTTCGGCGAGCGTCTCGCGGGCGAGCAGGATCAGGTGACACGGAAGGGATTGCAGAGCCTTCATCGTCTGCCGTCCCTTCTCGGGGATGTAGGCGTAGATCCGCCGTGGGTCGTGGCCAGGATGGGCAACGCCCACCTCGTCCCAACCCATGGCGTCGAGGCCCTGCTGCATCCAGATGCTGCCGAAGCCGCTCAGGCTGTCGTTGACCAGCACGTCGATCAGCTCGCCCTGGTACTCGACGTGCGTGCGCTTGCGATGCAGCTCGGCGAAGACCAGCTGGGCCTCGTCCCAGTTGTCGACGGGAATGACCGGCACATCCAGGTCACTGATCGTCTGCAGGCCCCGACTGTCCCCCTGATCCGTCGACAGGATCCCTGGACGGAACCCCTGCTCCACCAGGGTGCGGATCGCGTTCGTCTTCCCCCACCTCGGCATACTGTAGAGAAGAACGCTTGCGTACGCCGCCCTCACGTCCTTGCTGCGAAACATCTTCGGTAGTGGCACTGTTGTCTCCCTGCCCTTGATCTTCGGCGGCTCCCCCACGGAGGCCGAAGTTGCGTTGAAGTAGTTGGCCCCCAACGGGGACCAGGTGCAGAATTGGCTTCCAAACGGAAGCCCGGTTGACGCTTCCCTGTGTAGCCTCGATGACGAGTACGTCGGGGTTCTTCTCCCGACGTACTCTCACAGAGCCCCACACGCTACGACCGACCTTGTCGTAGAGGAGAAAGCCGACGGCTTCGACGGCGTCTCCCTCGAGTGGGTAGAGCGTCTTCACTGCTTGGTCGGCTCCGGCTCGGGGCCCTCGAGGTCGTTCCCGTCTCCGTCCTCGATCGTCTCGGCTTCGTCGACGAGTTCGACGATGTCCATCGACGAGATCGAATCCTGCACCTCGGAGAGCTGCTCCTCGGTGATCTCGATCCCGTCGACGGGCACAGCGGTGGTGACAACGTCCTCGACGGCGTCCTTGATGGTTGCGATGAGTTCCTTACGGTCCATGTGCGTACCTTCCTTGACTGCGAGTACTGCTCCCTCGGGAATGAGGTAGAAGTCCCGCTCTCCAAGCTTCACGTCTGTCCAGTTCCACTTCTCCACGAACAGGGACAGCATATCGAGCCTCTCTTCCTGCCCGGCCCACCACTCGGATGGGTTGTGCAGGACACAGAGGACTTCCGTTGACTTCCGGACGAGTTCGTCCGGGTAGTAGATCCCGCCGGGCGACCGATCGTAGTCGCGGTCCGGCAGGCAGAGGAGATAGCCCGTCTTGGGCACAAAGCGGCTCATGAGGACCACGTCCCGTCATCAATCGCATTCGCAAAGGGCCTCGGCATCCAGCGTTCTTTGCTGGCGCACCACTTCCATCCGGCGCGTTCAAGTGCGTCTCTCAAAACGGCGTTCTCTGCGGCGAGCGTGGCGATTTGCGATTCGGCGTCACGGAGTGCTTTGACGTAAGCGGCGTAGTCACTCACTTGCGGGTCCTCCAGATGTAGCCTAGGGTAATGGCGAAGTAGACCATCAGGCCGGCGAAGAACCACGTGGTCCAATGGTGTTGGAGGAACATACTACTCCTTCACCTCGCCCGTTTCTGCGTTGACAGTGCCATCGAGGATGCGGGGCTCGTCCATGTAGTCCCGGTCACGTTGACGGTAGGCCATGCGGTTCATCGGCGTGTCCTTGAGGCAGAGCTGGAGCATCGGGCACGTGTAGAACCGGAAGCACTGCTTGGTGTTTTTGTAGAACACCGTCTTCCAGTCCTCGCCCTGGTTGACCCGCGTGTGCCGCCAGGCGATCTCTTGGCACACCTCGACAAACTCGGACTCAAACTCCAAGATTTCGTCATCGGTGCGGAGGTAGGACTCGCGGCGGAACTGCGGGACCTTGGTTTTGATCAGCCCGTCGATCACGATGCCGGCGATCCGCTTGCCCAGCACCTTCGAAGCCCCGTAGATGTACGCGGTCGGCTGCATGTCGATCTCGTACTTCTGGAAGTCGCGGTCATCGTTGCGGGCCATCGTCTTGTAGTCGACCAGCCAGAAGTTGTCGACGTAGCTGACCAGCTGATCGAGCTGGAAGACGAGGAAGACGCCGGTGCCTTCGCCCACCTCGACACGGCCCTTGATTTCCTGGCCCAGCGGGATCATCGGATCGGTTTCCCCAGCCCAGTACGCTTCGTACGCGGGCCACATGTTCTTGGCCAGCTCACGATGCTTCTCGACCAGATCCATCTCCAGATCGTAGATGGCGGGCGGGTAGTTCTGCACAAGGCGCTGCAGGCCTGTGGTGATGGCGGAAGCCAGCGGCACACCCCGCTTGCGCTCTTGCAGGAAGAGGTGCGTGGCGGACCCGAACTCCAGCGGCATGCTGGGCCTGTCCAAGACGAGGTTTTCGATCCGCTCCCAACCGTAGAGGCGGTGACAGTCCAAGTATTGCTTGACGGCTGACTGACGACCGTTGAACTGGCCTTCCAGGCGGAAGCGCAGCCCGTTCATCTCGACGCTAATGCTCATAAGTCTCCTTCGGGGAATCCGTACAAATGGGTGTGCAGTAGCCGCATGTCCGTGCCGATGGGACGGACCATGCCTCGGAACGCAACGACGCTTGGGCAGCCTGGAAAGGCTGCGGCTCGGTGCTCGGACTGGTGCCCGTGCACGTCGAGCAGGATGCTCAGGAGCTGCGAGCCGTTTTCGCAGAGGCGGAGCCACCCGCCCTTCGCCAGTTCCCACTGTCCCAGGATGCGTTGCTTAACCTGGTCGGGCAGGATCGGGTCGGGACGCTGGAGGGCGTCCGGCTCAATGTACATGGGCTGTTCGTAGATGCTACCCACGCAGTGCGTGTGAGCGAGCACGACGGCTCCCATGTTCGCCCGTTCCAAGGGCACGCCCAGCTCTTCGGTGAGGATGCGAACCGTCTCCAGGCGGCTGCCGTAGGTGGTAAAGTTCCGCATGACCCACTCCAAGTACTCGGAGCAAACGCCGTCGTCCCAGACAACGGGAGTACAGTGAAGAGTGTACATGCGGAACCGTGAAGTGGCCGAAGGCGGCGGCAGCAGTTGCATGGCGAAGACGGCGATCTGCTCCTCGTCAACGGGACGGCGTGCGAAGCGGACCCACAGACCATCGTCGTCCGTCCATAGGTCGGGACGGGAGCGCAAGTGCTCCAGCAGCTCGCCGTGCTCCCACCAGGTCATTTGCATTTGTCATCCTCCAGGGCGGAGACCTTGTGGGCCCACTTACAGGACAAATAGTCCATGTACGCGGAGACGGCGTAGGCGGTCGTGAGGGGATCGCGCTCCATCATCCGAGCCAGCACGGCGAGTCGTGCGCAGTCTCGGACGGACGCGCGACCCTCGTGCAAGCCGGCGATGCCCTCGCAGATCGCCTCGATCGTGTCGACCGTCCGCTCCAGCTCCAAGTCGATGATGTCGACGAGGGAGTTGTGGACGTGACTATGTACGGTCGGCACTGACACCTCCAACCGTGAGCGGAAGCCCTTCGATCGTGATGCGGAGACGGGAGAAGCCGGCGAGGCCCGACTTGCGGCTGACGTAGATCGTGCCGAGGATCCGGTCGTCGGGCGTGACGGGCGTCTCCTCGACGTAACGGACGGAGTGGACCTTCTCTTGTTCGCGGACGTAGGTTACTGTGCGTGAAGCCATGTTCTTGTCTCCTGTTATGGGAACGTTAGCGTTCCCCCCGAGGCAACCTGTGCCCCGGGGGCAATGCTAGGCCATTGCGGCCGCGTGATCGATGACTCCCGCTGCGGCGAAACCCGCGATGCGGATCTTGCACGAGTCGCACTCGCCGCAGGGTTGCGAGCCCCCAGCGTAGCAGGACCACGTGAGATCGATCGGGGCTTTCCACGTAGCACCGAGCGTGACGATCTCATCCTTCTTCAGGCCCACGAGCGGCGTGTCGATCGTGAGGTCGTCCGACGAGAAGTGGCCCAAGCCGATGCGGAGCGCAAGCTCCATCTGTTGGAAGAACTCCGGCCGGCAGTCCGGATAGCCCGAGTAGTCGACGGCGTTCCATCCACCGACGATGTGCGTCGCCTGTTCGGTGTACGCGAGGCCCGCCGCGATCGACAGCATGATGATGTTCCGGCCGGGCACGAACGAGGGAGGAAGATCGGACGGCGTGCGACGGACCTCCTCGGTGCTCGGGTTGCCGGAGCGCTGACCGGACGTGAGGCTCGATCCCCCGATCATCGTGAACGGCTGCGTGAGGTTGAACGTGATCGGCGTGGTGAAGCCCAGGGCCTCGCACACCTGCTCACTGGCGATGATCTCCCGGCTGTGCCTCTGACCATAGGCGAAGTTGATCGGGATGCACTCGAAGGATTGGCGTGCGGCCCATGCAGCTGCAACGCAGCTGTCGAGGCCACCGGAAACGAGGACGATTGCTCTGGTCATAGTACGGGCTCCTGTGTTGGGGTTGACGTGAGGTCGCGTTCGTAGAACACGGTCGGTGGTGCTGGGGAAGAGCGTAAGATGCTGAGAAGCGAGAGCAGTTCGTGCTTGGGATCGGACCCAAGGCACGCCTGCAGGGCGCAGCGGAGGATGTTGTCGTCGTCGAAGTCGAGGGCCGGCACGATGAGGTACACATGCGTGTTGCCGTTGCGGGACGTGGTACGCTTGTACTCGACGGCGACGAACTGCTTCTGCAGGAGAAGCAGCATGGCGTCGTACTGGTCGAGAGACGACGGCGTGTCGAGGTCCAAGAAGAGTTCCCACTTCTTCGGTTGCACGACGGTGAACCCGTCGGGGCACGCGGAGTACGGATCGTCGTGCATCTCACTCACCGTTCACCTCCTCGACGGAGAAGCTGAGGATTTCCTTCGGGCTGAAGTCCAGCTTGTCGTCGGACGTGAGAAGCTGCGAGTCCTGCGCGTCGAGCATGTTGTCCATAAGCGAGTCGTGGACGTCGTCGAGCGAAAGGGTTTCCCCATCAGCCCCTGTGATGTCGTAGATCTGGACGATGGTGACGCGGTACCTAGGCATTGGCGGTTGTCTCCTTCTGCGTCTTGCGGGCTGCGGACTGCACTTCGCGGCGGGCACGGTCGATGGACTGCGGCGTGTCGATCTCAATCCCGGAGGCGTACGAGATGGCCGTCGCAATGACCCACGATGCGGACATGTTGTACGTGCGCATCTGCGTCTTGATCCACACCTTCAGCTTCGGGTTGATGCACGAGCCGACGGGAAGGCGGCGGATCTGACGGTTGAATCGCTTGTCGAAGAGCGGAGGTTGGACTCTCACAGTTCCCCCTTCGCAGCCTTCTCGGCTTCGAGTTCGGCGAGCCGGTCCTTGGCGATCTGCATGAACACACGCCGTTCGGCGTTGCGGCGTGCTTGCGGCGTCAGCTCAATGCAAGCCTTGCGGGCTGCGGTGTCGTAGATCGGCAGGCCCAGTGCTTCAGCTTTCGTCCGTAGGGCTTGCGGGGTAAATGTCTCTTGTGGCATGTTCTTCTACCTTTCCTCTGGAGAAGTATTCGGAGTGGAAGTTCGCGGTTGCGCGCCAATGCTCTTCTTCTGCGAGCAGGTAGGTACGCATGGTGATTGCCCAGTCGTATTCGTTCTGCTCGACGGTGTTGTCCTTCGAGTGAACGCAGCAGTACTTCGGTTCGTCGGGTCCCAACCAGATGATGTTGCGGCTGGACGGGTACCAAATGTACGTGTGCTTCGCCGTGGCGAAGTAGAACGCCTTTCCCCCCGACATCTTAGCGTGCAGAACGGGGTCGATCTGCTTGAGTAGGTCGGCTGCGATCTGACGGGCAGTGGGCGCCGGCGGTCCGTACCACTCGTCGTCCGGCCGGGCAGTACGAGCCGGATACGCTTGGTATGCGTGGGGCGCGTAGTGACGAACGGTGCGGTGAGCGGTGGCGTACTCGCTGCTTTTGACCGTGCACTCCGTGTCCGCATGCTGCGAAGCAACGTAGAGGCAGAGGTCAACGGCCGCTTCCATGAACGACTCTTTCGACGCCGTGCGCGGGACGAGAACGGAATACCGGAAGACGCCCAGGATTCCGCCCCTGACCCGCGCACACACATCGAAAGTGTCGGCGTCATGTGAGCTGGTGGTGACGACGACACGGGTCATCGCTAGCCTCCGACGAGGGGAGCGAGGGCCAGGACCGAGATGTCCTCGGACTCGGCGTCAGCCGGGCATTCCCGAATCTGAACGTCGTCCTTGAACATCGCGTACCCCCGGCCGATCAGCGCGTGGAACTGCTGTTCGGCGACGGAGCCGGTGAACGTGCTGTGACCGGTCTTGTCGAGCTTGAGTAACGTGAGCGGCATACGGTTGTCTCCTGTGTGTAGCGTGGTTACGTGCAAACGCGCCGATCGACCCAAAGAAAGGACGTGTGGCGTCGGCTCACCACACGTCCCTGGCACGGGCTGCGAAGCAACCCTACGCCGTGATCCCGAGTTCCTTCGCCCGACGGTAGAGGGCGGTGCGCTCGGCGTTGCGCTTCTTCATGTAGAGCTTCCGGCGCTCCACGACCTCGGGCTTCGTGTTGTACGCCTGACGGGAAGCCTTCCACTTCTCGGCGTTCGCCTCGCGGTACTCCTTCGCCTTGGCGTTGCGGGCTTCCTTCTGCTCCGGGGTGAGGTTGGCGAGGCGGGTCTTGTTCGCCTCGGTCCGCTTGACCTTCTCGGCCTCCAGCTGCTGCAGCCGGGCGCGGATCTGGTTCTCGTCGAGCTTCTCGACTGCCTGTGCGACTTCTTCCATGATACTCATTGCGTTTGTCCTTCTGGGGCCTCAGCCCCGGGTGTGGGGCGTAGCCCCTGTGAGAGAGTGTGTGGGATTTGTGAAAGGCGAAAACCGTGATCCCAACATTCTATAGATATTATAACCCAGAACTTTTCAAAAATCAACGGAGAAGGTACCCCCCTGGGCACCCTCTCCGTTCGTTTGGGTCAGCGGTCGGGGAACATGTCCTCCCCGTTCGCAAAGCGGCGTTCCGCCTTCCGCATGCACGTGTTGCAGATCGAGGACGATGCGTTCTTCGGGAGGCGCTTCCCGCACTCAACGCACGGCCACCAGGTGGAGCCGGAACGGCTCACGCGGGGGCAATCGCCCGGTTCGTGACCGCAGCAGGGGTAGTCTTCGCAGGCCATCAGCGGATGCTCCCGATGCTGACGGCCGTGCCCCGCAGGTGGGCCGAGCGCTGCAAGCGGTGCTGCAGGCGGACGGCTTGCTGCAGACGCAACGGCCTGGACCACTTGAAGGACTCACCCGTGTCGGGGTCGTCCACGATGACGATGTACGTGCGGGGCTTGGGCGATCCGTGCCGACGGCCGTCGGAGAGCAGGGGTGCGGTGAACATGTTAGAACGCCTCCGCTTGGATGGACTTGCGCCGCTCGTCCATGAGGCTGACCAGCTGCTGCATGTGGGTGATGGCCTCGTCGAGCGTCTGCGGCGCGGGTTCGTCGTTGAACCCCGTGCGGGTGAGGACTTCGACGATGTCCTCGTCGGACATCGTCTCGACGACGTAGTCCCATCCTTCGGTGTTGTAGTTGTCCGCTGCGTGTTCTTTCACGTGCGTAACCATGTCGGCGAGTGATGCGGTCATACTGTCTCCTTTGTCTTCGAGCATGTTGTGAGGTGGTACGGGAAGCAACTCAGTGGTACCCAGGGTGATCGGGGCACGCGTCTCCTTCGGTGCAGAACCCTGGCAGGTGATCGACGGTGTGGATGCGAAGAGACTTGGCGGCTGCCAGGCGGTGAGGCAGTTCGGCGACGGGGAACGTATCGAACACGTCTCCCGGCTCCTGGTTGAACCACCAACGGACCTCGCCGTCGAAGATTTCGTAGAAGAACGTGGCGGGACGGTTCTTGGGACTGAGCAACGGCGTCTTGGACGTGGCCGCGCTTCGCGGTCGGCGCTTGCGTTGGGTGCGAAGCATCCCGCACTTGTCGCACTTCCAGTTGGCCTTGATCGGGTCGGTGTCGCTGTACATGACACGGCCGTAACGGGCGTCGTAGGACCCGACGATGTCGGTACGACGAAAGCGGCCTCCGCAGGTGTGATTGAGGTTCATCGGACTCCTTTATCTACTTGGTGAACGAACATGGCGCGCAGATCCACCATTCACCCTTGCCAAAGGGGCGAAGTGCGTGAGTGAGGTCGATTGCGGGAACTGTGGTTCCGCACCGTCCACAGGACCCTTCCCACTCGTTGGGTGAACCAGAGGATGTTTTGTACCAACGACCCGCCGTTTGAGGTTTCCCCGAAGGGATGAGTCCCAGAAGCTTCGCTTGTTGGGTTGGAGTTAAGGCGGAAAACATGTTCAATACATCATCTGAGTTCATTATACTATTATACTACACACTATCTCAAAAATCAACGCCGAAGGTATAGGGAAGGCGGCCTTCGACTATACCTACGGCGTTTCGGGGCATGTTGTGAGGCGGCCTCCTGCTAGCGCAGCGGAGCGGTGGCGTTGAGTGTGACGGGCTGGCCGCAACCGGTCTGTTCGGCCACGACGCGGGCGTTGATGAGGACCTGAGCACGAACGCAACCGTACGCGAGGACGGTGATCGACGGGGACATCGAGTGGAACTCGCCGTAGCCCGCGATGGGCCCCGAGAAGTAGGGCTGGTTCAGGTTCTGAACAAGCTGCGCGACGCCGGTCGGCGTGGCGTAGGTGATGATGCCGTTGCCGACGCCCGGGGCCCCGATGACCTGGTACGCGATCGTGTCGAACGACGTGGCCGCGGGTTGAACGACAACGGGCGTGGGCGCAGGCGGAAGCGGATCGGAGGAGCAGCCGGCGAGCCCAAAACTAAGGGTAATGAGTGCGGCGACGGCGGCTTTGCGGGATTCAAAGGTCAAGGTTGCGGCACTCATCGAACACGCTCCAATTCGGCGATAAGGTTACGGGTCTTGCGGAGAACGGGAACCAGTTGCTCGGAGAGGAGGCGAGCGGGACCCTCGAAGCTGCGGATCCCGGCGACGGGGTCCATCAGGGCACAGAGGGACGAGGCACTCCCGATGAGTGGGGCCACCGCCGTTGTGATGTCCAGAGGCGTCTGGCTGGTGTTGATGATCGTGACCGAGCGTGGAAGCTGCCCAGCGTAGTCAGCGGCTGCCATGCCTGCGGCTACGTCGGAGGAAGGCGGCATCGCGTGTTGCAGCGTGAGGCGGTGTGCGAAGCCACGGAGCTGTTCGGTCAACTCCCCCAGTGTGCGAGCCGTCTCTACGGTGTCGCTGGCGGTACGGAGCACGGGCGGGTGCGTGGAAACCAGGCCGAGGTCTTGGCGGAGTGCATGAGAGCATGCGGCGACGGGGCACGTTGTGAGGAGCCAGAGCGCGACGAGACGGCTACGATGCATTGGAATCTCCATCAGTTGGGACGGGTTGTGTGAGACTAGCAACAAAGGCACGCTCGGCTTCGGTTTCGTCGAACGGTGCGATGAGTGGAGTCGAGGGCGAAGCCCTCTCGGCGTTGCGGGGTGCGAACAAGTTGTCCATAAACTCCCGTTCGAGATCGGGATCGGCGGGAGTGACGCCCGCCAGCAGGAGCTTGGCTTCCCGCAATTCGGCCTCCAAGGCCTCGATGCGGGTCTTACTCTTCAAGCGCCAGCGGAGCTGGTTGGCCTTGAACTTATCCTTGTTGGCGTTGTAGTACGCACGGCGGTACTCAGGCGTGGACGACGGGAACCCGTAGCTATGCGTGTGGGCTCCTGGTCCCATACGGCGGCGACGTGCGACGCAGACGTTGTCGAACGACTCATTGCGCCAGTTCTTATCCTTCCAGTAGCAGAGGTACAAGTCATCGTCGTATGGGCCGTACTTGACGTGCGCCAGCAGGAACAGGACGGAGACGAGCTCGCCGGAGGCCTTGACGCCCATGCGGGACGTAGACCAACCGTCGCGTGTAGTAGCAGGCGGCAGCACCTGCGTGAATTGGTCCCGCAGCAGACCAGGAACGTCGTCGCGGAACGGGTGAGACTGTAGCGGCTG